>ENA-UERN01000764-UERN01000764.1-human-gut-metagenome-genome-assembly--contig:-NODE-764-length-35168-cov-17.712376_pt1 | contig 35168 bp, 26 predicted proteins | sample MGYA00242950_ERZ507950 | MGnify/ENA primary metagenome ERZ507950 (study PRJEB26167, sample SAMN06115515) | human gut metagenome | host: Homo sapiens | place: China:Ningxia | collected 2014-11-26...
CGGGCATCCAACAGCGCGTCTTCATCTTGCAGCATGGCGTTTGTATCGGTGTTTTCCAGCCGGTTCTCGATCTTGGAAAGAAACTCTTTAAACTGGAATACCAGCAAATACAACTGCTGCCATTCACGGTTATGCTGCAAGCGTTCCTCCGGCGGGTAGTTCCATATCGGGTGGTGTTCAATCTGCTCACGCAGGGCAGCCTGCTTTTTGGTGTCCTTTGCGTTTTCCGCCATGGGTCACACCTCCCGGTCAGGGTGCAGCATTACGCTGATAAACTTCTGTTTGTCCGGCAGGTCTGCTTCGGCAGCCATATCTACAATGCCATCCAACGTAAACAAGGTGCTGATGTCATATTGGCGCACGCTCTTGACTTTCCCGTTTTCCCGCGTCAACTCGCGGTAATAGATGCCGCATACCTCGGTATCATCCAAAATTTTCTCTGCATAATGCAGAGCCGAGGACAGCACAAGCGGGTAAGTCTTCGTGCCGAACGTTGCATCCGCATAATAGCAGGCATCGCCGTCCATCGCATCGGTCAGCGCCTCAAACAAAGCCAGCAGGCCATCGCGCTGTTGGTTTTCCGGCGTGGTCAGGTCCACCAGCGTATAGGGCAGGCCCAGGCCGTCCAGCTCACGGCGGAAGATCTCCAGGTTTTCGCTGTGGGGGCTGTTGATCTGGCGCACCGCTATGACCTTGATCTCATCCCCGGAGTGGGCAGTATCGGCCAGGATCGGGGTAATGGGGTAGTAGGTCGGTTTCGCCAGGGTCTGCGTGTAGTTTACCGGCTCTGCCGCATAGGAGTCAATGGCGAAGTTGCTGTCCAGCGGGATTGCCGTTATATAGATACGTTTCATGGGAAGTACATTCCTTTCCTGCCGCAGTGGGCGGCATCTTTTTTATAGTATAGCAAATCCCGCCGCCTGATTCAATGAAAAAGCCACAGGGTCAGTCATTTTTCATCACATCCAGGAACATCAGCACCAGGATTCCTCCGATGGCCAGCGTAGCCCAGACGGCATTGGTAAAGACCGGGTTTACAGCCTGGAACAATTGGGTATTCACGTAAGCGCTTTGAGGCAGTTCCCATCCGTTGGTGATATGGTACTCGATCGCAAAGCATACGCTCGTCACGGCAAAGGAAACGAGCGACATAATGCTGAAAAAGCACTGGCAGGGATGCGCACGGAACATCTCCCCCATGCCGCGGTCCGGCGTATTGTCGCGCGAGTTGTTCAGCCCCCACAGCGGCAGGATCAGCACCGGCGCAAAAAGGGCCGCTGCCGCGAAAACGCACAGCTTGATGATGGCACCGATCAGCCAAAAGATGTTATACCAGGCTGCCGTATGGGGATCGCAGATGATGTAGGTGGTATGGTCGTCAACTTTATGCTCAAACATGATTCCTTTCTCCTTTTTCTATGCTTTTGTGTCAGACGTTGTCCTGCCCGGCCTTTTTGCGGGCGGCCAGTGCAGCGGCGATCAGAACTATCCCCACTGCAGCCGTCGCAAAGACGGCGGCACTGCCCACAGAGCCGATCACACGGAAGAAAAGGCTGTGTACAATGGGCAGGTGCAGGACATTCTGTGCCCAGGCGAACACCAGGATGATCGCACCGGCCACGGAAAAGAGTGCCTTGTGTACCAGGCAGAGCTTGGCAGCCTGAGGGTGCGCCTGCAGCATTTCTTCCTCGCTGCGATCCGGGGTGCCATCGGCGCTGTTGTACACCTTTTTCAGGATTTTCCGCGTAGCCGACGGCAGCGTAATCGCTATGGTGGCCGCGCAAAATGCCAGCGTGAGGACGGCGCAGAGCATGAGTACCCCAAGCGGGCCGCAGTCTCCATCACAAGAAAGGCCCATCAGGGCAGCGGTAATTGCGGATTTATCTTCGTCGTAACGGTTCATAGTGTATTTCCTCCTAAAATTTTGTTCTTTCCTTACACCTTTACAATAGGGGTGCCCCTTGGCAAAGATAAAGAGATTTTCAGGATTTTCTTTAATTTTGTTTGCCGGGGACCCTATTCCTATAATGAACGATTGAAACCCCGCTGCTTCCGTGCTATGATAAGGTGGGATTTCGGAAAAAAGGAGGAAGTCAATACTCTATGGATTTGGAACAAATGAAAACAGAAAACCGGGGCACTTACAATTTCATTCTATTGCAAAATGATTTTGTAAACGGCTTTCGCGATTTCGGACGTGCGGCAATCGATGAGATCATCGAAAATGAACCTGCACTTTCGGGAAACGACCGCTGGTGGGATGACATTAAAAAGTACAATAAAGAAAATGCCCCCAACTACATCTTTGCCACAGACAATAAGGAAGTTAATACCGGCAGCTTTGATGCAAGCGGCGTCGCCAAATGGATGCTGTACATGTACTCAGACGGGACGCTGAATACCTACCTGACAGGCGGCTGTCGGGCGGTTTCCATCGAGGACTGCTCCCCCTCTGCCTTTAACAGCGCGCTAAACAGCTATATGGCACTGCGCAACTACACGGCACATTCCAGCGCCGATGCCGAAGACCTGGATACCGAGGACCTTTTGAACCTGGCCTGCCTGGCCTGCTGGCTGACGGCACACCTGTACTGCTCGGCCCAGGACGAAGCCCTGGCCCACATGCGGCATGTCCGGGACGAAATTGCCGAGGAACTTGGCCGGACAATCGAACCCCACGACGAATACGACCTGGCGTTCCATCAGGCCAAGCCATGGCTGGAGGATCACAAATCCACACCGGGAACAGCTGCCGCCAAGGGCGGAAGATCTCATGCTTCGCGCCATCACTCTTACGGCGAGGGGCTGCCTTTCCCTTTTGAAGGCGGCGACATTACTGCCCCCTTTCTGGTCGGCCCGTGGGAGCGCCCGCTCAACGCACAGGCGATCTTCCCCAGCCAAATCGGGGCCGCGTTCCCCCGCGAGTATGAGCACCTCTGTCCCGAAATGCCCGGAGCAGAATTGGAGCAGGGCCTTTTGCACGGCGCTACAAGGGCCTATCCCCCGAAAGAGCTGCCGGAGATGGACTATGCAAGCCGCCAGCCGTTTTTAAAAGACATTCAATTCACGAAAGAAAACGGCGGGAAGACCAAAAAGGCGCTTGATCTGCTCTCGAAGGGACTTTATTACGCCACTATGGCATCCTCGTTCGTTGTTCTGCTAATGTGGGGCGCCTTTTGCGGTCTCTTTGGCGCAAAATCTGCGCCCTTCTTTGTACTGGTCAACATGCATGACGGCCAGCGCGACGCCATCGCCCACATGTTCATTGACCGCTGTGCGCATGACCTTAAGACTCATCGCTATAAGCCGCTTCTGGCGCCCGGCATTGCCCTGACGCTTATTTACTGTTACCTGGAATACCTTTCCCGGGATCCCTATTTCTGGCTGACAAGAGTCTTCCGTTTTGTCTACAATCCTCTTTCCTGGATCTGCTTTTTCCTGTTTGCGGGGCTGCTGGTTCTGGATGCGGTACACGCCGCAAAAACCTACAAGCAGTACCGCCATCTGGAAAACACGATCGGTGCCGCCGTGTATTTCTATCTGTTCAAGATGGCGCGTGTTCCCGGCAAGATTGGCTTTGCTGTCGGCCTTATGCTGATCATGAACATCTTTGGAAATTATCCTTACCTGTTCCCCATCATGGTGACAGGCTGGCTTGCCATGCAGGCCTGCTCCAAGATGGTAACAGGTTCTGCTGATCTTAAAGATTGAGAGGAGTGAGCAGCTGTGAATGAGCATAGTATCAGCTATATGCAAAAGTGTATGGCTCATGACTTTAATGACTATAAAAACCTTGTGATCTGCCGCGATTTGCTGGCGCAGATCTCCAAGCGCCCCATGCCGCAAGGCATGGATTATGACCCGAAGAGTGATTCCTATGAGGAAGATGTTCGTAGAGAATGTGGTCGTATTGATTTTCACCTGCAGAAACTTCAGCTGTCGCTTTACCCCAATGAGGAAGCTGCGCCGCTGCTGCATCCTGACAATGAATGCGCTTCCACCGATGCGTTTGTGTCGTCGTATGACTCTTTAATTAACCATCTGAGAAGAGACCTGAATAATACCGAAAACACCCTGTGCGCTGATGATATTAAGACCCTGCTGTTACAGAATGAATTTTTTGCACGCGGTGGATATAAATACTACTCTACAGAGATTGATGACCTTGCTGTATTGTTTGCTTCTTACGGTGCCGATACACTTTCCGAATGCTATAAGTATGGTGTTGGTGTGCCGCAGTCTTTTCATCAGGCCGCACTCTGGGAACAGTACGCCATCAATCTTTACTATATTTATCGGGACTACTACAATAAATCAGATGATGAATCCTATAGGAATTTCCGCCTGGATGAGATTGGCCGCTTGAGTGTATGCTGCCATATACAGCGCAACCTTCCGGATGCCCTATATACGGATGAGCAATGGGGTTGTATTTCCGACTTTGGCTGCATGCCGACCGAACTGGTTGCCATTGGAAGAGCTGAAAAACTGGACACGCCTTATATATCTCATACGTCTTCCCTCGTTATGCAGATGATTCAGAAAACCTCGCTGGAAGAGCTGAAGCAGATGGGACATACCTACCTGAATTACGTCCGCCGCAATAGCAGCAAAAATCCTTTGGAGGATTGGAAGCTGGCCGTAAACTATTATTACGCAGGTGCTGCACAGGGCGATGCCGAGTGTGCCGCCGCCGTTGGCTACTGCTGCGAGATGGACCCCCGCGGTCCCAACCTGCCGCTGGCGCTGGCCTGGTACCGGCACGCTGCCAAGGCCGGCAGCGCGTGGGCCATGGAAAAGGTCGCCACTTTCTATGAGGAAGGCTACGGCTGCACAGCCAACCGCGCCCTTGCCGATGCCTGCCGTGAAACCTTGAAATACATGCGCTGACTGCCCATAAAAATTGCCCCCGGTGAAGCAACCTTCACCGGGGGTTTTCCCTTTCTTATTGCGTTATTTCACCTCCAACAAGCCCCACTGGCCGTTCTGCCTGGCCCAGACGCAGCCGCCCTGCGCGGGGGCCAGATCCTCAAAGCGGCCAGCCTCGATGCAGACCGTTCCATCCGTGTACAGCGCCATTCTTGCGCCGTCTGCATCCTGCACAACCACCACGCCGGACATATCCGGGAACGGGTAGTCGATGGGTTCCGGCGCTCCCTCCGCCTGCATCGCAGCCTGATAGATGCAGGGGATGACCTCCTCACCGTTGATGTCGCAGTAGCCCCAGTTTCCGTCAGCGTCCTCCACAGCGACCAGTTCGTCGCCCGCCATGCAGACGTTCTTGTACTGGAAGCTGCTCAGCATGGAGCCGTCGCTGCGCGCCACCGCATACGGGGCACCGTTGGCCACGGTGTAGCACCGGTACTCGTTGTCCCAGGTTGCCGGGCGCACGCCGAACAGCGCCGGGGCGTCGCTTACCTGCGCCAGCGGCGTACCGCTGAACTCGTAAGTACCCAGCAGGTCATAATAAATCTGGCTGTCCTCGGTGTAGATCCAGCGGTTTGCATACCCGCCCACACCATCGTACAGGACCTCTATCTCCGCATCATTGGCCTGCAGCTCGGCGTTCAGGCCCTCGCACTTTTCCAGCATGGCCGCGAAATTGTCGTAGTTATAATATTCATCGTCCAGCCAGACCGAAAGCTCGTTGGTACCGTACAGGTAGGGCATCTGCTGCGCAGCATCCTGCATCATGATATTGCCCGTCTTGGCCGAGAACAGGCTCCACCGCTCACCATCGCGCACGGCATACAGGCCGTCGGCGGCGTTTTTGCCCGCCGTGTGGTCCCACTCGGAGTAAAGCGGCACGATCTCATCAAAGTTGTAGCACGGCTCCACCTTCCACACACCGGCGGTTTCCTCCATAGCGGCGGCTTCGCTCTCAGCGGCATCTGCGGGGGCGGTTTTCTGGGCGGCTTCCGCCGTTTCGGCAGCCGGAGCCGTTGTTTTCTCCGACACCGCCGGTGCAGCCGTGCCGCACCCGGCCAGCATCGCCGCAGCCATCAGACAAGACAGGGGCATAACTTTCTTTTTCATCATGATTTTCTCCTTTGTTTTTGTTTTGCTTACACCCCCTCTATAGCGTCCCCTCACCAAAAAGTTAAAGCCTCCCCAAAAAATCACAGGGAGATATTATGACATGATGTCATAATATCTCCCCCGTGCTTTTTAATTTAGTACGCTGCACCGTATTTTCCGCTTTCCAGCTCCAGCAAAAACTTATACAGCGGCACGGCCTCAATGGTCACGCCGTCCTCGATGATGGTTTCTTCCTCCTCATAGGTCACGATGACGAGCCGCGCGGCCCCCTGCGAATTCTGCGCCAGCTTTTTCAGGTTGCCGACCTCGCGTTCGCGGGCATCCCCGGCAATGGAATAGGCTGCCTGTACGGCCAGACCGATGGAGGGCACATAGAAATCAATGTCGATTCCCGTCTTTGCGGATTTCAGATAATACACATCGTCCGGATAGGCGCGTGTAAGCGCTACAGCCACCATATTTTCCAGCTGCACAGACTCTTTCCGGTCCAGAAACAGGCTTACAATGCCGTTGTCGGAGAAATAAAACTTCGGGTAGCTCTCCTTCTCGACGAGGTTTGCGTAGTAGTTCTGCAGATGGAACAGCAGATAGGCATCCTCCGCATAGCGGATGTAGTCGGCAATCGTCTCCTTGGCCAGCGATACATTGACGGCGCGCAGGGTCTTTTGCAGCTTGGAATAGGAAATCTCACTGCGGACGGACTCCGCTGTTTTTTTTATCAGGATTTTTACCGCATAGTCGTTGCGGATGCTGTTCCGCGTGATGATGTCGCCCAGCAGCACTTTTTGGTAAACGCCGGAAATATACTCCCGTTTTGCCTTGTACAGCAGCGATTCCGGCAGGCCGCCGTATTGTAGATACTGCGCGCAGGCGGCGCGGATCTTCCCGTTTGTTTTGGTGCCCAGCAGTGCCGGTTCATCGTGGGGAACCTCGCAGGCGGTCAGGTACTCGCCGAAGGCATAGGGCGTAATATGCTTGGCAAAAAAGCGTCCGCCCAGCGTGGTTTCTATCTCTCGGCTCAGCATTTTGGCGTTGCTGCCCGTGATGTAGATATGCTCCTTGGCGTCGGCCATGCGGCGGGCAAACTTCTCCCAGCCGTCAATGTTCTGCACCTCATCCAGAAAGAAATAGCCTTTTTTGTCGCTCATCTCGCTCTGCACCGACAGCAGGTCGTTGAAGTCCGCAACGGTGAACTCGGAAAGGCGCTCGTCCTCAAAGTTGATGTAGATGATTTGCTCCCAGTCCACACCGGACGCCACCAGATCCAGCACGATTTTATACAGCAGCGTGGATTTTCCCGCGCGGCGCAGACCCACCAGCACATAATTGCCGTTTTCCTCAAATTCGTAGTCGCGCGGCACGATTTGAAAATTGCGGATAAATTCGTGTTGGTCGTAGATGACGGATTTTAAAAGGGCATGATTCATGGTTGCCACTCCTGCCTTATTTTTATCAAGTATAGTATAGCACGCATTATATTTTTTGTCGAGTATACTCGACGGAATTACATTACCTTTGTCAAATATATTCTGCAATATAATTTTCTTTTTTAAAATAAAACGTCTTGCAATTCTATTTCCTTATGGTATAATAAAGTTAAATCATTAAAGTTATAACCTTATGGATAACACCTTTTCTCGGATTAGGAGGTTTTTATGGTAAAACTTGACTATGCGCGGCTGAAAAATATACGCCTTGAGCAGGACATCACCCAAAAGGAGCTTGCCACTGCCACCGGTGTAAACCTTTCCACCATCAAGCAGATCGAAACCGGCCGCAGCGCAACCGACCTCGAAAACATCGAGAAGCTATGTGCCTATCTGGAAGTCGACATCAACGAAATCTACCACCCGGACTACCACGATACCAAGGTGCTCTGCATGCTCAACAACAAGGGCGGCTGCGGCAAGACCAGCCTGTGCAGCGGCATTGCCACCTCGATGGCCGAGTTGGGCCTGCGCATCCTTGTCATCGACGGCGACGGTCAGCGCAACCTGTCCAGCAGCTTCGACATGCCCCGCAGCGAGAAGAACTTCGGCGCGGCGGTACTGGCGGAGCAGGATTTGAACGGCTACATACAGCCCACCAAATTTGAGAATATCGACATCATCGTGGCGGATGTTTCGATGGGTACGCTGGACATGGCGCTGTTTACCAAGATCAGCCGCGAGAACATCGTGCGCAGCATCCTGCGCCCCGTTGTCGAGCGCGGCTATTATGATTATATCCTCATCGACACGAACCCGAATCTGTCGCTGCTGAACTTTAACATCGTCAATGCGTCGAATTATGTTTTGATCCCCGCCCAGCCCGCCAGCTTTGATCTGGACGGTCTGGCCGTGGTACTGCAATTTGTCGAGGGCATCAAACCGTACAACCCGACCTTGCAGGTGGGCGGCATCATCATCAACCGCTACGATGCCCGCAACCGCCTGATTACCGAGGCTGCCATGGACCAGCTGCGGGAGAGCTACAGCGCCCTGCTGTTTGAGCAGATCATCCGGGTGGACAGCCGCCTGCAAAACGCCCAGTGGGAGAACCGCCCCGTGCTGGACTACGCGGGCAGCGCGCGTATCTCGAAAGAGTACCGCGCCCTTACGAAAGAAATCCTAAAGCGCTGCGTTTGAGAAAGGCGGTAATACTGTATGGCTTTAAAAAAACGAACCGTCGTCTCCCCTGCTGCCGGCGCGGTGTCTCTCCCCTCTTTGATGGCCGATTTGCCCGGCACACGGCGGCTGGAGGAAGTGCCGCTGGACAAGCTCTCCCCTGCCCCGGCTGACTGGAACTTTTACGCGCCGCTCCCCGACGACAAGCTGCTGGAGCTGATCGAGAGCATCCGGGCCAACGACCTGCTGCACCCCATTGTGGTCTGGAAGCAGCCGGACGGCGCGCTGATGATTCTCTCCGGCCACAACCGCGTGCGCGCCTACACGGCTTTGCTGGAAAAAACCGGCGAGGACAAATACCGCCGCATCCCCGCCACCGTACTGACGGACATCACCGCCGACGAGGCGCACGAGATCGTCGTCGATTCCAACTACGTGCAGCGCGTGCTGACGCCGTCGGAGAAGGCGCGGAGCATCTCCCAGAAGTACGCGCTGGCCGGGCGCAAAAAGCGCAGCAGGAACGGCGTGCGCAAATCAAAGTATGAACAGATCGGCGAAGAATACAACCTCTCCGCCCGCCAGATCGCGCGGTATGTGCGGCTGGGCAGTCTGGACGGCAGCCTGCTCAAGCTGCTGGACGGCGGCAAGCTGCCGCTGACAACGGCGCTGCGGCTCGTGGATTTTTCTGCCGAGAATCAGAAGTATCTGGCCGCCCACCATGCCGACGAGCTGGCAGGCCCCAAAATGGCCAGGCTGACCACCGCCATGACCCCGGAGCAGATGGATGCTGCCCTGCAGGCAGAACCGCAGACGGTGCGCGTTTCCGTCACCGTGCCCGCCGCGCTGGAGGAGGATTTCCGCCGCATGGCCGAGGAATGGCTGCACACCCACCGCTGAGCCTGTAGGGGCCGGGCACGCCCGGCCCGCAGCTTTCCCGCAAATAACCGCCTTTCCGGGCGAGATATTATGTCACCATGTCATAATATCATGTAAATATAGAGTCGATACGAACAGGATATTATGTCGCCATGTCATAATATCTTTTTGCAAGGAGGTTGGCCGTGCCCAAAAAAAAGCAAGCTCTGCCCACGCCCAAGGCAAAGCTTTATACCGAGGACGCCGCCCTGCTGGTGCCCATCTTTCAGAAGGAGCCGTTTATCACCTTTCAGGAATTGCAGGCTAAATACGGCGATATTCTGACCGACCAGCAGATCTACCGCGGTCTGCTCGGAACGTTTGCCCCCTACGTCAGCGAGCGCCGGGAGGAATCCTTTCAGGAGCAGCTTTTACAGGCCAAGCAGGCCGCGCTGCAATTGGAGATCCTTTCCCACCCTGTCGGCGGCAATCTGACCATGCCGGAGACAGAGGTCCGGTCACTGGCAAGGGCATCCTTCAACAGCATGCTGGACGGTATGCCGGCCGGCATGGCCTGTTACATTACCTGCGCGGTAAACGCCATGTATGCGGGCGACGTGTCCGGCCTGAAAAACGAACCGCTTTCCGAGCGGATGCTGCTTTCCAGTGCGAACCAGGGCCCACTGGAAAAATACAGTATGCAGACGGATTCCATCTTCCGCAATCTGCCCAAGCTGCTGCCGGAGGAGGAAAACGAGGTCTACGTCGGCAAGAGCGCCGGAAAAAACGTGTCCACCATCGTGACGATGGATTTCCCGAAAACCATCGCGTTGGACAACGGCGGCAGCCTGACGAGCTTTGATAAGGCTATCTTAAACGGCGTTTCCTCGCTGCTGATCGCGGGAACGATTTATTTCACCATCCCGATGCTGTACCGCGCCATGATCGGCAGTGAAAACCCCAGTATGCGGGAGGAGGCCGTCCGGACCATCCGTGACCGGCTGGAATTTATGCGGCACGCCACCATCACGCTGGACTGCACCGAGGAGGCCGCCGCCCACTTTATCAAGGAGGGACAGAACCTGCAGAGCCTGACGGTCTCGCAATATCTCTTGCCGATGAACCGGATGAACGCCGTGCTCAACGGGCGGGAGGTCGAGGCGTACTTCCTCATCGACACGCCGCCGCTGTTCCAGTATGCGTCCAGCAAGCGGCAGATTTCCCTTGTGGATATGGACCTTTTGAACGTACACTTTGAAGCCGACTCTCCGTTGGCCGGAGCGAGCCTGAACAACACCCCCGCCATCATTGTGCTGAAGAACTACCTGCTGACCCGCATTGAGGGCATGAAGAACCCAAACAATCGTCTGCAAAGCCGAAAGATCCTGTTCTCGTCCATCTATGAGGAGCTCGGCGAACCGTCGCCCATCAAGCAGCGCCGCCAGCGCCTGCGCAACTACACCGAGATCTATCTCGAGTATCTGACCCAGCAGAACTACATCAGCGGGTACAGCTTCACCCGCACCGGGCGCGTTGTGGACGGGGTAGAGATCGTGCTGGACCGCACCACCCGCAAGCCCGCGCCAACGCCCGAGCTGACTTTGCCCGATGAAACGAATAAGGGCCGCTTCAAGCCCAACAAGCAAAAACTACGCAAACGAAACATGATACGATAGCTGCGATTTTAAAACCACAACTGATGACCCAATACAACCTTACCAAAGCCACATTTGATGACCATAAGTGCTTCACCAAAGCCACAAATGATGACCACCAAAGCTACATCTGATGACCGCCAAAGCCACAAATGATGACCCAAGCACCCCGCAAAACCCCTGTTTTTCAACATTTCAACGGCAAATTTTCGCATTTTGAAAAGTGCTGTATGTACTGTAAGTACTGTATGATATCTTTCCCTTTTTTACAGGGAGGAAAAGATACAGTTTTTCCCTGTAAGAGGAGAAGTTTTCGTATGAGAAAAACGGATGCCAAAACCTTAAAAAGCTGCCTGCCTCAATGGCTGCGGGAGCACGGGCTGCCCCTGCACAAGCCGTTCGCCTGCCTGAACCCGGCGCACCAAGACGCGCACCCTTCTATGGGGTACAATGAAAAAAATCAGACCGTCCACTGTTTTGCCTGCGGCGCGACCTACGATATTTTTGACTTAGTGGGACAGGAAGAAAATCTGACGGATTTTCCTTCTAAAATGAAGGCCGTCAACCGGCGCTACGGCGGGGGCGAGGTCATCCGGGTCACGGCGAAGCCGGCGCAGGCTTTTCCTTATAAGGAAGGAGGAGGCAGACCAGACCCCTACTTTACCGGGCGTGGCTTGTCCGATGAAACGGTACGGCGGTTTGGTTTGGTGGTCGAGAATGGCTATGCGGTGCTGCCTGTCTTTGCGGAGGGTGTCTGCCGCAGCGTTTGCCGCCGCGCCATTGACCAGCATGTTGAACCGCGCTACAAGAACAGCCGCGGGGCGATGCAGCTTTGGAACAGCGCTGCTATGGAACGTGCGGCAGGGGAAGCACTGTTTGTGACGGAGGGCATTTTTGACGCTCTTTCCTTAGAGGAATTGGGATTCCCGGCAGTAGCGCTCTGCGGTGCGGCCAACACCGGCCGGTTGATGCAGGCCTTGGACGCGCGGGAAGCAAAGCCGGAGAGGGTGATTCTTGCCGGGGATTCCGACGCGGCAGGGCAGGGGATGAACGGGAAGCTGCGGGAGCAGCTGACGGCGCGCGGGATTGCGTGCGCCGTGCTGGCCTTGCCGGATGGCTGCAAGGATGTGAATGAAGCATTAGTGCAGAATAGAGATGCGCTGCAAGCCGCCTGTGAGGCCGCCATAGCGCCGCAGACTGTGCAGGAACAACCGACCTTGGAGGACGAGTTCCTCGCGTATCTGGGCCGCCGCGGGGGCGCTGCGGTGATGCCTACGGGTATCGCAGGTTTGGACAAGGCGCTCGACGGCGGTCTGCACGCCGGGCTGACCGTGCTGGGCGCGGTTTCCAGTATGGGCAAAACCTCCCTGATGCTGCAAATGGCCGATACGCTGGCCGCTGCGGGGAGAAATGTGCTGTTTATAACAATAGAGATGTCCCGTATGGAGTTGATCGCAAAAAGCGCCGTGCGCGGTACAAAAGAACGTGCACGCCCGCTGCTGGACGGCAAGCTGCCGGAAGAAAAAGTGCGCGGTCTGATTTCCGCTTATCGGAAAAAGACCGGCGGCAGGGTAGAGCTGTGGGAGCCGGACGCCCCGCTTACCCCGGCTTTTTTGGATGAAAAAGTGTCGGCCTTCTGTGCGCAGCACGAAAGCCCGGTGCTGTTTCTGGATTATCTGCAGCTTGTCGCCTCGGCGCGCGCGGGCATGACCGAGAAGCAGACCGCCGACGCCGCCGTCGCCATGCTCAAGCAGCTGGCACGCCGGTACGATATGCCGGTGATGGCCGCGTCCAGCCTGAACCGTGAGGCCTACCGCCCCGGCAGTGCCGAGCCGGGACTGTCAGCCTTTAAAGAATCCGGCAGCGTGGAGTACAGCGCCGATTTGCTGTTGGTACTCAAATACCGCACCGATGCCGACAGGGAAAACAAGACCGCTCCGCGTCATTTGGCACTGACCATCTTAAAAAACCGCTTCGGCGCGACAGGGGAGAGCGTACCGCTTGACTACGAGCCGGAGAAAGAACTGTTCCGGGACGGCGCCGCCAAGGCTGCACCGCGCACGGGAAGAAACAAAATACGGTAAAACAGGGGGAGATATTATGTCATCATGACATAATATCTCTTTTTATAGAAAGAAAACCGGACAAAACTGAAATTAAAATATTGCATAATAGGACAAAACGATATACAATAGATATGGAAAACCGGACAAAATATTTTTCCGGAGGGAGGCATCAGACATGGAAACAAACCGCAAAACGATTTTACAGCGCACCACCGCCAAAAAGATACAGGCGTTTTTAGAGGGCGAAGAGCGCAAGGCGCTGCTTGTCACCGGGGCAAGGCAGGTCGGCAAAACGACCCTGATCCGCCAGCTGGGACAGGAAGCCTTCCCGAATTTTGTGGAACTGAATTTTTTGGAAAACACAGCCGCGCGGCAGCTGTTTGAAACAGCCACCGACAGCAGCGATTTCCTGCTGCGGCTCTCTGCGCTGGTGGGGGAAAAGCTGGTCCCCGGCAAGACGCTTATCTTTTTGGATGAAGTGCAGGAGTGCAAGGAGATCGTGACCGCTATCAAATTTTTGGTGGAGGAGGGCAGCTACCGCTATATTTTAAGTGGGTCGCTGCTGGGTGTGGAGCTTAAAGACATTCGCAGCGCACCAGTCGGCTATCTTGATGTACTGGAAATGTTCCCGATGGATGTAGAGGAATTTGCCCGCGCCAACGGCGTGTCGGATCGCATCCTTGACCATCTGCGCAGCTGCTATGACAAAAAGCAGGAAGTTGACCCGCTGGTGCATCAGAAGATGATGGAGCTTTTCCGCCTGTACTTGATTGTGGGGGGGATGCCGGCGGCTGTGGCTTGCTACCTGCAAACACATAATCTGTATGAAGTCGCCAAGGTGCAGCAGTCCATTCTGACGCTGTACAAAAAGGATATTGCCCGCTATGACCCGAAGGAGAAACTCTATCTCGAGGATATTTTTGACCTGATCCCCAGCGAGCTGAACGCCAAGAACAAGCGGTTTATTTTAAAGGACCTGCATCAGGACTTTAAGTTAAGCCGCTACCACAATAGTTTTCTGTGGCTGGCCAACGCCGGCGTTGCGCTGCCGACCTACAACGTGGAAGAACCGACGCTGCCGCTGCGGCTGAACAGACAAAGCAACCTGTTCAAGCTGTTTCTCTGCGATGTGGGGCTGTTGGCGGCCACCTACGCCAACGGCATCCAGCTGGCGCTGCTGAACGGCGAAAAGAACATCAATTTCGGCGCGGTGTTTGAGAACGCCGCCGCCCAGGAGCTGGCCGCCCACGGCTATGCGTTGTACTACTTCAACAGCAAAAAGCAGGGAGAACTGGACTTCGTCATCGAGCACGAGGGCAATGTGCTGCCCCTTGAAATCAAGAGCGGAAAGGATTACACCCGCCATAATGCGCTTTCCGGCGTGATGGCAAACCAGGATTACTACATCCCGGCTGCGTTTGTTTTCCATGGCGGGAATGTGAGTGTGAAGGAGAAGATCACCTATTACCCCATCTATATGATGATGTTCCTGCGTGAGCCGGAGCTGGCGCAGGATTTGACCTATACCCCGGATTTCGGGGTGCTGATGAGGTAAACGATAGTACGGTGTGTCGATGGTTTGTAGAGATATTATGTCATCATGACATAATATCTCTACATTAGTTTTTGTGTATAATCACCATGATATTTTCCGAGAGTCGGTGGATTTATTCCCGAATATCAAGGTGCAGCTAAAGAGTTTGAAGTATGACCTGACGTTTCGCATGTTGGAATACAAAGGCGCCTCAAAACTTAAAGCGATACAGTACCAGTTAATCAACCAGTGTTTTCGCATGGTAGGGAGTTTGAATGATAAAAATAAGCAGCAGGAACTGTCCGGACAGTTCCTGCTGTTTTTATAGGGTCGGCCTGTGGGGTTGGTCGTCCCAAAGCCCCTTGGGCGGTTCCGTCAATACCGGAAATCCATCGGGTTGGAGGTACGGGACCCCGACAGATTATTGGTAGAGGATCTCGCCGGTGGGCGTGAAGAAGTCATTGGTAGGTTCGGCGCTGTGGTTGTAGATGTATCCATAAACGCACTGGGCGCTGTCCATAGTCAGGCGGCCATCGTCGGTGCGGGTGTAGGTGATCTGGTATCCCACATCCTCCTGCGCGACGGCAAAGAAGGAGGGGAGACCGTCCTCGTTGAATTCAATATAAACAGCGCAGTCGGTGCAGGCGCTCAGAGCATCGGGGGTCCCGTCATCTTTGAGAGTCAGGTCGGTGACCTCCAACACATAGGGCGAGCCTTCCATAGCGGCAGCCTGCGCGGCGTCAAAGCTCGCGGAAGCCTTTCCGTCTGTATAGTCAAAATGAATGTCGTAATCCTGGGAAAAGTCGTCGTAGATACCCAGCGTGATGTGGCTCAGGCGGCCATCCTCATCGTAGAGAAAATCGCCGTTGGCGCCGCCAAGGCCGGTGGTAAAGCGGAATTCCCGCAGGCTCTCGGTCTTTTCTTCGGTGGTATCGCTCTGCGGGGCCGGCGTTTCTTCGGGGGTGGCTTCCGGCGTGGTCTCCGGGGCGGTCTTTTCGACAACGGGGACAACGGGCGCACTCTCGGCGGGGGTGGTGTCTTCCACCGGGGCCGCGCCGCAGCCGACCAGCAGGGTGAAGGAAGCGAGGGCGGAAAGAATCAGGGCGGACAGTTTACGGAAGTTTTTTATGGTATATTCTCCTCTTACTAAGTTGTGTTTTGTTTTTCCTTACATCTACCCTATAGGGTCGGCGGGCGGAGAAGTTAAAGAAACGGTAAAAAAATAAAAGAAAAAAAGAGGGCTGCTGCCCACTGCGGCAGCAGCCCTCTTAGGGAATATGCGGTTACTTGGCGATAGCGGCCAGATAGGCAGCTTCGTTCGCGGCGATCTGCTTCTGGAACGCAGCAACAGCGGCGGCGTAGGCGGCTTCGCGGGCATCTGCGGCGGCCTGGGCCTGCTTTGCGTTGGCGTAGCGGGTCTCGGGGGCGGCAGCCTTGTTGGCGACGGGCGCGATAGCACCGCTGCCGACGTAGCCCTTGACGCCCTTGGCGCTCACAACGGTGGTCGTCTCATTGCCGCAGGTATCGCAGACATAGACGTTGCCCTTGCGGGTCCAGTTGTGGTAGCCGCACTTCTGGCAGGTGGTGTACTCGATGCCCCAGGTGCCGTTGGCCTTGGCCTCGTCGATCTCCCGCTGCTGGGCCGTGCGGGTGTCAACGGGGGCGGTGCTCACCGCTGCAGCGGCAGACGGTGCGCCGGCTGCGGCGGGCGTTTCGGCAGCCTTGTTGTCGGTGCTCGGCGTATCGACGCTGGGCGTGTCGGGCGCGGCGCTGCCGTCGGTGACGGTGACAGTCGCCTCGGCGATTTTGGCAAAGCTGCGGTCCGTCAGTGTCACGGTGCAGGTGCCGGGCATCATGGCCTCATAGGTGATCGTGCTAACGCCGTTCGCGGTCTCGTAGCCGACCTGCTTGAGCACGCCCTCCTTGTCGGCCATGCTGGGGCCGTAGGCAATGTACTCGCTGCTCAGGTTCCAGTCGTACATGCCGCCGGCAGGGACCGACATCGTCCAGGTCTCGCCCACGTTGATGGCGGCGGAATCCAGCTTGTAGTCTACGGCGGGCTCGGCGGCAAAAGCGCCGACAGCCATCACACAGGTCATGGCCAGCGTGGCGGCCATAGCGGTCAGTTTTTTCAGAAACGAAGTCTTTTTCATAACACATTCTCCTTTTTGTGACAGATAGATTTTTTTCTTTGCAGGGAAACATCCGATCGGCTTGCTGTCTCCTTACACCATGACTATAGGGTGTGGGTACGGCAAAGTTAAAATAAAAAATAAAATCCGAGAAAAATCTTTGAGCACTTTACTGCAAAGAATCTTGTGCTTTGCTGCAAAGCAGATATAATAAAAACATCGACTTTGCTATATAGAGAATGTAGGGGCGACCATTGGTCGCCCGCCAGCTTGGCGCAGCAACGCATTTTCCGGGACAGTTTTTTGCAAGGCAAACGGGCACAGGCGAGCAATGCTCGCCCCTACAAGCGTTTTTCGACAGTCTGAATAAATATGTAGCAAAGAGAATAGCACAAAACAATTTAAAATAACAAGTTGAGCGGTTAGGTGTATTTTTATCATTTGGCTGCTTACTTATTTAGAAAAGGAAATCGAATGGACAAATATGATGTAGAATATCGAATGCGAGCTATCAAAGACACTTGCAATATTTTTGATGAGCTTCTTTCGTATGATACGGGAGATGACTATTGGAAGCGATGTGTTTGTGAAGCATCCATTCTTTATTTGGAACAGGACATGTATGACGAAGAAACACAACAGTGTCCTGAAGAAATTTCTCTTTGCCAAGCACAAATAGATGTCATCACTTACCGTCTCAAACCTTATAAAGACGTAAAGAAAAAGGTAATTAACGCAAGCAAGGTTAATGAGATGCTCAACATCACATTGAAAAACTTTATGGACGGCGAACGCGTTGAAAATATGAGCCGCGAAAGCCTACATTACCTATGCGGTAGTTTCCGTTTTTTGCTTTTCAAATCCTGCCCGACTGCATACGCCGTGGACTACAATAAGTTCAGGGAATTCGTCAAAAAGCAGGGTATCAATGGATATGCAGATAGAATCGTTGCACTGTACACTCTGGTCGAACAATACCAGAAATACTAAGAGCCGTTATCAGCCCTCAACGATCAACCACTTGCGTGACCGCGAGCGGTTTTTATATTTATTTATGAAAGGAAGAAAAATAAATGGACAAACAAGATGTCGAATACCGAATGTATTCGCTCAAAAGTTTTTGCGAAATTTTCGATGGGCTCTTCTCGTATGATACAGGAGATGATTTTTGGAAACGATGCGTGTGTGAAGCTACGATCCGCAGTGTGAGCGTTGATATGTGCGATGGAGAAGTAAACCAACGCCCGGAAGAGGTTTCTCTGCGTATAGCATTAAAAGATGTTGTTTTGCGTCGCCTCGAACCATACAAAGACTTAAAACCCAAAAGCATCAACACCAATAAAATCAAGGAGATGCTTCAGCATACAATTAAGGTTTTCATGGATGATGAAACCATGAAAGTGGAGGATATGGACGGAGAAACGCTACATTACTTATGTGGATGCTTCCAGTTCCTGCTATCCAAGAGGTGTCCGTTCGCATACTCCGTCGATTACAGTCAATTTCTAAAGGACGTACAGAACCAAGGCATCGAAGACTACGCAGATACTGTTGTTGCGCTGTACATGTTGATTGAGCAATACAAAAAATATTAACTGGACCCAACCGCTCGCCTGACCGTGAGCGGCTTTTCTTTTTTATTTGTCCAAAAGTTTTGGTTGGCCTTTAACTTCCCCCGCCGCATACCCTATAGCCTTTGTGTAAGAAAACAAAACCCAAACACAAAGGAGAAAAAACATGAAAAAGATCACTGTAAATAAAACTCGTATCCTCACTGCGGCGGCTGCGCTGGTGGCTGTGTTCAGCCTGGCGGGGTGCGGCAGCAATGCCGTGCAGGAGATTCCCCGGTCTGCCGAGACCTCCCGCAGCGAGGAAGCCACCCCCGAGACCGCTGCGCCGGAAGCCACGGCCACCCCGGCCCCCACGCCGGAGCCGGCGCCTGCTGTGGTCGTGCCCACCAGCGTGACGCTGGAGCAGGAGGGCGGCATCCTGAACAACGGCATGACCTGGACGCTGCATGCGACGGTCCTGCCGGAGGACGCCGCCGATAAGACCATCGCCTGGACCTCCGCCGATGAGAGCGTCGCCACCATCGACGACAGCGGCGTCATTACGACCCATGCGCCCGGGCAGACCACCATCACGGCGGCCAGCACGGCGGGCGGCGTGTCCACCACCTACAACCTCGTTGTGCAGGAGGTCGTCAAGTGCAGCTACTGCGGCGGCACGGGGCATACGGCCGATACCTGCGCCGTAAAGAAAACGGCGGAGCAGCAGGCGGCCACCGTGGCCGCCCAGCAGCAGGCCGCGGCCCAGGCTGCCGCTGCGCAGGCGGCTGAACAGCCCGCCGCCGAAGCCGCCCAGCCCGCGGACCCCGGCTATGAGGTCGACTGGGCAGGCCGTCGCATCTACTATCAGGGAGATGCCGACATCCCGGAGGGCGGTGTTGTCCAGCGCCCGGACGGCAGCCGGTACATCAAGGGACCCCGGTGTGTGATCTTCGGGTATGACACCTGCCCGGAGGACACAGACCCCAGCCTGCCCGGAAACACCCCGTTCACCGGTGACTGTGTGTTCTGCGGTGAGGACGGCCACGATGTCTACAGTTGCCCCTACCTCGACGAGTTGGAAAACTCCGAGGCATATCAGGAGTTGCTGCAGAATAACGGCTGACGCCAGTAAAAACAGTACCAAAAGTGAGGTGATTACAAAAAGTAGCAAATCTTATTGACGGCGGGGCGGCGCGTCCCTATAATGGAAGTATCAAATCAAATGAACGTCAGGAGTGATACTGTATGTCCGTTTATGGATATTGCCGCATTTCCACGCCGCAGCAAAATATCGAACGTCAGGTGCGCAACATTACCGCCGCCTACCCTGCGGCGCATATTGTGCGGGAGGTCTACACCGGCACGGCCTGCCGCGGACGGCAGGAGCTGGACAAGCTGCTGCACACCGTGCAGCCGGGGGATACCATTGTGTTTGACGGTGTCTCCCGCATGAGCCGCAGCGCCGAGGAAGGCTGTGCCTTGTACGAGACGCTGTACAAGCGCGGCGTGAACTTGTGCTTTTTGAAGGAGCCGCACATCAACACCGACACCTACAAGCAGGCTCTGCAGCGGCAGATCGGCACAGCGCCGGAGACAGGCAGCGCCGCAACAGACCGCTTTGTGGCCGGGGTGATGGACGCGCTGAACCGCTACACCGCCGACCTGGCCGCCGAGCAGATCCGCCTTGCCTTTGCCCAGGCGCAAAAAGAGGTGGATGACCTGCACCAGCGCACCCGCGAGGGGATCATGACGGCGCGCCTGAATGGGAAACAAATCGGCCAGGTGCCGGGGCGCAAGCTGCATGTAAAAAAGGCAGCCGCCGCCAAGGAACTGATTTTGAAGCACAGCCGGGATTTTAACGGCACCCTGGCCGACACCGACTGCATCAAGCTCATCGGCATTGCCCGCAATACCTATTATAAATACAAGCGGGAACTGCGGGATGGTACGGCGTGATGCTATAATATTTTTAAGATTTTTTCAAATCTCTTTAACTTCCCTTTGCGCGGCCCCTATTGTATAAATGTAAGGACAACCAGAAAACAAGGAGAACAAATACCTATGATACCGAACAAATCCATGTACTGCTCCGCTGACGCGGCAGAGATCAACCTGTATGAGCTTAACTTCGCGCGTTTCTTTTCCATCCGAACCAGCGAGAACGGCTGGCGGCGCGTCGTGTGTGAGCTTGTCCGCCATGCGGCGAAGGTCACCAGGGAGCTCCGCCTGGAGGATGGAACAGAGCTTCCCGGGGGAAAGACCTTCCCGGTCTATGTCATCGACCTGATGGACAGTTACCTGGCGGTTTTGCCGGATGCAAAGCCCCATGCCTATCCTGCTGCCGAGCGGGAACAGCTGATGGAGCAGCACTGTCGGCATACGGAGGATGGAAAAATCGATTATGACTACTACCGGGACGTGACCCTGGAGGAATTCGTCCGCCATATGCGGGGCACAGGGCAGGGCGCGCTGTATGCGAAGCGCGGCCCCTTCTGGCACGGCGGGCACGGGGAGCAGTGCCATTTTGAGGAGCTGTTCCGCCTGATCGAGGAGGAAGGCGAGGAGGCGTTTGGCGAGACGCAGGAACGGTATGCCGACCTTGTCGTAAACGACATCACGGCAGACGCGGAACGCCTGCTGAACCGTATCAAGCAGGAAAAGGAAGGAGAAGAAGAATGATGAAGATAACCCCATTTTCCCCGGCCGAGCGCAAGGCGCTGATGGAGGAGCTTTTCCCCCTGAAGCGCACCGCACGGGACTACGACCTGCGCCAGGATATGACGCTGGACGGCTACATAGGCAGAGTTGTCTTCCGTGCGCAGCGGCAGTTGGACAGTGGGACGCTGCCCTCGGACAGTGTGCGCTTTCGCCGACTGGCCGACCTTGTACGAAACGATATTACCCGGGAGGCGGAGGAGCTGTTCCGCGCCTGGAAGGATGCAGAGAAGGAACTAAGAGAGGAGGAATGACCGATGCAGACCTGCGTACCGGTAGAGAAGCGCTCCAAAAAAGAACAGCGTGCCGCCGTGCGCGCCCACCGTGCAGCGTGGCGGGGTATCAAGCTTTGCCCGCGCATCATGCGAAAAAAGACAGACTATCGCCGTAAAGGGAGGCGTGTTGAGATGATGGACGAATAAAAAGGGGCCGGTCACGGCCTCTTTTTATTTTTTGTACCCGGCAATTTTTTTGAGATTGGCTTTAACATTGCCCAAGCAGGCCCCTATAGAAATGGTGTAAGGAAGAAAAAACAAGCCGAGCAAAACAGCCGGCAAAACACAAGGAGGAACTATAAAATGATTTGTGTACATTGTGGTAAAGAGATCGACAACGGCCAGGACTTCTGCCCTTATTGCGGCGGCCGTGTGGGCAGCGATGCAGCCACCGAGGCAAAGGCAGCGAAGAAGGACCCCCGCAAACTTGCCCTGCCGGTGGTTGCCGTGGCTTTGCTGGCAGTCGTCGGTGTGGGCCTTGCCAACCGCAAACCGTCTATCGACCTGCAGCGCTACGTGACGATCACGGCGCAGGGGTACGATACCCTTGGCAAGCTTGATGTTGCGTTCGACACAGACAAGCTGGAAGCAGACTATGGCAAGCGGATCGCGGATAGCTTCAAAAAAGCGATGAACGACCACAAGGAGTCTACCTACGGCCTGAGCAGCCTGGCTGCCGACCTCTACAGCGGCTCTGAGACGGAACTGTTTGTGGACTACTGTGCCACGGGCAGTGCCGACAAGACCAGCGGTCTGCGCAACGGCGATGTCGTCACTTACAGTTGGAACGAGAGCGAGGACGAAGCGGAGACGCTCTTTGGCGTCAAGGTGAAGTACAGCGATATTACCTACACGGTCTCCGGGTTGGAAAAGGTAAACACCTTTGATGCGTTCGATGGTGTTACGGTAGAGTTCAACGGCACCGCGCCCCGGGGCACGGCCACCGTGAACAGCCTGCCCACCGCCGAAGCGGGAAGCAGCCTGCACTACACGCTGGATACCGCGGAGAATCTGTGCAACGGCGACACCGTGACCCTGACTGTCAGCAGCAACCGGGAGGATTTCAGCGATTGTATCGAGAAATATGGTGCCATTCCGGAAGAAACCGAGAAAACCTTTGCGGTAAGCGGCCTGAATGAGTACGTTACCTCGCCCGTACTGCTGACGGATACGGTGCTGGACAGCCTGAAAGCCCAGGCCGAGGATACGTTCAAAGCCTATGCAGCCAACCACTGGGACGCTGACAGCGAAAGTCTGATCGGCATGGACTATGTGGGCGACTACATCCTGACCCCGAAGGAGGACAGCTTTTGGGTCGATAACGACATTGTGACCCTTGTGTATAAAATCAATGTACACAACCGCTACAAGAACTTCAACGACGAAGTGTACGAGGACGACAACAGCTACTACTGGTACATTTCGTTCAAGAATGTCAGTGTGGACGGCAACGGCAATGTCTCCAACGGGCTGAACAGCTACGACAGCGCCGAGGAACGGGTCACCATCGACTCCGGCCTGCAGCAGTACAGCTTCAGCGACTCCACGATGAACTGGTACTACTACGGGTATGCGACCATCGACGACCTGTACAGCGCAGCAGTCACCAGAAACATCGAGAAGTATAACCACCAGGACAATGTAAGCGCATAAGGCAGCAAAGCTGCAGAAAGTGAGGAGAAACAGTGGAAATCGTGATGAAGAAAAAGAAGACCTTCTGCCCCCGGAAAGAACACCTTGCCATGATAGCAGCTGCGGTTGGAATCGGCATGGCGCTGGCGTTCTGGTGCCTGGTTTGGCCGGTCACCGGCGCACGGGCAGGCCCCCTGGCGGCACTGGTTGTGGGAACAGCCGTTGCCTATGCCCTGATCGGACTGGGAATGGTCTTTCTGATCGCGCTCGGGCTGACCGTGATCCCCGGCAAACCGTGACCCGGCCTGTCCCTCATGATTTCCACGCCCGCTTTGTGTACCGGCCGCAGGGCAAGCAACTTTTCTGCTGCTTGCCCTGCGGCCTTTTTAGATGCCCCGTGTCTGGGCAAGCTCAATTCGCAGAGTACAAAAAAATCAAAAAGCAGACTGCATCCTGCCGAATGGCGGCAATATCCCTTGATTCGACAAAAAAGATGCAGTATACTTTTATTTAAACATGTATCGCCATCGGCGTACAGATTTGCCCTTCTAAAAAATCTACTATAGAAAGGAATTACCGCATTATGGAACTGCGTCTTGATATGTGCCAAAAGCTGCTTCCATACATCTACAAAACGGTTACCCTGGAGACTGTTTCCCACGGAAGTCTTGTAGGCAACCCGGTGCAGACGGATATTATGCGTTCTGTGCTGACCATGCTGCTGCCAAACGGGCAGATGGATATCCCGTTGGACGATATCCTTTCCGTTTCCTGCTTCGGGATGGAGACCTTGCGTTTTGACCACGCTGCTTCTGCACAGCCGACTGCGCCTGCACCCTCTGCCCCCGCCGCGCCACCGCTGGCAGAAGAAACCGTGGCAGCGCCGGAACCTGTAAAGCCCCAGGAACCGGTCCCCCAAAAGGAGCCGCAGAAGCAGCTGACAGAACTGTTGATCGATGGCGATCTGTCGGCTGCGCTGGCCCTTGCAACAGAGCCGGAAGCCTTGCTGGATCAGGGCTACACCGAGGAGGAAACGGCCCAAATCACAGCACAGCTGCGTGCGGATAAATTGCCGAATGGTCACACACCGGAAGCAATCGCGCAGCGGCTATGGCGGGTCGTTGGCAACCACGCGGGATTGGCGGAGCAGTATGCCCGCAAGGCGCTGCCAGGCACCCTTTCGCTTTGCTTTTCCATTTGTGAAGCGGAAAAGCATTGGGATGCCCTTACAGAACTGGGCAAACAATACCCGGACGAGGTGCAGGGCGAGATCACGATGCTTCGCGGTTATGCGCTGGCTTTGCAGAACAGCGGAAAAAACGAGGAACTGCTGGCACTGGCAGCAGCTAACCCTGTGGTGCTGCACCAAAAGGCCCTTTACCCAGCGCTGGGGGAACTGGCAAAGAACTACCGTGAAGAAAAATCGGAAGAAACCGTCCTTATTGCAGAAGCGGCGGTCCATGTAAATGCTTACCCGGACCAGGATGTCCGCACCCCCTTTGAGCGGCTGCTACTGGGCAAGTATGATGAGAACGCACTGCGTCCCTACCGCGGCGCAAACTGCGTGGAAATGCTTTGCAAGCAGGGCTATACCGAGGAACAGGCCGCCAAGATCGCGGACCGTATGCCCCGCATCAATGCGGATACCTATGAGCTTGAACGCGGTGCACGGTTGGCGGTAGCACAGGAGAACATTCATTACCTGAGCGAGTATTATCTGTGGGAAGAACTGCTGACCTCCCCGGACAAGGCGGTTGGCCGCCTTGCCATGCACATGCAGGGCAGCACCGGTAACAATGCAAACGGGCAGCCCATCGGCAAGCGGGATGCCGAGTATATCCAGCTGTACCGCGTTTGCATTGCGCCCCACCGGCAGACGTATGACAGCAGCCTGCGCTATACCCAGCTGTATCTGGGCGCGTTGCTGCGCAGCGGTCAGAACGAGGAAGTGCTGACGGTAGCCGATACCTGCTGGACCGCCTGCACCGATGCGGGACTGCTGACGAAGATCATTGAGATTGCTGAGCAGACGGACAAAAACCGCTATGAAACGCTGATCCAGCATTGCAACAGCCAGATGAAAAAGCGCCGTGCCAATGAGTTTGAGCAGATGCTCCTCTCGATGGACCGCCGCATGATGGACTATGTCTCCCGCCCGGAGCAGCTGGAACAGATGGGCTACGATAAGGCCACGGTCAAGATGATCTGCACCAATCTGCCCAAGGTCAACAACTATCCCAGCGGCAATGCCCCGATGCAGCAGTACGAGCGTGTGTACTATGTGCAGGGCAACGCAAACGGCCAGGCCGAGCGCTGCCTGCGTAAAGCCATCCAGAAAGAGACGAACGAGTCCCGCAAAAAGCAGTTGACCGCCGTGCTGTTTGCGATGCTTTGCAAAGAGCAGCGCCTGACAGAAGCGGCTGAGTATCTGCCAACGGACGAAGAAATGATGGCACAGATGCACAGCACGACGTCCCTGTGGTATTTCCGCACCTTGTATGCCATCAAGGACTACACCAGATATTGCAAGCTGTACGACGCCTGCCGCACCCTGCCGACTGCGGTGATCTGCAACCCGAAGAATATGGGCCTGCGCGATGTCTGCGAGACCCTTCGTGTCCGTATCTATACCGGGCATGAGATCGATAATTTCTCCGCCTTGTGGGCGGGGGCAATCAATCCTTTTGTACTTAGCAAAGGCCCCAACCGCGAGCAGATGAAAGAAACGCTGTCCGCCCTGAACACGCAGGCCTATCTGCCGCAGTTAGCCCATGCCTTAGGCGTCTTGGCAGAAGAATGTTACCGCATGAACCCGAACCATCTGCGCGATGTAACGGAAGTGCTGCTGCCGCAGGGAGCAAAGGCGATTCCGGAAACACTGGTCACCTCACTGCCCCACGCAGCGGAAAACGGCCAGCAGGCGTTGGACATGATGATCCTGCTGGAACTGGCACAGGCGGATTATGCAGCTTGTGCCCGGGCCATCACCTGGTTCCGCGGGATGCTGCGTGACGCATTCCTTTCGGGAACGGCAGAGCCTATTTGCGATGCCACCGGTGTTTGGGTCGGGCAGCTTGTGCCGATGCTGCAACGGTGTGAATTGCCTGCCGCAGCGACTCAGCTGAGCTATATTGGCTGGCTGTATGTGATCCAGCGGCTGAACGGCGGCCACACCCCCGACGCCGCTGTCGACTGGCTGTTCCGGGAAGATGTGCTGATCCCAATCCCGGAAAACTTCCCCGAAAAGGGAAAGATTGCCCTTACCAATTGGGCCGTGAAAGAGTACCCGGATCAGTGCGCTCTGCTGCTGAACAAATACCCGGAACTTGGCAAATACGGTCTGAAAGCGGACAGCAGCCCGCTGCCGGAGCAGGAAGAAGCCGAAACTATCCCCGCCCATGCTGCACCGGAAACCGAACCCCCGGCCCCGGTACAGGCCGACCGGCCGGAAACCCCGCAGCCCGCAGCTCCGGAACCTGCCCAGGAAGCCGAACCGCAAACTGCGCAGGAGCAGGAGGAAATGCCCCCTGTTCCTGCACAGGAAAAACCGGCAGCATCTTCCACCCCGGCAGAACAGTATAAGACCCTGACGAAGCTGCGCGCCGATGCACTGCAAGCCGGGGATAAGGCTGCTGCTTCGATGTACCTGCAGGTGCTTTGCCGCAGCGATTGTCTTGCTTCGGCTGATATTCTTACCCGCGGCAGCCTTGCAGATGCGGCGGCCAAGGAGCCTCCCATGCTGTACTGGCTCCAGCAGGCCGCCGAGAGTGACTCGGAAAGCGTCAGCAAATTCCTGAAAAGATGGAGCGCCGTGGCAGCCGCCTATGTCAGCTTTGATTTCTCCGACCAGGTGTCGGAGCTGATGCTTCAGTTGGATCAGAATGCCGCAGTCTCCACGGAGGCACAGAACGTACTGGTCTGGGCTATCCTGACGAACAGCAGCCGAAAAAATGCAGCCTGGAGTCTGCTGCAGCGCACCCAGGCAACTCCCCATGCACGGGCACAGGCTTTCTACTGTGCTGCCGTGGATGACGCCCAGACCTGGCAAACCGCCTTGCGGCTGTTCTGGCAGGAGGGCGAGTATATGTTCTTCCTGCGAGGACTGGTGCATCGCTTCAACCAGTCTTCGGAACTGGCCGAGCGGATGCAGTACAGCGATAACCTACAGGAGATGTGCGACAAAAACGTCTTTGCAGAGATGGACCGCCAGCAGCTGCAGCAGACGCTGCGCAAGCTCTACCCGGCGATTGCGCAGAGCTATCTGGCAACCGAATCCTGGACTGTGGTGCAGACGATCCGCTATGTGTCGTTCTGTGTAGGCGGTCAGGCGTTGAACCTGTACTACGACGTGTTCGCCGTGCAGTACCCCATTATTACCGAGAAACTTCCGATGGAGGGCTGTGCGTTCCTGGCCCGGTTGGGCACCGACCCTGCCACCTATACGCTGATGCAGTTTATTGGCCCGCAAATGCTGGCCAAGATGAAAGACCCCGACGAAGCAGCGGGCGCACAGCTCCGACTGCCCAGCCTGATGCGCGAACTGTATGAGGACTGTTTTGCCGTGCCGCGCCGCTGCACCGAACAGGAAGAACAGGACGTATACAACCTGATCCTGCCGGATGCCTTCGACTGGAACTGGCGGCATTTTGGCGAGTATTTCTGCCGCAAAATGATTGAATCGCCGGAAGACGAGGCCTTGGCACATCGTGTGCTGCTGCGCTTTGCCACAAAGGAATTCCGCTCCGATGCATTCCTGATGAGCATTGAATTTTATGCAGCCTGCCACCGTGATGACCCGAACAAGCGGGACCGCATCGTACAGATGATAGATTGCTTGCTGCGCGTGAAGGCAAGAGATACGGACGCCACCCGCGCCATGTATGTGGAATATGCCGTTCTCTGGCTGCAGCGCTGCCCCGGACATACGATTCTGGATGGACAGGACCCTGTCGACTGGTTCCTCCTCTCTGCCAGCCATAACAAATTCCAGGATAGCTGGATCGAACGCTGCCGCAAACAGTATGCCGACATCCTGAAAAGTGCGCCGAAGCTGCACAGCGCCCTGGCGACAGGAAATTGGCAGCCCTGCTTTGACCTCCTGATCCAAGGCGGTGAGGAAGCCGAAAAACTGCGCCTTGCGCTGGTGGGCGTGGCGAACAGTACGCCGAACGCAACGAACCAGTGGACGCGCTGCTCCGTCTGGCAGAGCCTACCGCATGAGCTGGTCGGCACGCTGGCCAAGAATCTCCTTGCCGGAACGCCGGAGAAAAACGACGCCCTGAAAGCCGTATTTGCCCCCATGGCTACCCTGCCCCTGCTGCGCTCCTTCCGTGATACGTTCCAGTGGTATGAGGAATATTTGCGCAAGGGCGGTGAGGAAGACCTGCGTTGGGTCAAAAACTGTGCCGCCTTGCCCATGCAGGAAACGCAGTTCTTCGGCTGTGCGCTGGGACAACATAAAGCAGGCTGTACCAAAGAGCAGGCGGAGTTCCGCAGCCGGGCCCTGGAAATGATGGGTGCCCCCTCCACCTGCGCGACATGGCGGGAACAGTTCTCCCACACTACCAATGCCGGCCATTCCGCCTTTTACATCAAGGCAATGACGCTCTATAACGACTACACCAGCACAATCAATCCATCGACCCTTCACGCGGCCATTCAGTTTGCAATCCGCGCATATGATGTGGAGCCTGAGAAGATCACCCAGTGGAGCAAGACCTATACCGATACGGTCCGCAACGGGAAAAGATATTTCTCGGACAATGCCGTCAGCCTTGCCAACCGGATCATCTACGCCTGGGCGCAGCTGCTGGGTCACCCGGACCAGGCCCAAAAACAGCTGTTGAACACAACCCCGGATAAATTCGTCAATATGATCGCCTATCTGTTCCTGTTTTGTGACCGTACACGGGATCTGGCCAAAATGTACTATCCCCTGATGCGCCGTGAACAGGTTGCTGCCGTGCAGGTACTTGTGGCCATTCTGCTGCCCAAGCCTGAGTTGATCGATCCCTGCATAGAAAAGCTGTGCGCCACCGCTAAGGGTGCACAGTACCTGGATGCGATCAAGGGGGTGCTGCTGGAAAGTATGCATACCCCGCAGCGAAGCCACCGCATCAAATGGGACCCGGACCTGTGTGAGATCGTCAGAAAACTTGGCATCGAGTATGACCACAATACCCCGAACGATGAGTCCCGCTATTTCCACCTCCCCGCCGAGGAACCTTCCCGCATTTACCTGATTCGCGCCCGCGTCCGGCTTATGCTTACCCGCAGCAGCACGAATTATGTGTTTGCCGACCCGAAGGACGTTTGCCGCGATGCCCGCAAGCCGGAAGAAAATGAAGCGGCCTCTGAGGCAAACACCCCCGCAACAGAAGAAAAGCCTGTTGAATCGGACCGCGAGACGGTTGACAACACGGCTGTGCTGACATCGGACGACCGCGGCATGCGGGTCGACCAGTGCTGCCAGCGGGTGATGGAGCTGTTCTCCTCGGAAAGCGAGACGGCCGACTTCAAAAAGGCTGTGGCAAAGGAGAAGAACCTTTCCCTGATCTATCTGGCCGGTGCAGAGCTGCTGGCCGCGGAGCCGGAGCCTTCGGCAGCCAGTATTGTCCGCTGCCTGGTGGATGCGGCCAAAAACAACCTGCCCACCATGAAGTTGGAGAATTTCTCCCGTGCTCTGATCTGCGCAGTCCGGGCAACGGCCTACGATGACCTGCAGGCGCTGCGCATCCAACTGCAGGAAGCCAACCTGTTCACGGTGCTGCAAAACTGCCCGCCTACAACCAATCCGGACGAAGACAAGAACAAGGCCAGGCAGGAAGACCGCTATTTAGCCTACCGCCAGGCTTCGCTTACCTGCCTGCAGGAGTATTTAAAGGTAAAGCCGATCCGGGAATCCGGCAAGGACTTTTATGACGAGGACGAGCAGTATCTGATGCAGGAGCAAGAGCGATGCAGTTTGCTGCAGCGTGCCCCAGCCGAGCAGGACCGTCATGAGTTTGTGCGTATGCTGGCAGAACATCAGCAGAAAAAGCTGGATGTCCGCCCGCAGATGAAAGTATCTCTGGATCCGTCCTCTGCCTACTACTGCGCCCGTGAGGAGGACGACTATAGTTATGACGATCCCTGCGAGCCGACTACGCTGCAAGGCTATGTGGAGAATGTGGGAGGCTGCCCGCTGCAGCCTGTGTACATTACACTGAGCTACCGCATCAAAACGGGTGAAAAAGAATGGGATGCTGCTGCTCTGCCGATTCCCCGCCGCCTGACGCTGCGCGGCGGCGACGGCAACGCCGTGCTGCTGTCGAAACAGCAATATACGGATGAAGATCAAAAGGCACTGTGGCATATTCCTTTCCAAATCGATACCGATATTCCGGAAAAGACCGCCCTCCGCGTGCAGGAAGAAAACGCCGACATCGTTGCTGTGGTAGAGGTCCGCGCCCTGGTCCAGGGCGGCGATGATCTGCTGCTTTATCGCGGTGAAATGCCGCTGCAATTCCTGCCGGAAAAGCAAAAAGTCCGCGTGGATCACACCATCCGCGATACGGAAGCCTTCTTTGGCCGCCGCAATGAGTTGAGCCGCCTGCATACCCTGTATTGCGAGAATCCCTCCCGTATCCCCATGCTGTTCCTGATCAGCGGTCAGTTCCGCATGGGCAAGTCGATGATCACCAAAAAGCTGCAAAAGATGATCCTGGGCGAGACAAACGGCCAGGTGATCCCGCTGCGTCTTGAAGTAGTCCAGAGTTCCGACCAGCAGGGTGCTTCCGAAAACTTGCGGGATGTATTTTCCAACCAACTGTGGGATCAGCTTGATTCCTACATGCACGACGAAACCTTGCCGCAGGAATACCGCAAGGAAGAAACGATTTCCCGCCTGCAAGCCCACCGCGATAAGTGGAAGGCCTATTTCGCCCAGCGGCAGGCAAACGCCGCCACAGCGCCGCAGCGTGTTCAGTATCTTCCCACCCCCGGTGTAGACATCGACAGCGAGGAAAATGCACCGCTGGATATTTCGGCCCTGTCTGCCGGGATCTCGCAGGGTGTTGTATACGAGGACCTGCGCTGGCTGCCGCAATTCTGCCGCGAGCTGTGCGCTGCGCTTGGCAACCGGCACATTGTGTATATACTGGATGAAGCGGACCGCCTGATCAATGACCTGGAGACCGTAGGCGGTGCAGCCGCCAGCAACCTGCGCGCCGTTCTGCAAAGCGACACCCCGTTCCATCTGCTGATTTGCGGCGCCAACGGCCTGACGGAGTATTACCTGCGCGGCGGCAGCATGACCCAGCTGTTTGAATGTACCTATGGCCGCCCGATGATCATCGGCCAGATGGCCAAAGAGGAATGGCGCGCGGCGACTTCCGCCCTCATCGATACGGTCGCTCTGGAAAGCAATTTCCGTGCGCTGGATCAGCTCTGGTTCTATACCCGCGGCCTGATCCACCCCGCCTACTGCCTTATGGATACCTGCTTCACCTACCTGGATAACTTCCCCTCGGTACAGCCTGCGCCGAATGGAAAGACGACCCTGTATGCGGCGCGTGTGCTGGAAGCAACCAACGCGATGCTGTGCAGCTCCCCGCAGCAGCTGCACATGGACAAATTGATCGATTCGCTCTCCGATGATTCGGACGATCTATGGCGCAGTGTGCTGACCTGCCTGATGCGTGAATGTACCATTCCTTACCAGTGGGTGCCTGTCACCGTGCTGGAAAGCATTGTGGACGAGTCTGCGGGTATCACCTGGGATAAGATCTCCAACGTGCTGTCGAACCTGGTCAGCTACCGCGGCTTGCTGGAATATTCTGCCCGCAGAAGAAGTTACCGCCCGCAGTGTGAGCTGTACCGCCAGATCTTGCGCAATAAGCTGCTGCCGGACTGCAAACTGCAGCCCTATCCCTATTTTAAACCCAGAAAGGAGGGGCACTGATGTCTGAGCATTTCCGTAAAGACGCACCGCATTATGAGTTTTCCACGGTGCGTATCCGTCTGGATGAATGGTTGGAGGATCGTTCCTCCGGTACGCTGTTCGGCCCTAAGGGCTGCGGCAAGGATACCTTTTTGAAAGATTACTTTACCCCGGAAAAATGCCGTGCGCTGGCTGCCGATCCGAACAAGCCTACCATTGTGCTGGTTTGGGAGGGTACGACCCTCAGCCACCGAAAGGACCTGGACGACCTGCTCGCCTGTGCCTTTCAGGAGGGATTTTCGTATTTGAAAGAGCAGGGGCTGATCGACCCGGCGCTGGAAACCCTGCTGACTACCGCAGGCGGCGCATCTGCCCAAAGCTGCGCGCAGGAATGGAAAAAACGGCGGTACTGCTTTGTATTGGTCATCCTGGGCTTTCACAATTTTATCTGCAACATTGATGGCTGCCAATCCGACAGTGTCCAGCAGGTAAACATCCTGAAAAATTCCGATGCCCCCCTGCGGATGATCGTAACGAACGACTACCTTTACACCGCACAGTACTGCCCCGCCATGGAGGATTTGGCCGGCTCATCGATCTTCAACAACCTGAGCCTGAACCAGTTTACCTTTTCCAAAAACCGGCCGCGCCCGCAGGAATTTTCCCAGTATCTGGGCCGTATCTACCGCGGCGGCGACACCTCACCCTTTACGCCGGAGGAAGATCACTGGCTTTTGGAAATGACCGGCGGTTTTCCCGCCATTGTGCCGGATGCAGCGGAGGCGCTGTTTCTGGCAAAAGAGGATGGTCTGGAGGGGCAGGAAGCCTTTGAGGACTGCGTCCGTACCTGTATGCTGCCCGAGGAAACCGTTTATCTGCTGCTGAGCCAATGGCTGAAAGATCTGGATGACCGTGAATTTGAGATTCTGACCCGGATTTCCCACTTTGGCCTTGCCGGTGCCGATGAAGAGGACGTGGACCGTCCACAGTCTGTACAGCGCGGCCTTGTGTATACCGATCGCCGCAGCCGCCGCTGGCGGCTCTGCATCGGCCTATTGCGGGAGATGCTGGCCAGCGACCTGTGGAACCCCCGCCATACCGCCCACACAGCCCACGCATACGCCCCCTCCCCCGCACCGGAACAGGCAGCCCCCAGCGTGATCAACTATGTCACAAACTACAACATTTCCGGCTCGGTTACCAGCACCAATGTGCAGGGCGATCTAAACCAGGTCAACAACAACATCGTCGTCACAAGCCGCGAGGATTGGAGCACCCTGTTTGATTCTGTCTATCAGCTGAATCAGGGCAGCGAAGGTGCGGGCCGCGCACAGCTTACGGACAGCCTTGGAAAGATCCAATACCTGCCCGAAGCCGCCACCGAGGAAGAAGCCACCGAATGGTTCGAGGAAAACAGCCGCAATATGGCTGATGCCCTGGACGATATGTTCAACGGCAAAAATATCAGCCTGGACGATATGTTCAACCAGTTGCTGCAAAGTGCCGATCAGAACCGTTTCCCCGCCCATGTCACGGAACTGGTGAACCGCCTGCCGGAAAGTTCGGCGCTAATCTTCAAGCAGGGCGTGATCGTGGATCGGATGTTTACCGGATTGCTGCACAGCTTTGACAAGGACGATCAGCTTGACTTTTCGCCCTGCGGGCTGATGTACGGCCTGCTGCTGGAACAGCGTATGAAAGAAGCCATCTTCCCGCTCTACCGGGCCGACCAGGTGATCGGCAGCTGGCTTGTAAACAAAAACAGCCCGGGGCTGTCCTCCTGGAACAGCCCCAAGCTGAAAACCAGAAAAATCACCATCGGCAACTTCTACGGCGGGCAGGACGGCAAGCGTTTCAGCAGCCGAATGACGGCCCTGAGCCGCCAGGCAAACTATCCGCAAAGCGCCGGATGGTGGGATAAGGCCTACCATGATTTTGCCCGCGCCGGTGAGCTGCGCAACAACGCCGCCCATTCGAACCGGCTGACGATTTCCTCTCTGGATGAGCTTCGCTGCCTGGTGCTTGGCTATGACGGCCAGGTCTCGGAAAGTCTGATCAACCGCATCGGCGTCTTCTGCCAGCTGGATGCACGGCTCGGCTACCATAACCCGAATCAGATCTCGGTAGCACAGGATTGGCAAAACGCCGTTTCCTTACATTCCTACACCAGTTTCCCCGTTGTAAGGAGTGAGGGATAACGCATTGCCCCACACAAAAAGCGCCCGCCGATTTGGCGGACGCTTTTGCTTTTTATGTGTCGGCGTTTCAGCTTTGGCGCAGCTGTTCCTGCATTTTTTGCAGCAGCTTCTTATATTCTTTGCGCCGATTGCTGATGGTCACGGTCGTTTTGCCGGTAAAGGTGGAAATCGTGCGGTCTTTGGGCTGATGGGTCGGCTTTATATCCAGCAGCGGGCGCAGGCGGTCCGGCTTGTGCGGCTCAAACAAAAAGTTCATGTAATCCCGCGCAAAGATTCTGGCCCACAGCAGGTCCTCCTTCTTTTCCAGCACAGTGCAGTACCGTTCCGGCGGGATGGCCGGCTTTTCGTCACACAGCAGGGCTATCACATCGTTGGTAAAGAAGATCCGCGGGAACTCCGTCACGTCCTTGGAAGCAAACATCACAATCACACGCAGCGCTTCCGTAGCGCTTTCCAGCCGTTCCTGCATGCTTGTGGCATTGGGATCATCGGCGTCAAACATGATGGCCTCGCCGTCGTCGTCCTTGTGGGTATCGTCATTCAGCGAGATGGTGCGCCGCGCGGTCGTCGCGTTCAGGACCAGCCGCTTCAGGGCTGCTTCGTCCACGTCCAGGCAGTCGGCAGCCGTCTCGTAAAAGCCGGCGGGTAGGTTTTTGGGGTCAAGCCCCTGTTTTTCGCACAGTTCGCACAGGCGTTTCCACAGCTGGCCCTCGCGGCGCGAAAGGCGCATGTCTCCCTGGTCGCGCATTGCCTTGCTGTTTACGCTGTCGTGCATGGCGTTGGCATAGATTGCATCAAAATACGCCAAAAACGGCTTCCCGGAATTGACATCGTACTTGGAAACGGCCTTGCACATAGACTCGGTAAAGGTCAGGGTATCCAGCTTGGTACGCAGTTTGCTGCGGCGCGTGTAGCGGGCATCCAACAGCGCGTCTTCATCTTGCAGCATGGCGTTTGTATCGGTGTTTTCCAGCCGGTTCTCGATCTTGGA
>ENA-UERN01000768-UERN01000768.1-human-gut-metagenome-genome-assembly--contig:-NODE-768-length-35045-cov-3.901167_pt1 | contig 35045 bp, 24 predicted proteins | sample MGYA00242950_ERZ507950 | MGnify/ENA primary metagenome ERZ507950 (study PRJEB26167, sample SAMN06115515) | human gut metagenome | host: Homo sapiens | place: China:Ningxia | collected 2014-11-26...
GGTGGAGGTGGTGGTGACGGAAGAGGAAGTCGTTGAAACAACGGCGGTTTCCTCGATGAATTGAGTAACAAGAACAACAGTTGGTGTTGATTCCGGAATTCGGGCGGCACGGCGGCACGGGGGTGTCGTTCTGCCGGATGAATTCGGAGTTTGCCATAAAAAAGGGGATGAAAATAGAGAATGGGACACGCAGAGCTTTGGGCGATGATCGCCGTGGCGTGCATCTTTACCGCGATCGGCATTGCGGCGGGGATCATGCTGAACAGTTGGATCCAGAAGATCCAGAAGGATTCGGCGATCAAAAGCGCCGATAAAATCAAAAAAGACGCCGAACGCGAGGCGGAGCATCTGCTGCGCGATGCACGGGTTTCCGCCAAGGCCGAAACCTTGAAAATGCGCGAAGAGTGTGAATTGGAGCTGAAGGAGCGCCGCCGGGAGCAGACCACCAACGAGAAACGTCTGGCCCAGCGCGAGGAGCTGCTCGACCGTCGCGCCGATTCGATGGATGCGAAGTCCAAGAATATCGAGAAGCAGGAAAAAGAGATCGAAACGCTGCGCGAACGGCTGACCGGCCGGGAGCAGGAGCTGGCGAAGAGCATCTCCCGCCAGATCGATGAGCTGGAACGCATCGCGGGGATGAACCGCGACGAGGCCCGTGAAATCCTGCTGGAAAAGCTGAAGAACGAGATCAAGAACGAGTCCGGCCTGATGGTGCGCAACCAGCTTGAGGAGGCGAAGGCCCGGAGCGAGCGCGAGGCGCGCCGCATTCTGACCTACGCGATCCAGCGTTACGCCAGCGACTGCACCTACGAGCGCACCACTGCGACGATTCCGCTGCCGACCGACGAGATGAAGGGGCGGATCATCGGCCGCGAGGGGCGCAACATCCGCGCGATTGAAGCCGCGACCGGCGTCAGCATCCTGATCGACGATACGCCGGAAGCGGTGGTGATCAGCTGCTTCGACCCGGTCCGCAAGGAGGTCGCGCGCCAGTTGATGGAGCGGCTGATCGCCGACGGCCGGATTCATCCGACCCGCGTCGAGGAGCTGGCCAAGAAGATCAGCAAGGATCTTGAGGAAGAACTCTATCAGGTCGGCGAGGCCGCGGTGCTCGAAACCGGCATCCAGGGCGTTTCGCCGCAGATCATGAAGCTGCTCGGCCGCCTGAAGTACCGGTACAGCTTCTCGCAGAATGTGTTGCAGCACTCGCTGGAAACCTCCTATTTCATGGGGATCATCGCGGCGGAGCTGGGACTGGACGAGCAGAAAGCCAAGCGGATCGGCCTTTTCCACGACCTCGGCAAGGCGATCGACCACGAGGTCGAGGGGCCGCACGCCCAGATCGGCGCCGATCTGCTGCGTAAGCACAACGAGGCGAAAGATGTGGTCCACGCGGTGGCCGCGCACCACGGCGAGGTGGAGCCGGAGAGTTTGTACGATATCCTGATCAGCGCCTGCGACACTCTGAGTGCGTCGCGTCCCGGCGCCCGCAGCGAAACCACCGAGCTGTATTTGAAGCGGCTGGAGCAGCTTGAGACGATCGCGCACGAGTTTTCGGGCGTGGAATCCTGTTTCGCGCTGCAGGCGGGCCGCGAGATCCGCGTGGTGGTGCTGCCGGAAAAGATCGGTGAGGGTGAAGCGCAGATGCTGGCCAAGGATATCTGTGCGCGCATCGAAAAGGAGATGACCTATCCCGGCCAGATCAAGTGTACGGTGATTCGCGAAACCCGTTCGGTGGAATACGCGAAGTAATTTGCGGACTGGAATAACTGCGGCGGGAAGCGCGGGGCGGCGGCTCCGGTTTCCCGCCGTATTCATAATGGCTCTTTAACGGAATCTGGTGCGAAAGATGAATCTGGAAAGTCGGGTCAACCTTGAAGTCGACTTGAAAAAACTGGCGGATAATTTCCATGAAATCCGGCGGCGGGTTTCCCCCTGCCGGCTGATGGCGGTGCTGAAGGCGAACGCCTACGGCCTCGGCGTGCAGCCGGTGGCGGAGGTGGTGAAGCAGGCGGGAGCCGCCGCGTTCGGCGTGGCGGAGATCAATGAGGCGGTCGAGCTGGTTCCGCTCGGGCTGCCGGTGCAGATTCTCGGCAACCTGCTGCCGGATGAGATCGCCCCGGCGGTGGAGTACGGCGTCATCTGCCCGCTGAACGACCTTGAAATGGCGAAGAAGATCAGCGCTGAAGCGGTCCGGCAGGGGAAAACCGCGACCGGTGCGGTGACTGTGGATTCCGGCATGGGGCGGCTCGGCATGCCCGCCGCGGAGGCCGCGGAACAGATTCTGGCGATGCGCGGCTTGCCGAACCTGAAGCTGGACGGCATTTATTCGCACTTCTCCTCGGCTTTCATGCGCTATGACGACTACAGCCTCGGTCAGCTGGCGAGCTTCAAAACGCTGCTGGCCGAGCTGAAGGGGGCCGGTCTGGAGTTCCCGAATGTGCACATGGCGGCCAGCGACGCGCTGAATAATTTCCCGGACAGTACGCGGCCCCCGTTCACGCTTGCCCGCTGCGGCATCAATATGTACGGCTATTACGACAACGAAGTGCATCAGTCGATGCGGCTGGCTCCGGTGGTCGAGCTGAAGACCCGGCTGGCGGCGGTGCGGATGCTGGCGGCCGGGTCCTGCATCGGCTACGGCCGGATGCATCGGCTGCAGAAGGATACCCGCGTCGGGACCATTGCCGCCGGATACGCGGACGGCCTGCCGCTGGCGCTCTCCAATCGGGGCTATGTGCTGGTGAACGGAGTGCTCTGTCCGGTGCTCGGGCGGATTTCGATGGATTACACCACGATCTCGCTGGAAAATGCACCGGAGGCGCAGCCTGGCGACGAGGTGGTCTGCATCGGCGGGCAGGACGGCCGGTTCGTCTCGCTGGAGGACTGGGCGCAGCTGAAGGGAACCCATGTCTACGACCTGCTCTGTTCCTTCGGCACGCGGGTGCGCCGCCGTTATGTGAACCGGCCTGTCGCCGGCTGACGCATTGCCTCCGGCGGCCCGGGGCAACGCCCCGGGAGGACTTCGTCTCCCGGGCTTCCCGATCGGCAAGGTGCCGGAGCAGGGTACGGTTTTGAATTTTTACTGCGTAAAAATTACAAAACCGGGGATAGTATCTATAAGTTTATTTGTACTGTCGGCATTTTATCGTGCCGGCATATTATCAGGCGGGGCTGAACATCGGCTTCGGCAACCGGGCGAAGCGTACAAATGGCCTGCCGCGAATGCGGCATGGCCTTTTTCTACAAATATAACAGCGGAGGCAGGATGGACCAGATCGACAATATTCGGGAACGGCTCCGGGAGAACCGGAACTATCATGCCGTGGGCGGCCGCTATTCAATCGAGCAGCGCCGGGCGCTGCTGCGCCGGCTGCTGGCGGAACTTCAGGCGAACCGCGAAAAAATCATGGCGGCGCTTTATATCGATTTGCACAAATCCGAGTTTGAGGCCTCGGTGACTGAATTCATCCCGCTGCTGGAGGCGCTCCGCTTTATGATCCGCAAGCTGCCGCGTCTGGCGAAAACGCGGCGGGCGGCGGTTTCGCCGATGAATTTTCCCGCGCGGGGGCGGCTGGTGCCGGAACCGTACGGGGTGGTGTTGGTCTGCGCGACCTGGAACTATCCGCTGCTGCTCGCATTGGAGCCGGTGATCGGCGCGGTCGCCGCCGGAAATTCGGTGGTGCTGAAGCTCTCCGACAAGTCGAAGGCGACCATGAACCTGATTGCGGAACTGCTGGAGCGGGTTTCGGCATTCGGTCAGGTGGTCACGGTCGGCGATGAGTTCTCCTTTGAGGAGATTTTAAAGGAGAGGTTCGACTACATTTTCTACACCGGCAGCGAATACGGCGGCCGCAAGGTACTGGCCGCCGCCGCGCCGCACCTGACGCCGGTGACGCTGGAGCTGGGGGGGAAAAGTCCCTGCATCGTCTGCGCCGATGCCGATCTCGCAGTGGCGGCCAAACGGATCGTGTGGGGAAAATTCACCAATGCAGGACAGACCTGCGTCGCTCCCGACTATCTGCTGGTTCACCGGAGTGTCAAATCCCGTCTGCTGGACGAAATGCGGAAACGGGTCCGGGAATTTTACGGTGAAAAACCGCTCGAAAATCCCGATTATGCGCATATCGTGAACCGTACCCATTACGACCGGCTCTGCAAGCTGCTCGGCGACCGTCCGGCGGAGCGTGATCCGGATCGGCTCTGTATCGCTCCCGCCATCGTGGACGAAGTGACGCCGGACGATCCGCTGATGGCCGGGGAAATTTTCGGTCCCATTCTGCCGGTGTTGGAATTTTCGGAGAATGAAGAAGCGCTCGACTTGGTCCGGAAACTGCCGAAGCCGCTGGCGCTCTACTGCTTCGGCGGCGATCGGGAGATGCGCCGGAGAGTGACGGAGGAGACCTCCTCCGGAGCCGTGTCGTTCAATGACGTGGTGATGCACTTTGTGAATCCGGCGATGCCGTTCGGCGGCGTCGGCAACTCCGGGATGGGACGTTATCACGGCAAATACAGCTTTGAAACCTTTACTCATTACAAGCCGGTGATGGTCCAGTCCGGCCGGATCGACTGGCCGGTGCGTTATCCGCCGTTCCGGGAGTGGCAGAAGAAGCTCGCCCGTCTGTTGTCCCGGTAAGGCGCCTGTGCGGTATATCGCTGCCGGGCGTGGGGGGAAAGCCTGCCGTTTTGAAGGCAGGCGGGTCTGCCGCCCTGTCGTGCGACAGACCTTGTGCGCTGCGCGGCCTGATTTTCAATCAGGCTCCGGTAGCTGGGCGCATAGCGCACAAATGGCCTCCGGCGGCCAACGGTTTCGCCGTTGGATCACGACCGGCAACGTGCCGGTGCGGAGTACCGCCGATAGAGCCAATCAACTGATAGATAGTAATTCCGGTTTTGCAATTTTTACGCAGTAAAAATTCAAAACCGTACCCGGCAAGGTTACTTGCGGCAGCGGTAGACCAGTGCGGGGGGCAGGTTCTTCCAGACCACCCGGCTGGTGGTCACTTCGCTGAACAGTTCATTCAGCAGTTTGCGGAAACGGATTCCGGCGGGGAGCATCAGTCCCTGCAAATAAGCAAAGGTTGCGAAATAACCTCCCTCCGAAAGATTTTCGACCAGCGCACCCAGGATTTCACGCTGCAGCGACTCCGGAAAGACCGCCCACGGCAGCCCCGAAACCACCGCATTCACCGGAGGCAGCCCGCGTTCCTTCAGGATGCCGCCCAGATTCGAGGCGCTGTCGTGGCAGATTTCGACTTCGGGGAAAGTCCGTTTCAGGTGCTCGCAAAGCAGTTCATCCAACTCCACCGCCAGCAGCTTGCCGTTCTCCGGCAGGCGGCGGACCAGCTCACGGGTGATCACGCCGGTCCCCGGTCCCAGTTCCACGACCAGCCCGGCGTTTTCGACGCCGATTTCGGAAGCCATCGCGCGACACAGCGCACAGGAGGACGGGCAGAGCGCCCCAACCTGAGTCGGGTGTTGCAGGAACCGTTTGAACAGAACCGCTTTTCCCATCTTACTTCACCTCCTCCGCAACCGGAAGCGGCGGGAAATAAATCGCTTTCATCTCGGCGATCACCGCCTCTTGATGCGGAAACGGCTCCGGAAGTTTGAATTCCCGGCTTTCGCGGGTGATATAGACAACTCCGGGACGGCCGGGTTTCTTCAACAGCTTCACCAGCTCGGCGGTGGAAATGAAGACCCGCGGCTCCCCGCGCTTTTCCGCTTCGCCGTCGCCGTAATCCAATTCACCGACCGTATTCAGCGAACGCACATCCGGACGGTGATACACCCACGCCACCGCGTGCATATAAGCCGGATGGGTGACCAACACCGCCTTCCGCGTGTCGAAGCCCAGCTTTTCCGGCAGCTGTTTCAAGGCCCGTTCCGGCATCTTGTCGCCGATCATCCCTTCCGGAATCGCCCAGCCGCCCAGCGCCAGCACCGCCGCGAAACCGGCGAAAAAGATATAGAGCCGGACCCGCCACACCTGTTTTGCGGTCAGCAGCAGCGCCAGCCCGTAGACCAATCCGGCTGCGCCGGTCAGCACCGCGAGCACCCGGTGTTCGGCGAAGTAGGATTCAAAGCCGCCCAGTTCGATCACCAGCACCCCGGTTCCGGCCAGCACCAGCGCGCCTCCCCAGAAGTTCATCACCCGGTGGAATGCCCGGCTGCGGCCGTCGCCGGCTCGGAAATAACAGGCGACCGCCCCCGCTCCCAGCACCGCCAGCGGCGGGAAACAGGGCAGGATGTAGGTGCCGAGCTTACCGCTCGAAGCAGAGAAAAACAGAAACGGCAGCACCGCCGCACACACACAGAACCGGTACAGCGGCTGAGCCAGCAGTTTCCCCCATGCTTTGCGGCCGATCGCAAACGCCGCCGGGGCCAGGAACGCCGCCGGAAACACGCCTCCCAGCAGCACCGGGATATAGTACCAGAAAGGTTCGGGATGCTGCCCTTCGGTTTTGGCGGTGAAGCGCTGCACATGCTCGATCATCACGAAGTAGTTCCAGTAATCCGGTTCCGCCCGGTGTACCGCCAGCGCCCACGGCGCGACGATTACCAGCGCCACCACCGCCGGAATCCACGGCAGCAGGTAAAACTCTTTCCAGCGCCTTTCCCAGATCAGGAACCCGGCCATCGCCAACCCCGGCACCACCCATGCGATGAACCCCTTGGTCATGAAGGCCAGCCCGGCGAACAAACCGCACAATGCCAGCAGCAACACCCGTCTCCGGGTGAAACCCGGCTCCAGCACCGCCAGAAACGACGTGACCAGAATCCCGGTGATCAGGCCGGTGGTCTGACTGTCCAGCACGGCAAAGGTGCTGACGCTGTAGACCAGCCCGGAGGTCAGGAACAACATCGACGCGAGCGCCGCGAGCTTGTCGTCCCGCAGCGTCTGGTTCACCAGGAAAAAGATCAGGAACGCCGCCAGCCCTGCGCCGAGCGCACACGGCAGCCGCAGCGCAAACGCGTTCTGTCCGAAGATTTTAAACGAGCCCGCCGTCATCCAGTAGCCGAGCACCGGTTTCTCGAAGTAGCGCACCGTCAGCAGATGGGGAGCCGCATAGGAGCCGGAATCCATCATTTCGCGCGGGATTTCCGCGTAACGGAACTCATCCGGCGGCACCAGCGGCCGTCCGCCCAACGGCACCAGGTAGGCGACCACGAAAAACAGGAACGACAGCCAGAAATACTTCATCAACGCTTCTCCTTAAGCGAATCATAACACACCACATACCACCCGCCGAAACGGAAGTAGGTCTTCGGATCAGGCAACTTCGCAAGGTCCCGCCGGTCATCCGTCACCACCACCAGAGTCCGGGACGGGACTCCGGCCAGCTCCTCCGGCCCGCCGTCTCCCGTCCACAGCCGGACATCGTCCCGCTTCAGTGTCCATGCAACCGCCGCGTGGACTCCGGGGCGCGCGACGATCACCGGCTCCGCATCCAGCCGCGATTCCAGCACCATCCCGAGAAACGGCTCCGGCGCCACACCGCGCAGCATCCGCTGCGGCAGCGAACCCGGCGCTGCCAGCAGCAGAAAGGCGACGCCGACACAGAAAAACACGAATTTCAACTGCTGCCGGTACTCCCGCTCCGCCATCCGGAGCCAGACCAGCGTCACCACCAGCGCCAGCACCGGCATGAAATAATTTTCATTCCTGCCGTACACCACAAACTCCGGCGGAACTTTGCCGGTGAAACGGGCCGCCGCCTGAAGCAGAAACAGCAGCAGCGGCAGCGGCAGGAAAATCCGCACCAGCGAACGCAGCACCGTATTCACGTAGACCAGATCGCCCGCTTCGCCGTAACGCACGAGGCCGCCCGCCATCAGGATCGCCAGCATCGGGAATCCGGCCGCCGGCGCCCCGTCCGGCAGCCGGCCGTTCCACAGGATCACGGCGGCCAGCCAGACCGCAACGGCCGCCGCCGGGATCAGGAAGAGCGGCTGTTTCCGGTAAGCCGCCCCGCCCAGCCGGAACCCCTTCAACGCCGCGGGCGCAAAGAATAGCCACGGCAGCATGCCCGCCAGCAGGAAAAGCAGCGTTTTCCACAGTACGAAACCGGGAGCCGCTCCGCCTGACATGCCGTACCAGACCGCCAGCGCCGCCGAGACGGCCGCTCCCGCGCCTCCGGCGATGCGGACCGGCAGTTTCCCATCGGACAACGCCCGGATCAGGCCGGCCGCAACTCCGGAGCAGAACAAGGTGAAAAACGCGCCGGTTCCGGCGGCGGTGCCGAAAGCGAACACGAAGAAAGTCGTCAGGTAGATCAATGCGGCCGCGTCCCCGGTTTTACGGTTGCCGCAACCGGAGGCCACGGTACGGATCAGCAGAGCGGTCAACAGCACCGCCAGCGCGTCCGGCAGCCGCACCGCGAAAAGGTTCGCCCCGAAGAGCTCCACACTCCATGAGCCCAGCAGCGCCACGCCGTTTCCGCCCGCGACGGCGGTTCGGCGCAACAGCTCGGCGGCATTGATTTCCGCCGGAAAGAACAAAGGCCGCTGCCAGATCGTGCCGACATACAGCACGGCGGGAAGCGCAAACGCCAGATATCTATAATATCGCTTCATCGACTCCAATACAAACACACAATCCTCCCGGATTCTTTCCGGAAACGGCGGCGCAGTCCGCCTGCCGCGTGATTCAAGCACAACATCTTGTTCAATATACTCCCGGATTCCCTCCCTGTCAACGCCGGAGCGGATTTAATCCCCCTGAAACATTCCCATGCGCCCTTCCGCAACCGCGCGGTGTCGTTTTCTCAACCGGGCGATCACGATATGGTAAACGATTCCCAGCTGCAGCGTGGCCCCGAGCCATGCCAGCGGATTGGCCAGGCAGATCCCCCAGTAGCCGAACGGCATCGACAGAAAGAGCGCGGCTCCCATGCGCAGCGCCATTTCGATGATTCCGGAAAGCATCGGCGCCACCGCATGCCCCATCCCCTGCAGCGCATGGCGGTAGACCTGCAGCACGCCCAGCGCCCAGTACATTCCGGCGGCGGTCAGGATGTAGAGCCGCACATCGTTGACAATCTCCTCCGACGGGTGTTCGAGGAAGATCCGGATAAAGGAGTTGCCGAACAGCAGAAACACAAAGCCCGCCGCCAGTGCAAAGTAAAGCTCCATCCGGAACGCCGCCGAGAACCCCTGATAGATGCGCCCGTACCGTCCCGCCCCGTAATTCTGGGCGGTGAACGTCCCCATCGCCACTCCAACCGAAAGCATCGGCTGCAGTACGATCTGATCCAGCCGCAGCGAAGCGGTGTAGGAGGCGATCGCCTCGGTGCCGAAGTCGTTGAGCTTGAACTGCAGCACGATGCTGCCGAGCGCCATGATCGAGAATTGCAGCGCCATCGGCAAGGCGATGCGCAGGTGTTCGCAGATGAACGGCCAGTCCCAGCGCCAGTCCCGCTTCCTCATTCGCAGGATCGGGAATTTCCGGCGGATCAGCAGCAGACAAAGCCCCCCCGACAGCGCCTGCGAAATCACCGTCGCCGCGGCGGCGCCCCGTACTCCCCAGCCGAAGCTGGTCAGGAACCAGTAATCCAGCCCGATATTGACCAGACAGGAGAAGATCAGGAAATACAGCGGCGTGACGCTGTCCCCCAGTGCGCGCAGGATGCTTGAAAGCATCACATAAAAGACCAGCGAACAGGAACCGCCGAGGATCAGCGTCAGGTACTGCTCCGCCTCCGGGAAGATCGACTGCGGGGTATGGAGCAACTGGAGCATCCATCGCGCTCCAAAGACGAATACCAGCGAACAGATCGCCGTCAGGGCGGCGGCGATATAGGCAGACATCGCGACCGAATGGCGTACTCCGTCGTGGTCGCCCGCCCCGAACCGCTGGGCGGTCACGATCGTCAGACCGCTGGTCAGCCCGAAAAACAGGCCGAACGGCAGGAATTGCAGCGCCGTCGTCGCTCCGACCGCCGCCAGCGCCTCCGCGCCCAGCACCCGGCCCACGATCGCGGTGTCGGCGATGCCGTAGCAGAGCTGGAAGATATTGCCGACCAGCAGCGGCAAAGCAAAGCGGAGCAGCAGTCCGAAGGGCCGCCCGCGGGTCATATCCTGAATCATGCGAAAATTTTCCTTTTGGCGGCAGCCCCGGTTTACCGCATTAAGAGCTTATCTCTAAATAAACCCTAAAATATCCCGGCTTGCCGAAATTAAAAGCCGGAAACAGGAAAAACACCGCATTTTTACCATATTCTGACAAAAACCGCTATGCGGCCTCCGTCCTCCTCACTTCCCGCCCGGGAGAAAACGTACCGACAACTCCACCGCGCCGGAAGCGGGAGCCGGAACCGTGAAACGCACCATCTTCACCTTGCCGGTTTTCTGGTCGAACGGCTTCAGGAGTTCTTCTTCCGCCACGACCTCCCACGCGCCCGGCATATTTTTTTCGAGACGCAAAAAGGCTTTTCCCTGCGTCAACAGCAAGGAACCGTCCGTTTGCGTCGCGGCTTCAGCCCGGGTGCACATCTGCCAACTGATAATCTCTCCTGGCTTCACTCCCTGCAGAGTGTCGGTCAGAGTCAGGGTACGGTCGGCGGCCAAGCCGGCCCGCCGGACCACCCGTTCCGCTCCTCCGGCGTAAACCGGCGTCAGATCGGCTTCGATGATGTTCCCGGAAGCGGCTGTAATCGCGCCTTTCCCGTCGACTCGTTGCGGCTGTCCCCCGATCCGCGCGATATTGTGGCTGTCGGCTCCGTAGCGGAAAACCTGCCAGCGTTCGCTGTCCTGCTTCATGTCCCATATCTGCAGGACTTTTTCCAGCTTCGAATAGTTCTGCGCTCCCAGGTCCATCGCCCATCGCACGCCGTCGGCCTCGTAGATGAATGCGCCGCAATCCATATGGCCGTGGTTGCGCCGCGGCGAACCGGCGGTAAGGCCGAAGTAGACGGCATCCGGTTCCCAGCCGGAACGCATCACCGCAAGCGGCGCGGCCGCACTCTTTCCGCTGAACCAGCCGAGCGGGCCGTTTTTCACTTTCCCGACCGGTGGCCGGAGTCCGGTCAGAATCAGCGGCAGCAGCCGCTTGTCGTCCTGTTTCCATGCGGGCTTCTCCCGGCAATACGTCTCAAGCATGCCGTTCTCCCACGGCACAAGCCAGTCGGCCCGGTCAAACCGTTTCGCCAGGCTGAACATTGCAAACGAAAGCTGCCGCCTCTGGAATGTATGGGTATCGCCGCAATTGAATGTGAAGCCGGTTGGCCCGGTCATCGCCTGCATGAAGTCTCCGGTCTGCGACAGTCCGGGCGTATCGGCCAGGCCGAAATTCCGGTTGAATGCCGCGTCGAGCATATCCAGCGCCAGCGCGGTAAAATCCGACGCGTAAATCCAGTAGCCCGGTCCTTCCGGATGAGCGCCGCGCGGACTGTAACTGGCCGCCAGCGAGTAGCGCAGCCGTTCCACCGCACGGGTGATGATCCGCGCGGCAAGTTCAGGTTCGCGGTCGCCGACCGCAACCGCTCCGGCGATCAATCCGGCATGACAGACCTGATTCCAGTTGTTGGTGGTCGAAACCCACCACATTTTCGGCCCGAACGAGGGCTTGAGTCCTTTTTCAACAATCGCGGCGGCAACCCGGTCACGCTGTTCCGGGGTCAGCTCTGCATAGAGCCAGTCATAGGCGAGCGACACCCCCATCAGCAGTTCGGCGGTATCGAGAAAATGTTGCGGATTCCAATCCGGATAACCGGCTGCGTTCAGCAATTCGGCCACCGCCCGCTCGGCGAACCTCCTTTCACCGGTCAGTACCCATGCCGTCGCCAGCGTGTTGAGCCGCGCCAGTATCTGCTGGCTGGCAGAGAGCATCCGCATCGGATCCATCATCACCTTCGGCTGCGGCGGCATCGGCAGCAGCAGCTCCGCATTGCCTACGATCCGCTTCGCCAGCAGTTTTCCCAGTGGTGTTTCTGCATTCTTCCGGATTGTGTCGAACCGGTCGACGAGTACCCTCGGCCGCCGCACTCCCAGTTTGTCGACTGCCTCACGCACCTCCGCCGTGATTCCGGCGGGAACCGCGGTGATCTTCAACGTCAGTTCCGCCGCCTCTCCGTTCCGTTTCGGAAAGAGGCGCAGCCGGTAGGCTCCGGCGGCGGAAAACAGCTCGAATCCGAATTCTCCTTCAAGTTTCACCGTGCTGCCGGAGGTCTCCAGCAGCACCGCCTTGGCCGACTTCCATTTACGCCCTCCGAAATCAGCGGCACGCTTCGGCAGTTCCACCGCGTCCCTGTCAACCGTGCAGCGGCGTCCCCCCAGTTCCGCCGCCGGTATGGCGCCGTTCAACACCAGCAACGCCCTGAACCGCTCCGGGAATTCCAGCCGCCATCGGCAGGCGATTGCATTCTCTCCGGCAGTTTCCACCGTTTCAAAAAATCGGCACGCCACACCGTCCAACAGCTGCCAGGACGCTTCCAGTTCAAAACGTTCCGGCAAAACTTTCGGGAATCCGACCGCAGGAGCCAACGCCGGAGGCTGCTGGAAGCTCGGCTTCCAGTCCTGATAGGCCATCCATTCGAATCCGATGCCGTCGCCGATTCGGAGCCTGCCCTCCCGGTCGACCGAAAAAGCGGGCGGCAGCGCAGCCGCGCTCACCGCCGCAAATACAGCCGCACACCATATTCCAAATTTACCGATCACCATCTTCCTCCTCCTTCAGTTGGAACGGCGGAACTTCTTGAACCACAGGAACGCATTGTAGGACGCATAGGTTTCCCAATTCGCCGCCGCCCGGTTATCGACGGTCCGCACTGCTCCATCCTGATAGAGCACATTGGATTTCACCCCATGTGCATGAGGCTGGTCGTTCAACTTGAAAAACTCATCGGCGGCCATCGCCCGGTCCGGATATTTCAGCCGGTAGCTGTGGGTCAGATTCTCATTCCATTTGCCGTAGGCTTCTTCCCACAGGAACGGCAGAAACCGGTAGCTCGACAGCAGCCAGTCCGGACAATTCCGCGTGATCCAGGACATGTCGTAACGGTTGAAACCGGCCGCAACCGTCGCCGCCGCGGAACGCGCGGGACATTCAAAGCTTTTTGCCGCCGGGATCATTCCGGTATCGATCAATGCCGAGGCCAGGCCCTGATTGGAGTTCCCACGGCGGAACTTGGTTGTATTAAGGGTATTATAGTTATTGTCATCATCCGTCGGCGCATAGGGAAACCAGCCGTTGAAATCGATCGTATAGGAAGAAATCCCGATGCCGATCTGCTTGAGATTGTTGATGCAACTGATATTGCGCGCTTTCTCCCGCGCCTTCTGCAATGCGGGCAGCAGCATCGAAGCCAGAATCGCAATGATTGCTATAACAATCAGCAATTCAATTAGTGTGAATTTTGTTCTTCCCATCATTTCCTCCCTGTGGCGGTCATTATTTCTTGTTCCGGTTGAAAACTCAAGGTTCCAGAATCCGGCAACTGGAATTGATGCACAGTTCCGCTCCCACGATCCGTCGCACCGGTTCGGTTTCCGGTTCTTCCAGCCTCCGCAGCAGGTGCGTCAACGCCGCCTGTCCCATCTGAAAAAGCGGCATCCGAATGCAGCTTACCGGAAAGGACACTCCCGCCACTCTGTCCATATCATCAAAGCAGATCAGTGAAACATCCCCGGGAATTTGCAGCCCGGCCCGTTCCGCCGCCACCGCGAAAGTCGGAGTCTGACAGCCGAACAGCAAAAACGCGGCGGTCGGCCGGCGCTCTTTCAGCACACCGGCCAGTTCATCCACCGTGGGATCGCGCAACACCAGCCCGGAGGGCGACGGAAGCCGGTGCGCCGCGAATGCCTGATAATACCCCCGCTCGCGCAACTCCATCGAAGCACCGCCGCCGGTCACCATCATAATCTCCCGGTGACCCGCCATCAACAGATATTCGACCGCCCGGTATGCTTCCCGGGTATAATCAACCGAAAAAAACGAGAAACGCGGGTTCTCCGGTTGCCGGTTGATGAACGCAATCGGCAAGCCTTTTTCGGCCAGCGCGGCATAAGGCGCGTAATTTTCATCTCCCACCCACATCATCAACAATCCGTCTATGCCGGCCACGTTCAGCGTCTTCGGATTGCGGTTGTCAAGCACCGTGAGCCGGCAGCTGTCCTGCTGCGCCGCATCCAGAATTCCTTTCATCAGCAGTTCCTGATAGTAAGCTCCCCAGCCGGGTGCGATCGGATCAATGCCGATCGTCCACGGCCGCGACGGCGCCTTCGGTCCCGGCGCGGAACGCAGCACTTCCCAGCCGACTCCGGCACGGCTGCTGATGAATCCGCGCTCCGACAACAGTTGCAACGCCTTGCGCGCGGTAGTCCGGCTGACTTGGTATTCCTCGGCAAGCCGCTTTTCGCCCGGCATCAATTCGCCGGGAATCAGCAGACGTTCCCTGATCCGCCGGTGAAGCTCCTCATAAACGGCCCGATAGGCGATTTTCGACATTTCAAACGTTCCTATACATGTTTACGTGATCCTGTCTATAATTATACACAATCCAGCCGCAGATGTCAATAGCGCATCGGATTTTTTTCAGGAATTTTTCCATTCATACCGGTTGGTCTTCAAACCCGGCTCCCGTCTTGCCCGTTGTTCTGATGAAAACGGAGCACCCGCCTGCATCCGGTTCAGGTCCACTCGATCCATCGGGACCAATCTATCGCCAACGCCAGACCGCCCCCGTTCAAAACAGCGGGAATCAGCACCAGTAGAACGGCGTAAGCTGTATTCATTGAGGCTTCCGCTTCACTTCCGCCGGAGGCATGAGTGCCGCATGTCACATAAATCCGGCGATCATAACCAATATCGCCAGCGCATAACCGGCCAGCACGCCGAAATGCAAAAGCCGATATTTTTTGCCGATCAGCCCGGCGACACATTCGGCTGCGGAAAGAAGATTTGGGAACACGATCAGCCCCCACAACAGCACCGGCGAAGCCAACCGATACATAAAAAGCGAAAGCGGCAGCACGATTGTCAACAGCAAAAGAAGCCGTATGAAATACATCATCACTGATATCCGGTGAACTGATCATAAAGTTGGTCGGGGTGGAGGGGATCGAACCCTCGACTTTCTGCTCCCAAAGCAGACGCGCTAAGCCACTGCGCTACACCCCGACGAATTGGAAATAAAGTGCGGTAATATATCCCCGAAGCGGAGAATATGCAATACGGCGCCGTTATTTTTCCGAAGATTCCGGCTTGCCAGCCGGTTCGTCGATCTTCAGTTTGCGGACCCATTCCAGTTTGTCGCGGCCGATTTCGACCCGCACCCCCGGCTCCGTGCCGAAGAAAATCGCCTTTTCACTCTCCTCGAACAACGCCCCGAGTTCGACCCGGCCCGTATCCTTGAACTTGATTTCGCAGTTGGCCACCCACACGTCGATCTTGCGGTTGACCACCTTCTCCTTCTGCACCTCCAGTACGTAATCGCGGCTCGAAGGCATCGCCCGCGGATGCGACACCGTCACCACATGCCTGCCCGGCGCGACGGAATCAATCAGGATCGGCTTCGTGCCGGTCGAATTCTCCGACTCGGCCACACTTTTGCCGTAAGGCTTGCCGTCCAGCGAAATATGGATTCCGGCCGGCTGCACGTTCAGTATGATCGCCCCGGTGCTCTTGACCAGCTTGAACCGGATGCTGTCGCTGAAGCCCGCCGCGATCTGGATCGTCTTTTCCCCGACATCGTATCCCTGCTTCACCGCCCTGATCCGGTAGACCGCCGGAGTCAGGTTCATCACGGTGCACGGCGTGACGCCCTGCTTCACGTCGTTCACGAAGATTTCGGCCCCGGCCGGCTCGGAGGTGATGTCGATTCCGCCCGGCTTCGGCGTCAGCTTGTAGGTTTTCGGCAGCTCCTCGCCCCGGTTCAGGGTCAGCACCTGCTCCAGCGGCAGGAAGCCGGGAGCTTCCAGCCGGATCCGGTATTTGCCCTCGTTGAATTCGCCACTGTACGGCGTCGCCCCGACCGGCCGGTCGTCGATGAACAGCTGCGCCTGCTCCGGTATGCTCGAAATCGTCGCCTTGGCGATATTCGCGTCGAGGTTCACCATGATCTGCCGCGGCCGTTCGTCGTCCACGCGCCAGTCGATCGCCCGCTCGCTGTAGCCGGGCATCCGGAGCTGGCCGGAAAAACTGCCGAGCGGCAGCTCCAGCACCAGCGGCGTCGCCCCGACCACCCGCGAGCCCATCACCAGCTCCGCGCCGGCGGGCCTGGTCGCCACCAGCACCGAAGTCAGCGCCGGTTCCAGTTCGACCGCGATCCGCCGATGCTCCTGATCCTTCAGCACGACCGACTGCCACTTCGGGGCATAGCCGGGCGCCGTGAATTTGAAAAGATACGACCCCGGCGGCATCTTCAATTCAAACGGCGGCTTCGTAAACACCTGTTTGCCGCAGCCCACCGACAGCCCTTCCGGCCCGGTGATGTTCACCACCGCGCCGGGCGGCTCTTTTTTGCCGCATCCGCCCGGCAGCGACAATACCGCGGCCAACACCGCCGGCAGGAAAAAATTCATCATCCGTTTCATTTCAGTTTTCCCCTCAGAGCGTTGTCGACCGCGAAAAGCCCGCGCCTCGCCTTGTCATAGGGGACGGAGCCGACATCCACCAGCTCCATCACCTCCTGATAGACCAGCCGCAGCTTCCCGTAATCCTTGAGCGCCGCCAGCCGGGCCACCTCCGCATTCAACGCATTGAGCTTGCGCTCGCGCAACTGCTGCGCCTCCGCCAGCCGGCGGCGCGCCCGGTCCCACATCGCCGGATGCGGCGAGAACTGATCCAGATAGTTGACCGTCAGCCGGTAGCGGGCGATCGCGTCGCGCAGGTTCGACGGCAGCGCCTCCCGGTCGGCGAACAACTGCTCGGCCTTCACGAAGCTCGCCTCCGCCTGCGATTTCAACTCCTCCGCCGTCAGCGCGATGGTCTGAAGCCCGTACTGCTCGGCCAGCGCGTTGATCGCCGCCTCCGCCTTTTCAAACTCCATCGGCAGGAACTGCCCGGCCACGCGGATATCCGCGACCCGGCCCGGTTCGGCGACCACCAGCCGCCGGTTGACCAGCTCGCGGGAACGCGGCGCGGCGGGCCGCGTCATGGTCCAGATGCCGGAACTTTCCAACTGGCCGCGCAGCACATCCAGATTGCTCCTGCCGATCTCCTTTTCGGTGCGCTCGACATGGCGCATGGATTTGATGTCGTCGAGAAGAAAGGTCGCCCCGCCGTTTTCCAGCAGCATCGTAAAGCGGAACACATTGTCCGGCGCCTGGATCACCTTTTCGTAATAGACCGTCAGCGGCTTCTCCGCCGCGGCCGCATTCGCGGCGTTCTTCGCAGCCGGAGCAGGCGAAAAGAGCCGGATGCACGTGCTGATCACCACGACCACCACACAGACGATCACCGTATAAAACGTCAGGTTGGAGATGCGGCGGCGCGGTTTCGCCGGGGCGTTTCCCGCGTTTTCCTCTTTCCTCTCCTTTTTCGACTCGTCGAACAGCCGGAAATTCCCGGAGTGGATCGCCGATTCGATCGCCACCGGTTCGGCGGCGGGCGGAGGAGGAGCTGCGGGGGCCGGTTTCTGGCTCACCGGCGGAAGCGGTTCGAGCACCCGGGTCCGCGCCGACGGCGACACCGCCTCCGGCGCCGGGAACGGAATCGCTTCGGTCGGAGCGGAATTGCGGACCACACCGGTTCCGGGCGCGACGCCCGGTTCGCGCGTGCGCTTGCCGGAAAGCCCCGGCACCGGATTGGTCACCGACGACGGAATCGGATTGAAAATCACCTTGGGCGGCTCCGCGGCCAATCCCGAAACCCGGATCATCTGGTCGCCGATTTCGAGCAGGTCCCCTTCCACCAGCGTGCGGTCGCTGGTGATGCGCACCCCGTTCAGCTTCACGCCGTTGGTACTGCCCTGATCGCTGACGATCCACGCGCCGTCCGGATTCAGCCAGAGCCGGGCGTGGTAGCGCGACACGCCCTCGGTCGGAATCCGGACGATATTGCCGTCCTCCCGGCCTATGGTAATCTCCGGCAGCGCAAATTCGGCTTCGTCGCCGCTTCGCACACCGTTGACAAAAGATATTTTCATCGAAACCCCTTGTTCGTTCCAGTCCCGGTTCCCGGCTCGGCCGAGCACGGGGAAGCCCCTGCATTTTTTAAGATAGTTTCAGATTGCAATTTTTCAATCGCCTCACCGTCCAAAGTCGAATTTAAATTGATCCGGTGCCCGACCCGGCAGGCGGCCCGTTCGATCGCGCCCGCGGGCAGTTCGATCACCGTGACCGCTCCGCAGCAGCCGGCGGGCAGCCGCCACGGCCGGAAATCGCTTTTCAACCGGACCACCTTCGACTCCCGGTCGAGAAAGACCAGGTCGATCGGCACCGTCATCCACCAGCTGTGCACCGCGCCGCAGCGGGGAAATACCATCGCGTCGAACTCCCCGGCCGCAAAGCGCCGCCCGATCATGCCGCGCAGCCGATCGAACCAGCCGAGCGCCCACCGCGGATGACGCGCCAGATACCGTTTCGAATCCAGATCGTAAATCATCATCCCACCCGGAACATCTGAAGAACCTGAAGGGCCAGCGGCCCGAAAATCACGATCAGCACCGACGGCAGAATGCAGAACACCACCGGGAAAATGATCTTGACCGCCGCCTCGTTCGCCAGCTTCTCCGCCAGCGAAAAGCGTTTGTTGCGCTGCATATCCCCCTGCACACGCAGCAGCTGCACGATGCTGACGCCCAGCTCCTCGGCCTGCACGATCGCGTTGACCGTCGTGGTGAGGTCGGGCTGCCGCACCCGCTGCGCCATGTCGCGCAGCGCATCCGCCCGCTTGCGCCCGAGCTGCATCTGCCGGAACGCCCGGGTCAGCTCTTCGCCGAGCGGGTCCATCCGGCGGCGGGCCAGGATGTCGCGCAGCGCCGATACGATGTCGCGCCCCGACTCCACCGACAGCGTCAGCAGATCGAGCACGTTCGGCAGCGCCTTCATGATCGACAGATGGCGCGCCTTGATCCGCATCGACAGCCACATCGACGAATAGAACGTGACGACCAGCGCCGCCATGCACAGACAGATCAGCACCCGGCCGGAGAGCGCCCCGATCAGCAGAATCACCAGCCCCAGCAGATAGACCAGCAGCTTCAGCCCGATGAAGTCCCCGGGAGTGAACACCTCGCCGTACCCCGCCATCAGCAGCTTCGGCGCGACACTCCTGCGCCATGAAGCGAGCCCCTCCGACTCCGAGGTGGAGCGGACCAGCGGCAGGAACGGCATCAGCAGCCGGAACAGAACCGGCACCGGCAGATCGGTTTCCGCCCGTTTCCGCTCCAGCTCCACGCCGGAGAGCAGCCGCAGGATGCACAGCGAAAGGCAGGTCACCGCCGCTCCGGCCGAAAACGCCGCCGCCAACTGTATAATCATATCCAACTTGCCCCTGCTCCTATACTTCGATGGTTACGATCCGGCGGATGATCAGAAAACCGATCACGTCGAAAATTCCCGCCACGATCAGCAGCGCGATCCCGATCGGATTGGTCACGAACGCGCGGATCATCACCGGATTGATCCACCACAGCCCGATCAGCAGCGCCACCGGCGTCAGCGCGATCAGGATCGCCTGAAGCCGTCCCAGCGCGGTCAGCGCGCGGACCTTGTTGGAGATGCGCACCCGCTCCCGGATCAGCGAGGCGACCCGTTCCAGCGTGCCGGTCAGCTCGCCGCCGGTCTGCCGGGCGGTCAGGATCGCGGTGGCGACCAGCTCGAAATCCTCCGACCGCAGCCGCCGGTTCATATTTTCCAGCGCCTGCTCCACCGGCACGCCGAGCCGTATCTCCTGGATCAGCAGCCGGAATTCGACGGAAATCGGGTGGATGTTCTGCTCGGCGACCTCCTCCAGCGCCTGATTGATGCTGAAGCCGGCCTTCAGCGAACTGGAGATCACTCCCAGCGCGTCTTCCAGCTGGAAATTGAATTTTTCGAGCCGCCGCACCTTGAGCTGCCGCAGCACCAGCCGGGGAAGCAGAAACAGGACCACGCCGAAAAACAGCGCGACGAAAATCCCCCACTTCCACGAATATCCCTCCACCAGCGTCGACATCAGGATGATCGAAATGATGATTCCCGAAGTGGCCAGCGCCAGACTCAGATCCAGCACCCGCCTGGCGGGCATCTGGATCAACACGTCGTCCAGCTCGGTGCTGGCTTCGGCCAGATAGCGTTCCCGGTAGCGGGCCGCCACGTACAAACCGAATTCGATCAGCACGAACGTGGCCAGCATCACGCTCAGGAACGCACAGATTCCCGGCCAGAATGAGCTTGACAGCATCGCGCTTTCCTGCATAAGGTTTCCTCTCAACTGCTTTTCCGGCTGAACATCCGGATATCCAGGTCCAGCTTGGCGCGCTCGATCTCCTCCATGAAGGTCGGCACGCTGCCGGTCGGTTCGAATACGCCGGTGATCCGGTTTTCACCGTCCCAGCCGGTCTGGCGGAACACGAACAGATCCTGCATCGTGATCACGTCCCCCTCCATCTTGGTGATTTCGCTGACGTTCACGATCTTGCGGCTGCCGTCCCGCTCGCGGGTGATCTGCACCACGATATGGATCGCCGACGCGACCTGTTCGCGGATCGCCCGCAGCGGCAGGTCGAAGCCCGCCATCAGCACCAGTGTCTCCAGACGCGACAGCGCGTCGCGGGGGCTGTTCGCGTGGATCGTGGTCAGGCTGCCGTCGTGGCCGGTGTTCATCGCCTGAAGCATGTCCAGCGCCTCGCCGCCGCGGCACTCGCCGACCACGATCCGGTCGGGACGCATGCGCAGGCTGTTGCGCACCAGGTCGCGGATGGTCACCGCCCCCTTGCCCTCGATGTTCGGCGGGCGGGATTCCAGCCGGACCAGATGCTCCTGATGGAGCTGGAGTTCGGCGGCGTCCTCGATGGTCACGATGCGCTCGCGGTTCGGCAGAAAGGAGCTGAGCACGTTCAGCAGCGTGGTTTTGCCGGAGCCGGTGCCGCCTGAGATCAGGATGTTCTTGCGCACCGCGACGCAGACCGCCAGAAACTGCATGATGTCCGCCGAAACCGAACCGAACCGGATCAGGTCCGCCGCTTCAAAAGGCTTGCGGGAGAACTTCCGGATCGTGATCGTCGGCCCCACCAGCGACAGCGGCGGGATGATCGCGTTCACGCGGCTGCCGTCCGGAAGCCGCGCGTCCACCATCGGGGAGCTTTCGTCGATCCGCCGCCCCAGCGGCGCGACGATCCGCTCGATCGCGGAGAGCACCTGATTGTTGTCGGCGAACGCGGTATCGGTCCGGTACAGCACGCCTTCCTTTTCCACAAACACCTGATCGGGGCCGTTGACCATGATTTCGGTGATGTCGTCGCGCTCGATCAGGTACTCCAGAGGACCGAGGCCGACCGCTTCCTGGATCAGCTCCCGTTCCAGCACCGACAGCGGCAGCTCCGGCGGCAGGGTAACGGTCAGCTGCGAAAGAATTTCCCGCACCATCACCGCCGCCTGCTCCTTGAGTTCGTCGCCGGAGACGCCCGCGACCGCCAGCTTCTTCAGGTTCAGCCGGATCAGCAGCTCCCGGTGGGCGTGCTTCTTGATCTCCTGCAGGATCGGGCGCAGCCGCGCCGGCACGCCGGAAATCTTCAAGAGAGGAATCTCCTGTTTCTTCGCCTCCGCCGCCAGCAGTGAAATTTCCGGGGCGGCCGCAGACGCCGGCGCAACCGCCGCCACCGGAGCCGGGGCGGTTTCCGCCCGGCGCACCAGAATCTCCACCTTGCCGAGCCGCAGCGTCCGCCCCGGCCGGATCTCATAGGGTTCATGCGGAAACAGCGCCGTTCCGTCGTCGGTCACGGTGCCGTTCCGGCTGCCGAGGTCCATCACGGTGAGCCGGTCGTCATGCACCACGAACTGCGCGTGGCGGCGGGAGATGTCGGGCCGGATGATCCGGATGTGGCACTCCTCGGCGGCGCCGACCAGATAGGCGCCGCCGGGCAGCTTCGCCGCCGAATCCGGCGCTCCGGGCTGATGGATTACGATTTCAAGCATGGCTCGCCTCCCGCGCCCGGCCTATTTCAGGCGCATGCGGTCTTCTTCGCGCCGCTGGTTGTAGGTGGGAATCTCTTTTTCAAGCTGCTTGAAGTTCACGCTGCGCTTCTCGGTCTCGCGCGAAATCTTAACATCCTCGAAATTGCGCAGCGACAGATTCAGCTTGCCTTTCTGGGAGGCGAAGATGATCATCTCCACCTCCTCGGGATACAGCAGCAGCGTCACGGTGCCGTAGGAACGCGCCCCCGCGGGATCGAGCGACGCGCTTCCCCAGCGGTTGCCGACCGCCAGCACCTTCACATCCTGCAGGATCGTCAGCGTCACGGTGTCGAGCGAACTGTCGCCGCGCACGTCGGGAAAGCGGAAGGTGCCGATCACATCGACATCGTCGTTGGGCTGGATCAGGTTGTTCACCGAGGAGACCGGGTCCACCGGAATCGCGACCGCCCGCATGCCGGGACGGATCACGCCGTTGAACCCCTGCCGCTGGGTCATCGGCTTCAGGTCGGTGCTCTGCAGGACCTGTCCGGCGGTCATCGTGGTTTCGAGCTGGCGGCCGATCACCCGCGACACCTCGCTCCACGGGATTTCGCGGCTCATCGATTGCATTTCACGGGAGCGCCGGACCGGATACCGGACCAGATCTCCCGGCTGCAGCTCCTCATTGGGAGCCTTGTCCACCGCCAGTTTGATCAGCACCACGGTCTCCGAATCGCCGATGATCCGCCTTTTTTCGGCCTCCAGCTGCTGATAGCTCAACACGAACGCCAGCAGACCGAACACCACCGCGCCGAGCAATAAGAATTTCTGCCGCATATGCACTCCCCGAACAGGTTGAAAAGATCCAGCCGACGGGAATCGCAACGGTTCCCGATATTCTGGAATATATACGCCCCATCTGGAAAATGCCAGAGTGTTTTCCCGTTTTTTATCAGGAAAACACCGGAAAGCGGCATTTTGTCACTTCGGCGCCAGGCGCCGGGCGACGAAGCGGATCAGCTCCCCGATCCACAGCACCAGCGAAGTCGCCGCGATGATCTCCACCCAGGTCAGCACATCCAGAGGCGCCACCCGGAACGCGCGGCCGCCGAAGGTCACGATCACGATCTGCCCGGCCAGGATCGCCCCCGCGATCAGGTAGAACATGTGGTTGCCGCCCAGCCGCCGCAGGAAGGAACCGGCCGTGCCGTAAGCGCGCACATTGAACAGATTCCAGAACTGGATCAGCACGAATACCGAAAAGAACACCGTCTGGTCGCGCAGCAGCACCGCGCCGGCTTCCCCTTTCATGTGGAGCAGCCAGCCGATGAAGAAGGCCACCAGCGCGATCGCGGTGCCGAAGATGTTCTTCGCCATCGTGCCGGTCACGATGAAGTCGCCGCTGCGGCGCGGTTTGCGGTCCATCACCGCCGGGTCGGGCGGCTCGGTCGCCAGCGCCAGCGCCGCGAAGGTGTCCATGATCAGATTGATCCACAGCATCTGGATCACCGTCAGCGGCAGCTCCACGCCGAGGAACGGCCCCGTCACCGCGATCAGCAGCGCCGCGACGTTGATCGTCAGCTGGAAGATGATGAAACGCTGGATGTTCGCGTACAGCGAGCGTCCCCACAGCACCGCATTCACCACGCTGGCGAACGAGTCGTCCAGCAGGATGATCGCCGCCGCCTCTTTCGCGATCGCGGTGCCGGTCTTGCCCATCGCGATGCCGACATCCGCGTTGTTCAGCGCCGGAGCGTCGTTGGTGCCGTCGCCGGTCACCGCGACCACTTCGCCGGAACGCTTCAGCGCCCGCACCAGTTTGAGCTTGTCCTCGGGCCGCGCCCGCGCCATGATTTTCAGCTTGCGGCCGATCCGCACCGCCTCGTCGTCGTCCAGCGCCGCGTACTCGCGGCCGGTCAGGATTTCACCTTCCCCGAAGCCGCCGTCCCCGGCAAGACCGATCTGGCGGCCGATTTCGCGGGCGGTCTCCGGGCTGTCGCCGGTCACGACCTTCACCTGAATTCCGGCGGTGCGGCAGCTGCGGATCGCGGGCGGAACCTCCGGCCGCACCGGGTCTGAAATCGCCGCGAAGCCGAGGTAGGTCAATTCATTTGCCACATCGGCCAGGTCGGCGCCGGCGGGCAGTTCCACGCGCCGCATGCAGATTGCCAGCGTGCGCATTCCGCGCGCCTGATACTGTTTCAGCTCGTCGAACAGCTCTTCGCGTTTCGCGTCGGAAAGCTCCTCCTCGCCGGACGCGGTCAGCACCCGCGCCGAACGCGCCAGCAATATTTCAGGCGCCCCCTTCACATAGAGCACCATCGTATCGTCCACCGCCGAACGGCCGTAAGTCGCCATGAATTTGCGTTCGGTCGAAAAGGTCAGCTGCTCCTTGAGCTGGAACGCGAAGCGCAGCTTCAGGAAATCCAGCCCCAGCCCGTGCAGATAGAGCAGCAGCGCCCCTTCGGTCGGATTTCCGACCGCCTCCGCCGCGCCGTCGGGCGAAATCGAAAGGTTGCCGGTGGTGTTCACCGCGATACTCTCCTCAAGCAGCGCGCCTTTCCCCTCCGGGAACGCGGCGAACCGCATCGAACTCACCCGCATCCGGTTCATGGTCAGCGTGCCGGTCTTGTCGGTGCAGATCACCGTCGCCGCGCCGATGGTTTCGCAGGCGTGCATCTTGCGCACGAGGTTGTTGGAGGCGGTCATCCTGCGCATGCTGTACGCGAGGCTCAAGGTCACGCTCATCGCCAGCCCCTCCGGCACCGCGACCACGATCAGCGTCACCGCGATCATGAAAAAGCCCAGAATCTTCCCCAATGCCGCCGTCGACATCACCGGGTCTGGCCAGACGCCGCCGAGCGCGATCCCGCCCAGCCCGGCGACGGCGATCACCGCCGCCGCGATCAGGCATGCCGCCACCCGGCATTCCGGCCCCCGGAACCGGGGCAGGATCAGCTCCAGCCCGTCGGTGATCAGCGGCAGCCACACCCGCAGCAGCGCGACCAGCAGCGCCAGCGCCAGCGTCGCGGTGACGCCCCACTGCGGCAGCGTCTGCACGATGTCGCCGCGCACGATCTCACGTCCGACCAATACGCCGAAAGTGGTTGCGGCGATCACGAAACCGACCAGGCCGATGATCCGGCTGAGTTTTTCGAGCTGTTTCTGAAGCGGCGTCTCCTCATCGCTTTCCAGCGAGGCTTCGCGGGCGGTTTTGCCGATTTCGGAGTGTTCGCCGACCGCGACCAGCCGGGCGTAGCCGTAGCCCTCGACCACCGGAGTGCCGCGCAGCAGCTTGTCGGCCGGATAGATGCACTCGCCGAGCCGGGCGATTTCGGGATGTCCGGAAGGAAACTTCTCCACCGGGTCGGTTTCTCCGGTCAGGCTGGACTGGTCGAGCTGCAGATTCACCGCCTCCAGCACCAGCGCGTCGGCCGGAATTTCCTCACCCTGTTCGACGAACACCACGTCGCCGACCACCAGGTCGCGGCGCGGCACCATCACGAAAGCCCCTTCGCGGATCACCTTGTACGGCAGGTCGTCGTTGCTTTGATTCAGCAGGTCGAACTCCTTTTCCGCCCGGTACTCGTTGATGAAGGCGATAAAGGTCGCCAGCGCGATCGCGACCAGGATTCCGCCGCCCTCGACCCAGTCGCCGATCACGCACGACAGGATCGCCGCGATCATCAGAATCCGGATCACCGGATCGCTGAATTTGCGCAGATACTGAATATACCACGGCACCCGCACCGGCGGAGCCAGTACGTTGGCCCCGTTTTTTTTGCGGCTGTCTTCGACTTCGGCCGCCGACAACCCCTTGTAGTTCAATTGATCCACAGAACAACTCCCCCTTTATTCAATATGATTCCAATCATGACTTCGACTGCATGTTCTCCCGGTCGACGGTCATCGCCAGCAGCGCCGCCTCGACCTTCTGCCGGTACTCCTCGATGCCGGCGTCATCCAGATCGGGCGGCACGAAAATCTTGTCGCCCAGAATCAGCGTCAATTTACAGAAGGGCTTCGGCAGCTGGAACTTGTCCCAGCTTTTCACGCTCCAGTAGCGGCTCGCGTTGATCGTGATCGGAATCACTCCGGCCCCGGTCAGGCTCGCCAGCTGGATCGGCCCTTTTTTCATCACATAGATCGGCCCGCGCGGTCCGTCCGGCGTGAAACTCACATTGTAGCCGTCGCGGATCGCATGGACCGCCGCCAGCTGCGCTTTGGCCCCGCCCCGCGAGGAGGAGCCGCGCAGGCTCTTCAGCCCCAGCACCGAAATGAAATCGGCGATATACTGCCCGTCGCGCGACGCGCTGACCACCGCCATCGTCCGCTTGCGCGCATATCCCGGAATCGCAACCGGGAAAAACAGCAGCCGGTTGTGCCACGTCACCGAAACCGAACCTTCCGCGCGCCCGATATGGTCGTTCGGGTCGATCACCTCAAGCCGGTATATCGTATGGATCGCCAGCTCCAGCAGATGCGCCGGCAGCCAGTAGATCCAGGTCGGGAACTTCTTGATGTTGCGGAACTTCTTTTTCAGGTATCCCATCTATTTATCCTTTACTCCGCGCCGTTTGCAGATCGGGCGGATCGTGCAGCGGTCGCAGGCGGGTTTGCGCGCATCGCACACCCGCCGTCCGTGCTGGATCAGGATGTGCGAAAAGTTACTCCACAATTCCGGCGGCACCTTCGCATTCTGCTCGGCCTCGATCTTCACCGGGTCGTCGCAGTCGACCAGCCCGATCCGGTTCAGCAGCCGGTTCACGTGCGTATCCACCGGGAAGCCCGGAATTTTGAACGCATCGCCGAGCACCACATTCGCGCTCTTGCGCCCGATGCCGGGCAGCGTGGTCAGTTCCTCCATCGTGTGCGGCACCTCGCCGCCGAACTCATCGACCAGTTTTTTCGCACAGGCCGAAAGATTCTCGCTCTTATTGCGGTAAAGCCCGCAGGTGCGGATGATCTCCGCGATCCGTTCGACCGGCAGCTCCGCCATCGAAGCCGGGTCCGGCGCGACAGCGAACAATTCTTTGGTGACCTCGTTGACCCGGTCGTCACGGCACTGCGCCGACAGCATCACCGCCACCAGCAGCTGAAACGGCGACGCATGTTTCAGCGGGCAGGTGCAATCCCCGTAAAGCTTGTAAAGCCCGTCGTAGAGTTTACGCCACTGCGCGGAAGAAGCCATCACTCCAACCCTCCGGCCAGCGTCAGGTAATTTTCCAGAAGCCGAAGTCCCGCCCGCTGGCTTTTTTCAGGATGGAACTGGGCCGCCAGCCACCGGCCGGAACCGATCACCGCCGAAAACGGCGTGATGTACTCCGACTCCGCCAGCGTGAACCGCTCATTCACCGGCACATAAAACGAATGCACGAAATAAAAGTAACAATCCTGCGGCAATCCCTCCGCCAGCTTACAGCCGGGCCGGAACCGCGCCGAATTCCAGCCGATCTGCGGCACCTTCAGTCCCACCGCCGGAAACCGCGTCACCTTTCCCGGAAAGACTCCGAGGCCGCGCACTCCCGGCGCTTCCTCGCTCTCCTCAAGCAGCATCTGCATACCGAGGCAGATCCCGAGGAACCAGCCGCCGTTTTCCACAAATTCCGGGAGCGCCCGGTCGAAGCCGCGGCTTTTCAGGTTCTCCATCCCGTCGCCGAAGTTCCCGACGCCGGGCAGCAGGCAGCAGTCAAAGCCGGTCAGCTCCTTCCCGCTGGAAACCACCTCCGCCCGCGCGCCGACGAATTCCAGCGCCTTCGCCACCGAACCGAGGTTTCCCATATTATAATCGATCAAGGCGATGCTCATCGTCACCCTCCATATCATATCTTCTTATGAATGGATAATATAACACCGCAAATCCCGGATTGCCAAAGGGGGGCACACTCTTCCTAACAATTTTCTAACAGAAAAGAAACCTCTGTCGGGATTTCGTTCCTTTGGAGCGGGCAGGGCGCTTCGAGAGGAGCGAAATCCCGCTATGGGCGATAGACGGCCTCGCCGTCAATCACGGTAAGGAGCAGGCCGGAGGCGGGGGTATGCGGATTGGCGAAATCGTCGGTGCCGTCGAGTTCTTCGGGATCGAAGACTGCGAAATCGGCGGGACGGCCTGCGGCGATGTAGCCCTGACCGGCCAGCCGGAAAGTGTCGGCGGGCAGGCCGGTGACCTGCCGGACGGCGCTTTCGATGGAAGCTCCGTCCTCGAACCGCAGCTTCAGGAAACGCGGCAAGGAACCGAAGGCGCGCGGATGGCTCCGGCCGATCGAATAATCAAGGGGGCGGGCGTTCTCATCGCTTCCGGCCATGCACCACGGGAGCGCGAGAATCCGGCGCAGGTTTTCTTCGGACATGCCCCGGAATCCGGCGGTGGTTCCGGCCGCATCGGCGGAGAGCAGCTTCACCGCCAGCGCCGGAGCCGTCACCCGGAATTGCGCGGCGAGCCGGTCGAGGGTTTTGCCTTCGCAGCCGGAAAAGCCGGGGGCGGCGGTACCGACCAGCCGGACGGTTCTCCAATATTCGGAAGAGCGCGATTCGTCGAGGGCGGTTTCGAGAGCTTGCTGTTCAGCCGGATCGGCGAGACGGCGCTCAATGGTTTCATCGTCAAGGTCGCCCCATTCGCCGGGCAGGATCACGCTCAGCTGCGTCATCGACTCGGTGTAGGGATAGCGGTCGACCGAGAGTTCGATGCCGTCTTGCCGCGCCGCCTCCAGCAGCGCGAGCGCGGCGTCCAGCTTGGACCAGTTTGCGCGCCCGGCGGTTTTGAAGTGGCTGATCTGCAAGCGGTTCAGACCGGCGCGCCGGGCGCATTCGACGGTTTCCGAGAGGGATTCGAGCAATTCGCTGCCCTCGCTGCGCAAATGGGTCGCATACAGCGCCCCACGGGCGGCGAGGCGCTTCATCAGGAATACGATTTCGTCGGAATCGGCGAATTTGCCGGGCACGTACAAGAGACCGGTGGAGAGGCCGGGCGCCCCCTGTTCGAGCATCCGGTCGAGCAGCCGGGCCATCTCATCGAGCTCGGGGCCGGAAAGTCCGGCCTGTTCGTAGCCGGCAACCGCGGCGCGCAGAGTGTTGTGGCCGCACAATGCGTGCATCTTGAGCTTCACGCCGCGCCGGGCGAGGGCGGCGCGCCAGCCGGAGTAGTCGTCCCAGTCGATTTCGACGCCGTACTGACGGTAAAGCTCGTTCAGGTGGGCGCGGTTGAAACGGGTGACCGGAAAGGCGGAGAGGCCGCAGTTCCCCGCGATTTCCGACACCACCCCCTGCGAAATTTTGCCGAATCCCTCCGGGCGCGCCAGAATGGACAAGTCGGAGTGACCGTGCACGTCGATGAAGCCGGGCGCAAGGATGCGTCCGCCCAGATCGAGCGTGCGGTCGGCGGCGGAAGCGGTGATCGCCGGCTCAATTGCGCGGACTTCGGCGCCTTCGGTCAGGACCGCGCACTTGCGCAGCGGAGCGCCGGTGCCGTCGGCGAGCCACAGATTTTTATAAAGAACGCTTGAGCAACTCATAGACTCTGAAAAACTCCGATCCGCTCCAGGCCTGTGCCGGACAACCGCCCTGACGGTGCGGCGCGTCGCCGTCCGCCACTTCGGGGAGCTGTCCGATCACGCCGGTTTCAAAATATCCCGCCGCCGACATCAGAATCGCCAGCGCCCGCTTCCGCACCGGTTCGCCGCCGAGCCGGTAGAGCGCCTCGCAGTAAGCCGGGAAGGGCCAGCTCCAGACGGTGCCGTTGTGATAGGCGACCTTGCGCGAGGTATCTTCCGGCCCGCAGTAACGGCCCCGGTAGGGGTGCTCCGGGTCGTTCAGCAATACGCCGTTGCGCTCGACCGGCAGCCGGCAGGCGACGGGCCGGTCCGCGAGACTGCGGATGCCGCCCGGCACGAGCAGTTCTTCGGAGTTGGTCAGGATCAGGCGGCATTTGGCCGGATCGGTGACCGCGCCGAGGGTGACGGCGAGCAGCTGGTTGGGGCGGATATGGTCGTCCGGCACCGCCGCGCGGGCGGGGACGCCGCGCCGGGCATGGAGACAATCCGAACACCGTCCGGGCAATTGGAAGAAATACCGTTCGATGCTTGCCGCGACCCGTCTGGAAAGTTTGCGGTACTCCGGCTCTTCACGGCCGAGGAAGTCGAGTGCGGCGAACCAGAGCGCCTGAATTTCGACCGGGTATCCTTCGCGCGGCGTTCCGGCCGGGAAATTGGTATCCATCCATGTGAAGTGGGACGGGCTGAAGATCAGCGCGCTGTCGGAGTCCATCACAATGCCGTTCGGAGTGCCGCGCCTGTAGTTTTCGACGATCGACACAAGCACGTTCCGCAAGGTGCGGCCGCCGCAGTCGGCGTCAAGGATTGCGGCAGAACCGGCCGCATCCACATAGTCGCGGGTTGCGACGATCAGGTAGAGAGGCGCGTCGCTGGTGTCGCGGTTCGCGTCGTCGAGACCGCGGATCATGTTCGGAATCGTGCCGTTGCGTTCAAAGAGCGCGAACTGGCGGATGATCGCTTCGGCTTCCGGCCTGAAGTTTCCGACCACGAGTCCGCGCAGCGCGATCAGCGTGTCGCGCCCCCAGTCGAGGAACCACGGATAACCGGCGATCACGGTGCTGAATTCGTCGCGTTTGACCACAAAGCGGCGCATCGCGGGTTCAAACAGCTCATCGGGGCCGGTGCTGGAGGGATATTCGCGTTGTTCCGGCCACTCGATCCCGTCCGGGATCGGCCGGTCGGCGGCATCGGCGAAAGCAGTCAGCGTGGCGGTCTGACCACCTTCCAGATGATATTCGAAATAGCCGGGGCTGAACAAATCGGTCTTGTCCTCCAGCCCGTAATAGCGTTCCGACGGCAGGTCGACCATATAATACCACTCCGGCTGGCTGTGGAACGAGCCGCCTTCGGCGCGCAGCGCGAGCCGACGCTCGGCGGGAGTGAAGTCAAAGCCGTTCTCAAGGGAGCGGACCGCGGCCGGGAAGCGCTGCTCCGGACCGGCGAACGCCTTGGTGACCTGATGGTTGATCCGGTCCTCAAGATCGGGGCGCAAAATCAGTTTGGCCGGCGTCGAATCGGGCAGCTCGCCGGGACGGTCGCAGGAACAGTGGCGGCGGAAATGGAAGCGCACCGCGTCGGTGTTGAACGCCCCTTCCATTTCGATTTCCAATATTGCCCGGCAGCCCTGACCGGCGGGGAGCGCGAAGAGCCACCGCGCCCGGTTGTCCGGCTGTGCGTTGAAGGCGATCAGGTTATCGAGTTCGATGCTCCGGCTGTAGCCGTTGACCACCAGCCACGCCCGGCAGCGGGTGAACATCACGTGGCGGTCCACCGGATAGGAGCGGTTGATGTTCGCGGCCAGAATCGCCTCGTATTTGCTGGTCAGTCTTCCCCACGCCGCCGAAAAGTAGCTGATTCCGCCGAACCGGTTGGCGGCGAAGGCATAGAGGTCGCCGAGCGGATGCTCGACCGCGCTGTTTTCCTGCCGGATACGGCAGCGGTCCGGCTGGGGCAGCTGTACCAGTTCCCCGGAACTTTTCACGATCTTCTCCTCCGACTCGAACACGGTCAGCCGGATCGACAATGAAATCATGCTGGTCAGGTGGTTGGGCGGCAGCGCGATCATCGCGAGGTGATGGCGGCCGTCGGCGGAGGGAAGACTGGCGGCCAGCCGCAGATTGCGGTCGCCATGACGGATTTCCACCCGGAACCGGCTGTGTCCCTTCACCAGAAGCACATCGCCCGGCGGCAGCATCACCCGGCGGTGCGGATCGGATTCGACCCGGTAACGGGTCACAGGCGCCGGATCGATGCCGGAAGAGGCCGCCGCGAACGCAACGGGATCGGCCAGCATCGCCTTGCCCGGCTCCGCCGTCGCGCCGCCCGCTTCCAGTCCGCCGAGAGCGACGAGGATGCTCCGGGCCATCGCATCGGCCCGCTGCCGTTCGACCGGCGCGGGCTCGCGGCCCGGAACCGGATCAGGGAGCCGGTAATCCGTGAAATCGATGCAGAGCCCTTCGCCGGGAGCAAGCTCATAATTGAGCTCATTGAATTCGTGACGGAACGTAATCCGGCGGCCGCTCAGAAGGTCGGTTCCTTCCCCGGGGCAATCCGCCACCGGCCAGTGAACCGCGGCAGCGCGGTCGCAGTCGAGGTTCAGCAGCACCAGCACCCGGGTTTTGCCGTCGGCGGCGGTACGGCGGGCGGCCAGGACGTTGCCGCCCCCCTTCTGGATCAGCTCCACATGCGAACCGGCGAGGAAAGCCGGATGGTCGGCATTGAGCAGCGTGAGTTTACGGATCACTTCGATCAGATTGGGGGAAGCTCCCCAGTTCAGTGCTCCCGCGCCGTGCACGTCGATCTTCTCGGTCGCAAAGAATTCGGCACCGTTCGCAAAGCCGAACGCGCCGTTTTCCGCCAGCAGCGCCGCGACCAGGAAACGCAGCCGGGCGTAGACCCTGCCGGAGGCCGCCAGCCGCATGTTGTCGTGGGTTTCGGCGAAGTTGACCAGTGTGCCGTACAGGGCGCTGCATTGGTCCACATAGGGAAAATAGCGGCTGATCTGGTCGCGGGTGTAGTTCTGGAAGAGCTCGGAATAGCCCCAGGTGAGGCCGGAGTAACCGAGCAGCCGCTCCTGCACCTTCAGCGGGCCGCCGAGTCCTTCGAGCAGGAACACGGTATCCGGAAACTCCTCGCGGACACGCGCGACGATGTAGTTCCACGCCGCTTCCGGCAGCATGTAGCCCGCGTCGCAGCGGAAGCCGTCCACGTGGCGGCGGCACCAGAACAAAAACACCTTCGCCATCAGCTGATGTACCTTGGGATCGGTGTAGTCGAGCTTGCAGAGGTCCGCCCAGACCACGCCCCACGCGCCGGGACTTTCAAAGGCGCCGTCCGCTTTGCGCACGAAATAATCCGGGTGCTCACCCTGCAGCTTGGAGGCCCAGCCGGTGTGGTTCACCGGGATGTCGAGAAAAATCCGGCCGTTGCGGGCATGGACCGCGTCGACCAGCTCGCCGAACTGTTCCAGCGGCGTCGCCTTCGGGTCGAAGTCGGCCAGCGCCGGATCGACGTTGAAGTAGTCCAGCGACGCGAAAGGGCTGCCGTAACGCCCCATCCGGCCGTACTGGGTCGGCGCCGGGTGGATCGGCAGCAGCTGCAAAATCCGGCAGCCGAGCTTGTTGAAGATATGGTCCAGCTGCTTTTTCAGCGCCCGGAATGTGCCGGAGGGAGGAATCACGGTATAGCCCCGGCGGTCGAGTTCGGCGAGTTCTTCCGGATCGGGAGCGGAGACCGCCTTGTCCATATTCGCGCCGAACTGCCGCACGAAGGCCGAATAGATCGTATTGCCCGCCGCCGCGTTCGCGCTGCACACCTTGAAGCGGAAGTTCTCCCCCTCCGGCCACAGGATCGCCGAACGGTCGGCGGGCAGGAAGCAGCATTTCGCCTCGAATATGCCGATTTCAGTGAAGGGCAGCGTGAGTTCCGCCACGCCGGGAGCGACCGTTTTCATCGGCAGGTCGTGCCAGTCGAGGCCGGCGAGCGCGCGATGCTGGTCGGTGCGCGCGACGATTTCGGCGCGGCGGATCGCGGCGCGGCCGATATTGGTGCGGACGACGGCGGTTCCGGCCCGGTCCGCCGGGATGCCGTCAAGACGGAGGGTTACGGTATCGCCGGTGTGGAAAATAGTACGCGCCGGACGGATTGACTGCTGCATGATCGTGCTCTCGCTGTGAATGAATTCCATACTTTCCGGTAATATACTGCATCGGAGTAAAAAAATAAAGCATTCTTCGGGCTTTCTGCTTTTAAAATCGGATCAGTTGTGTTATCTTAATTGCATTTCGGGCAGATGTTGTCGTTTGCCGCAACAAGCAACAACCAAAACAACAACGGATTCAAAAAATGAGACGTTTCATATTGCATAAAATATTACCGTCGGCGCTGCTGCTGGGAATGGTGTTCCCGCTGCTTGCGGCGGCGCCGCAGGAATACAGCGACCGCCAGCTCAAACTGATCGCCCAGATGACCGCCCAGCTGCTCTCGCGGAACCACTACCGGCAGCAGCAGCTGGATGAAAAAGTGTCGTCGCAGCTGTTCGACGAGTATTTCAAGATGCTCGATCCGAACAAAATCTACTTCACCGAGGAGGACGTGAAAACGTTCGAGCCGGTGCGCAACACCCTCGGCGCCGCATTGCTGCGCGGCGATTCGAGTTTCGCTTTCCGGGTCTATGAACTGTACAAGACGCGCAACAACGAATTCAAGGCGTTTGCGGAGGCGCAGCTCAAGAAGCCGTTCGACTTTACGAAGGACGAGTCGTTCGTGACCGACCGGCGCGACCTGCCGCGCGCCGCGAACCGCGAAGAACTGGAGAAGCTCTGGTATCTCCGGCTCAAGAACGATGTGCTGGCCTACCGGCTTTTCAACCGGGCGCTGGACGACGCCGCCAGATACCAGGCTTTGGGATTGGTCAGGCACGATTCGACGACCATCGTCAGGGCGTTCTTGAAGACGTTCTTCACGCCGGCCGCCGCGGCCGTCAGGTCGGTGTCGGAGAAGAGCAGCTTTTCGACGCCGGTCTCCAGCTCGGGCGGCACGATCACGAACGACGGCGTCAGGTTCAGGTCGTCCACGCCCTTCAGTCCCTTCTGGCGGCGCATGGCGGTTCTGGCGGCGCTGAGAGAGTCTCCGGCGAACGCCGACCCCGGCGCGGCCAGGTTGTTGTGCGCGGCGTTGAACAGCGGCTTGCCGGTCTCGGCCATCTTCGGGTTGCCGGTAAGCAAAGCGTAGACGGCGCGGTTGACGGTGCGCGCCGCGGCGCTGCCGAACAGCGTGGGCAGGCGGGTGAAGGCGCGCAGGTCGTCGTTGACGATCGCCTGGCGCGTCAGCGCGAACTTCTTGCCGTAGGTGTAGAGCTGAATGCCGTCTTCCGCTTCGGCGAAGTCGGCCATGACGTACTCGCCGCCCTCGGGAATCAGTTCGAGGTCGCCGGTCTCGGAGAGGCGCACGGTCTTC
>ENA-UERN01000786-UERN01000786.1-human-gut-metagenome-genome-assembly--contig:-NODE-786-length-34520-cov-5.722092_pt1 | contig 34520 bp, 23 predicted proteins | sample MGYA00242950_ERZ507950 | MGnify/ENA primary metagenome ERZ507950 (study PRJEB26167, sample SAMN06115515) | human gut metagenome | host: Homo sapiens | place: China:Ningxia | collected 2014-11-26...
AGTGCAAGCGCCCCCGAACCCAAAACGGTTCAGGGGCGCTTTCTGTATGGATCTCATCCGAGGCGGGCCTTGCCCCCCTCGTGGCTTCGGCGGCGGGCTGGGTGCCCGACGACAGCAAAGCCCCCGGACGGAATGTCCGGGGGCTTGCTGTGCGATGGGGGGGTGTTACTTTGCGGGATGCGCCTGTTCACCGGAACAGGGCAAGGAAATCATCCAGATTGCGGTAGCTGCCGCCCTGCGGGGTCAGGTCCGGCGCGGCGGCATAGGCGCTGCCTGGCGTGGCCGTGACGGCGAGGCTGGCCGAATCGACCTGCGTGTGCAGCGTGACCCGGCTCGGCGTGAGCGAGATGTACAGCGGCGACGCCGCGATATTCGCCGTGATGTTCAGCGCCCCGTCGGCATAGCCGAACTCGGAGATCGCGCCAACGACGCTCGCAAACGACAGGTGCTCGAAGAAGTAGGTGTAGGCCTCGATGGCGTTCTGCACGGTCTGGCGGTCGATGCCCGGCATGACGGTGAGCACGGCGTAGAGCGCCTGCTCGAGCGAATCCATGGACGCCTCGACGTGGTGCCAGCCGAAGTCGATATAGACGCGGTTGTTCCAGAACGTGACGGTCAGGTCGCGGCCGAGCAGCTGCGACACGGCGCGCGCCGCGACGGGCTTGCCGAGCGAGAGCACGAGGTCGGTATCGAGACTGTAGCCGTTGACGGTCACGGTCGCGTCCATGCCCATGGCCTGCGCGCCGACATAGCGCTCGAGCACCGGGGCGAAGGGCTGCAGCTGCGAGAGGGTGACATAATCGCCGCTCGTGGGGCTCAGCGTGGTGGCGGAGCCGGACGTGCCGGTGATGGTCACGCGCACCGTCCAGCCCGCGGCCGTGACGGTCACGCTGTCGGCCGAGAGGGCGGCGGAAACGGGGGTGCCCGCGATGTTCAGCTGCGCGTGCAGCGCGTTATTCGACCACGCGAGGTCTTGGATGCTGTCCACGGCGGACTGCGGCGTGAGCTCGCGGAAAAACTGCGCGTAGGCATTGCCGGCGGCAGCGGCGTTACCCGCGCCGGCGAGCTTGCCCGCCCAGGCGACGAGGTCCTTGATCTCGCTGCCCGTGCCGCTGACGTGGATGTTTCCGGCCGAGACGTACACGGTACTGCCGATGTACTCGGCCGTGATGGTCACGCCGTCGACCGTGGTGGTGAGCGCGGCGTCATAGCCGCCGGAGGTCTTGGTCACGGTGGCCGTGCCCGAGAGGCTCAGCGGGCCGCTGAGGGCGACGTGAAACGTCGCGGTCTTGGCCGTGGCCGCGTCCATGAGCGGGCTGACAAGGCTCAGCGCGCCGGTCAGGTCGGTATAGCCCTCGAGGGACTGCACCTGGAAGCCGCCGTAGTACGGCGTGGCGGTGACGTGCATGCGCGCGCCGCCGAAGTTGAGCGCCACGTCCGCGCGCGTCAGGCGCAGGGCGTCCGGGTCCGTGAGCAGGACGGTGCCGGAGATCATCGGGTCGTTGAGCCGGATGGTCATGCCGGTGTCGGTCTCCTGCATGGCGACGTTTTTCGTCAGCGCGGTCATGCCGGCCGCGTCGAGTGAGATGTTCGGGATCTGCACGCCGAGGTAGCCTGCGACCGTGCGCGCCGCGTCGATCGTGTCGGATGCGCGCAGGACGATCTTCTGGCTGCCGAAGGCGACGTACACGCGCTCGTTGCTGTAGGCCGCGAAGAGGTCCACGCCCGCGACGTTGCCGCGCACCTGGAAGGCCGTCTGGTCAATGTCCACGTGCGCTGTCAGGCCATAGGACTGGCCGTTGGCGGTGACGGTGACGCTGTAGTTCGGCGTGCGGCGGAAGAAGTCGCGCACGATGGCCTGCGTGTCCTGTCCGCCGTCGGAGAGCTTGCCGAGGTTGTTGGGGTCATATTCGGTGGCGAGATAGTGCTGGAACTCGGTCTGGTCGTCGGTCACGGCGCCGAAGTCCGAGAACACCTCCGTGAGCGTGCTCGTGCAGTTGAGGCTGCCGAGGCCGGACATGGACACGGTGTAGCTCTCCACGGTGTCCATCTGCAGGAGGTCCCAGTTGGCATCAATGGTCCAGACCATGTGTACGGCCGTGAATTCGGGGCTTTTCGACGCGCCGCTGTACGTGCGCACCTGGTGGCGGTAGTACGCGCTCGCGCCGGCCGGCTCGAGGTCGAAGGTGAGGGTGTAGGTGCCGTCGTCATTGGCTGTCATGGTGGGATTGAGCACCGTGTCGCGGCTGATGACGTAGTTGCTGAGGTTGCGCGGGTCCTGCCCGTAGGCGTCCTGATAGTCCTGCTGCGAGATGGCCACGATCTGGTCGCTCCACGTGGCGGTGTCGCCGCTGATGGAGCTGGCCTTGCGCACGAGGATGGCCCCGTCCTTGAAATACTTCTGCTCGCCGAGCTTGACGAACATGCTCGTGCTGATGGCCTCGGTAAAGACGCTGTCGCTCGTCACGACGCGCACGTTGTGCACGGCCTGATTGTAGTCGATGAAGCCGACTTTCGCCTTCGTCTCGCCGGTCGTCTCGGAGCGGTAGGTCTCCTGATCCATGACGCCGGTCGTGATGTAGATATTGTCCTCCGCGCTCTGGCCGGAGGGGTCGCCGTCCGGGCGGGAGAGCGTCGTGCTCGCGCCGCCGGCGCCGTCATCATCGCTGTCGCCGACTGCGCCGGGAATGATGATTGCCGCCGCGATCGCCAGCGCCAGCAGCGCGCCGCCGATGACATAGGTGCGCTTGCCGTGCTTGCGGCGTGTCGGGCGCGCGGCGCTCTCGGCGGGCACCAGCTCGCTGTCGGCAATGTCCGGCGCGGTCTCATCCGCGGTCGGCTTGCGCCGCCAGGTCGGCAGGCGGAAGGTCTGTTTGCTCATGAATATCGATCTCCCTTGCAGGTGATGCCTGACGTGCACATCGTCAGGAAAATCACATTTCTTCATGGCTTTATTATACGACGGGGACTTTTTAAATGCATCCTCCGTGCGCGCGAGCGGTAGAAACGTTGGGAGAAGGCCATTCTACCAACGGGAGAATACCAATATTTCGGTAAAAACGCCCCCCTTGCGGCCGAACGCCCGGCGTGGTATACTCATAGCATGGATGATGTGAGAGGCGTGCTCGCCGCCAACCTTGCCGAGCTGAGAAAAGAAGAAAACCTGACCCAGGCCGAGTTTGCCGCGCAGTTCAACTACTCCGACAAGGCCGTGTCCAAGTGGGAGCGGGGTGACTCGCTGCCCGACGTCGTGATGCTCAAGACCATTGCCGACCTCTATGGCCTGCGCGTGGACGATCTGCTGACGGACGGCGGCGTGGCCGCCGCGCGCGCCGAGGCTGCCGAGAGCAGCGGTGAGAAGCAGCACGATGCCTACCTCATGCCGAAGGTGCTCATCGCCGCCATGTGGGTGACGATGGTGTGGGTCGTCGCGGTCGTGGTGTTTTTGTATTCGCAGTTCAGCATCGGCAAGATGTACTGGATGGCGTTCGTGTGGGCGGTGCCGGTGTCGTTCGCCGTGGCGTTTCTCTTCTCCCGCCACTGGGAGGGCGAGACGACGCTGCAGTGCGTGTTCGCGTCGCTGTTCGTGTGGAGCACGATCACGGCGTTTTACTTTCAATACCTCGAATACAACATCTGGGCAGCGTTCTTCGTCGGCATCCCGGTGCAGATCGCGCTCATCCTCGGTGCCAAGCTCCGCCGCGCCGGTGTGCACTGGCTGCGCCGGTGAAAAAAACCGCATACACCGCTTGACGGCCGGCCGCGCACGTGCTATACTCGCTCCTAATGACAGGCCGAAACGGCCGGGCGGCGTCCGCGCCGCAGCAGACAGGATATCACCGCGTCTGTGGGACTCATATGCCCCACAGGCGCTTTTTTTGTGCGAAAGGAGTCTTATTTATGCGCGCACGCACTTCTTCTACGCCCGACGACGCCAAGCGCGTGACCATGCAGGTGTCCACCGTCGGCATCGTGTGCAACGCGGCCCTGACGGTATTCAAGCTCGTCGCCGGCATCGTGGCGCACTCGTCGGCCATAGTGGCCGATGCCGTGCACTCGGCGTCCGACATTCTCGGCTCGCTGATCGTGATGATCGGCGCGGTCTTTTCCCACAAGGCGGCCGACGCCAGCCACCCCTACGGGCACGAAAAGCTCGAGTGCATCGCGTCCATCCTGCTGGGCAACATCCTCGTGGTCGTCGGCGCTGCCATCGGCTACGCGGGCGTGATGAAGATCGTCCGCGGCGAGACGCTGGCTGCCCCCGGCGTGCTCGCGCTCATCGCGGCGGTCGTGTCCATCGTCGTCAAGGAGGGGCTGTACTGGTATACCATCGCGGCGGCCAAGCGCATCCGCTCCGTGTCGCTCAAGGCCGAGGCATGGCACCACCGGTCCGATGCGCTGTCGTCCATCGGCAGCTTTGCGGGCGTGCTCGGCGCGCGGCTCGGTGTGCCCATCCTTGACCCGATCGCGTCCATCGTCATCTGCCTGTTCATCTTCAAGGTGGCCTATGGCATCTTCCACGAGAGCATCGACCGGCTCGTCGACCGGGCGTGCGATGTCGACACCGTTGCCGCCATGCGGGAAACGATGCTGCGCACCCCCGGCGTCGTGCGCGTGGACGATCTCAAGACGCGGCTGTTCGGCAGCCGGACGTATGTTGACGCCGAGATCGCGGTCGACGGCGCGCTGCCGCTGCGGGACGCGCACGTCATCGCCGAGGCTGTGCACCACGAGCTCGAGCGCGACTACCCGGACGTCAAGCACTGCACCGTGCATGTCAACCCGGCGTGACGCGGGCGGAAAAACAGGGTTCAAAATGGCAAAGGGCCGTCCGAAAGGGCGGCCCTTTTCGCGCGGAAATTTGCAGAGAAAACCGCAAAATTCGTGCAAAGAAAGCGCTAAGAAAATTTTTTGCGCCGTTTTGTCGAACAGAAATCGCCCATTTGCCCGGATTCGACACGGAGGGCCGAAAGCAGTTTACATAACGCTGATTGAGGAGCAAAAAACAGAGACGCCGCAGCGGTTTGCGGCGTCGGTCATCGGCGGCGCGGCAGGGGGCGGACGGCGGCCGTTCGGGCGGATTTGTCACGCGTGACGCGGACGCTACATCACGTGGCACCGTACCTAACCGTACCGTACAGTACCGTACCATACCGTGTCTTACGCTGCAGGAAGAACCCACGACTCAGAAGATCTGACGCTGTCTCTCTCTAAGAAAGCCAAGGGGAAAGAAAGCCGCTGTGGGAAACCGGCGGAAATGTGGGAAACTCTGTGGAAAGTCTGTGGAAAACCTGCCGCAGCGGGGAGTGGGGCCGGTGCTGGGCAGGCTGGCCGGGGAGCGACGTGGTGCGGGACGGCTGGCCGGGGAGCGACGTGGTGCGGGACGGCTGGCCGGGGAGTGACGTGGTGCGGGACGGTTGGCCGGGGAGCGGTGTGGTGTGGGGTTGCGGCGGCTGGGTGCGCTGTGGCGATCGTGCGGAGCAGGGCGCGGGAGCTGCGCAGGGCGCGCTGGCTGACTTTCTTCCAGAGAGAAAAAACGCTTGACAAGTTATGCAAAAGCATACTAGACTGGAAGCAGGAGATCACGCAGGAAGCGGCGCGTGATCGACGGCGCCGGAGGGGACGAGACGCTTCCACGGCATCCGGCGAGCAAAGCTCGGCATCTTCTCCTCAGGGAGAAGGCTTGGGGCTGGCACAAAATCTACCCAACGAAAAAACGTGCATGGAAGAACACTTCCATGCACGTTTCGGGTCAGATGGGGTTTCCGGCGGGGCGGGCCGGGGCTTACGCAGGCCGGGGGCCATGCCAAACCGGCTTGGTCTCGCGCCGGATGGGCGCTGCGGCGGGTCAGCTGTGCTGGCCGTGGGCCGGGTAGTGGATGTGCAGCAGCTCGTGGGCGCGGCCCTTGAGCAGATTGTCGTAGACATAGCTCAGATCGGGGTTCTGCTGCGGGATGCGCAGCGCGCACGCCTCGTCTGCCTTGAAGATGGCCTCGGCACGCTCGGCCTTGCGCTTGTTGCAGGCGGGGGGCTGGCCGCCGCCGCCGATGCAGCCGTTCGGGCAGGCCATGACCTCAATGAAGTCGAACTGCTCCTCGCCGGACTCAACCTTGGCGATGAGCCGGTCGGCATTGGCCAGGCCGTTGACGACCGCGATGCGGATGGTCAGGTCGCCGGCCGTGACGGTGAACGCCTTGATGCCCTCGAGTCCGCGCACGCCGCACTCGGCAATGGTCTGCAGGGTGTTGGGGCTGGCATCGTCGAGCACGCGGCGGATGACGGCCTCGGTCACGCCGCCGGTCACGCCGAAGATGACGCCGGCGCCGGTGTAGTCGCCGAGCGGAGCGTCCGGCTCCTCGTCCGGAAGGTGGGCAAAGTCGATGCCGGCCTCCTCGATCATGTCGCACAGCTCGCTCGTCGTGATGACGAGGTCGATGAGCCGCTCACCGTCCTTCTCGAGCTCGGGGCGCGCAGCCTCGAACTTTTTGCCGGTGCAGGGCATGATGGCGACGGAGTAGACGTTCTCGCCCGCGAACTGCTTGCGGATGAGCGAGCCGAACATCGCCATCGGGCTGCCGCAGGTGCTCACCTGGGGCATGAGGTGCGGGTGGCGGTGCTCCACGTGCTGGATCCAGCCGGGGCAGCAGGAGGTGAACATCGGCAGCTTCGCGCCGGTCTTGACCTTCTCAAGAAACTCTGCCGACTCCTCCATGATCGTGAGGTCGGCCGTGAGGTTCGTGTCGTACACCACGTCGGCACCGAGGCGGCGCAGCGCGGCGACGAGCTTGCCGGTGCAGGGCTCATTGGCGGGCATGCCGAAGCGCTCGGCCATGCCGACGCGCACGCTCGGCGCGTACTGCACGACGACCTTGCGGTTTTTATCCTGCAGCATGGACCAGAATTTCTCGGTCTCGTTGCGGATGGTGATCGCGCCGGTCGGGCACACGGACGCGCACTGGCCGCAGCCGACGCAGTCGGTGTCCTTGAGGGTCTTGCCGAAGTCGGCGGAGATGTGCGCCTTCTTGCCGCGGCCGCTGAAATCGACCGCGCCGATGTTCTGGATCTCGGCGCAGGTGCGCACGCACAATCCGCAGAGGATGCACTTGCTCGGGTCGCGCACGATGCTCGGCGAGGAGAGATCCATCGGCTCGGTGCAGTAGGTGTTGGGCTCGAAGCGGTGCGCATCCACATGGTAGCGGCGGGCGTACTCCTGCAGCTTGCAGCGGCCGCTCTGGTCGCAGGTCAGGCAGTCGGCCCGGTGGCTGCTCATGAGCAGCTGCAGCGTGGTGCGGCGGCTGTCGAGCACCTGTTTCGTGTGGGTGTTGACGACCATGCCGTCGCGCGGCTGCATGGAGCAGGCCGCATCCATCTTGCCGCGGTCGTTCTCGACGAGGCACAGGCGGCAGCCGCCGTAGATGGACAGGTTTTCACAGTAACAAAGCGAGGGGATGTCGATGCCGTTGTTGCGGGCGACCTCCAGCACGTTGCGCTCGGTCGTGAACGGGCAGGACACGCCGTCGATGATCATTTTCTTTTCAGCCATTGCTCACGCCTCCTTGATCGCACCGAACGGGCAGCCGGTCTTGCAGGTGCCGCACTTGATGCATTTGTCTGTGTCGATGTGGTGCGGCTTTTTCAGCTCGCCGGTGATGGCGCCGGCCGGGCAGTTGCGCGCGCACTTCGTGCAGCCCTTGCACACTGCCGGGTCGATGACATACGTCGTCAGGCTGCGGCAGCTGCCGGTGCGGCACTTCTTGTCGAAGATGTGCTCGCGGTATTCGTCCTCGAAGTTCGCGAGCGTGGACAGCACGGGGTTCGGCGCAGTTTTGCCGAGACCGCACAGGGAGGAGTTCTGGATCATCTTGGCGAGGGAGCGCAGCTCCTCAATGTCGCCGGGTTTGCCGTTGCCCTTGGTGATCCGGGTGAGAATGTCGAGCATGCGGGTCGTGCCCTCGCGGCACGGGGTGCACTTGCCGCACGACTCGTTGCAGATGAAGTTCATGAAAAACTGCGCGATGGACACCATGCACGTGTCCTCGTCCATGACGACGAGGCCGCCGGAGCCGATGATCGCGCCGGCCTTTTTCAGCGAGTCAAAGTCCATGGGCAGATCCATGTGCGCCTCGGTCAGGCAGCCGCCGGACGGGCCGCCGATCTGCACGGCCTTGAACGCTTTGCCGTTTTTGATGCCGCCGCCGATGTCGTACACGACCTCGCGCATCGTCGTGCCCATGGGCACCTCGATCAGGCCGGTGTTGACGACGTTGCCGGTGAGGGCGAAGGCCTTCGTGCCGGAGCTGCCCTCGGTGCCGACGGATTTGAACCAGTCCGCGCCCTTTTTGATGATGTCGGGCACGTTGGCAAACGTCTCGACGTTGTTCAGGCAGGTGGGCTTGCCGTACAGCCCCTTGTCGACGGAGCGCGGGGGCTTCGTGCGCGGCATGCCGCGGTTGCCCTCGATGGACGCGGTCATGGCCGAGCCCTCGCCGCAGACAAACGCGCCTGCGCCGCAGTTGATGTGCATGTGGAAGCTGAAGCCGCTGCCGAGGATGTTGTCGCCCAGCAAGCCGAGCTCCTTGGCCTGCTCGATGGCGACGGTGAGCCGGTGCACGGCCATGGGGTACTCGGCGCGGACATAGATGTAGCCCTCGGTGGAGCCGGTGGCCACGCCCGCGACGATCATGCCCTCGATGACCTTGTGCGGATCGCCCTCCATGCAGGAGCGGTCCATGAAGGCGCCGGGGTCGCCCTCGTCGCCGTTGCAGACGATGTACTTGACGGGCTCTTCCGTATGTGCTGCGACCTGCGCCCACTTCTTCCCGGTCGGGAAGCCGGCGCCGCCGCGGCCGCGCAGACCGGAATCGCTCACGGCCTGGACGATCTCGTCCGGTTGCATCTCGAACAGGGCCTTGGCCAGCGCGCCGTAGCCGCCGATGGACAGGTACTCCTCGATGGATTCCGCGTCGATATGGCCGCAGTGCTCAAGCACGCGGCGGGTCTGCTTTTTGTAAAACGGGATGTCCTCCTGGCGCTCATACAGCTCGCCGTTCTGGTTGTAGCCCAGGCGCTCGATGAACTCGCCGCCGAGGATGGTCTTCTGGATGATCTCCTCCACGTCGCTGACCTGGCACTTCGTGTACAGCCAGCCCTCCGGCTCGATGCGCACCAGCGGGCCCATCTCGCAAAAGCCGTGGCAGCCGGACTTCTTCAGGCCGATGGCATCGGCATGGTGCTCGGTCAGGGACACCTCGCACGGGATGCCCAGCTCGTCCATGCGCTTTTTGAGCTCATGATAGACGTTCAGGTTGCCGCCGGCGACACAGCCCGTGCCGCAGCAGACGAGGATCTTGCGCTTTTCCGCGTCGCGCGCGGCCATGTAGTCGGCCTGCAGGGCGCGGAACTGCTCCAGGGATTCGATTCTCTGACGCATTATGCACCCTCCTTTTCACGCAGCTCCTCGATGAGATCCACGGCCTTGTCGGGGGTCATGGCCGGGTGCACCGTGTCGTTGACCATGACGACCGGGCTCAGACCGCACGCGCCGAGGCACGACACGATCTCAATGGTGAACAGGCCGTCGTCCGAGGTCGGCTTGCTCTCGCTCAGGCCGGTCGCGTCGTAGAGCGCCTGCAGGACGTTGCCGGACTTGCGCACGTGGCACGCCGTGCCGCGGCAGACCTTGAGCACGTACTTGCCCTTCACGTCGAGCGAGAAGTTCTCATAGAACGTCGCCACGCCGTAGATCTTCGACTCGCTGATGCCAACCTTGCTGGCGATGTAGCGCAGCGCGTCTTTCGGCAGATAACGGTATTTCCCCTGCACGTCCTGCATGATCGCAATGATCTGCGAGGCGTCACAGGCGTGATCTGCGAGGACCTGGTCAATGAATTTGTAATCGATCTGTTCCATAATTTCGATTCCCTTTCCAACAGATTTGCACGGGCCGGCTCCTATTCCGGCCGGATGCAGGATTCCCTGCTTCCCATCATACAATATCTATGAAAAATTTTCAATGCCCAGTCCCGTCGTTTTGATAACGACAAACTGCGAGAATTTTTCACAAATCCACACATGTTTCCGCACCTGTGCATCTTTGGGAAAAACCGCCGCAAATGCTTGACACGGCGGCCTTCGCATGGCATAATTGCAGCAAACTATGCGCCCGCGCCGCAAGCTGTGCTTCCGGCCCGGCCGCCGCCGATCCCGCACCGAATCTGACACCGAATCGCCCATGAGGTGGAAGGCTGCGTGCACTGCTGCACCGCCATGCCTTCCGGGCATGGCATTTTTTGCCTCTTCCTGCGGCCGGCAATCATGAAAAGGAGAGATCTGCAATGAAACATCTGCGCAAATGCACGGCTCTGCTGCTGGCCGTTCTGATGGTGCTCGCCCTCGCCGCCTGCGGTCAGAAGGACGACACCGCCGCCGTCGACAAGGACCTGACCGTCAACGTCGTCTCGCTCAACGGCACGACCGGCTTCGGCATGGCCAAGCTCATGGCCGACAGCAAGGCCGGCACCGCCGCGCTTAACTACAGCTTCACCGTCGAGACCGACCCGAGCAACGCCACCGCCGCGCTCGTCAACGGCACGGCCGACATCGCCGCCCTGCCGACGAACGCCGCCGCCGCGCTCTACAACAAGACCGACGGCGCCGTGCAGGTGCTCGCGCTCAACACGCGCGGCGTGCTGTATGTCGTGACCGACGGCACGGAATCCATCACGTCCTTTGCCGACCTGCGCGGCAAAAACGTCTATGTTCCCGTGCAGAACCCGACGTTCATCTTCCAGTACCTGTGCGAGAAAAATGGCCTGACCGCCGGCACGGACATCACCATCGACAACACCTATGCCCAGCCGGCCGAGCTGAACACGGCGCTCGCCTCCGGCGAGGTGCACATCGCCGTGCTTCCGGAGCCGATGGTCACCATCGCCCGCGCGGCCAACCCGGACCTCACCGTCGCGCTCGACCTGACCGCCGAGTGGGATAAGGTCGCCCCGGCCGGCAGCCTCGTGCAGGGCTGCGTCGTCGTGCGCAAGGCGTTTGCAGACGCTCACCCGAACGAGGTCAAGGCCTTCCTCGACGAATACAAGGCGTCCATCGAGTACCTGACGGCCGAGCCGGATCAGGCCGGCCAGATGATCGAGGAGGCCGGCATCTTCGCCAAGGCCGCCGTGGCCGCCAAGGCCATCCCGAACTGCAACGTCTGCTTCGTGTCCGGCGCGGACATGCAGGCGCCGCTGACGGAGTTTCTCACGGCGCTGAGCACCGTCGCCCCGCAGAGCATCGGCGGCAAGGTGCCGGGCGATGACTTCTACTGCATCCTGAAATGAAGCGTTTCGCCCGCGGCGCGCTGACGCTCGCGTTCTGGCTTGCGGTGTGGGCGGCGCTCGCGCTGCTCGTGCACCGGGAGCTGCTGCTGCCCGCGCCGTGGGTCGTCGTGCGCAGGCTGTGCGAGCTGGCCGCGACCGGAGCGTTCTGGCGCATCACGGCCGTGTCCATCGGGCGCGTGCTGCTCGGCGTGCTGGGGGCGGTCGTGCTCGGCGTGGTCATGGCCGTCGCCTGCACGGCGTCGAGGACCGCCGATGCGCTGCTGCGCCCGCTCATGACGGTCGTCAAGTCCACGCCGGTGGCATCGTTCGTCGTGCTCGCACTCATCTGGATCGCGCGCGACTGGCTGCCGGTGTTCATCGCGCTGCTCATGGTGCTGCCCGTCGTGTGGAGCAATGTCTGCACCGGTATCCGCAGCGCCGACCCCGCGCTGCTCGAGCTTGCGCGGGTGTATGGCTGGCCGCGCGGGCGCGTCCTGCGGCGGATCTATGTGCCGAGCGTGCGGCCGCACTTTCTGGCCGCGCTGCGCTCCGGCCTCGGCTTCGGCTGGAAGGCCGGCATCGCCGCCGAGGTGCTCACCGTGCCGCACAGCGCCATCGGCCGCATGATCTATGAATCAAAGCTGTATCTACAGACCACCGACCTCTTCGCGTGGACGCTGGCGGTCATCCTGCTCAGCGTCGGGCTCGAGCGGCTGGTGCTGCGCGCGCTCACCCCGCGCGGGAAAGGAGGCGGCGCATGATCGAGACGCGTGACCTCACCGTGACGTATGACGGCCGCACCGTCCTGCGGGAGGTGGACCTCACCGTGCCCGACGGCGGGCACATCGCGCTCATGGGCCCGTCCGGCTGCGGCAAGACGACGCTGTTGCGCGTGCTCGCCGGGCTGCAGACGCCGGACGCCGGCACCGTGCGCGTGGAGCCCGGGCGCATGGCCTGCGTCTTTCAGGAGCCGCGGCTGCTGCCGTGGCGCACGGCGGCCGAAAACGTCAACGCCGTGCTCTCCGACCGGGCGCAGACCATGCCGCAGGCGCTGGCGTGGCTCGAGCGGCTGGAGCTGGGCGATGCGTGCGATCAGTACCCCGCGGCGCTCTCCGGCGGCATGCAGCAGCGCGTGGCCATCGCGCGGGCGCTGGCGTATGACGCGCCGGTGCTGCTGCTCGACGAGCCGTTTCGCGGTCTGGACGCGGCGCTGCGCGCGCGTGTGACCGCGCTGATCGCGGACGCGGCGAAAGACAAGACCCTCGTGCTCGCCACGCACGACGCGGCCGACGCCGCCGCGCTCGGCTGCGCGGTGTATGCGTATGCCGACGGGACGTTCCGGCGCGACCCCTGAGCCGCAGAAAGGTGCGGCTTTTTAAGCCTTCCCCTCAAGGAGAAGGCACCGCGCGACCGCTTGCCCCACAAGGGACCAGACACGAAAAACTCCGCCCTGCGTCGTTTCGACGCGGGGCGGAGTTTTCTATGCTTATGCTATGCAGCCCTTACGCGGCCTTCGCGGTCTTGGCCGCGCGCCACGCCTCGAACTTGGCGCGCATGCGGTCGTTCAGGCGGCAGAACGCCTTCATCACCGGCCACGACAGCAGGCCGAACACGACGAGGATGAGCGCGCTCTGCAGGTTCAGCTTCTGCAGGCTGAAGAGCGTCGGGAAGCCGAAATACGCGATCACGAACAGCACGCCGAGCACGACGATCATCACCTTGCGGATGGTGTTGTACGGCTGGCACGTGCGGTGCACCATCATGAGGCCGACGATGCCCATGACGCCGGTGCAGATCGTGATCATGGCCGTATCGTCGAGGTGGAAGGCGATATAAAACAGCAGAATGCCCACGACCATCGCCAGGTCCGTCATCGCGGCCGGCAGCGCGCGGAAGAGCACGTTGCGCAGGAATTTTCCCTTGACGAGGCTCTCGTTCGGCTCCATGGCGAGGATGAACGACGGGATGCCGATGGTCACGGCGCTCACGAGCGTGAGCTGTGCGGGGCTGAACGGATACGGCAGCGTGGCAAAGAGCGTGAAAAACGCGAGGAAGAACGAGAAGATGTTCTTGACCAGATACAGCGACGCGCTGCGCTCGATGTTGTTGATGACGCGGCGGCCCTCCGCCACGACCGACGGCATGGAGGCAAAGTTGGAGTCGAGCAGCACGATGTGCGACACCTGGCACGCCACGTCGCTGCCCGAGGCCATGGCGATGGAGCAGTCGGCCTCCTTGAGCGCGAGCACGTCGTTGACGCCGTCGCCCGTCATGGCCACGGTGTGGCCGTCGGCCTTGAGCGCCTGCACGAGGCTGCGCTTCTGCGCGGGGGTCACGCGGCCGAAGACCGTGTATTTGCCCGCCGCGTCGCGGATGGCTTCCTCGGTCGTGAGCGTGCGCGCGTCGACGAAGCGGTCGGCGTTTTCGATGCCGGCGCGCTTGGCCACCTCGGACACCGTGCGCGCATTGTCGCCGGAGATGACCTTCACGGCCACGCCCTGGCTGGCAAAGTAGCCGAACGTCTCCGGCGCCTCGGCGCGGATCTTGTTCGAGAGCAGGATCAGCGCGATGGGCAGCAGGTTGGCGCTCAGCGTTTCGTCCGAGAGCGCGCCGTCATACATGCCCAGCAGCAGCACGCGGCAGCCCTTGGCGGAGTAGCCCTCGATCTGCTCCTGATACGGGTTTTCCCGCCCGGCGAGCAGCACGTCCGGCGCGCCGAGCAGATAGGTCTCTTCGGCGTGGAACGACACGCCGCCGTATTTCTTCGCCGACGAGAACGGCAGCGTCGCCGTCGCGTCCTGCGTCTTTTCGCCCGTGAAGTAGCGCCGCAGCGCCGCCATCGTGTCGTTGTCGGCCTGCATGGCGTAAACGTAGTCGGACATGATCATGCGGATGTCCTCGAGCGTGAAGCGGTCGTCGCACAGGGGGCAGACGTCCTCGACGATCATCTTGTTTTCCGTCACGGTGCCGGTTTTGTCCACGCACAGCGTGTCCACGCGCGCGAGCGTCTCGATGCAGCCGAGCTCGTGCACGAGGGTCTTGCGCTGGGCCAGACGCACGACGCCGGCCACGAGCGCAAGGCTGGTCAGCAGATACAGCCCCTCGGGGATCATGCCGATGATGGAGCCGACCGTGCTCGTCACGGCGATGGGCGCGGCGCGGTCGAGCCACACGAACTCCTTAACGAACATCACCACGCCGAGCGGGATGACGAGGATGCCGATCCACTTGACGAGGTTCTGCAGCGAGCGCATCATCTCCGACTGCTGCGGCTTCTTGGCGCGCTTGGCCTCCTGCGTCAGGCGCGAGACGTAGGAATCCGCGCCGACGTCCGTCAGCTGCGCGCGGCACATGCCGCTGACGACGAAGCTGCCCGACAGGAGCTTGTCGCCGGGGTTTTTCTTGATCTCATCCGATTCGCCCGTGATGAGCGCCTCGTTGACGTAGCAGCTGTCGGCCGCCACCACGGCGTCGGCATAGATCTGGTTGCCGGCGGCGAAGACGACGATGTCGTCGCGCACGAGCTGCGCGGTGTCCACGGTCACGCGCCTGCCGTCGCGCACGGCGACGGCCTTTGGGGACGCGAGGATGTTGAGCTTGTCGAGCGTTTTCTTCGAGCGGATCTCCTGCACGATGCCGATGGCGGTGTTGACGATAATGACGCCCATGAACGTCAGGTTCAGCCACTGCTGCACCGCGATCACGCACAGCGCCAGCAGGAAAAACAGCATATTAAAATAGGTAAAGATATTGCTCAGGACGATCTGCTTGACGGTCTTACCCGGCGGGTCGACGGGCGCGTTCGTCCAGCCGGCGTCGGCACGCTCGCGCACCTGCGCGCCCGTCAGGCCCTGCTGCGGGTCGGGGTGCGCGATGGGCACGTCCCGCCGCTCCGGCGTCTCGGGCGCGGGGGCGCGCTTGTCTTTGATTTTTTCGATCAGATTGGCCAAAGGTCTGCCTCCAGAATGAGAATACCCAATATTATAGCGTTTCGCGCGATGGAATGGAACAACAGTTTGTGAATATTTACTTAAAAATGGCGCAAATTTTCGGCAGCCTGCACGGTGTGGCGCAGCAGCAGCGCGGTCGTCACGCTGCCGATGCCGCCGGGCACGGGCGTGCAGACGGCGATGGCCGCGGCATCAGGCGCCACGTCGCCGCGCAGCGTGCCGTCCGGCAGCGCGGTCGCGCCCGCGTCGAGCACGATCTGCCCCGGGCGCACAAAGTCCCGCGTGATGAGCCCCGGCGTGCCTGCCGCGGCGAGGAGAAGGTCGGCCTCCCGGCAGCGGGCGGCGAGATCGGACGTTTTCCGGTGGCAGAGCGTCACGGTCGCGTCCGCGCGCGTGAGCAGCAGCGCGGCCGGCCGGCCGATCACCAAGCTCCGGCCCACGACGGTCACGCGCCTGCCTGCGGGGTCAATGCCGTGCGCGCGCAGCAGCTCCATACACGCCTCGGCCGTGCAGGGGGCGAAGCCCGCCGCCCCGGTCACGAGCGCGCCGAGCGACCGGGTCGTCATGCCGTCCACGTCCTTGCGCGCGTCGAGCGTGTCGAGCAGCTCCTGCGCGCGCAGCGCCTCCGGCAGCGGCCGCAGCAGCAGCACACCGTGCACCGCGCCGTCCGTGCTCAGGGCGCGCAGGGTGTCGGTCAGGGTATCGGGCGCGCAGTCCGCCGGCAGCGGGACGGGGCGCACGGCGACGCCGCAGTGCTCCGCCGCCTGAGCGATGCTGTGCAGATAGGCCCGGTCATCCGGCTGCGCGCCGACGGACACGGCGGCGAGGCAGGGGGGTGCATCGAGTGCGGCGGCATGCTCTCGCACCTGCGCATAGATCGCCGCGGCGGCTTGTGCGCCGGTCAGGGTGTTCGGCATGGGTCAGCCCTCCCCGCGCAGCGCAGCGCGCACCGCGTCCACGGTCTGCGCGCAGCTTTGCGCCACGGTCGCGCGCAGGTGCTCGGCGCGCGTCTCGGTCTCGGCGCGGTCATCCGGCGCGAGCAGGCCGGTGTTGACCAGAACGTTCATGGCCGCGGCCTCCGCCGCCGCGCGGCACAGCGCCGCCGCGCACCCGATATCCGAGCGCAGGAGGGGGCTGGCCGCCTCGAGCGCGGCGGGCAGCAGCAGCGCCGCCTGCGCGCAGTGCTCCAGCATGGCCAGCGGGGCCTGACACGCCGTGCGCGCCGCAGCCGCGAGCCGGGCGGCGCGGTCGGGGTCCGTCTTGGGAATGGCGTAGGCCCGCTGCAGCGGCAGGAAGCCCGCCGCGTCCGCGTCGATGAGCGAGAGCAGTGCCGCGCGCTGCGCGTCACACGCGGCGGCCAGCGTCGTGAGCGCGTCTGTGCGGTCGGCATAGCGGGGGTTCGCGGCCGTCACGTTCGCGGCCATCGCGGCCAGACTTGCCGCCAGCGCCCCCGTGAGCGCGGCAGCGCCCCCGCCGCCCGGTGCGGGCTGCGCAGAGGCGAGCTGCGCGGTGAATTCGGAAAGGGTTTGATCGGGCATACGCGTCTGGTCGGTCATATGGAAAACCTCCTTGCTGGATGATGATCGTGTGGTGTCGTGTCCGTCCCGCACCCATGGGCTCCCTTGTGGAAAGAGAGCTGGCAGCCGTCAGGCTGACTGAGGGATTGATACGTTGATTTCTGTGCCGGCTTCGTATCTGCAACCCCTCCGGCACGGCGCAGAGCGCCGTGCCACCTCCCCTTACACAGGGGAGGCATTGCCTGCCTCGGATGAGATCCGGCATCGCCGGGTGCGCCGCCATCACGCATTTATAATATTGTATTATACCGCGCGGCGGGGCGGTTGAAAAGTGGGCGCGGGGGCTTTTTGCGCGCTTTTTGGGCATACTGACCCAAAAGGGAGGAATGACCATGCAAGACGGTTTTCTGCGCGCGGCGGCGGCGTCCATCCCCGTGGCCGTGGCCGATCCCCGGCGCAACGCGGCAGCCTGCTGCGCGCGCATTGACCAGGCGCACCGCGCCCACGCTGCCCTGCTCGTGCTGCCGGAGCTGTGCGTGACGGGCTACACGTGCGGCGACCTGTTTTTGTCCGCGCTGCTGCTCGATGCGGCCGAAGCGGCGCTCACGGACATCTGCGCCCACACGCAAAACTGTGACCCCGTCGTCGTGCTCGGCGTGCCGCTGCGCGCCGGGGGCAAACTCTATAACTGCGCGGCCGTGCTGCACCGCGGGCGCATCCTCGGCATCGTGCCGAAAACGTGGCTGCCGAACTACGACGTGTTCGCGGAAAAGCGCTGCTTCACCTCCGCCGCGGCGTACAGCGGGCCGGGCTGCGTGCCCATCGGCGGGCAGGACGTGCCCTTCGGCACGGGGCTGGTGTTTGCCTGCGCGCAGATGCCGGCGTTTCGCCTCGGCGTGGAGCTGTGCGAGGACGTGTGGGCGCCGGTGCCGCCGTCAGTGCGGCTGTGTCTCGCCGGGGCGACCGTGATCGCCAACTGCTCGGCCTCGCCCGAGGCGGCCGGCAAGCCCGCCCACCGCCGCACGCTGCTGCGCGCAGCCAGCGCGCGCGGCCTCTGCGGCTATGTCTACGCCAACGCCGGGCCGGACGAATCGACGGCGCGCGCCGTCTTTTCCGCGCACCACCTCATCGCGGAAAACGGCGCGGTCCTCGCCGAGCACGCGCCCTTCGCGCCCGAGCCGGGCCTGCTCGTAACGGAGCTCGACCTGCTGACGCTCACGGCCGAGCGCCGCCGCAACACGACCTTTGTGCCCGAGGGGGAGGGCGTGCGCGCCGTGACGTTTTCCATGCCGCTGCGGCCCACCCCGCTCGGCCGCGCGGTGTCGCCGCACCCGTTCGTGCCGGACGATGCCGAGCAGCGCACAAGGCGCGCCGAGCTTTTGCTGACCATGCAGGCGCACGGCCTGCGCAAGCGCCTGCTGCACACCGGCAGCCGGGCGGCGCTGCTGCCCGTGACGGACGATGCCGACAGCGTGCTCGCCCTGCTCGTGTGCGCGCGCACGATGGACCTGCTCGGCCGCGCGCGGCACGATGTCCTCGCCGTCACGCAGCCGGGGGGCGACCGGGCGCGCGTGCTGCGCTTGTGCAAGGCGCTGGGCGTGTCCGTGCGGCCGAACGCCGACCACGCGGGCCTCGCGCGCACGCACGCGGCGCTCCCGCTCGCCGCGCCCGACTTCACGGCGCTGCTGCTGGGCGAGGCCGTCTGCGCGCCGGATGCCTACGGCGTCAACGCCGCCGTGCCGCGCACGCTCGTGCGCTGGCTCATCGCGGCCGAGGCCGAGCGCGCGGCCGAGCCCCTGCGCACGGAGCTGCGCGCCGCGCTCTCCGCGCCGGACGCCGACTGCGCCGGCATCTCGTGCGCGCTGACGGACTTCTGCTTTTACCACCTCGTGCGCTGCGGCGCGCACCCGCGGCGCATCCTGCGGCTGGCCCGCGCGGCCTTCGGCGGCGCGGCCGCGGACGCCGACATCCTGCGCGCCATGGCCGCGCTCACGCGCTGCCTGTTCCGGCGGCCGTCTGTCCTGCCGGAGCACGTCACGCTCGGCAGCAGCGCGCAGGCGCTGCGCTGGCCGCCGGACGCGGCGGGGTCGCTCTGGCTCGACGAGATCGACGCGCTGCGCCGGGAGCTGTCCTGACGCGGATATTCAAAAATGCGTGCATAACTGCATATTCTGCCGCCGCTCCAAGCACCGGGGCGGCGGCGCTTTGCGCATGTTTTTCGCCTTTTTGTGCATATCACCGAAAGAAACACGTTTCCGACGTGAATTTTATTCAAAAAAGGGGGTTGACATTTGCGCGAAAAAGGTGAATAATATGCACATCTTATGAATGAATAATCAATGGAGGAACCCATGATGAAAAAAGAAGATATCAAAAAAGTCGTCCTTGCTTACTCCGGCGGTCTGGATACGTCCATCATCATCCCCTGGCTGAAGGAGAACTACAATAACTGCGAAGTCATCGCCGTGTCCGGCAACGTCGGCCAGGCCGACGAGCTGGAGGGTCTGGAAGAGAAGGCCATCAAGACCGGCGCGTCGAAGCTCTACGTGCTCGACCTGACGGACGAGTACGTCGACGATTACATCATCCCGACCATGCAGGCCGGCGCGATGTACGAGGAGTACCTGCTCGGCACGAGCCACGCGCGGCCGTGCATCGCCAAGGGCCTCGTCGAGATCGCCCAGAAAGAGGGCGCCGACGCCATCGCCCACGGCTGCACCGGCAAGGGCAACGATCAGGTCCGGTTCGAGCTGGCGGTCAAGCACTTCGCGCCCGACATGCCCATCATCGCCCCGTGGCGGGAGTGGGACATCAAGTCGCGTGAAGAAGAGATCGCCTACGCCGAGGCGCACAACGTGCCCCTGAAGATCAACCGCGAGACCAACTACTCCAAGGACAAGAACCTCTGGCACCTGAGCCACGAGGGTCTGGACCTCGAGGACCCGGGCAACGAGCCGCAGTACGAGAAGAAGGGCTTCCTCGAGATGGGCGTCAGCCCCATCGACGCGCCGGACGCCCCGACCTACGTCACGCTCGACTTTGAGCAGGGCAAGCCCGTCGCGCTCGACGGCGAGAAGATGAGCGCCAAGGACATCATCCTCAAGCTCAACGCCATCGGCGGCGCCAACGGCATCGGTATTCTCGACATCGTGGAGAACCGGCTCGTCGGCATGAAGTGCCGCGGCGTGTATGAGACGCCGGGTGGCACGATCCTCTACAAGGCGCACAGCGTGCTCGAGACGCTCTGCCTCGACAAGATGACCATGCACGAGAAGCAGAAGCTCGCCGTGACCTTCGGCGAACTGGTGTACAACGGCCAGTGGTTCACGCCGCTGCGCGAGGCGCTCAGCGCGTTCGTGACCAAGACGCAGGAGCACGTCACCGGCACGGTGCGGCTCAAGCTCTACAAGGGCAACATGATCAACGCCGGCGTCTGGAGCCCGTACTCCCTGTACTCCGAGGAGATCGCCACCTTCGGCGAGAGCGACTACAACCAGGCGGACGCCGCCGGGTTCATCCAGCTCTACGGTCTGCCGATCGCCGTGCAGGCAAAGGTTGACGGCAAGAGCATGTAAGCGGTACAATATAAAAAATGACTTTTCTCCCCGCGCCGGGCCTCCCGGCGCGGGGACAACTGACGAAGGGAGACCATCACCATGGCAAAAATGTGGGCGGGCCGCACGGCCGGCGTGACCGATCCGGTCGCGGACGATTTCAACTCCTCCATCCACTTCGACAGCCGCATGTACCGCGAGGACATCACGGGCAGCATGGCGCACGCGGCGATGCTCGGCGCGCAGCACATCCTCCCGCAGGCGGACGCCGATGCCATCATCGACGCGCTGCAGGGCATCCTCGACGACATCGACCACGGCGCGCTGACGTTCGACCCCGCGTGCGAGGACATCCACATGTTTGTCGAGCAGGTGCTCACCGCGCGCATCGGCGACCTCGGCAAGAAGCTGCACACCGCCCGCTCGCGCAACGATCAGGTCGCGCTCGACCTGCGCATGTACCTGCGCAGCGAAACGAACGACATCATCGCGCTGACGAAGGACGTGCTCGCGGCGCTCGTCGAGCAGGCCAAGGCGCACAAGGGCGACATTCTGCCCGGCTACACGCACCTGCAGCGCGCGCAGCCCATCACCTTCGGCCACCACCTGATGGCCTATGCCATGATGCTCCTGCGCGACATCGACCGCATGCAGGATGCCGTCAAGCGCATGAACGTCTCGCCCATCGGCTGCTGCGCCCTCGCCGGCACGACGTATGACACCGACCGGTTCTTTGAAGCGAAGCAGCTCGGCTTTGATGACGTGGCGCGCAATAGTCTCGACGGCGTGTCCGACCGGGACTTCTGCGTCGAGCTGCTCGATGCCTACGCCATCGAGATGATGCACCTCTCGCGCCTGAGCGAGGAGCTGGTGCTCTGGTCGAGCTGGGAGTTTCAGTTCGTGCAGCTCTCGGACAGCTACACGACCGGCTCGTCGATCATGCCGCAGAAGAAAAACCCCGACATGGCCGAGCTCGTGCGCGGCAAGACCGGCCGCGTCTACGGCGACCTCATCGCCATGCTCACGGCGCTCAAGGGCCTGCCGCTGGCGTATAATAAGGACATGCAGGAGGACAAGGAGGCCGTGTTCGACGCGGTGGACACCGTGAAGATGTGCCTGCGCGTCATGGCACCGATGCTCGCGACCATGACCGTGCGCGCCGACAAGATGCTCCACGCGGCGCAGACGGGCTTCCTCAACGCGACCGACCTCGCGGACTACCTCGTCACGAAGGGGCTGCCCTTCCGCAGCGCGTACAAGGTCTCCGGCCAGCTCGTGGCCTACTGCATCGCGCACAGCACCGTGCTCGAAAAGCTGCCGCTGGAGACGTTCCGCACCTTCAGCGACCTCTTTGACGACGGCGTGTATGACGCCATCGACCTCACCAACTGCGTCACGCGGCGCGTGTCCTACGGCGGCACGTCCGTGCCGAGCGTCGAGGCGCAGATCGCCTGGGTCGAGCAGCAGCTCGGTGAATAATCACAGCGACGATCTTTAACCGGCGTCCCGTTTTCGGGACACCGGTTTTTTGTTGATTTCCGGACGAAAAGTGCAAAAAACAGCTTGCGGCGGGAGACAAATTTCGTTATACTGATAGCAACCATTCTAAAAAATAAAGGAGAAATGGCATGAGAAAGAAACTTCTGAGCATCCTGCTCGTGCTGAGCCTGATGCTCGCGCTCGTGCCGGCGGCCTTCGCGGTCGAGCCCGCCAGCGGCACCTGCGGCGCGGAGGGGGACGGCAGCAACGTCACCTGGACGCTGGATGCTTCCGGTACGCTGACCTTCACCGGCACCGGCGCAATCCGCGACTATGCGTCCAGCGCGCCGCCGTGGCGTTACAGTGCCGTTACGGTCGTTGTCGGCGAGGGCATTACTCGCCTCGGTGCATATATGCTGGCAGGCAGCACAGTCACATCGGTCAGTCTGCCGTCCACGCTCACGGACGTTGACACGCAAGCCCTGAACGGCTGCCGGTACCTGACCGGCATCACGTTCCCGGATGGTGTGAAGACCATTGGCGAGCAGGCACTGTCAAATTGTACGTCGCTGACGTCTGTCACACTTCCGGCCAGCGTCGAAACGATTGGCGACCGGGCGTTTATGGGCTGCACCATGCTTGCGTCCGTGACGATCCCTGAGGGGCCGACCCATCTGGGTACCAATCTGTTCAGAGGCGATTGGGAGCTTAAGAGCATCCTGCTGCCGCAGAGCCTGACCCAGCTGGATGAGAGCGTGTTTTCTTCCTGCGGCATCGAAACCATAACCATTCCGGACAACGTGACAGTCATCGGCAAGAAGGCCTTTTTCGCCAGCGGGCTGACGGATATTTCCATTCCTGCGGGCGTGACGGATATCGGGGACAGAGCCTTTTCCCAAACGCGTCTGACGAGCGTTACCGTGCCGGCGACAATCCGCTCGTTCGGCAAATACATTTTCAGTGAGTGCGTCGATTTGCACACTGCCGTGCTGGCGGAGGGCATCACCCGCGTGAGCGACGGTATGTTCCGCGAATGCACGGCGCTCTCGGACATTACGCTGCCGCAGACGCTCACGGCCATCGCCCGGCAGGCGTTCTCCGGCTGCACGGATCTTGAGCACATCGCGCTGCCCGAGACTACGGTCAAATACGGCGCGTGTGCGTTCAGCGGCACATATCTGACGGATGTCCGTTTCCCGGCCGGGACGAGCTACCTCGGCAAGGGTGTGCTGAGCAATATGCCCGTCCTGCAGCAGATCACGCTTCCGGATGGACTGACGAGCGTCGGCGCCGAGCTGTTTTTGGGAGACAAGGAGCTCAAAGAGGTTACGCTCCCGTCCGGTTTGACCGCCGTGAGCGACAGTATGTTTTCCGGCTGCACGGCGCTGCAATCGATCGATCTGCCGGACACCGTCGCCTATATCGGCGAAAGCGCGTTTTCCGGCTGCACGTCGCTGACGGAGGCGGCGCTCCCGGCAAAGCTGAAGACCCTTGGCCTATCCGCGTTTTCCGGCTGCGGCATCACTTCCATCGCCTTTCCGGACGGCATTTCGGAGATCCCTGCTGGTGTGACCATGAACTGCACTTCGCTGGAGCGCGTGACGATCCCGGACGGCGTGACCGCGATTGGTGATGCGGCCTTTTCCGGCTGTGTCCACCTGCGGGAAGTGACGATCCCGGAGCGCGTGACGACGATCGGTGCGTGCGCTTTCTTCGATTGCAACAGCCTGACCTGTGTGCGCATTCCAGCTGCGGTGGCCGAGATCGGTGAGGGTGCCTTTGCCAGCTGCGCACGCCTGCGCACGGTCGAGGTTGCGGACGGAAACCCGGCCTTTTCCGTTGCGGGTGGCGTGCTCGTGAGCGCGGATCATACCCGCCTGCTGGCCTATCCGAACGGCCGCGCCGGTGTGGACTATGTCGTGCCCGCGTCCGTGACGGCGATGGACGCGCACGCGTTCCAGGGCTGCCGCTTGGTGAGCATCACGCTGCCGGACGGTCTGAAGGTGATTCCGGAGGAGGCGTTTGCGGACAGTGCACATCTCGTGCGCATATGGATCCCGCTGTCTGTCAAGGAGATCGATACGGATGTATTTCAAAGATGTCCGGAACTGAAGTATGTGCTCTATGAAGGAACGGAGGATGACTGGGTTTATATTTTCCAGCCGGGCATTACCGGGCTGGATTCGGATTACCTTTATGTTGAGGCACCGCGGCCGGACGACAGCGCTGCGGACGTGTTCTGTGACGTGGATTCGACAAGCTGGTCGTATGACGGCATCGAGTTCTGCTATATGTCCGGGCTCATGTCCGGCGTGGGCGGGGACGTGTTCTCGCCGCACGGCGTGACCACGCGCGCGCAGATCGTGCAGATCCTCTACAATCTTTCCGGCGAGCCGTCCGTGAGCGGCGGCTGCCCGTTCACCGACCTCACGGCCGACTGGTACCGGGACGCGATCACATGGGCGTATCAGACCGGCGTCGTCGCCGGAACGAGTGACACGACCTTCTCGCCTGACCTGCCTGTCACGCGCGAACAGATTGCCGTCATCCTCATGGAGTACGCCGCGAAGGTCCTAGAGCTGACAAACGGCGGGGAAAAGGCCGATCTTGCGGCGTTCCCGGACGGCGGCCAGGTCTCTGACTGGGCGCGGGACGCGATGGCCGATGCGGTCGCGCTCGGCCTCATCTCCGGCGCGCAGACGAAAGACGGCACGCTTCTGCTCCCGCAAAACAGCGCGACGCGTGAGCAGGTCGCCACGATCCTCATGGAGTTCTATACGAGCATTGACAACGCTCTGATAGATGTCACAACGGCATAAATATAACAAAAGTAAAGGAGAAATTGCATGAAAAAGAAACTTCTGAGCATCCTGCTTGTCCTGAGCCTGATGCTCGCGCTCGTCCCGGCGGCCTTCGCGGTCGATATCGTCGACAGCGGCACCTGCGGCGCCGACGGCGACGGCAGCAGCGTCACCTGGACGCTCGATGCCGCCGGCCTGCTGACCATCTCCGGCACCGGCAAGATCATCAGCGGTGACGGCGGCAGCATCTGGTCCGGCAAGCCCGTCATGGCGGTCGACATCCGCTCCGGCATCACGGCCGTCGGCTCGAACGCTTTCTACGGCTGCGATCAGCTGCAGGTCATCTCCCTGCCGGACACCGTCACGCAGCTCGACAAAAACGCGTTCGGCAACTGCGCCGCACTCTCGAGCATCCTCGTCGACGCCAAGAACCCCGCCTACAAGTCCGTGGACGGCGCGCTCTACAGCAAGGACGGCACCGTGCTCATCAAGTGCCCGGCCGACGCGGAGACCTTCGTCGTGCCCGACGGCGTGACGACGATCGGCGACTATGCCTTCTTCGGCGCGAAGTCCCTGAAAAACGTCTACTTCCCCGAGGGCAGCCTGACGACGATCGGCGCGATGGCGTTTGAATTCTGCACCGGCCTGACCGCGGTCATCCTCCCGGCGGGCGTGACGGAGATCGGCATGTACGCCTTTGCGCACTGCTCGAAGCTGCGCAGCATCGACCTCCCGGTCAGCCTGACGCACATGGGCGAGGCGGTCTTTCTCTCCGTCGGGTCGATCGAAGCGGGCATTGCGGACCTCAACGTCAACTATGCCGGCACGGAGCAGCAGTGGAGCGCCATCCGGTTCGACGACAGCATGCTCACCTGGGCGCAAAAGCACTTCGGCGCCGAGCAGCACGCCTTCGGCGCCTGGGCCACGGACGGCACGCGCTCCTGCACCGAGGGCATGACCATGGCGCGCAGCTGCGGCAATGACGGCTGCGACCTCATCCAGGCCGCGGAGCTGCCCGCGCTCGGCCATGTCGTGCTGACGCACGAGGTCGAGCTCGAGCCCGACGGCATCCGCGCCGGCCTGGTCAGCTTCGTGTGCGCGCGCTGCGGGCAGAAGTGCTATCTGCTCACGGATCCCGAGATCCCGGCCAGCGAGCAGTTCACGGACGTGGACGAGACCCACTGGTCCTATGAGGGCATCCAGTACTGCGCGGCGCTCGGGCTCATGTCCGGCACGTCGGACACGACGTTTGCCCCCTTTGCCGTGGCGACGCGCGCGCAGCTCGTGCAGATCCTCTACAGTATGGAGGGCGAGCCGGACATGACCGGCGTGACCACGCCGTTTGTCGACGCGCAGTCCGGCTGGTACCGGGACGCGGTCGCGTGGGCGTATCAGAACAACGTCGTCGCCGGCACGTCGGCCACGACGTTCTCGCCCAACGAACCTGTCACGCGCGAGCAGATCGCGGTCGTGCTCATGGGCTTTTTGATGAATGTCTACGCCATTGAGCGCACTTGGACCCCGGCCGACCTCGCCGCGTTCCCGGACGGCGGCAGCGTCTCCGGCTGGGCGCGCACCGAGATGGCCGACGCGGTCGCGCTCGGGCTGATCGGCGGCGCCGAGATCGACGGCACGCTCTGGCTCAAGCCGCAGGGGCAGGCCACGCGCGCCGAGATCGCGACCATATTCGAGGGCATGTGCCGCAACGTGCTCGGCATCGGCTGAGCGCTTGTCTCTTTCACACGGGCGTCCCTGCGGGGGCGTCCGTGTTTCGTTTTGGTGCGGGCGCTTGTTTTCCGCGCGCGCATCCTGTATAGTGGAGGCAGCATCGGGCGGCCGCGGCCGCCCGGGGAGGGGAGTCTATGAAGAAACGATTTTGCGCGCTGCTGCTCGTGCTCTGTCTGGCGCTGGGGCTGCTGCCCGCCGCGGCGCTGGCCGCGGAGGACGGCGGCGCGTTCGGCACCGTCCGCTGGACGCTTGACGCTGCCGGCGGTCTGACCGTCAGCGGCGCGGGCGACCTGCCCGACCGCGCGTTCGCCGGCCGCACCGACATCGTTGCCGTGACGTTCACGGGTCAGGTCGCGCGCATCGGCCGCAGCGCGTTTGCCGGGTGCACGCAGCTGCGGCGCGTGGACGGGTTCGGCGCGGTCACGAGCGTGATGAGTCAGGCGTTCGCCGGCTGCACGGCGCTCGCGGAGCTGGCCGTGCCCGGCACGGTCGCGGAGATCGGCACCGGCGCGTTTTCCGGCTGCACCGGCCTGACGGCCGCCGTGTTCGCGCCCGGCGTGCGCAGCCTCGGCGCGTATGCCCTCGCCGGCTGCACGGCGCTGCGGCGCGTGGACCTGCCAGACGGCATGACGCTGCTCGGCAGCGGGCTGTTTTCCGGCTGCACGGCGCTCGCGGAGCTGCCGCTGCCGGACGATGTGGCCTGGGTGGAGCCGCGCCTGTGCGAAAACTGCACCGCGCTGCAAACCGTCGTGCTCCCGGCCGCGATGACCGAGGTGCCGCGCGGCCTGCTGCGCGGCTGCACGGGGCTGCGGCGCGTGACGTTTCAGGGCGCAGTCACGGCAGTGGGGGACGGCGCGTTTTCCGGCTGTGACGCGCTCACGGACGTGTACTTCACCGGCACGCGCCCGCAGTGGGACGCCGTCGCCATCGGCGCGGACAACGCGCGCCTGACGGCCGCCGCCCTGCACACGGACACGGCCGCGCACACGTACCCGGACGCGTGGACGCTCGTCACGGAGCCGACCTGTACGCGCGACGGCCTGCGCACGCGCACCTGCACCGACCCCGGCTGCGGCAAGACGCTCTCCGAGCGCGTTCCGGCGCTCGGCCACGACTGGGACGACGGCGTGATCGTCCGCGCCCCCAGCGGCGTGCGCATGGGCGAGCGGCGCATTACCTGCCGCCGCTGCGGCCTGACGCAGGCGGAGGCGATCCCGCCGGAGATCGCGGCGTATGAGCAGTTTCATGACCTCGACCGCAATGCGTGGTCGTATGACGGCATCGCCTACTGCGTCGCGCGCGGGCTCATGTCCGGCACCGATACGCACACGTTCTCGCCCGGCGGCGTGACCACGCGCGCGCAGCTCGTGCAGGTGCTCTACAATCTCGCGGGCGAGCCGGATATGACCGGCGTGACCACGCCGTTTACCGACGCGCGCTCCGGCTGGTACCGGGACGCCGTCGCGTGGGCGTACCGGACCGGCGTTGTCTCCGGCACGTCGGATACGACCTTCTCGCCCGATCAGGCCGTGACGCGCGAGCAGATCGCCGTCATCCTCATGGCGTTCGCCGCGCAGGTGCCAGGGGCCGAGCGCCCCGCGGCGCCGGCCGACCTCTCTGCCTTCCCGGACGGCGGCAGCGTCTCGCCGTGGGCGCGGGATGCGATGGCCGACGCCGTCGCCCTCGGTGTCCTCGGCGGCGCCGAGGTCAACGGCACGCTCTGGCTCCGGCCGCAGGGGCAGGCCACCCGCGCCGAGGTCGCGACCGTGCTCGCGGGCTTCGGCCGCAGCGTGGCCCACCTGCTCTGACCGCGTGATCGACCCGCCGGGGGATGCTCCGGCGGGTTTTCGCTTAATATTTCTTAAAGCTGGCATTTTCCTCTGTGCGCGCACGGCGCGGATGTGTTAGGATAGACCCCAGAGGTGATACCATGGAAAACCCCGAGACCCCCGTCCGCATCCTCGTCGTGGACGACGAGCCGGACATCCGCAATATTTTACACATCCTCCTCTCGTCGCGCGGCTACGAGGTCGACGAGGCCGAAAACGGTCTGCGCGCCGTGGAGCTCGTGCGCGCGCAGCCGGACTATGATCTCATCATTCTGGACATCATGATGCCCGGCATGGACGGCGTGGCCGCCTGCACGGAGATCCGGCAGCACAGCGTCGCGCCGATCCTGTTTCTGACGGCGAAGGCCCAGCCCGCCGACATGAGCGACGCCTACGGCAGCGGCGGCGACGATTATCTCATCAAGCCCTTTTCCAACCACGAGCTGTTCCTGCGGGTCGATTCGCTCATCCGGCGCTACCGCGTCTACCACGGCAAGGGCGACGCGCCGACGGTCATCGACGCGCTCGAGATCAACCGCGACAAGGGCACCGTGTGCAAAAACGGCCGCTCGGTCGAGATGACCAAGACGGAGTTTGAGCTGCTGCAGTACCTCATCGCCAACCGCGGCACGGCCGTGTCCGCGCGCAAGCTCTATGAGGACGTCTGGCACGAGAAGTTCCTGCCCAGCTCTGCCAACACCGTCATGGTGCACATCCTCAAGCTGCGTAAAAAACTTGAGGACGATCCGTCCAACCCGACGCTGATCCGCACCGTCTGGGGAAAGGGGTATCAGATTGATTAAGAAGTGGCGCGCCTCGATCAGTGCGCGCATGACCCTTGTGCTCATCCTGTCGCTGGCCGTGGGCATCGGGTGCTATTTCGGCTGTTACCGGCTCGGCGTGTGGTCGATCAACCGCTGGTATATGGCCGGCGAAGCGGTCGAGCTGCGCAACCAGCGGCACGAGCGCAGCCTGCAGCAGTATGTGGAGAGCAACGACGTCTCTTCGCGCGATGCGGTGGCCATCGAGCAATGGCTGCGCCAAGAGAAAAACACCAGCGTCATCGTCTATCAGGCCGAGGGCGACCCGTATGAGGCCGGCACGTGGGGTACGAACCTGCTGCTCGACGACACGACGCAAAACGACCTCGCATCGCTCGGCTACAGCTTTTATTCCATGCAGTTTGCCGACGGGGAGTACCGCGTCGCCGTGTGCGATTACTCGGAGTCGCGTCTGTTCGGCTACGCGCAGATCGGCGCGCTCGTGGTGGCGTTCGCGGTCTATTCGTGCATTGCCTTTGGCTTCACGCGGCGGCTCACGCGGCGCGTCACGTGCCTGTCGGAGGCTGTGAGCGCAGCCGGCGCACTCAACCAGACGATCCCCGTCACGGGCACGGACGAGCTTGCGCGTCTTGCGCAGAACGTCAACACCATGCGCGACACGATTTTAGAGCGCACGCGCAACGAGCAGACCGCCTGGCAGGCCAACAGCGACCTCATCACCGCCATGTCGCACGACATCCGCAACCCCCTCACGTCGCTCATCGGCTATCTCGACCTGCTCGAGATGAGCCAGGACCGGCTGCCGGAGGACCTGCGGAGCTACGTGCTCGCCAGCCGGGACAAGGCCTATCAGCTCAAGGACCTGACGGGGGAGATGTTCCGGTATTTCCTCGTGTTCAGCCGCGGCGAACAGGAGACGCACCCCGAGCCCTACGACGCGCAGATCCTCTGCGCACAGCTGCTCGGCGAGTGCGCGGCCGAGCTGCGCAGCCGGGGCTTTGAGGTCAACCTCCTGCTGCTGACCACGCCCTGCACCGTCACGACCGACGTGCAGATGCTCAAGCGCGTGACGGATAACCTGCTCTCGAACATCGAAAAATACGCCGACCCCGCCGCGCGGCTGACCATTCTGGCCGAGCGCGAGGGCGGGCGGCTGCACGTCTGCTTTGCCAACCGCGCGCGCCATGAGCTTGCGCGCGTCGAGAGCAACCACATCGGCCTGCGCACATGCGAGGCGATCCTGCAGCTGCTCGGCGGCCAGTTTTTCACCCACCGCGTGGGTGATGATTTCTCGGCCGAGTTCGTCCTGCCGGTCACGCCGCCGGACGCGGAGACCTGAACGGTATACCTGTCCCCGGCTGCGGCCGGGGGCTTTTTTGCCGCAGGAAAATCGACCGGAATGTCCCTTGACCGTTTCCGGAATTTCGGATATGATAGAAAGATAACAACACGAAAGGAGGTGCGCGCGTGCGTAACGACTGGTTCGAGGACGACAATGAGATCCGCCTGCTGCGCCGCGGCAAGCGCCGGCTGCTCGACATCGTGTTTGGCCGCACGATGGTCATCACGCTGCTGCTCGTGCTGCAGATCGGCCTGATGGTGCTCGGCGCGCACTATCTCGGCCGCTATTACCCCGCGCTGACGATCGTCCTGCGTGTACTGAGCGTCGCGGTCATCATCTACCTCGTCAACAAATCCGGCAGTGCGACGACGAAGATCACCTGGATCATCCTCGTCATGGCGCTGCCCGCGTTCGGCGTGCTGCTGTACCTGTTCGTGCAGCTCGATATCGGCCACCGCTACGCCAACCGCCGCGTGCAGGAGAGCATCCTCAGCACTGTGCAGTACGTCCCGCGCCAGACCGAGCTCATGGCCCGCCTGCGCACCGAGCTGCCCGAGGTGCACAACCTCGCCGAGTACACGCTGCGCTCCGGCGACTACCCCGTGTACGAAAACACCGCCGTGACCTACTACCCCATGGGGCAGGACAAGATCGGCGCGCTCATCGAGGCGCTGCAGTCGGCCGAGCACTTCATCTTCCTCGAGTATTTCATCATCGAGGAGGGCGACGTCTGGGGCCGCATCCTGAAAATTCTGGAGGAAAAGGTGCGCGCCGGCGTCGAGGTGCGCGTGCTCTATGACGGCACGTGCACGTTCTACCGCCTGCCCTACGGCTACCCCAAGCGCATGGAGGCGCTCGGCATCCGCTGCAAGATGTTTGCGCCGCTGCGCCCGCTCGTGAGCACGTATTATAACAACCGTGACCACCGCAAGATCGCCGTCATCGACGGGCGCGTCGGCTTCACCGGCGGCGTGAACCTCGCCGATGAATATGCCAATCTCGTGAGCGTCTACGGCGTGTGGAAGGACACGGCCGTGCGTCTCGAGGGCGAGGCCGTGCGCTCGCTCACGCTCATGTTCCTGCAGATGTGGGGCATGGACGAGCGCGAGCCGGATACCGATTCCTACGGCCGCTATCTCAATGTGCCCCTGCGCCCGCTGCCGGGCGCGGGCGGCTACGTCCTGCCGTATGCCGACAGCCCGCTCGACGACGAGCGTGTGGGCGAGTGCGTGTATCTCGACATCCTCAACCATGCCGAGCGCTATGTGCGCATCATGACGCCGTACCTCATCCTCGACGAGACGATGGTCATGGCGCTCACGTTCGCGGCCAAGCGCGGCGTGGACGTGGAGCTCATTTTGCCGCACGTGCCGGATAAGAAGTTCGCCTTCGCCCTCGCCAAGGGGCACTACCGCGAGCTGCTCGACGCCGGGGTGAAGATCTACGAATACACGCCCGGCTTCGTGCACGCGAAGGTGTTCGTCAGCGACGACCGCAAGGCCGTCGTCGGCACGATCAATCTCGATTACCGCAGCCTGTACCTGCACTTTGAGGACGCGGTGTATCTCTATGACTGTCCGTGCATCAAAGACATCGTGGCGGATTATGACGCCACGCGTGCCCAGTCGCAGATCGTCACGCACGGTGACCTTGCGTGCATCCCGCTGCACACGCGCATCGCGGCCGCGCTGCTCAAGCTCGTTGCGCCGCTCATGTAAGCACTTTTTTGAGAAAGGGGAACCCATTATGTCGAAATGTTATCTGCTGTTTGCCGAGGGACTCGAGGAGTGCGAGGGCCTCATCACGCTGGATATTCTCCGCCGCGCCGGGCTGGAGACGTACACGGTGTCCGTTCAGGACGCACACATCGTCGTCGGTGCGCACGGCGTGCCCATCACGTGCGACCGCACGCTGCCGGAGCTGCTGGCCGCGCCGCCGGAGCTTGTTGTGCTCCCGGGCGGCATGCCCGGCACGACGAATCTGGCCAAAAGCCCGGCCGTGGAGACGCTCGTGCGCCGCACGCTCGAGCACGGCGGCCGCGTGGCCGCCATCTGCGCCGCGCCGAGCGTGCTCGCGCAGTACGGCCTGCTCGCAGGCCGCCGCGCCACGTGCTACCCCGGCTTTGAGAGCCGGTGCACCGGCGCGCACATGGTCGATGCCGACGTCGTCACCGACGGGCCGGTCACGACCGGCCGCGCCCTCGGCGCGGCGATCCCGTTCGCGCTCGAGCTCGTGCGCCTGCTCACCGACGAGCAGACCGCCGCGCGCACGGCCGAGGAGATCGTCTGGCGCACGTGACGGTTGACAACGCGCGCGCACGTGCGTAAAATAGACGGGATAAAACCATTGTGAGGTCGCCGCCATGGACGAACTGAAGCTCATCTTCGCCAGCAACCTGATCCGCCTGCGCACGGCCGCGGGCATGACGCAGGCCGAGCTGGGCGAACAACTGAATTATTCGGACAAGTCGATCTCCAAGTGGGAGCGCGGCGAGGCCATTCCCGACGCGGCGGTGCTCAAGCGCATGAGCGAGATCTTCGGCGTCACGGTCGATTACCTGCTCAACGAGCACGACGCCTGGCAGCCCGGACCCGAGCCCACCGCGTGCGACCGCAGCCATCACGCCATCATCCTTGTCGCCCTCATGGGCATCGTGACGCTGGCGGTGCTGGTGTTTGTGGTGCTGTGGCTGTGGCTGGGCAAGGTGGAGTGGGTCGTGTTTCCCTGCTTCGTGCCGGCGGCGGTCATCACGTATCTCGTGCTCAACACCGTGTTTTTTCACGGGCGGGGCAATCTGTACGTCGTGCTTGGCCTCGTGGCGAGCATTTTTCTCGTCGGCTACCTTGTGCTGCTGCGCTTCGGGATGAATTTCTGGCAGCTGTTCCTCATCCTCATCCCGGCCGAGGCCGTCGTGTATTTCAGCTTCAACATCCGCGCAAAGCATTGATATTGCAGACATTCTATGATTTGTAGAGTGCGTCTTTCGGGGCGTAGAACAGGGCAGGGCCGTGTTCTACGCCCCGATTCCATTTTGTAGGTTGCGCAATGCCCCCGCTGCGGGTATGATACCTGCGTATTGTGAAGGAACAAAGTCTGCCCGCCCGGCGGGCAAATCGAAGGATGCAAAGGAGACCGACAACTATGGCCGATTTCGTACTGAGCTGCTGCTCCACCGCCGACCTGACCAAGGAGCATTTCCAGCAGCGTGACATTTCGTATATCTGCTTCCACTATGCGCTCGACGGCGTGGACTACCCGGACGATCTGGGCGAGTCGATGCCGTTCGACAAGTTTTACGCCGCCATGGCAAACGGCGCCGAGACGCGCACCTCGCAGGTGAACATCTCGGAGTTCGTGGACTATTTCACCCCGTTTCTCGAGCAGGGCAAGGACATTCTGCACGTCTGCCTGTCCTCGGGCCTGTCCGGCGTGTCGAACTCGGCGGAGAACGCCGCGCGCATCGTCCGCGAGCGCTATCCCGACCGGAAGATCTACATCGTCGACTCGCTCGGCGCGTCCTCGGGCTACGGCCTGCTGATGGATAAGCTCGCCGACCTGCGTGACGAGGGCATGTCCATCGACGCCGTGCGCGACTGGGCCGAGGCGCACAAGCTCGAGCTGCACCACTGGTTCTTCTCCACGGACCTGACGTTCTATGTCAAGGGCGGCCGCATCTCCAAGGTGGCCGGCGTGTTCGGCGGCCTGCTGGACATCTGCCCGCTGCTGAACATGGATAACCTCGGCCGGCTCATCCCGCGCTCCAAGATCCGCGGCAAAAAGCGCGTCATGAAAGAGATCGTCGCCCGCATGGAAGAGCACGCGCAGGGCGGCCTCGACTACTCCGGCAAGTGTTACATCTCCAATTCGGCGTGCTATGACGATGCGCGCGCCGTGGCCGACGCCATCGAGCAGAAGTTCCCGAAGCTCAACGGCAAGGTCGAGATCTACAGCGTCGGCACCACCATTGGCAGCCATACCGGTCCGGGCACCGTGGCCCTGTTCTTCTGGGGCGACGAGCGCAAGGACTGATTGGTCGATAAATCCCCCTTATCTTATTTTCCCATCCCAAGCAAGATCCCCTGACCGTTTGCTGATGTGTGATAAAGAAGTAATAGAAGTGTAAAAAATTTTGCCGTTCCTATCCGGCACTTGCGCATTGCGCCGGATAGGTCGGGCGGTCATTCGGGCAGGTCTACCTTGCCAACGAAAGAGTAATAAATATCAAT
>ENA-UERN01000807-UERN01000807.1-human-gut-metagenome-genome-assembly--contig:-NODE-807-length-33937-cov-8.268488_pt1 | contig 33937 bp, 28 predicted proteins | sample MGYA00242950_ERZ507950 | MGnify/ENA primary metagenome ERZ507950 (study PRJEB26167, sample SAMN06115515) | human gut metagenome | host: Homo sapiens | place: China:Ningxia | collected 2014-11-26...
GATGGAAATTTATGAAAGGAGAGTAACATCTATGAAAAAGTTACTCGCAATGGTGCTGGCTCTGGTCATGACTCTGTCTCTGGCCGTCAGCGCCAACGCCTTCAAGGATGACAAGAGCATCAGCGATGATTACGCTGAGTCTGTTGCCGTTCTGAATGGCATGGGTGTGTTCAAGGGTTATGAGGATGGTTCCTTCAAGCCCGAGGGCAACATCACCCGCGCTGAGGTAGCTACGATCGTCTATCGTATCTACACTGCCGACGTCGCCAAGAACGATAAGTCCGGCCTCTATGCCACTTATAACAAGTTCAGCGACATGGCTGGTGCCGGTTGGGCTCAGGGCTACATCGGCTACTGCGCCAACGCCTCCCTCGTCAAGGGCTATCCCGATGGCACCTTCAAGCCGTCCGGCAAGGTCACCGGCTATGAAGTCCTCGCCATGATCCTCCGCGCTGTCGGTTACGACAAGAACAACGAGTTCTCCGGCGCTGACTGGGCGCTCCATGTTGCGCAGACCGCGCAGCAGCTCGGCGTTCTGGACAGAGTGGCGAAGACCACCGACCTGAACGCTCCCGCTTCCCGTGAGCTGGTCGCTGAGCTCCTGTTCCAGGGCATCCAGAAGGCTCAGGTCACCTACACCCCGGCCTTCGGCTATGTGACCGATAAGGTCATCGGTGCCAAGAACAACAGCCTCGGTGAGAAGAACTTCAAGCTCGACTCTGCTAAGTCCTCCGACAAGTGGGGCCGTCCCGCCACCAAGTGGACCTACAACACCGGCGACAAGGCCACTACCTTCGTTGAGAAGCCCGACCTGACCTACACCAAGGCTGTTACTGAGTGCGACGTCGCTCACGACGCCGGCCTGAAGGTCGACACCGCTTACACCCTGTATGTCAACGGCCAGAAGCAGCCCACGACCTACACGGTCAACCTGACCGACACCGTCACCAAGATGGGTGCTCAGGGCCGTCTGGTTGAGGTCTATGACGATACCATCGTCATGATCGACACCTTCCTCGCCAAGGTCACCTATGTTGCTCCTGCCGCTTATGACGCTCAGGGCCACCTGCGCACCGAGGCTACCATCAAGCTCGATGTCTATGCCACCAAGGGCTCCACTGCTGCTACCACGCTCACCCTCACCAACGGCGAGGATGCGTATCCGTATGCTGTCGGCGATTACGTTCTCCTGAACGCCTACACCAACGCTTTTAACAGCGCTACCGAGAGCGGCCTCATCAAGACCGCCGCTGACAAGTACGGCGAGATCGTTTCCAAGGCCACTTCCATTGACGGCGCTCAGAGCGTGATCTACTACAACGCCAAGCAGCACAACGTCGAGGGCACTGTCTATGACGATGCTGCCAAGTTCTACTTCGACAACGCGGTGGCCAGCACCAACAAGTTCACCTGGTTCTTCGATCAGTACAACAACCTCATCGGTAACGTTGAGATCGCTGCTGCTACCAGCTACGGCGTCATCAACTCCATCTGGTGGGCTGGCAACGCTGCGGACGGTTCCGGCGTTGCTAAGGCGAATGTCACCTACATGGACGGCACCACCGCTGTGGTCGACCTGAGCAAGATGACCTACTTCGACGATACTGCTTCCGGCGTTGTGGCCCCCAAGATTGCGAGCGGCAAGGTCACCCACAGCACCGGCATCCAGAACAAGGTCATGAAGGTTGATGGTGACTACTTCTACGTTGACTCCTACATCAACACCAACGCTGTCTGTGATGTCAACGGTATCCTGAACGGCCACCTCTTCCAGTTCACCACCCAGGCAAACGGCACTCTCGCCGCTGTCGAAGTCGCTACCGGTGTTGACGCCAAGTTCTTCAACGAGAACCTGTTCGTCAGCAAGAACACCCAGTACAACGGCAAAAACCTGATCGTTGACGATGCCACCGTCTTCCTGGTCCGCAACAACACTACCAATCCCTACACCTTCAAGTCCATCGTTGGTCTCGGCAACATCGACAACTATGCTCAGGCTGAGGTCGACTTCGTCGATCTGAACGGTGATAAGGTCGCCGATTACGTCTACGTCATCGCCGATCCCGTTGCCGCCAAGGTCACCAGCCTCTTCTACTATGCCAACGAGCAGGTCTCCTATGACGCCAAGACCGGTGTCTACACCATCCCCGGCTACGTTGACGGCGTGAAGGGCAACATCTACGGCTCCAAGGACGACGCTATCGTCCTCACCCTGCTCAACGCCCTCAGAACCCAGGCTACCAATAAGGTCGCCGGCGGTCTCTTCAAGGTCGCTCTGAGCAACAACTACGTCAAGGATTATGTCGCCATCGCTGCGATCGGCACTGAGTCCTCCACCACCGCTGCCATCACCGCCTTCACCGGCTATCCCATGGCTGCTGCCTACGCCGGCTACACCGTTAAGGTCGACTCCATCGTGGGCGCTGACAAGGACACCTACAAGAACTCTGTCTACACCGACTATGTCGATGGCACCATCACTGGCGACAAGTTCTACACGGTTTCCGGCAACGGCGTTGACGGCCTGACCAAGATGCCTCTGGCTCTCGGCGACGTCACCACGCAGAACGTCATCGTTGTTTACAACGCTGATCCCGCTGGCACCTCCGCCACCCTCAACCGTCTGGCGCTCCAGGTTTACGCTGTGAACAAGGTCGACACCTCCACCAACCCCGATCCTCTCGCTACCTCTTACACCTACACCCTGAACATCGTGAATAAGGACACCGGTGCTGTTCTCCAGTCCTACGCCAAGACTGTTAAGAATCCCGTTAATGGCACCTACACCATCACCCTTAATGGTGCTGCTGCTGAGTTCGGCGTCTCTACCGCCAAGCTCACCGCTTTCGGTCCCGACTCCATCACCCTCACCATCGACAGCACTGTTGGCAAGCTCACTGATTCTGGTGTTCTCAACGCTTACTACGCCAACTAATCATTGACGTAAGCGCAAAAAATCTCTGAATAGAGTTTCAGCCCCCGGCTCTTTTGAGCCGGGGGCTGTTTTTTGTTTTTCTGCGTCTCAGTCCGCGTCACAGCCGAGCACCACATAATGATATGTTTTGCCCGCCTCATTGAACTGGATGGCAGGCGGGGCGAAATACTGATCCTCTTCCTGCTGGCAGAACCAGCTTACGCTGCTGTTGTCCCATATCGCCGCGTTGCCCCGGTTATTCGAGTTGTAAAACCCGCTGACACCGCGCAGCGCCCAGTGCTGCGTGTCGCTCTGCTCGCTCACCATCACAAGCAGCGGGTAAAAGCCGCAGTCGATCTTGTTGGGATTTTCCGCGCCGCTCAGACCATTGCCGGCGTAGCTGCCGTATTTGATGCGGCAGATTTTACCGTTTGCGATCGTCTGCGCCAATGCCGTGATGCGCTCCGCCGCCGTGCTGTCGGCCTCGCTGCGCGCGTCGGTCTCCGCCTTGAGCGCCGCGTCGATGCTCGCAAACGCGGCATTGAAGTCCTGCATTTTGATCGGGTCCGCCTTGACCCACTGCGGAAGTTTGTAATTTGTTGTCGTCTCCATGCTCTTTCCCCCAAATTTTGATAATGTTGGAAAAGGCAGCCCACACCCCCCTGCAAACGCGGGAACACTGATGCATGATTTGCCTTTTCATGATACGCCGTATCATGAAGCAGCGTTGCACACAACGCGGCAAAAAGCTGTACCGCCTCCGGTATTAGAATTCACGATACAACAAATTGCCGCGTTTTGTGCAGCGATCCCCGTTGTGCGCGGGAACTTTTTCGCCTATCATGCGTCTATAGAAGTATCCGAAAGAAATGAGGAACGAACGATGAAGAAGCTTCTTTCCCTCCTGCTCCCCCTCGCGCTGGCCCTTTCCCTCGCCGCCTGCGGCGAAAAAAGTGCAGACGAGGCCGCGCGCCAAACCCCGCCGACACTGACGGTGACAAGTGCAAACGCTTGCAGCGTCACCCTCAAAAGCAGCAGCTACGACTGGACCTACCCCCAGGGCCTACAGAGCATGACCGTCATTGCCTGCGGCGCGCACCCGCTGGACGAAAACTGCCGCGATATCACGCCTGTACTGGAAATGCCCTTTGCAGTGTCGGCCGCCTATTTCTACACCGTAACGCTCGATTTCAGCGATAATTCGCCCGATTCCGTCAGTCTCCGCTGCTGGCCGTCCGACGCCTGGGGCAGCACCGGCATGCCGTCCGAGACCGTGACCGCCCAGCGGCAGGATAACGGCACATTCCGCGCAGAACTGCCGCAAAGCGACGGCATTTTCGCCGTCGACGCGCTCTGGGACGGCAGCAGCGCGACCTACACCTTCTGCACGCAGGCGGAGGGGAGCGAAGAGCTCCACCCGGGCGCGGTGCTCAGCATCGGCGAGAGCGAAGATATCCGCAAGATCGACATCTCGTGGCGCAGCGGCGGCGTGAACATCTATGCCGCCGAGCAGAGCGCGCAGATCAGCGTGAAGGAGGAATCCACCGCGCCGCTCGCCGAGAGCGAGAAGATGGTCTGCGCGATCGACGGCGACACGCTGCGCATCCGCTTCCTCGGCGATGCCTACCGCGGCAGCTACGATGGGGAAAAGTATCTCGACGTGGGGCTTCCGGCGGAGCTGGTCAACGCCGGTCACTTTGAGAAGATCGAGGTCGAAACGACGGACGCCTACGCCTATGTGAGCGCCGATGCGCAGAAGATCGACCTTTCGACCGTCGGCGGCGACGCACGCGTGATGTGCGCAAGCTGCCCCGCGGTCGAGATCGAGACGGTGAGCGGCAGCGTGGGCGTGGTGGACGGCACGTGGGCAAGGGTCGATATTTCGACGCTCTCCGGCGCGATCGAGCTTGCAGGCGAAGTGGAAAATGCCGAGATCGAAACCGCGAGCGGCAAGGTGGATATCGCCGGCGCGCTCGGCGCGCTGGACTTCGAAAGCGTCAGCGGCAACCTGATTTTGGCTACCGAGCGTGCGCTGCGCCTTGATGCCGAAACGGAGAGCGGCAGCATCTATCTGACCCTTCCCGCGCAGGACGGTTTTACTCTCGACTATGAAACGAAAAGCGGCGCGTTCCGCTCCGCGCTCACCGAGCGCGAGGGCACGCTCATCGCCTGCGGCGACCGCGAAACGCACTACACCGTGCCCGCGCTCGAGGGCGGTGAGATGAGCGAGCTGGAAATTTCGACGGTCAGCGGCACGCTGACGATCGAAGCCTCCCCCGGCGGCAACTGAAACGAGCAAAAAGAGAGAGCGGCGGCGCCGCTCTCTCTTTTTTCGTTATTTCTCGTCGATTGCAAGCCACGTCTGGTCGAAGCCGTAGGGGAGCAGCTCCTTGATGTGCAGGTGCTTTTCTTCGTTGTCCTTGTTGAGGCACACGACCTCCATGTCGGGGCCGAACTCGTAGAGCACCTGACGGCACGCACCGCAGGGGTAGCAGTAGTCGTCGCTGCGCCCAGCGATGACGATGCGCTTGAAGCGCCGGTGCCCCTCGCTCACGGCCTTAAACGCCGCGGTGCGCTCGGCGCAGTTCGTCAGGCCGTAGCTCGAATTTTCGATGTTGCAGCCGGTGAAGACCGCGCCGTCCTCACATTCGAGCGCCGCGCCCACGGGAAAGTGGGAATACGGCACATACGCCATGTCCAGCATGGCGACGGCCTTCGCCTTGAGTTCTTCTAACGTTGCCATAAAAACGCCTCCTCACCAGTCTACGCCAAGATCGGGACGGACTTGCGTATCCATGATGTCCTCGGCGTTATAGAATTGCAGATAGCGGCTGCGCGAGTGGCGCAGCGTGGTGCCGTCCGGATGCAGACGGTCGCAGATGACGGCGGAAATGTCGGGCTTCACATAGCTGAACGAACTCGTGCCGACGCTCGCGAAGATGCGGAAGCCCTGGCTTTGCAGGTACTGGAAGCGCTCGCCGGTCTGGTGCCAGTCATCGCCGTCGGGACGGCCGCCGTGCGGATAGAACAAAATCTGCGTGGGGCCGACGAGCGAGCCGACCTCGTCCGCCCAGCGCTCGGTGTCGTTGATGACGGTCTGGAGCGATTTGGTGTCGAGGCGGATGTGGCCCCAGGTGTGGCTGCCGAACGTCCAACCGGTCTCCTTCAAACGCGCTATGACGGGCTTGACCGCCTCGATCTCGCTCGCGCGGTAGGCATCGAACGCGGGGCGGTCGGGCGAATCTGCCGCGATGTCGCGGTCATCCTGCGTGCGGTAGCCTAAAATACCCTGATAGCCCGTCAGCGAGAAGATGGCCTTCGCGCCGTTCAGCGAAAAGTCGGGGTGCTCGTAGACAAACTGGTCGAGAATGGGCGTTGCGTCGAGTTCCTTGGTCAAAAAGGTCTCATTTGTGTACGGATCGGTGCACTGCGCCCAGATCTCGCCGTCCTCGCCGACGACGAGCTTGCTCGTGAAGCCTTCGTCGAGCATGTAGGGGTAGTAGTTCACGTCGTCAAAGCTGATGATGAGCGGCTTTTTGCCCTCTGGCAGCATCAGGGTGTTTCGCACCATATGCGTGCCGGACTCGTCCGTCACCTCGCTCCAGACGTCTTCCATCGCGACTAAGATGTAGCCCTTGTCGTACACGGACTGCAAAATTTTGTTGTATTCGTCGACCGTCACCATCCAGTCGTCGAGGCCGTAGCGCTGGTCCTGACTGGCATTGCAGTCGTGGAAGGCCCACTGCGGGTAGGCGATGATCGGGTGGAAAAAGAGGTGCTCCACCACCTGATCCGGCCCCCAGGCCTGCGTGAGCTGGTCCTCAGACCAGTAGCTGCGCACGGCGTCGTAGGGGTCGGCCGTGTCGTCGGGGGTGTTGTTGTCGGTGTCGCTGCCATTCTCGTCCGTGACGGTCTGATCGTCGCCGTCAGACGGCGTCGTCTTATCGCCGCAGGCAGTCAGCAGCGACAGCACCATCAGCGCGCTGAGCAGCAGCGCAAAAAAGTGTTTCATGTCAAAATCTCCTCTCTCAAAACTGCGCGGTCATTATAGCAGACTTCACTTCTTTTGACTACACCTTTGGCGCTTTTGTTCCCATTTGTAACTATTTACCACAAATAATGAAAGCGTCACAGCTTTTCGCATTCGCAGACGCGAAATGATTTCGGATCGTTTTTTGGCGCGACATGCGCGTGCCAAAAACTCTTCTTGCTCCGCGCGTGTCGAAGCCGCCCTTTGGGCGGCAAGGCACGAAGCGGAGTGTAATTCTCAAAAAACAAGGGACACGGTTTCCGTGTCCCTTGTTTTTTGAAGAATTAAAAGTCTGCGTTGCCCACCGTTCTCGGATGCAGCTCCACGTCGCGGATGTTGCCGATGCCCGTTAAATACATCACCATGCGCTCGAAGCCGAGGCCGAAGCCCGCGTGACGGCAGGAGCCGTAGCGGCGCAGGTCGCAGTACCACCAGTAGTCCTCGGGATTCATGCCGAGCTCGCGGATGCGCTTTTCGAGCAGCTCAATGCGCTCCTCGCGCTGGCTGCCGCCGATGATCTCGCCAATGCCCGGAACGAGGCAGTCCGCCGCGGCGACGGTCTTGCCGTCGTCGTTGAGGCGCATATAGAACGCCTTGATCTCCTGCGGATAGTCCGTGACGAACACGGGGCGCTTGAAGATCTGCTCGGTCAGGTAACGCTCGTGCTCGGTTTGAAGGTCGATGCCCCACTCGACGGGGTAGTCGAACTTCTGGCCGCTCTCCTTTAAGAGCTTGACGGCCTCGGTATACGTCACGCGGCCAAAGTCGGAACTCTCGACGTGCTGGAGACGCTCCAGCAGACCCTTGTCGACAAAGCTGTTGAAAAACGCGAGATCGTCCGGGCAGCGCTCCATCACGCGGCGGATGATATGCTTGACCATCGCCTCCATGACCTCAAGGTCGCCGTCGAGGTCGCAGAACGCCATCTCCGGCTCGATCATCCAGAACTCGGCGGCGTGGCGCGCGGTGTTGGAATTCTCGGCGCGGAACGTGGGGCCGAAGGTGTAAACGTCGCCGAACGCCATAGCGAAGTTCTCGGCGTTGAGCTGGCCGGAGACGGTCAGGCTCGTCTTCTTGCCGAAAAAGTCCTTGCTGTAATCGACCTTGCCGTCGGGCGTTCTCGGCGGGTTCTCAAGGTCGAGCGTCGTCACCTGGAACATCTCGCCCGCGCCCTCGCAGTCAGAGCCGGTGATGATGGGGGTGTTGACGTAGACGAAGCCGCGGCTCTGGAAGAACTCGTGCACGGCGTAGGCCGCCGCGCTTCTCACACGGAAAGCCGCGGAGAAGAGGTTCGTGCGCGGGCGCAGATGCTGAATGGTGCGCAGATATTCGACGCTGTGGCGCTTTTTCTGCAGGGGATAGTCGGGGGAGGACACGCCCTCGATCTCGATCTCTGTTGCCTTGACTTCGAGCGGCTGCTTGGCCTCGGGCGTCAGCACGACGGTGCCGCGCACGATGAGCGCGGCGCCCACGTTCTGCGCGGCGATCTCCTTATAATTAGAAAGAGAATTCGCATCCATCACGACCTGCAAATTGCGGAAGCACGAGCCGTCGTTCAGCTCGATGAATCCGAAGGTCTTCATATCGCGGATGGTCTTCGCCCAGCCGCATACGGTGACGCTTGCGCCGCCGTACTGCTCTTTGTCGGCGAAGAGCGCGGCAATTCTCACTCGTTCCATAATAATTTTCCTTCCTTTTGTGGGTTTTCACGGGATAATAAAGGTATTATATGCCACTTCCCGTGCAAATTCAAGCCCCGCTTTGTATTGACTTTTGACAAGTTGTATGTTATCATACAACCTTACCTCAAAAGGTAAACGTGAAACTTTCACCTATTACTTTACAGGAGGATTTTTAACTATGAACAAGTATCTGGATATCGCCCCCGAGGTTGCCGAGGCCCTTGCCGCCGGTAAGCCCGTCGTGGCGCTCGAATCCACCATCATTTCCCACGGCATGCCCTATCCCCAGAACGTGGAGACCGCCCTTAAGGTCGAGAGCATCATCCGCGAGGCCGGCGCGGTCCCCGCGACCATCGCCATCATCGGCGGACGCCTGAAGGCGGGCCTTTCCAAGGAAGAGATCGACTACCTCGGCCGCACCGGCGCGGGCATCCCGAAGGCTTCCCGCCGCGACCTGCCCGTGCTCGTCGCGCAGGGCAAGGACGGCGCGTGCACCGTCACCACCACGATGATGATCGCCGACATGGCGGGTATCCGCGTGTTCGCCACCGGCGGCATCGGCGGTGTGCACCGCGGCGCGCAGGAGACGTTCGACATCTCCGCCGACCTCGAAGAGCTGGCCAACACCTCCGTCATGGTCGTGTGCGCGGGCGCGAAGTCCATCCTCGACCTCGGTCTGACGCTCGAATATCTCGAGACCCACGGCGTGACCGTCATCGGCTACGGCACGAGCGAGCTGCCTGCGTTCTACACGCGCAAGTCCGGCTTTGGCGTCGACTACGAGCTCGACACGCCCGAGCAGCTGGCCAAGGCGTTCCACGTCAAGCGCGAGCTGGGTCTGCGCGGCGGCTTACTCGTCACGAACCCGATTCCCGAAGAGTACTCCATGGACAAGGAAGTCATCGACAAGGCCATTGCCGAGGCCGTCGAGGACGCGAAGAAGGACGGCATCCACGGCAAGGCCACGACGCCGTATCTGCTCGCCAAGATCAAGGACCTGACCGGCGGCGACAGCCTGGATTCCAACATCCAGCTCGTGTTCAACAACGCGCGCCTCGGCGCGGCGGCGGCTGTGGAGCTCAGCAAGCTCGAAAAGTGAGATATTTTGTCATCTATCTCGCCGCGATCAATATTCTGACGTTCTGCGTCTACGGCGCAGACAAGCGCCGCGCCAAAATTCAGGGCGCGCGGCGCGTGCCCGAAAAGACTCTATTTGCACTCGCGCTGCTGCTCGGCAGCGCGGGTGCTCTTTTCGCAATGAGGGTCTTTCACCACAAAACGCGGCACTGGTACTTCAAGTTCGGCATCCCCGCGATCTTACTCGCGCAGATCGCTCTGGGGGTGTTCGTGTATGTGCGGTTTTTCGCGGCGTAAAAAATTTTTGGGAAATTTTCGGGTTTTGTGAAACAAAACAGACGTTTCTTGCGTCTAATCAATGAAGCAAAGGGAAACCGGGCGAAGAGGGAAGATAAAGAATTTATGAATTTTCCATTTTCCTGTTCCCTTATTTCCCGCGGCATGGTAAAATGTATGTGTATGAGAAAGGCTCTGTGCGCGCGGAGCCGACAACAACAAACACGAAAGGATGAAGATCACATGAAAAAATTTCTCTCCTTGCTATTGGCTCTGACGTTGGTCCTGAGCCTCGTCGTCGTGCCTGCAAGGGCGGACGCGTCTGCGGATGGCTATGCCATAACCGGCAAAGCAACGATTAGCGCATCCGCTTCTACTTCCGTTGATAGGGGCACCGAGATTACGTTTACGCTGGACACATCTAGCCTTGGTGTCACCAAGACCGAGGACGGTACTACAACCCCGCTTGACAGCGAAACTGGCTACCGCTTTGACTATGCCTGGTCCGGCGCCACCGCGCAGGGCAACGGTCTGAGCGCAAAGGTCACCCCGATGACGCCCGGAACGCTTAACCCCTCCTGCACCATCAAGGCGATCGTCGGCAGCACTGTCGTTGCGCAGCAGGTCGTCGCTCTTGCCACGGCAATCACTGTCAATGACAAGCTTCTCCCGGGCGACATCACCACCGTCACCTTCAACGGCAGAACCTATTCTGTGACGAACGGCACGGTCAACATCTCCCTTCTTGAGGGTGAGACGATCGATGGCGGCAACAACAAGTGGTCTGCCGCCGCAACTGGCTATGTGATCGATAATACGACGAACAAGCCCACCTACGCGAGCGGAAAGCTGACCGTGCGCGTCAAGGATTCCGCGCTGACGGCTGATGTGACGGTCAACGCCACCACCCCCACCGTGACCGCAAAGGCAAGCCCTACCGAGGTCATCTCCGGCGGCAAGACCACGCTCACCGCCACCTCCACCGGTCTCAGCAACGCCGCCACTTATGCGTGGTTCTACAAGATCGGTGACAGTAAAGAGTTTCCGATCGGCACGGGCAAGTCCCTCGACTGGACGGTCCCCGCAAACGTTACGACCGCGACCGACTACTCTGTTTGCTGCAAGGCAAGCGAGGGCGATAAGCTCGCTAAGACGAGTGACCCCATCACGGTCAAGAGCCTTCCCGACACCTATACCTTCACTGTCGTCCCCGCAAGCGTTACGCTGACGCAGATCGGTCAGACCGCGACTTTGGCGGCGAGCTTTGTGGATACCTCATCTTCCGCTAGCCTGGTCGTCCCGACCTACTCCTTTGTTTCCGCCAACCTCAACATCGCAACTGTGACGAACCAGACGACCGCCGCGCCGACGGTAACGCTCAGAGCAAGCGGCTCTACCACCGTCACCGCAAAGGCGACCTATAAGGGCAAGGACTATGTGCAGAACATCCCCGTTACCGGCGCCCTGATCGAGGCGACCCTCAGCGCTGTTCAGAACGGCACTTCTGTGAACTACAGCTACAGTGATCTTGTCAACGCCGCGCAGGCCGCCATCAACAAGACCTACAGCACCGCCTACACCTACGAGACCGTCTATTCCCTCAGCGGCGTCACTCAGGTCGCCTCTACCGCTGCCTACGGTGTCGGCACGAGCAATGCTTCGTACAACTATCCCGCCGGCGGCTCCGGCTATCTTTACTTCAAGGCAAACCTCAGCGGCATCGGCACTGCAAAGTTCACCGCCACCGTGACCACCCGCGTTGCCAATTCTAACGTTCCCAAGACCTACAGCGTTACGTTTAACGTTCCCGTAACGCCCAGCTCGACCACCTATGCCGACCAGTATCCCGAGCCGGTCGCGGCTTACGGCAACACCTATCGCTATTACGTTCAGGTTCCCTCCGGCGCAAGGTATTACTATGTTGCCGGTGTGAACACCGAGCCTGTCGACTGGAACAACGGCAGCACCCAGAAATACTATCCCACCACTGCCGCCGCCAATCTCTATTCCCTGACCGACACCAACTTCATCAATGGCAAGTGCACGCTGTATGTCGTGACGCAGGGCACCGACAATAAGCTCTACTGCGGCACCATCAGCGTCTACCAGAAGAACTACAACATCAACTACAACGGCGTGGCCGGTGAGACCGTCCAGTTCGCGCAGAGCGACTTCAACGACTTTATGAACAAGGTCGCTGAGGCCCGCGGCGACGCCAGCAAGAGCAAGTCCTATCCCTATGTCACCTTCGATTATGTGTCCTTCTCCCTGCCCACCACCGCGCAGGGCACGCTGTACTATGGCGGCACCGCCATGTCCACCAGCAATTCCTCCGGCGCGTTCAACACCCGCACCAAGGTCACCAACCTCGATAGCGTGACGTTCGTCCCCAACGACAAGACCACCGCGAAGACCATCACGCTGAACTTCACCCTGTACGCGACCCGCTATTCCAGCTCCTCCACGAGCCGCGGCACGACCGTGAGCTACTCCGGCAGCGTCGTCGTCAACCTCGTGCGCGAGGACATCAAGTACACCGTCTCTCAGGGCGACAGCGTCCGCTTCAACGAGAGCGACTTCCTCAGCTACCTGAGCTCCACCAAGGGCTACAGCAGCAACTACACCATCGACTACGTGACCTTTGACCAGAGCGCCGTCTCCGCCGTCAACGAGGGCTCGCTCTACACCTACTACAGCGGCTACAACTACGGCGGCTCCGTCAAGACGACTGACAAGTTCTACTACAGCGCCACCGCCAGCCAGAACGCGCTCAGCGACGTCGCGTTCCTCGCCAGCCGCTACGCCAAGACCGGCGAGACCGTCTACATCCCGTTCACCATCTACGCCCGCTACGGCACGACCGGCACCGGCACCCGCCAGCTCACCGGCACCGTGGCCATCAAGATCGGCCAGACGATGAACTTCATCGATGTCAAGACCACCGACTACTTCTACAACTCCGTCAAGTGGGCCGTCGGCAAGAACATCACCAACGGCACGTCCAGCACCACCTTCTCCCCGTACAAGTCCTGCACCCGCGCCGAGATCGTGACGTTCCTGTGGCGCGCCGCCGGCAGCCCGGAGCCGACCACCACCCGCAACCCGTTCCGTGATGTCAACGCCGTCACGCACTCGAGCTACTACAAGGCCATCCTGTGGGCCAGCCAGAAGGGCATTACCTCCGGCACCAGCACCACGGCGTTCTCCCCCGATCAGGTCTGCACCCGTGCCCAGATCGTGACCTTCCTGTACCGCTACGCGGGCCAGCCCAGCGGCTACTACTCCAACCCGTTCAAGGATGTGGGCGCCACGAGCGAGGCGAGCTATTACAACGCCATCCGCTGGGCCGTCGGTAAGGGTATCACCTCCGGCACCAGCGCCACGACGTTCTCCCCGTATGCTTCCTGCAACCGCGCCGAGGCCGTGACGTTCCTGTATCGTTACACCAACGGACTTTAATGCTTAAAACGAAAGCCCCGCTCAGCGGGGCTTTCGTTTTAGCTTTTTGCGCTCCGCGGCAGCGCACGCGCCGTAGGCGCGCACGTTTGCGGAGCGAGAAGTGTAAATCCTGACGCACACGCCCCAGGGCGGCTTCTCTTGCCGCTTTGCGGCAATTCACCTTCTGTCGTCAGGATTTACGATTTGAATTTATTTCGCCGCGGAGCGGCGAAACTCTGCGAGGCGTTTTGGGGGGTCGTTGCCCCCCCCCTAGCCCCCCCTGCAAACCGTCCGACGGGGGCGGGCGGTTTGCGTTTACTCTTTTCCATTCTGTAAACTTTTGTTCAAACGCCTTTACGGGGGTCAAAAAAGCGTGTAGAATGGCAGCATCAAGATTTTAGGAGTGTTTTTTGTGAACAAATTCCGCGATGCCCTTTACCGCTTTATGTATGGCCGCAACGGCGTAGATGCGCTGAACTGGGCGCTCGTGATCCTTGAGCTGGCCGTGAGCATTCTGAGCTCGATCATCCGTGTGCAGGGCGTGTCGCAGGCGCTGTACTTTGTGTCGATGGTGCTGATGTTCATTGTGCTCATCCGCATTTTTTCGCGCAATCTCGCGCGCCGTCAGGCCGAAAACGCGAAGTTTCTGACCTGGTGGACGCCGAAGGCGAACGCCATTCGCGGCGCGAAGGCACGCCGCGCCGACAAGGCGCACAAGTACGTCCGCTGCTCCTGCGGCGCGTACTGCCGCGTGCCGAAAAACATCGGCAAGGTCGAGCTCACGTGCCCGAAGTGCGGCAAGAAAAGAGTCGTGAAAACGTGAAAGAAAAAATCCGTCCCGCGGGACGGATTTTTTTGTAAGAAAACCGGTTTTCCGCCGTCCTATAGACAGAAAGGGGGTGAGGGCGCTGACGAATTTTGAAGAGGTGTACGCCGTGTACTTCGACGATGTGTATCGGTATCTGCTTTCGCTGTCCGGGAGCGAGAGTACCGCCGAGGAGCTGACGAGTGAGACGTTTTTCCGTGCGATGGACGCCCTCGACCGCTTTCGGGGCGAGTGCAGCGTGCGCGTGTGGCTCTGCCAGATCGCGAAGAATCTCTATTATTCGCAGCTGCGGCGCGAGAAGCGGCTTGCCCCGCTCGAAGACTGCCGGATCGCCGAGGAGAGCCACGAGGAGAAGTTAGAAGATCACAGCGAGGCCGCGCGCATCCAGGAATTGCTGCACGCGCTCAGAGAGCCGTACAAGGAGGTCTTCATGTGGCGCGTGTACGGTGAGAAGAGCTTCCGCGACATCGGCGCGCTCTTCGGCAAGACGGAAAACTGGGCATGCGTGACGTATCACCGCGCCAAGCGCATGATCCGCGAGGGATTGGAGGACGACTGAAATGGACAAAACTTGCAGCATCGTGCAGGACCTTCTGCCGCTCTATGAGGAAGACATGCTGCGCGAGGAGACGAAGGAATTTGTGGACGGGCATTTAGCGCAGTGCGCGGCCTGCCGCGCCGAGCTTGACGCGCTGAAGGCGGACGTGAAGCCCGCGCCCGTCAGCGCGCAGCCGCTGCGCGACTTGAAGCGGCAGCTTCGACGCAAGAAGCTGACCGCCGTGCTGCTGGCCGTCACGCTCGCGCTGACGCTGGCGACGGCGGGGTTCGCGTACCTCACCGCGCCGCAGTATTTGCCGTACAGCGAGACAGAGTGGGCGATCTCACGCTCGCCCAGCGCGCTCGCGGACGACGGCTCGGCAGCGGATGGGCTTTCTGATCTCAGCGGCGCGGAGAGCATCTCCGTCAGCCTGCTTGTGCCGGTCTCCGGCGCAGAGGTCACGAACACGCAGGACCCCAACAGCGGCAAAACCATCTACTTCATCACCGCATGGCGCACGCCGCTCGACACATGGCGCGGCGCATTCGACAAAACCGGGGGCACCCCGAACGCACACAGCACAAATGATCGCACACAGCGCGAGGCGGACGCACTGCAAGGCATGCTCGCCAAGACGGAGTCCGCGCGCACGCTCTTCACGCTCGACGCCGCGAATTGCACGGCAGTCTGCTATTCTCAGAACAACGGGCAGGACGATGTACTGCTCTGCGGCAGCATGAACGGCGGTGTCATTTCGCTGCCGAGGCTGGCGTTGGGCTATTACGTTCTGCTATCGTTAGCACTCCTTATTACGCTGGGTATTGCATTTTTCGTCTGCCGCAGGAAGAAAACGGGCAAAGCGCTCGGCTATCTCGCGCTGATTCCTGCGAGCTATCTTGCCGGTCATCTACTCGTCAAGGGTTTCACGACGACGAGCTACCAGATGCAGCGCGACTTCTCGCTCATTATCCTCGCCGCCGCGCTGATCTACGCCGCGGTCATGCTGGCGATCAACCTCTGGCGGCAGAAGCGGGAGAAGGTGTAAAAGAGGAAGAGACGCATTCGCGTCTCTTCCTCTTTTGTAATCAAATTCGAATGCTCAAGGCCCTTTGAGCAAAGCCGTGATAGTCCGCAAATGCGCTTTGCAGACCGTCGATTCCCTGCGTTTCCCATCGGCCTGCCAGATACAGCATACCGCACATACAGGCAAACTTTTCATAGTACGATCCGCAGACCGCCTCTTCAAGAAACTGCTTTTGCCTGTCTGGATCCGTCTCCGTAAGCGCGAGGCGCAGTTTGGCACGGCTTGCTGCTGCGACCTCGGTAAGCTGCGGGGTATGCCAGTCCACACAGTCGATTTCTGTCGCCTGATAGGAGAGAAGATGGGCGAATCCCTCATGAAATGTGTAAGCATCCAATCTTCTCAAATAGTCTGTACTTTCCAATGCAGCATCTGCCGCCGGATAGCGGTGTCCAATCAAGAGATGCGTAATCTCATGCGTCAGCAGATTCCGAATGATGCTGTCGAGCTGGTCGAGCTCCGCATAATTGCACCAACGGATGAGGTCAAAGATGAGATGTGCCTGCCCGTCGGGCGAGTGTGCCGCAACGGCGTCGTAAGGCTCGGGATAACCGACGATCAAATCAAGTGTCGGCTGTACCGCCTCCCAATCGGGGAAAAGCGCGTCCCAAATCGGGCGGTTGACGGGGACAAAGTGCGCAGCCGCTTCACAGATACGGCGTTCGAGCTTGCGCACAGTCTCTCGGAGAGCAAGATCCTCAGGCGGCGGAGTAAATGCATTCCTGCCAAGATCTGACGAAACCGAGGTGTGTTCAAAGAGCCATGAAGCACGAAAAGCGTCGACGCAGCTGCTCTCGATATATGCCTGTGCGATCGAACTGTCAATCAGCATTTTCAGTCCCTCTCTTTACGAAAACCTCTTTTGCCGTAACAGACAAAAGAGGTTTTTCCTTGGCGCAGCGGGAGGGATTCGAACCCTCGTGAGGTTTCCCTCAAACTGATTTCGAGTCAGCCCCGTTATGACCACTTCGATACCGCTGCATATTCAGTTCGCTGTTATCAGCCAAACTATTATGCCATAACTTTTTGCGTCTTGCAAGGTCTTTTTTCGCATTCGGGGCATATTCTGTGCGTATGAAGACTGTCTATTTATCGGTACGCCTGAAAAATTACGAAAATGCGCTCGCGCTGGTCGGTGCGCCGCTCGCCGAAACGCCGGAGAACGCGGACGTTTTGCTGCTGCCCGGCGGGGGCGACATGCACCCGCGCTTTTACGGTCAAGCACTGAACGGCTCGGAAGATCTCGACGAAGCACGCGACGCGCGTGAGCTCACGCTGATTGACAACTTCCTGTGCGCGGGAAAGCCTGTCATCGGCATCTGCCGCGGGCTGCAAGTCCTCAACGTCTATTTTGGCGGCACGCTGCGTCAGCACATCGAGGGCCACAGTCAAATTGACGGCGTTGACCGGCTGCATGCCATCAACACCGCGCCGGGCCTTCTGCGCGAGCTGTACGGCACGCGCTGCACGGTCAACAGTGCACACCATCAGGCCGTCTGGCGGCTGGGGACGGGGCTTCAGGTCTTTGCCTGCGCGGAGGACGGCACGGTCGAGGCCGTCGGCCACAGGACGCTCCCCGTCTTTGCCGTGCAGTGGCATCCTGAGCGGCTGTGCGGCGCGTTCGCGCGGCCGGAAAGTGCTGACGGTGCAAAGCTTTTGCACACTCTACTCAGATAACATAAAAAAGCGCAGAAAAATTCTGAAAAAACGTTGACAAAACGGGACACTGATGCTATTATAACAGAGCTGACGATTTTTGCGGAGGGCGCATGCAGGTGTAGCACAATGGCTAGGGCACCAGCCTTCCAAGCTGGGGATGCGGGTTCGATTCCCGTCACCTGCTCCATTCAATTCGCGCCAGTAGCTCAGTTGGATAGAGCAACTGCCTTCTAAGCAGTAGGCCGGGGGTTCGAATCCCTCCTGGCGTACCATTTACAAGGCGCCCCTCAGCAAAGCAGCAAATATCGCACGGATACAGAATATGTGGTGGGTGTAGCTCAGTTGGTTAGAGCACCGGATTGTGGTTCCGGGTGTCGAGGGTTCGAGTCCCTTTACCCACCCCACAAAAAGAGAGGGATGGGATTTGGCCCCAGCCCTCTCTTCCCAATAGGGGTGTAGCCAAGCGGTAAGGCAAGGGACTTTGACTCCCTCATTCGCTGGTTCGAGTCCAGCCATCCCTGCCAGATTTTTACCGCTTCGGTGGTTTGGAATAGAATATGCTTCGTTAGCTCAGTCGGCAGAGCACCTGCCTTTTAAGCAGGGTGTCCGGGGTTCGAATCCCCGACGAGGCACCAAAAAAGAGAGACAGCTTTTGAGCTGTCTCTTTTCATTTGCTCTTTCCCGGGGCCGTACGAATTGACGCGCTCTGAAAATCATGGTAAAATTCTCTTATCAATACTCAGGAGGAATGCCGTATGAAACGCTGCAAGTTTTTGACTCTTATGCTCGCCTTGCTTTTGCTGCTGCAGAGCTCCGCGCTGGCGGCGGACAAGGGCAAAACCGTCACTGTCACGCTCCCGACGTTTGCCGTTACGCTCAACGATACCAAGATCGACAGCGCGCACAGCGAATATCCGCTGATCGTCTACCGCGATATTACGTATTTCCCCATGACCTACCACGCCTCGCGCTTCCTGCACCTCAAGAGCAACTGGTATCAGACCGAGCCCAAGGGCACGCTGTTTGTCGGCTACAGCGACGCGAGCGAGGACACGTGGACCGACACGCCTGCGACCAGTAAAAATACCGTGACCGCCAAGGCGACCGTCGCTGACTATCAGATCGCCGTCAACACGGTGGACAAGGGCAAATGCCTCGACAATTCCGCCGAGCCGTACCCGCTGCTTAACTTCCGCGGCGTGACCTATTTCCCGCTCACGTGGCGCTTTGCCGTGGAGGAGTTTGGCTGGGAGTATCACTTTGACGCCAAAAGCGGCCTGAGCATCCGTTCGGCCGAGCAGTTCCGGCCCGAGCTCGAGGACGCGCTGCTTGCAAGCTCCGCGCCGTCTGCCGCGCTGGTGCAGAAGACGTATTTTTACGGCGCGGACAAGTCTGAGTACGCGGGCGTTCCCTATTCCAATCTGGCCGGTGCTACCTTCGTCTACCGCAGAAGCGGCGAGGCGGCGGTGACGATCAAGGCACAAGAGCTCTTTTCTGACGGCGAATACTACTTTGACTGTCAGGACAGCGAGAACGCGCCCGCGCTCAGCGGCGGTGTGCTGACGCTCTCCGCCCGCCGGACGGACAGTGCCGGTCAGGCGACCGTCACGCTCAAGATCGACCTGCGCAGCGGAACGCTGCTGCCGTAATTTACCCCTAAGGAGACTCGCATTGAACATCACGACCATTTTATTCGACTTGGACGGGACGCTGCTGCCGATGGATCAGGAGGCGTTCACGACCGGATACTTCAAGTTCCTCGCCAAAAAGCTCGCGCCCTACGGCTACGAGCCCAAATCCCTCGTCGACGCCATTTGGGCGGGCACGGCGGCCATGGTCAAAAACGACGGCAGCTGCACGAACGAGCAGGCCTTCTGGAAGAAGTTCGCGGCGATCTACGGCGAGGAAAAGTGCCAAAGCGACCAGGGCCTTTTCGAGGATTTCTACGCCAATGAGTTCAACGCCGCGCGCGACATCTGCGGCTTTAATCCCGCGTCGGTGGAGACGGTCCATAAGCTCAAAGAGTGCGGCTACCGCGTTGCGCTGGCGACGAATCCGATCTTTCCCCACATGGCGACGGAGAACCGCATCCGCTGGGCGGGCCTTGTGCCGGAGGATTTTGAAATTTACACGACCTACGAGGCCTCGACCTTCTGCAAGCCGAATCCTGCTTACTACCTCGAGGTCGCGCGCACGCTCGGCGTCAAGCCGGAGGAGTGCCTGATGGTCGGCAACGACGCGACCGAGGACATGGCTGCACGCGAGGTCGGGATGGATGTCTTTCTTTTGACCGACTGTCTCATCAACGCGAAAAACCGCGACCTGAACGCCTATCCCCGCGGCGATTTTGCCGCGCTGAACGCTTACATTGACGCACTGCAATAAAAAACTGCCGCCCAAACGGGCGGCAGTTTTTACTTTTCGAACACTACTTTCTGCTTTTCCCGTTCTGCGCGGTGACGAGGCGGAAGATCGTGGACACCAGCAGGATCGCCACGGCGATGCTGCCCGCGACGCCCGCGGTCTCAAGTCCTTTGTGCACCGCGGCCTGCACATCGCCGCCCAGGCCGAGGCTCATCGTGTAGTAAATGCCCGCGCCCGGCACCAGCGGCAGGAGCGAGATGACGAGGTACGACGTGACGGGGTATTTGCGCGAGCGCGCCATAAGCTCAGAATACAGCGCCGAAACGACGGCGGCGAAGAAATTCATGCTGTAAATGCTCATGCCCAGATCACGGCAGAGCAGGTACGTCATCCATGTGAACACGCCGCCGAGCGCGCAGAGAATGCTGCCCCAGTCGTGCACATTGAAGAGGATGAAAAAGCCCGTACAGGCGACGAAGATCATCACGGCCTGTGCCCAGGCGGGATAGCTCGCTGAGCCGGACGCGACCGTCATCCCGTATACGCCAGACGTGACGCGCCATGCCGCCGCCGTGCCGAGTGCGATGGCGAACGCCGAGAGAAGCACCTGCACGATGCGGTTGATGCCGGAGTTCGTATCGCCGTAAATGATGTCGCGCATGGAGGTCGTGATGAGAAGGCCGGGGACCAAGATCATTAAGGTGCCGATGATGACAAAGTCGATATAGTCGACCAGATGGAAGCCCGCGGCGAGATACGCCGGCACCGCCATGGCGAACGCCTCGACGATGGTGCTGAAAAACGGGTTCGTCTCGCGCCTGTCCATCTGGCGCGAGACAAAGCCGATGATGAGGCCAAGAAGGCCCGCGAACAGGCTGTCGCGCAGCGTGCCGCCAAACACCGGGCAAAAGCCCGCCGCGGCGCAGAAATTGCCCAGGTAATAAACGGGCACCGAGTAGTGCCGCCGCCCCTTGAGCGTTTCGTCGAGCCACTGCGCGGCGACGCTCGGGTCAGGCGTTTCGGCGCAGATGCGGCGCGAGAGCGCGTTGAGCTTTTCCACCGACTCGAGGTCATTGCCGTGAAAGCCGACTCGCTTCATCACCATCAAAGGCTTGCCGTTGGCCGCCTCGAGGCTGACCATCACGCAGTTGGGGATGGAAAAGGTCTCGCATTCAATGCCGTAGGCGCCGATGATGCGGCGTATCGTCTCTTCGACGCGGAACGTCTCCGCCCCGCTGAGCGCCAGATGATAGCCGACGCGCGCGGCCAGATCGGTCAAAAGGTAATAATCCATAAAAAATCCTCATATTTTTGGGAAATTTTCCGTCAGCGGGCCTTATATTACAGCGAAACGACCGCCCTGTCAATGCTGACAGGGCGGTCACGCAAAAAACATTTGCCATTTTGCCGCGGCGGCACTATACTGGTGCTCGGTCAAGCGGAAAACAGAAAGAAATGAGAGAGATCATGGGAACTACAGTCAAAAAGCATGAGATCGACATGCTGCACGGCTCCATCTGGAATAGGCTGCCGCTCTTTGCCCTGCCGGTCGCGGCTACGGCGATCTTGGAGCAGCTCTTCCACGCCTCGGACGTTGCCATCGTCGGCAACTTCACGGGCGATGCGCGCACAGTCGCCGTCGCGGCGGTGGGTGCAAACGGCCCGATCATCGGCCTCATCGTCAACCTTTTCATCGGCATCGCGCTCGGCGCGAACGTCGTCATCGCGAACGCCATCGGCTGCCGCGACGACAATGCCGTCAAGCGCGCGGTGCACACGGCCATTGTGTTCGCTGTGTGCGGCGGCGCGGCGGTCGCGCTGCTTGGTCAGCTCATCGCCTCGCCGCTTTTGAGTATTCTCAATGTGCCGGAGGACGTGTTCCCGTATGCGCTTTTGTATCTGCGCATTTATCTTCTCGGCATGCCGGTGATATTGCTCTACAACTTTGAGGCCGCGATCTTCCGCAGCATCGGCGACACAAAGGTGCCGCTCGCGGCGCTCGCGGTCTCCGGTGTGCTGAACGTGCTGCTGAACCTCTTTTTCGTCATTGTGCTGCATATGACGGTCAACGGCGTCGCCATCGCCACGGTGGCGGCCAACGCCGTGAGCGCGGCACTGCTCTACGTCCGCCTGACGCGCACGGATAAATGCGTGCGCGTGGAGCGGAAAGCGCTGCGCATCGACGGCGCGAGCTTGAAGCGCATTTTGAGCATCGGCCTTCCCGCGGGCGTGCAGAGCGCGGTGTTCTCGTTCGCCAACATCGTCATCCAGTCGGCCATCAACACCCTCGGCACGGTGGCGATCGCGGCGTCGAGCGCGGCGTTCAATGTGGAAATTCTCGCCTACGACGTGCTCAACTCGTTTTCGCAGGCCTGCACGACCTTTGTCGGCCAGAACTACGGCGCAGGGCAGATCAAGCGCTGCAAGAAGACGATGCAGCTCAGCTTTTTGGAGGGAGCCATCGCGACATTTGTCTCGGTCGTTGTCCTGCTGCTGAGCGCAAGGTCGCTGCTCGCCATTTTCAACAGCGATCCCGAGGTCATTGCCATCGGCTATATTCGCCTTGCGACGATCCTGCCGGCGTATGTTTTCTGCCTGATCTACGAAATACTCTCCGGGTATCTGCGCGGCTTCGGCATTTCGCTCGCGCCCGCACTTTTGACGATGCTCGGCGTGTGCGGTATCCGCATCGCGTGGGTCAAGTTCGTCTTCCCGACGAGCATGACGTTCCAGACCGTCATGTGGGTCTATCCCATCAGCCTTGGCGCAACGGCGATGCTGATCCTCTGCGCCGTGCTGATCTACCGCCCGTCCAGACGCTTTGCGGGCCTTGAAACGGAAGAAGAGGACAAGTGAGGGGGGAACCCTCACTTGTCAAAATGCTCCCAGAAAGCGCGCACGGCGGCCTCGTACGCGCCGCGGCCCATATAGTAGCTCATCGCGTGGTCCGCGCCGGGCACGACGAGCAGCTTGCAGGGCGCGGCGCAGGCGTCGCGGTTTTCAAACGCCATTTTGAGCGGGACGAAGTGGTCGTCCTCGCCGTGGATCAGTAAAATCGGAACATCGGTATTTTTGAGCGCCTCGACGGTGGAGTAGCTGCCGGACGAGGCGTTCAGTCTCTTCTGGCACAGAAAATCGGCGATGACGGTTGCTGCGCGGACAGGAAGATGCAGGTTCTTCCCCATCACGTGCTGCCAGATCGCACGCGGCGAGGTGTAGGCCGAGTCGGCAATCACGCCGTGCACCGCGGCGGGGAGAATATCGCCTGCGGCCATGAGCACCGTCGCCCCGCCGAGCGACACGCCCATAAGGTAAACGGGCAGGCCGGGGAAGCGTTCGGCTGCCCAGTTTGCCCAGTCGACGCAGTCGTAGCGCTCGGTCAGGCCGAAGCCGATGTAGTCGCCCTCGCTCTCGTTCTGCGCGCGCTGCTCCACATAGAGCACGCTGCACTGCTCGCGGCTTAAAAAGTCCGCGAGCAGGCCGAAATCGCGGTACCACGCTGAGCGCCAGCCGTGAAACGCGATCACAAGGCGCTTGGCCTTTTCGCATTCACGGAGATGGCCCACGAGCGTCAAGCCCTCGCGGTTTTCGAGCAGCACTGTCTCCGTTTCCGAAGACGCAAGCTTTTTCGCGGCGGCGCGCTGCGCCTCACGGTAGGGCTCGTCGCGCTTTTCGCCCGTGAGCTGGGCGCTGCCCTTATTTTTGAGCGCCTTGGGCGCTTCGCGCTTCATCGCGACGTCCATCAGCGTTCTCGTCACGCCGTAGGCCGCCGCGCCGTAGAGTGCCGCCGCAGCCGTGACGAATATAGCCGCCTTTGTCGCTTTTTTCATAACTGTGACCTCCTTGTATCCAAACTGTAAACTCTTATCTTGGGTACTGGACAGGGATATTTTCCCGTGTTATACTCCAAACTAATCTAAGTTCCGGGCGGTTTCGACCGCCCGTCTCTTCTTTTAGCGTAGCAAAAACTCCGGCTTTTTGCTACGTTCAGTTTTTCCCGTTTGTATGCACTTCCTGCCGGAAATTTCAATGATCGGAGGAACGCATTTTCATGAACGAAGTCAAGTCCCCGAAAAAGCCGCTGCTGTACTACTACTTTGTGGCGATGCTGCTTGTGATGCTCTTCAACTTCATCGCCATGCCGTGGATCTCTGAGCACCAGATCAAGGACGTCGACTACAACACTTTCGTCACCATGACAGAGCAGGGCGAGGTCGGCCGGGTCGAGATCCAGGAGCAGTCCAACCGCATTCTCTTCACCAGCAGCGATGAAAAGACCGTCTACAAGACGGCGATGGTGCCTGACGACGGTTTGGTGCAGCGCCTGCTGGACGCGGGCGTCTCCACCACGGGTGAGGAGATCGAGCAGACATCGCTGCTCGTCAGCATTCTCGCCTGGGTCCTGCCCATCATCATCTTTGTCGCGCTGGGACAGTATATGTCGCGCAAGATGATGGAGAAGATGGGCGGCGGAGGCAACTCCATGATGTTCAACATGGGCAAGTCCAACGCCAAGGTGTACGTCAAGTCCGCCGAGGGCATCAAGTTTGACGATGTCGCGGGCGAGGACGAGGCCAAGGAGAACCTCACCGAGGTCGTCAACTACCTGCACGACCCCAGCAAATATCAGGAGATCGGCGCGTCGATGCCCAAGGGCATCCTGCTCGTCGGCCCTCCGGGAACCGGTAAAACGATGCTCGCCAAGGCGGTCGCCGGCGAGGCGAATGTGCCGTTCTTCTCGATGTCGGGCTCTGAATTTGTCGAAATGTTCGTCGGCATGGGCGCGAGCAAGGTGCGCGACCTCTTCAAGCAGGCCAAGGAAAAGGCCCCCTGCATCGTCTTCATCGACGAGATCGACGCCATCGGCCAGAAGCGCAGCGGCGGCCAGTACGGCGGCAACGACGAGCGCGAGCAGACCTTGAACCAACTGCTCACCGAAATGGACGGCTTTGAGGGCAACAACGGCGTCATCATCCTCGCCGCCACGAACCGCCCCGAATCCCTCGACCCCGCGCTCACGCGCCCCGGCCGCTTCGACCGCCGCGTGCCGGTCGAGCTGCCCGACCTCAAGGGGCGTGAGGCCATTTTGCAGGTCCACGCGAAGAAGATCAAGGTCGCCGAGGACGTTGACTTCAACAAGATCGCGCGCATGGCCTCCGGCGCTTCCGGCGCAGAGCTTGCCAACATTGTGAACGAAGCGGCGCTGCGCGCCGTGCGCGACGGCCGCCGCTTTGCCACGCAGGCGGACCTTGAGGAAAGCATCGAGGTCGTCATCGCGGGCTACCAGAAGAAGAACGCCATCATGACCGACGAGGAGAAGAAGATCGTCTCCTACCACGAGATCGGCCACGCGCTCGTGGCGGCGATGCAGACGCACTCCGCCCCCGTGCAGAAGATCACCATTGTGCCGCGCACCTCGGGCGCGCTGGGCTACACGATGCAGATCGAAGAGGGCAACCATTATCTCATGAGCAAAACCGAGATGGAGAACAAGATCGCCACGCTGACCGGCGGCCGCGCCGCGGAGGAGGTCGTGTTCCACTCCGTCACGACCGGCGCGTCGAACGATATCGAGCAGGCGACGAAGCTCGCCCGCGCGATGATCACGCGCTACGGCATGAGCGACGATTTCGACATGGTCGCGCTTGAAACGGTCAACAATCAGTATCTCGGCGGCGACGCATCGCTCGCTTGCTCTGCCGAGACGCAGACGAAGATCGACCAGCGCGTTGTGGAGCTGGTGAAAGCGCAGCACGAAAAGGCTGTGAACATCCTCACCGAGAACCGCGCGAAGCTCGATGAGCTGGCGCAGTACCTCTACGAGAAGGAGACCATCACGGGCGAAGAGTTCATGAACATCGTGAACGCGAAGTAAACTCCATAAATAGAAAGAAGGCACAGCCGAGCGGCTGTGCCTTCCTTTTTGCCTACAGGTTGCTTTCTTTTCGACCCGTGCGGCTGCGCAGGTAGTCGCCGAGGGTCGTGATGCAAAGGAGCGTCACGACCAGAAATGCGCCGGGGATGAGCAAGATCCACCACGCGTCGGTCATCAGCGCCTTTTCCGCGAGCGAGAGCATGCTGCCCCAGGTCACGACCTCGATGGGCAGGCCGAGGCCCATGAAGCTGAGCGTCGATTCGGCGATGATGGCGCTGCACACATTCATCACCACCATGAAGAGGATGGACGAGAAGAAATTCGGCGCAAGGTGACACCGCAGAATGTGGAAAAAGCTGCCGCCCATGCACTTCGCCGCGATGACGTACTCGCTCGCGCGCAGCTGCCTGACCTCGGTACGCACGACCTTGGCGATACTCGTCCAGTTCGTGAGGCCGATGACGAGCGCGATGCTCCACGCGCTCGGCGTGCCGATGACTGCCTGCAGGAAGATGACAAGCAGCAGGTTCGGCACGCTGAGAAGAATTTCGGTCAGGCGCATCAGCAGCGCGTCGAGCCATTTGGGCGCAAGTCCGCTGACCGCACCGAATAAAATCGCGAGCAGCGTCGAAATGACGGTCGAGCCGACGCCGATGAACAGCGACAGCCGCCCGCCGTACCAGATCATCGAGAAGATGTCGCGCCCCATCGTGTCCGTGCCGAACAGGAATTCGCGGCACGGCGCAGTGGAGCAGTGAGCCAGGTCGAGATACGTCGGGGCCTTCGTCATGATAATACGCCAAAACTTTCGCAAACAGAAAAGGATGATATCACAATGAAAGAAAACCGTAAGCTTTTGAGAGAAGTCCTCAAGGATATCCGCCACGATATGACGGACGAGGAAGTGCTGAACCTGCTGGCAGACAGCAAAATTTCCGAAAATCCCGCGGGTGAGAAGGAAAAATATACCCTCGGCCAGCGGGCGGCGGACGCCATTGCCAAATTTGCGGGCAGCTGGGCGTTCATCTTTTCCTTCACCGGCGTGCTGATTTTGTGGATGCTTGTCAACACGCTGCTGGCGGCAAAGGCGTTCGACCCGTACCCCTTCATCCTGCTCAATCTGGTGCTCTCTTGCGTGGCGGCCATTCAAGCGCCGCTCATCATGATGAGCCAGAACCGGCAGGAGGAAAAGGACCGCCGCCGTGCAGAGAACGATTATAAGGTCAACCTCAAGACAGAGATCATGATCGAGGATCTTTACGACAAGGTCAATGCCATCCTGGCCAGACAGACCGCACTGGAAAAACAGCTGACGGAGAAGGGCGAAAGCGCAGGGCAAAAATGAGGGAGGACAGAGCCGTCCTCCCTCATTTTTTGCTGTTTTTGCGCAACGCGGAATCCTCCTCCGCAGACCTGCGCGCTTTTGTTGAGATGCCTCTCCGGCGCGTAAAGCCCTTATACGTGCAAGACTCTATGTTGCTTTACAGCCGGAAGTGCTTCTTAAGTTCTTGGTTTTTCCCCAGCACCAGCAGCGTCATATCAGCGTCCAGCACAGTTTCCGGGGAGATGTTCACATCGGTCTTGCCGTTCCGCTTCACGCCGAGGATGTTGACGCCGTATTTTCTGCGGATGTCCAGCTCGCCGATGCTGCGGCCCTGCCAATCCTCCGGCACGGCAACCTCGATAATGGCGTGCTGCTCGTCCAGCTCAATGTAGCTGAAAATATGGTTGGCGGTATAGCGGATGGCCGCCCACTTCGCCAGCTGCTTTTCCGGGTAGGCGACCGCGTCCGCGCCGTTGCGCAGCAGAAATTTCGCCTGCACATCCCGCTCAGCGCGGGATACCACATATTTTGCTCCCAGCTCCTTGAGCAGCGACGTCGTCTCCAGCGAATTCTGAAAATCCCCGCTGATGGTGACATAGCAGACATCGTAATTGCTCACGCCCAGCGAGCGCAGAAAGTCCACGCGGGTGCTGTCACCGATCTGCGCGTTGGTGACAAAGGACATACACTCGTTGACGCGCTCCTCGTCCCTGTCTACTGCCATCACCTGATGGCCCAGCTCGTTGAGCTGCATGGCAAGATGCCGCCCGAAGCGGCCCAGTCCGATCAATAATACCGTTTTCATCGTGTGCTCCTTTCAGCCTACGGTAATTTTCTCCTGCGGATAGCGGGCGTAAGTCAGATCATGCCCGGAGAATGCGGCGTAGATCAAGGTCAATCCGCCGACGCGCCCGAAATACATCAGCAGGATGAGAATGCTCTGCGACAGGACTCCCAGCTGCGGCGTCAGCCCCAGCGTCAGGCCCACCGTACCGGCGGCGGACGCTGTTTCATAGAGACAGGCACCGAGGGGAAGCTCCTCCGCTGTGCTGATGACCGCCGCCCCCGCAAAGGTCAGTCCCAGATACAGCAGCAGAATGGCGGCGGCGTTGCGGACAGTGGATGTCTCCAATCTGCGGTGGAAGAGCTGCAGATCCTCTCGCCTGCGGAAGGCGGCAATGGCGTTGGCAATGAGAACTGCCAGCGTCGTGACCTTCATGCCGCCCGCCGTGGAGCCGGGTGCTCCGCCGGTGAGCATCAGCAAAATGGTGACCGCCTGAGAGGCATCCGTCATCTCCGTCAGATCCGCTGTGTTATAGCCGGCCGTCCGCGGCGTGACCGACTGAAAAAGGGAGGCCAATATCCGCTCTCCCACGGGGAGGTCCGCAAAGTCTGTCAGATAAAAGAGAAACGCCGGAATCGTGATCAAAAGCGCCGTCGCGCTCAGAATGACCTTGCTCTGCATCCGGTAACGCCGCAGGTGCAGACCGTGCGTACAGACATCGTCCCACGTTAGAAAGCCGATGCCGCCCACGATGATCAGCAGCATGATCACAATGTTGACCAGCGGGTCTGCGGCATAGGCCGTCAGCGAGGGGTAGGGGGAATCCGTCCGCCCCAGAATATCGAAGCCCGCATTGCAGAAGGCGGAAACGGAATGGAAAACGGACATCCATACGCCCCGCAGTCCATAGTCCCGGCAAAAGGCTGGCAGCAGCGCCAGCGCGCCCAGCAGCTCGACCAGAAAGGTCCCCTTGAGGATAAATCTCGTCAGGCGCACGATGCCGCCCACCGCAGGGGCGGAGATGGCGTCCTGCATGGCGCTGCGCTCCTTGAGCGTGATGTTCCGCCCGGCGAGCATCAGGAACGTCACCGCACCGGTGATCACGCCCAACCCGCCGATCTGGATCAGCAGCAAAATCACCGTCTGGCCGAAGGCAGACCAGTAGCTGCCGGTATCCTGTACCACCAGTCCCGTCACGCAGACAGCGGAAGTGGAGGTGAACAGTGCCTCATGAAACGGCGTCCAGACCCGCTGTACTGTGGCGATAGGCAGCATCAGCACCAGCGCCCCCAGCAGGATCACGCCCGCAAAGCCGAGGATCATAATTTGAAAAGAAGTCAAATGCCGCTTTAAGCGAAACAAAGTCTCCGTCACATCACACACATCCTTGAAACAATGGTACTCTCAATTTTCCGTACAGTATAGCACGGCTTTTGCAATGTGTCTGTATGTATCTTGTACAATTTTCAGGTGCAGAGTCCTTATTTGCAGCCCGGAGGCGGGCTGCAAAGCTGCGGTTGACAGACTTTGGTGCATAGAATTCTCTGCGTGACCTGTAAATCTTTCCTGATTTTTTTACAGGAACCGTTGCCTTTTTCCAATATTTGTTTTAAGATAAGCTCTCTGTCTGTCATATTCAGCTGAAATTCTACGAAGCTTTTTAAAAAAGCCCCAACGGGAGAACTAATATGCTCAAAGAAAAAACATCCGATGTATCCATGACAAATACAAATCAAGGCTCTGGCACTGCTGCTGAAGCGGCAGTGCCCATGAGCCATGGCCTTTGGAATACGTGGCGCAAAAATCTCCTGCTGTTCTGCCTGACCGGCGTTTATGTGGAGCTGTGCCTGCATCTGTGCGTATTCGGCTCGATGGACCGGTACGCGGGATATCCTGCCCTGTTTGGCCTGCTGGGCGGCGCACTCTGCACGCTGGTAGTCTCAAGCCTGCCAAAGGTTCTGCGCCAGATCACAGGGGTTTTCCTGGTCGCGGCACAGGTGCTGCTGGCCGAGGTGCAGCTGGTCTATCACTGCATCTTCGGAGATTTCATGCCCGTCAGCCAGATCGGCATGGGCGGAAATGTGGTCGTCAATTTCAACTCGCAGCTTCTCTATGGGATCCGCCAAAATCTGCTGAAGATCCTGCTCCTCCTGCTGCCGCTGATTGCCGTGATCCTCTGCCTTGCCCTGCGAAGGGGGCAGGCTCTGAAGCTGCGGCTACGCTGGAAACAGACTATGGCCTCCTCTGCCGTGCTCCTCGCACTGCTGCTGACGGTCACGGGACTCATGTATGTTGGACGGGACAACGCCTTTTCCGTCTATCGTACCTTCACCAATGTGAACACCTCCACCGACAGCAGTTATAAAAAAATCGGTATGCTGGCCACCACGGCGCAGGAGCTTCGATACATGCTCTTCGGCGGCAGCGGCAGCATTACGATCACGCCGTCGTCCTTGAATATGAGCGATGTTCCGCGGACATACAGCAGCAACTCCTATAACGTGATCGAAAGCATCGATTTTACGGCTCTTGCAGACAGTACCGACAGCGATATTCTCAAGGCCACAGACGAGTATCTATCAAATGCAGCACCCACCCGCAAAAACAACTACACAGGACTTCTTAAGGACTATAACCTCATCACCATCTGCGCCGAGAGCTTCTGCCCGTGGTTTATCAGCGAGGAGCTGACGCCGACGCTCTACAAGCTGAGCCATACGGGTATTCTCTTTGAAAATTACTACGGCACGTTCCAGTCCGTCACCACCAACGGCGAATACACCATGTGCATGGGGCTTTATCCGGATATGTCCCGCACGAAGACGGATTCCAGCTTCAATGTGGCGGGCACCAACTATCTGCCGTTCTGCCTGGGCAATGCGCTCAAGGGCATGGGCTATCAAGCCTGGGGCTATCACGACTACATCGGGGATTTCTACAACCGGAACATCACCCACGCCAACATGGGCTACACGTTCAAGGCGGCGGATTCTGGTCTGGCCATGAAGATCGACTGGCCCTCCTCCGATCTGGAGATGATGGAGGCCTCCGTGGACGACTACATCAACAGCGGAGAACCCTTCCACGCCTATTACATGACCTTCAGCGGTCACTACCAGTACAACTGGGACAACGCCATGAGCGCCAAAAACCGCGACGCGGTGAAAGATCTGCCCTATTCTGAGCCGGTGAAGGCGTACATTGCCTGCAATCTGGAGCTGGAATACGCACTGGAGTACCTGATGCAGCGGCTGGAGGAAGCTGGCGTTGCCGACAAGACCTGCATCGTCCTGACCAACGACCACTACCCCTACGGCCTGACCGAAGACGAGTACAACGAGCTGGCAGGGCAGACGCTGGACACCACCTTTGAGAAGTACCGCAACAGCTTCATCTGCTATGTTCCCGGCCTTTCAGAGAACATCGTGGTGGATGAATACTGCTCCACGGCGGACATCTTGCCGACACTGCTGAATCTCTTCGGCGTGGACTACGATTCCCGCCTGCTGGCGGGCACCGATGTACTCTCCAGCGGCCTCCATGTAGCGGTGCTGTCGGATAAGTCCTTTCTGACGAAGACCTTCCGCTATGACGCCGGTACGGAAACCGTGATCCCCGCCGATGAAAGCATCACTGTCTCCGACGGGCTGGTGAAAACCTACCGGCTCTATGTGGACAGCAGGTTCCAGCTCTCCGGCAACATCCTCAACAGCGATTACTACGCCCACGTCTTTGCCAAAGAGTCCAGCGGCGGAAGCCTTGCGGACACGGTGGTATTCACGGACATCAAGAGCATTTTCAATCAGGCCAGCGTCCTCTATATGTACCGCAAGGGCTATGTGGAGCCGGAAGCGCCGGACACCTTCGGCGGCAAGGCCACGGCAAGGCTGGGCGAGTTCATCGATGTGCTCTACCGCATCGCGGGTCGTCCGGAAACGGACAACACCGCCCTTCCGGCTGACTACGAGAACGAGGAATTCAACGCGGCCCATCCCTATTATCATGCCGTGTGCTGGGCCTATCAGACAAGGCTGCTCCGGCAAAATGATCCCAATACCGAATACGATGACAAGGTGGACTATCAGACGGCGTGCGTACTGATCCGCCGCTACGCGATCATGGCAGGCGTCGATACCGGCGTGGATCAGACGCAGCTCAGGCAGCTCCTTCGGGATGCCCCCGATCTTGGCAGAGAGGCAGCCAAAGCGATGCTCTGGTGCGATGAGAGGGACATCACCACCCGGGACAGCAACCTTGACGAGCTGCTGGCGTCCGCTGGCACCCGCATCAGCCGCTACCAGATGACGTCGTTCCTGTTCTACCTCTGCACCTACGAGCTGGATATTGGCAGCTGAGCATACGGCGCAGATCCTGCCGGAGAAGTGTTCCGCGACCGATTCGCAAAAAGAGCCGCCTTTCTCGGCTGTGTACCGGAAGATACCCATTCGATGCCGCACTACGCTTAATGTTGGAATCAGTAAACATACTCACAAGCATTACACTCAGTGTAGACCTAATGTAGATTCAGACCATTCTGTGTTTACGAAAGTTTACATTGAGTGTAATTTTTTCTGCCTTGAATGGGTGGTCAAACAGGGCCGGTTTTCTACATTTATTACGAAGGGATGAGACATCCACCCCCCTATGCAGGGTAATTTCGGCACGGACCGCGACCATTACATGAAATCGCTTATGCGCCCTGACCTCCTCATTCTGGATGATTTGGGGGCAGAGCGTAACACCAGCTTCGGCAAGGAGCGCGTATTCGATGTGGTTGACAAGCGGCTGCTGACCGGCAAGCCCATGATCGTCACCACGAATATCTCGCTTTCCGTTATGAAGCAAGCTGTCGATCTGGATGACCGCCGCATTTTTGACCGCATCTTGGAGGTCTGCGTCCCCATCATGTTCGATGGAGACAGCTTCCGCAAAAACACCGCTGCCGACAATCTGAAAACGGCGGCTCGTCTGCTCGGCTGATAAACCCAAGAAAGGAGCTTTTACATGGAGAATTGCATCGGCACCGTTCCGATCCATCTCAAAATGACGCTGACGATTAAGGAAGCCGCAGCATACAGCAACATTGGGATCAACAAGATCGAGAGTATGCTGCGCTCACCCAACTGCCCCTTCGTCTTGTTCGTTGGGACAAAAAAGCTGGTAAAGCGCCGGGAGTTCGAGCAGTTCATCAGTGAAAAACTGGTGATATAAGTGGCTTCGGAAGATTTACAAATAAGTGGAGAGTTTTTTCACACGATGGCTTGAGAAGGAGAACGTTATATGCTATAATTTATGTGTAGTAGTGCGTCCTTCAAGGCTGCGAAGATGAACGATTTGATTTACAAGCACCCAATGGACGGTGTGCGGTTTACAAAGCCGGTCCGAGCGCCGGATGACATTCACTTTTTGACGCGGGATGAGCAAATCAGATTTCTTGAAGTTGCGAAACGTTCCCACAACTACAATCAGTACGCGCTGATCCTTGAAACCGGTTTGCGTACCGGCGAGATGATCGGGTTGACGTGGGATGCGATTGACTTTGAAAAGCGTACACTCACGGTCAATAAAACGTTGGAGTTTCGACACGGTGAACAGTATTGGCGTGCGGGTCCTCCGAAAACGCAGCACAGCTACCGCACAATGCCGTTGACGGATCGGGCTTATGAAATCCTCAAAGGTATTTGGGATAGCCGCCCGGAGCAAAAGGAGTCACCGACGCTGGACAAAACGCTTGAGTACATAGACAGACGTACAGGCGTTTCTTCTCGGCTTGTCATGCGTGATCTTGTTTTTATCAACTGGCGAACAGGAGAGCCAGCGAAGAACAGTTCCTATGATACCCACTTATATAAGCTCTGCGACGAAGCGGGGATCAAGCACTTTTGTATGCACGCCCTGCGACATACCTACGCTACAAGAGCGATTGAAAGCGGTATGCAGCCGAAGGTGCTGCAAAAGCTGCTGGGTCATGCCAGCATCAAAACGACGATGAATCGGTATGTTCATGTGACTGCCGAATCGCTGGATTATGCCATCAAGCAATTTCAGCAAAATGGTGTAGTCTGATGA
>ENA-UERN01000821-UERN01000821.1-human-gut-metagenome-genome-assembly--contig:-NODE-821-length-33739-cov-33.315905_pt1 | contig 33739 bp, 30 predicted proteins | sample MGYA00242950_ERZ507950 | MGnify/ENA primary metagenome ERZ507950 (study PRJEB26167, sample SAMN06115515) | human gut metagenome | host: Homo sapiens | place: China:Ningxia | collected 2014-11-26...
CACGGCGCGGGCAATGCTCATGCCGTCAAAGGTGGAGGTGCCGCGGCCGATCTCGTCCAGCACCACAAGGCTTTTGGAGGTAGCGTTTTTCAGGATCTCCGCCACCTCGGTCATCTCCACCATAAAGGTGGACTGGCCTGCGGCAAGGTCGTCCGATGCGCCAATGCGGGTGAAGATGGCATCCACCACGCCCACATGGCAGCTGGCTGCCGGCACAAAGGAGCCGATCTGCGCCATCAGGGCGATAAGGGCATTCTGACGCATATAGGTGGATTTACCCGCCATGTTGGGGCCGGTGATAATGAGGCAGCGGTCGGTGGTGCAGTTGAGGGTGGTATCGTTTGGCACGAACATACTGCCCTTGAGCACCTGCTCCACCACCGGGTGACGTCCCTCGGTGATGGTCAGCACATCGCTGTCGTCCACCACAGGGCGGCAGTAGTTGTTTTCCGCAGCGACCTGCGCCAGCGCCGCCAGCACATCCAGCTGGGCAATGGCGTTGGCGGTGCGCTGGATACGATCCAGTTGTGCACCGATGCTTTCCAGCAGTTCGTCAAACAGGCGGCGTTCCAGCGAGATAAGCCGCTCGTGTGCGCCAAGAATCTTGCTTTCCAGCTCCTTCAGCTCCTGTGTGATGTAACGCTCGCCGGAGGTGAGGGTCTGCTTGCGGATATAGGTCTCCGGCACAAGGTTTTTGTAGGAGTTGCTCACCTCGATGAAGTAGCCGAACACATGGTTATAGCCGATCTTCAGCTTAGGGATGCCGGTCTCCTGCCGCAGACGAGCTTCCAGCTGCGCCAGCACGCCCTTGGTGTTATCGCGGATGGAGCGCAGCTCGTCCACCTCGGCGTGGTAACCCTTGGCGATAACGCCGCCATCCTTGAGGGTGGAGGGTGCATCCGGATCCACTGCGGCATAAATGCGCGCCTTGATATCCTCCAGCGGGTCGATACTGGCAGCAAGTTCGGAAAGTTCCGGGCAATTGCAGCCCTCTGCCTGCTTGCGCAGGCCGGGCAGACGGTCGCAGGTCTGAGCGAGAGTGTAGATCTCCTTGGGGGTGGCTGAGCCGTACACCGTGCGGGTCATCAGGCGCTCCAGATCCGCGATGTAGTGCAATTCCTCGGTCAGGTCGCCGCGCACCATGGTCTGGCGCACCAGCGCCTCCACTGCGTTCAGGCGGTGGTTGATGAGCTGGCTGGAAATAAGCGGCTGCTCGATCCAGCTGCGCAGCATACGCTTGCCCATGGCGGTGCTGGTCTTATCCAGCACCCACAGCAGGGTGCCGCGCTTTTCGCGGCCGCGCAGGGTCTCAGTCAGCTCAAGGTTTGCCCGGGTGACCGGCGAAAGCCGCATGAACTGGGCTTCGTTGTAAGTAATGACGGTCTTTAACCGCTCCACACCCTTGATCTGGGTATCGTGCAGATATTCCAGCAGCGCGGCCATAGCAAACCGCACAAGACCCTCGGCGGCTATGCCGGTGGTCTGCGGCCAGTCCCGGCCAAACTGCTCTTCCAGCGCAGAAGCCACCAGCCCCGGCGCATAGCGTTCGTCCTCGACCAGCTCCACCGAGCAGCTCATGTTCTTTTTGATGTAAGCGGTCACTTCGCGGCAGTCCAGCAGGCCGGGATTCAGCAGTACTTCGCTGGGGTGGTAGCGGCACAGCTCGGTAATGACCGCCGGGGCGATCTTATCCGCTGTCAGCTCGGTGATATGCGCCGTACCGGTGGAAACATCCGCAAAGCACAGGCCGGCCTTTTTGCCCTTGAGGTACAGGCTGGCAATGTAGTTGTTGCGGTCGTCCTGCAGCATACTGCTTTCAATGACCGTACCGGGGGTGACGACCCGGATGATATCCCGCTTGACAAGCCCCTTCGCCTTGGCAGGGTCCTCCACCTGTTCGCAGATGGCGACCTTATAGCCCTTGGCAATCAGGCGCGCCACATAGCCCTCGTAGCTGTGGAAGGGCACGCCGCACATGGGGGCGCGCTCCGCAAGGCCGCACTGCTTGCCGGTAAGGGTAAGATCCAGCTCCCGGGAGGCCGTGACGGCATCGTCGAAGAACATCTCGTAAAAATCGCCGATGCGGTAAAAAAGAATTTCGTCCTTATGTTGGTTTTTGATATCAAGATACTGCTGCATCATGGGCGAAAGCTCTGCCATGGTTTTTCCTCTTTCCCTTGTATGGTTCCGTCAGCCGGTTTGCGGGCTGTAACCGCCGGTGCAAACAAAACGCGGTCTGTATTGCACAGCCGCGTTCCGGTCAAAAAAGTTTGCTCAGTGGCAGCCGCCGCAGGTGGAGCAGCTGCCGGTGCAGGAGGCAGAAGGCTCCTGCACGGTCATGGGGTCGCCGCCGTTCATGGCGGTGTTGATGATGGCGTCGATATAGTTGACCAGGTTCTCGCACTCGCGCTTGGCCTCGTTGTAAGCCACCATGCCCTCGTTGCCCATGATCTGGCCGTAAAGGCTGTTCACCTTCTCGTTCAGCTCAGCGATGCGGGCGTCGTCGCGCTCGTTCTTGCCGATCTCGTTGTTCAGGTCCATGCGGGCCAGATTGAACTCGCCGATCAGGTTCTGCAGTTCCTCATCCTTGTCGTTTGCCTTGCGGGCCTGATCCAGAATGACGTAGCGGGGGTCGGTCTGAAGTGCCATAGCGGCACGCTTGAAAAGATCAATGCAATCCATGATTGGGTTCTCCTTGTTGTTTTTTATTCTTTCTGGGGCAGTTTGCCCCGGAATTACTTTTTTATGCTTCCACCTCGCCCAGCAGCACAGTGGCGCGGGCACCGGTAAGATGTACGGTCGCGTAGCTGCCCAGCAGTGCTGGGTCGGCGGCAAACTCCACGGTCAGGTTGTTATCAAGTCGGCCGGAAAGGGTGCCCTCGTTGCGGCCAAAGCCCTCCACCAGCACCCGGACAGTCTGCCCTACCTGCGCCTTGACCAGTGCCATAGCGATCTCGTCCTGCGTAGCCAGCAGGCGGGTCATGCGGTCGGTCTTTTCCTTGCGGGGGGTGGGGTCCGGCATTTCGGCAGCCTTGGTGCCGGTGCGCTTGGAGTAGATAAAGGTGAACAGCTGCATATAGCCCACCTTGCGCACCAGTTCCAGCGTTTTTACAAAGTCCTCCTCGGTCTCGCCGGGGAAGCCCACGATGATATCGCTGGAGAAGGTGATGCCGGGCACGGTCTTGCGGGCGTAGTCGATGAGTTCCAGATACTGTTCCACCGTGTAGTGGCGGTTCATCTGCTGCAAAAGCCGGTCGGAGCCGCACTGCACCGGCAGATGCAGATGCTTGCACAGCTTCGGCTGGGCGGCGATGGTATCGATGAGCTTATGGCTGGCGTCCTTGGGGTGGCTGGTCATAAAGCGGATATGATAATCGCCGGGCACGGTGCACAGCAGGTTGAGCAGGTCAGAGAAATCGATCTGCTCTTCCAGCCCCTTGCCGTAGCTGTTCACATTCTGGCCCAGCAGGGTGATCTCCTTATAGCCCGCCTCCACAAGGCTGCGGAATTCGGCAAGGATATCACCGGGCTTGCGGCTCTTCTCGCGGCCGCGGACATAGGGCACGATGCAGTAGGTGCAGAAGTTGTCGCAGCCGTACATGATGGGCAGCCACGCGCGGAACTCGCTCTCGCGCCGGATGGGGATGTTTTCCACGATGACCGGACGCTGTGCGGGATCCAGCAGCACCCGCTTATGCTTTTGCAGCTTCTGGGCAATGAGCTGCGGCAGGGTGTCGATGCCGTCCACGCCGAACACCAGATCCACATAGGGGTAGCTCTTGCGCAGCTTTTCCACAACGTGCTGTTGGTTAGCCATACAGCCGCACAGGCCGATGATGAGGCCGGGCTTTTTTTCCTTGAGCCCCTTCAGTGCACCCACGTTGCCAAACACCCGCTGCTCGGCGTGCTCGCGCACGGCGCAGGTGTTGAACAAAATCAGGTCGGCATCCTCGGGTTTATCGCACAGGCCGTAGCCGATATCCACCAGAACGCCCTTGATGCGCTCGCCGTCGTTGACGTTCTGCTGACAGCCGTAGCTGTGCACAAAGGCCAGCGGCGGGGTGTCATAGGTCTGCCGCACCAGCTCGGCGGCAACGGTATTATGTTCAAAGTTAATGTATTCCAAAAAAACCATCCTTCTCCGCCGGGCAGGGTAGCCCCATGCGGCGAAACTCTATTTTCTGCTATTTTATAAAAGACACTCTTTAGTATACCCTGTTTGGCCGCTGCGGGCAAGAGGGAACGCGCAAATTTTATGCCTGTTCTGCCGCTGCCGCCTCTGCATCCTGCTTGCGGCAGCACTCCTCGCACACGCCCAGCAGCACCACGGCGCAGTCCTGCACCCTGCCCTTCTGGTTTCTGACCAGTTCCATCACCTGTTTTCCGTCCACATTTGCATCGGTCACGCTGCCGCAGACGGTGCAGTACAGGTGGCTGTGCCACGGCAGGGTATGGTCAAAGCGGTCGGCCTTGCCGGGAATGGACACCCGGCGCACCCGCCCGGCTTCCACCAGACTGTTCAAGTTGCGGTATACAGTGCCAAGACTCAGGTTCGGGCACTCCTGTGCAGCTTTATCGTAGATTTCCTCCGCAGTCGGGTGGTCGCACAGCCGCTCCACCGTCTGCATGACAAGCTCCCGCTGTTTTGAGTAACGCATATCCATCCTCCTTCTTTACACGGTTCAGACGTTTTCTTCCCCTTTGATCTTTGCCCAGTACGCCCGGGCGGCCTGCTCGGTCTTGTTGTCGCCAAAGGTGTAGTATTTGGTATCCTTCAGCACATCCGGCAGATACTGCTGCTGTACCCAGTGGTTTGCGTAGCTGTGGGCATATTTGTAGTTCTGCCCCTTTACCAGCGCATCCTCGCCGTCAAAGTGCTTGTTTTGCAGCTGGCGCGGGATGGGGCCGGTGCGCCCGGCCTGCACATCCGCAATGGCTGCGTTGATGGCATCGTGGGCGCTGTTGGATTTGGGGCTGGTGGCCACCAGAATCACTGCATCCGCAAGCGGCAGACGCGCCTCCGGCAGACCCACCATGTTGGCGGCGTCCACCGCCGCCTTGACGATAGGGATGATCTGCGGGTAGGCAAGCCCCACATCCTCGCAGGCACACACCATCAGGCGGCGGCAGGCGGAGGGCAGGTCTCCCGCTTCCAACAGCCGTGCCAGATAGTGCAGCGCCGCGTCCGGGTCGGAGCCGCGCATGGACTTCTGGTAGGCAGAAACGATGTCGTAGTGGTCATCGCCCTCCCGGTCGTAGCGCATGGCGGTGCGGCGGGTGACCTGCCGAATCATATCCAAGGTGATGCGCTTTTCTCCGTTTTCCACCGGCGCTGCCGTGACCGCAAAGTCCAGACAGCCCAGCGCCTTGCGCAGATCGCCTCCGGCGCTTTCGGCCAGATAGGCACAGGCATCCTCGTCCATGCACACCGGCACCTGTTCCCCCTCGGAAAGGCGCTGCACGGCATTGCGCACCCCGCGCTCCACATCCGCTGCGGCAAGGGGCTTGAACTCAAACACCGTGCAGCGGGAAAGCAGGGCGTTATAGATGTAGAAATAGGGGTTCTCGGTGGTGGACGCAATCAGGGTAACGCTGCCGTCCTCGATACATTCCAAAAGGCTCTGCTGCTGCTTTTTGTTCAGGTACTGGATCTCGTCCAGATACAGCAGAATGCCGCCCGCTGCTGCCAGCGTGCCGATATCCTTGAGCACCGCCTTGATATCCCCGGTACCGCAGGAGGTACCGTTGAGCTTGTGCAGGGTCATGCCGCTATTCTCGGCAATAATGCGTGCCACCGTGGTCTTTCCGGTGCCGGAGGGGCCATAAAAGATCATGTTGGGGATGCGCCCGCTCTCGATGGTGCGGCGGAACACCCGCCCCGGCGCCAGCAGATGCTGCTGCCCGCACACATCCGCCAGCGTTTTGGGACGCAGACGCTGCGCAAGTGGTTCATTCATGGTGGTTTCTCCTTCCCTGCCCGCAAGGCACTTTTTATATAGTATAGCGCATTTAGAAAAGGAGAACAAGGGCTTTTCTGAAAATCATTCTCAGATAATGCCCCGCAAACATTTACAAATCCTGTCAAACATGGTATGATTCAGGTATTCCCTTTCAAAGGAGGTTTGTCCCATGCCGGTACGGAAAAAAGCCCCGGAGGATCTTACTGCAAAAAAAGCGCTGGCGCTGGAGGTCATTCAGCGTCTCAAGGCCGAATACCCGGATGCAGGGTGCACCTTGGACTACGACCACGCATGGCAGCTGCTGGTCAGCGTGCGGCTAGCCGCCCAGTGCACGGATGCCCGGGTGAACATTGTGGTGGAGGAACTGTTTGCCAAATACCCAAGCGTAGCCGCGCTGGCTGCCGCCGAACCGGAGGACATTGAAGCCATCGTCAAGCCCTGCGGGCTGGGGCACTCCAAGGCGCGGGATATCTCGGCCTGTATGCGGATGCTGCGGGACAAGTACGACTGCCGGGTGCCCGACACTTTTAACGAATTGCTTGCCCTGCCCGGCGTAGGGCGCAAGAGCGCAAACCTGATCATGGGGGATGTGTTCGGCAAGCCCGCCATCGTCACCGACACCCACTGCATCCGGCTGTGCAATAAAATCGGCCTTGTGGACGGCATCAAGGAGCCGCAAAAGGTGGAGATGGCCCTGTGGAAGATTATCCCGCCGGAGGAAGGCAGCGACCTTTGCCACCGCTTTGTGATGCATGGCCGTGCGGTGTGCAACGCCCGCAAGCCGGAATGTGAAAAATGCTGTTTGAAAGACATCTGCCGCACTGCCCGCGAAGCCGCCGGGCAGCAGGCAGAACTGTAACTTTAGGAGGTATAACCTATGATTACTTTAATGATTTTGCTTATCGTCGCCCTGCTGTGTGTGCTGGTGGGCTGCCTGACCGGTCTGCTGACGCTGGTGGGCGTGCTGGCCTCCCTTTTTGTGGGCGTGCTGGTGGGTGCACTGGCCGGATATCTGGCCGGGCGCTTCATGGGCACAGAAACTTCCCTTGGCCGCAACATCCTGATGGGCGTGCTGGGCAGCTTTGTGGGCGAGTTTTTGTTCGGTCTGCTGGGCATCCACGCTTCCGGCAGCTTTTCTTCCTTTGCCATCTCGGTAGTTGGTGCCTGCATCTGCATCTGGATCGGGCAGAAGCTCTCCAAGTAATCGTTTTATAGCAATATACCGCCGCGTTCTGCTGCCGGAGTTTTCCGGACAGGGTGCGGCGGCTTTTTTTATGGGCGTTCTGCCGGATAATCCCTCGCCCGGGCTGTGTAAACCGCCAAACTTTCTGCCAATTCTTGACAGGCATTCCCTGCCGTTGTATCGTTGACCCAGAAACGGAGGGTTCAAAATGGACAAAGCACTTGCACATATTTCCGAGGACGGAACCCGCACCCAGACCGTCTACGAGCATCTTTCCGGCACAGCACGCCTTGCCGGAGCTTTTGCCGCACCCTTTGGCGCTGCGCAGGAGGCTGCATACACCGCATGGCTGCATGACATTGGCAAATACAGTGTTGCTTTCCAGCAGCGGCTGGCGGGCGGTGCTGCAACCGACCACTCGACCGCCGGTGCACAGGAAGCGATGAAGGGCTGTACACCCCACATTCAGGCCGCCTTTGCCGTAGCCGGGCACCACACCGGTCTGCCGGATGGCGGCAACCGAAGGACAGCCGATGCCGCTGACGCTACCCTCTTTGGGCGGCTGAAAAAGCCGGTGGAGCCTTACGATGGCTGGCGGGAGGTCACCTTGCCCCAGAGCGCCCCGCCAGACTGGGCAAACCGCGACCCGCTGGATTTTGCATTCTTCACCCGGATGCTCTACTCCTGCTTGGTGGATGCGGATTTTATTGACACCGAAACTTTTATGAACGGGCAGGCCGCGCCACGGGGCAACAGCACCACGCTTTCTTCTCTGCTGGAAAGGGTGCGTGCCAAGGCCAGCGGCTATCTTGCGGCACAGAGCAGCTCGCCGGTAAGCTGCCAGCGCAATGCTGTGCTGCGGGCCTGCATGGAAAAAGGTGTCCACGGCGCACCGGGGCTGTATACCCTCACCGTGCCCACCGGCGGCGGCAAAACCTTCGCCTCCCTTGCCTTTGCGCTGGAACAGGCAGCAGCGCAGGGCATGAAGCGGGTGATTTACGTGATTCCGTATATGTCCATCATCGACCAGACTGCCGCTGTTTTTGCAGACCTTCTGGGTGCAGAAAATGTACTGGCGGATTACTCCTGCGCGGACTACAAAAGCCTTGAACAGGAAAAGTTGACCCCGGCGCAGTACCGCCAGCTGCTGGCCAGCGAAAACTGGGATGCACCTGTTGTGGTGACCACCGCCGTGCAGTTTTTTGAATCGCTGTACGCCAACCGCAGCAGCCGCTGCCGCAAGCTGCACAACATCGCGGACAGCGTGATCATCTTTGACGAAGCGCAGACCCTGCCCGTCAGTTATCTGCTGCCCTGCGTCAGTGCTATTGCGCAGCTGGTACGGCATTACCACACCACCGCCGTGTTATGCACCGCCACCCAGCCCGCACTGGAGCCATACTTCCGGCAGTTTGCGCCGGAGCTGCCCTTGCAGGAGATCGTGCCGGACACTGCCACTTTATACAGCACCCTGCGCCGCACCACCCTTTGCGATGCCGGAGAGCTGACGCAGGAGGCGCTGACTGCGCAGCTTTGCGCACTGCCGCAGGTGCTGTGTGTAGTGAACCGGCGCAAAACGGCGCAGGAAGTGTACGCTGCCTTGCCTGCCGAGGGCAGTTACTGCCTGACCACTCTATTGTGCGCCGCAGACCGCCGCCGCCAGCTGGCAGAGATCCGGCAGCGGCTGCGGGAGGGGCTGCCTTGCCGGGTGGTGTCCACCTCGCTGATCGAAGCCGGTGTGGACGTGGATTTCCCCGCCGCATACCGGGAGCAGTGCGGGCTGGATTCCCTTTTACAGACCGCCGGGCGCTGCAACCGGGAGGGACACCGCAGCGCGGCAGAGAGCCTGGTATACCGTTTTAAGCTGGAAGGCTGCGGCGTCCCGCAGATGCTGCGCCAGAACGTACACGCCATGCAGTACGCAGCAGGCTGCACCGCAGCGCTGGACAGCCCGGAGGCGGTCAGGGCTTATTTTAAGGAGCTGTATTTTGCGCGGGGCGAGGCCGCACTGGACACCAGCGGCATTCTGGACGCCCTGCGCAAGGGGATCTCGGGCTGCATTTTCCCGTTTGCACAGGTGGCAGAACAGTTCCATCTGATCGAAGCCCCCACCCGCACCGTTTACCTGCCTGTTGGCGAAGGAAAAGCCCTTTGTGAGCAGCTGCGCAACGGAACTGTGAGCCGTGCACTTTACCGCAAGCTGGGCGCTTACAGCGTAGCCTGCTATGCCCAGCAGTTTCAGGCATTGGATGCCGCCGGAGCACTGGAAATGCTGCCCAACGGCAGCGCTATCCTGACCGACAGCACCCTGTACGACGCCAAGACCGGGCTTTCCATGGACGTGGAGACCGAAAAAGGTCTGTTTTTCTGACAAAAAATCTCAAATAAATCAAAGAAAAAACGCAAAAGTCCTTTTTATAACACCTTAGAAGCAGTATTATAAATATAAACCAAATTTGAAAGGAGGTGGTGTTCATGTCCATGCTGATCGAGGTCTGGGGCGACTACGCCTGCTTTTCAAGACCCGAGATGAAAACCGAGCGTGTATCCTATGACATCATGACGCCCTCGGCGGCGCGCGGGCTGGTGGAGGCCATCTACTGGCACCCGGGCATGAAGTACCATATCGACCGCATCTATCTGCTCAAGCCGGTGCAGTTTGCCAGCATCCGGCGCAATGAGGTCAAGGCTACCCTGCTGTCCTCCGCGGCGCTCAGTGCAGCCAAGGGCGGCGAGGTGCCCATGCTGTGCACGGCAGAGAATATCCAGCAGCGGGCAGCGCTGGTGTTACAGGATGTGCACTATGTCATTGAATGCCATTTTACCATGACCGAAAAAGCCGCACCCGGCGATAACCCGGGCAAATTTCAGGATATCTTGCGGCGGCGGCTGAAGAAGGGGCAGTGCTATCACCAGCCCTGCTTTGGCTGCAGGGAGTTTCCGGCAAATTTCCGGGAATGGCACGGCAGCGCCGAGGAGATCCCCGCACAACCGCTCACGCAGGATCTGGGCTTTATGCTGTATGATCTGGACTACTCCGACCCGGAAAATATCCGTTCCCAGTTCTTCCGGGCAAAGCTGGAAAACGGCGTGCTGGACTGCCGGGATGTGGAGGTGTTCACATGATCTTACAGGCGCTTACTGCCTATTACGAGCAGCTTGTCCGGCAGGGCAAGCTTTCTGCCCCCGGCTGGGACGATAGTTTTAAGGTGAGCTATGAGCTGCGCCTGAACGATGCCGGGCAGCTGGTCTCCGTGCTCGACCTGCGCACGGAAACGAAGATGGGCAAAAAGACCGTCCTTGCCCCGCGTGCAATGCGCGTACCGGCACACGTCAAACGCACGGCCGGTGTTTCGGCAAACCTGCTGTGCGATAATTCCTCCTATCTGTTGGGCGCAGACGAAAAAGGCAAGCCGGAGCGTGCAAAGCAGTGCTTCGATGCCTGTGCGGCGCTGCACCACAGGCTGTTGGACGATGTTGACAGCCCCGCAGCCCGGGCGATCCTTGCTTATTTTGACCGCTGGGATCCGGCGCAGGCTGCTACGCATCCCCTATTGGCTGAGCAGTGGAAGGAGATCACCGGCAACGCCAACCTGATCTTCGGCTACGAGGCCGCCGACCACAGCCACAGTTTTGTCAACGACGACCCTGCCATTCAGAACGCTTGGCAGACGCACTACAACGACCGCTCTGCAGGTGCAAACACGGTACAGTGCCTGATCACCGGTAAGCAAGCGCCTGCTGCACTGGTGCACCCGTCCATCATGGGAGTACAGGGTGCGCAGAGTTCCGGCGCGGCACTGGTGTCCTTCAACGCACCCGCCTTTTGCTCCTACGGCCACGAGCAGGGCGAGAACGCCCCCATGAGTGAGTACGCAGCCTTTGCCTATACCACTGCGCTGAACCGCCTGCTTGCTGACCGCGACCACTGCAAGCACGTTGGTGATACCACCATTTTGTGCTGGGCAGAAAACGCGGAGCCGGTCTATCAGGATGCCATGAGCATGTTCCTGTTTGGCGCAGACGAAGCAGCCGGCATTCAGGAAAGCGATGTACAGGCCGCGCTCAAACGGCTGTCTGCCGGGCAGACAGTGCCTTTTCTGGAAAAAGAGCTTTCGCCCGACCAGCACTTTTATCTATTGGGACTGGCACCCAACGCTTCCCGTCTGTCGGTACGGTTCTTTTTGCGGGACACCTTTGGCAGCTTTGCGCAAAACCTGCAAAAGCACGCCGAGGAAATGGCAATCGACTGCTCGGAAAAAGAAAAGTTCCGTACCCTGCCTATCTGGGCTGTGGTAAACGAGACCACCCGCACCGTGCCCGGGCAGCCCGCAAAGCCGTCCCCGCAGCTGGCAGGCGACCTGCTGCGCGCCGTGCTGACCGGCGGGCGTTACCCCGCTACCCTATTGAACGGTGTGACCCTGCGCATCCGTGCCGAGCAGGCAGTGACCCGCGGCCGGGCTGCTGTGATCAAAGCGTATTACCTGCGTAATTACCCTACCGAGCTGAACAAGGAGGTCTATACTGTGAGCCTGAACGAAACCACCAATGTCCCCTATCTTCTGGGGCGGCTGTTCTCTGTGCTGGAGGCGGTGCAAAAAGCTGCAAACCCCGGCATCAACACTACCATCAAGGACCGGTATTTCAATGCCGCCTGTGCTACGCCGGGCATAGCCTTCCCCACTCTGCTGCGGCTGAGCCAGAAGCATCTGCGCAAGCTGAACGACGGCCTTGCCACCTACTACGATAGTCAGATCACCGAACTGATGGCGCAGCTGCCGGAAAGCGGTTTCCCCGCTCGGCTCAGCCTGCCGGGTCAGGGCAAATTTGCCATCGGCTACTACCACCAGACCCAGAAACGCTTTGCCAAAAAGAACGAGGAGGAATAAAAAATGTCTGCACCTATCAAGAACCGCTACGATTTCGTCATTCTGTTCGATGTGGAGAACGGTAACCCCAACGGCGACCCCGATGCCGGCAATATGCCCCGCATCGACCCCGAGACCGGCTACGGTCTGGTGACCGACGTCTGCCTGAAGCGCAAGATCCGCAACTATGTGGAGATGCTGAAAGAGGACGCCCCCGATGCCGACAATTACCGCATCTATGTCAAGGAGGGCGTGCCCCTGAACCGCAGCGATGCCGAGGCGCTGGAGCACAACGGTCTGACCTCCAAAGACGACCTGAAAAAGGCCAAGAAAAGCGACCCGGAGATTGACCGCAAACTGCGGGATTATATGTGCGAGCATTTCTACGATATCCGCACCTTTGGTGCCGTGATGACCACCTTTGTCAAGGGTGCGCTGAACTGCGGTCAGGTGCGCGGCCCGGTGCAGCTGAGCTTTGCCCGCTCTGTGGACCCCATCGTGCCGCAGGAGGTGACCATTACCCGTGTAGCCATCACCACCGAGGCAGACGCTGAAAAGAAGAACAGCGAAATGGGCAACAAGCATATCGTGCCCTACGGCCTGTACCGTGCCGAGGGTTACGTTTCTGCCAATCTTGCCCGCAAGACCACCGGCTTCTCGGAGGAGGACTTGCAGCTGCTGTGGCAGGCTATCCTGAATATGTTCGAGAACGACCACAGCGCTGCACGCGGCAAGATGGCCGTGCGGGAGCTGATCGTGTTCAAGCACGATTCCGAGCTGGGCAATGCGCCCGCCTACAAGCTGTTTGACGCCGTTACCGTGGCGCACAAGGCCGAGGTGGTCGCGCCCCGCAGCTATCAGGACTACACCGTTACGGTGGCCGACACCCTGCCGGAGGGTGTGCACTGCGAGAGGTTTCACTGATGGACGCGCCGGACGACTACCTGCAAATGTCCGGTATCCAGCACTTTGCCTTCTGCCGCCGTCAGTGGGCACTGGCCTATCTGGAGCAGCAATGGGCTGAAAATCTGCGCACCACCGAGGGGCATCTGGATCATGCCCGCTGCCACGATGACACTCGCACCGAGCGCCGGGGCGAGTTGCTGATCACCCGGGGCATGCGGGTGGTCAGCCACCGGCTGCGGATGGCGGGCAACTGCGATGTGGTGGAGTTCCGGGCTTGCGCAGATGGTATTCCGCTGCAAAGAACCCCCGGGCGCTGGCAGCCCTACCCAGTGGAGTACAAGCACGGCCACGCAAAGGAGACGGATGCCGACCGGCTGCAATTATGCGCACAGGCCATGGCGCTGGAAGAAATGCTGGTGTGCCATATCCCGGAAGGAGCGCTGTATTACTGCGAAACGAAGCGGCGGGAAGCCGTACCTTTTACCGAGACGCTGCGCAGCACTACACGGCAGATGGCAGACGAGATGAATCAGTATTTTGCCCGCGGCTACACCCCAAAGGTAAAGCCCGGCAAGCACTGCAACGCCTGCTCCCTGAAAGAGCTCTGCCTGCCGGTGCTCTGCCAGAAGGCAGACGCCAAAGACTATCTGCGGCGTTATCTGGACGAGGCTGCGGCCACGGAGGTGACACCATGCGACAATTCCTGAACACCCTGTTCGTCCTCAGCGAGGATGCTTACCTCACGCTGGACGGCGAAAATGTTGTGGTTAGCCGTGGAAAAGCTGAGGTCGGGCGGGTGCCGCTGCACACGCTGGAAAGCATCCTCTGCTTCAGTTACGCCGGTGCCAGCCCCGCGCTGATGGGCAAATGCGGGCGTATGGGCATCGACCTGAGTTTTTATAGCCCGCGCGGACACTTTTTAGCGCGCACCGTGGGCGAGGAACGCGGCAACGTATTGCTGCGGCAGACCCAATACGCCGTTGCCGCCAGTGAAGCGCTCAGCTGCAGCTATGCCCGCAGCTTTATTCTGGGCAAGGTGTACAATGCCCGCTGGGTGCTGGAGCGTGCCACACGGGACCACCCACAGCGGGTGCCCGTGGACGAATTGAAACAGACCAGCGCCCAGCTGGCTGCTGCCCTGCCGCTGGTGGAAAGCTGCGAGGATCTGGAGCAGCTGCGCGGGCTGGAGGGCGAAGCCGCACAGCGGTATTTCGACCGGTTCAACGCGCTGATCTTACAGCAAAACGATGCTTTTGTGTTCACCAGCCGCAGCCGCAGACCGCCGCTGGACAACGTGAACGCGCTGCTGTCCTTTGCCTATTCCCTGCTGGCCAGCGATTGTGCCGCCGCGCTGGAGGGTGCCGGGCTGGACCCCTATGTGGGTTTTCTGCACCGTGCCCGCCCCGGGCGGCGCAGCCTTGCGCTGGATCTGATGGAGGAACTGCGCGCCGTTTTGGCTGACCGTTTCGTGCTGTCCTGTATCAACCAGAAAGTGCTGAGCGCAAAGCACTTTGAAAAGCAGGAAAACGGTGCCGTTCTGCTGACCGAGGAAGGACGCCGCGCGTTCCTGAATGCATGGCAGCAGAAAAAACGCGAAGTCATCACCCACCCGTTTTTAAAGGAAAAGCTCTGCTGGGGGCTTGTGCCTTATGTGCAGGCGTTGCTGCTGGTACGCACCCTGCGGGGCGATCTAGAGGTCTACCCTCCGTTTTTTTGGAAATGAGGTGCAATCATGCTGGTACTGATCACCTACGATGTAAACACCGAGACCTCCGCCGGACGCAAGCGGCTACGCAAGGTTGCCAAAAAGTGCGTGGATCATGGGCAGCGGGTGCAGAATTCCGTGTTCGAGTGCCTGCTGAACGCATCGCAGTACGCGGTGCTCAAGGCAGAGCTGACTGCCCTGATCGACCCTGCCTTGGACAGTCTACGGTTCTACCAGTTGGGCAACAATTACCAGACTAAGGTCGAGCATGTTGGGCTGCACCCGGAGTTTGCGCAGGATAGTGTGCTGATCTTTTGATGCCCCGCCAGTGCGAACAGGCAGCGCACATGGTTTTCCCGGACGCTTCGCACCGGAATACCAGCCGTTTGCGCAAGTAACGGTGTGATTTTGCGGTTTGTTTTACAGGCACCCCTTTGCAATTTGTGCAGAGAGGTGTATAATGAGACAAAAGCAGAGGGTTTTCTCTCTGTTTTTGCTGTCGCCCTCCTCGCGGAGGGCGTGGATAGAAATTTTGCACACCGAGTATACCACAAACACCCCTCATGTCGCCCTCCTCGCGGAGGGCGTGGATAGAAATATCAATAATTTTCAGCCTATTGCCGATTGATGTCGTCGCCCTCCTCGCGGAGGGCGTGGATAGAAATTCAGATTCAGGAGAAAAAGAACGTAAACAATACGTGTCGCCCTCCTCGCGGAGGGCGTGGATAGAAATTGGTCCGCGCTGAGGATACGGCAAGCAGCTTGAGAGTCGCCCTCCTCGCGGAGGGCGTGGATAGAAATTAAGCAGTTCATGGGAGAGGTCGATGAAAAGCCGGTCGCCCTCCTCGCGGAGGGCGTGGATAGAAATGCCAGACATATATCCGGCAGGGACGCACAGCAGGTCGCCCTCCTCGCGGAGGGCGTGGATAGAAATTATTCAGCAAAAGGGGGAGCGCCTGCGGCGCTCCGTCGCCCTCCTCGCGGAGGGCGTGGATAGAAATCCGCAGAATCTACAAGTATAACATACTGTTGCTTAGTCGCCCTCCTCGCGGAGGGCGTGGATAGAAATGTTGCGCCGACTCCCGCGGCGTGCGCCCGCTGCGTCGCCCTCCTCGCGGAGGGCGTGGATAGAAATTGTTATGCAGCTCACGTTCCAGCGGTTCCCACAGGGTCGCCCTCCTCGCGGAGGGCGTGGATAGAAATATTGTCCAGGCTGAAAACGTCGCTTCGCGGATGTGTCGCCCTCCTCGCGGAGGGCGTGGATAGAAATTTGGAAAGGAGAGTGCCGCCGGAATGGCGCGTACGTCGCCCTCCTCGCGGAGGGCGTGGATAGAAATTGTGTTCCGACAGCCCCGCCGTTGGCGCTGGCTGCGTCGCCCTCCTCGCGGAGGGCGTGGATATACACTGTCATTGTCTTGATCCGAGATCTGCTGTCCGCAACTCCCGCAGTTTACCGATGATCTGATTCAAAAGTTCAACACGCTGTGTCCGTTCATCTGAGTACCGATTGATCTTTTCCAGTCTCATCATATCTTGCCGAACATCTTCTGCGACATAGTACATTGCCAGCGCAGAATGTTTTCCAAATTCTTGAAGAGCGTCTGTGTTGGCAGCCTGAACACAAGCCCCCGCCGCACGAATGTACCCTTCATAGATCTCACGATCGTGCTGCTGTTTTTCTATCTTGTCCTGATGTTCGTATTCCAGTTGTCTCATTTTTTCTGCGTGTTTGTTGTTCAGATATGTCGTTGCTACCGGAGATACAACGGCTCCAATAATAGCCACGATCGCTGCAATTTCAGAAAAATCCATTTTCATCGCCTTCCTTCTGCCCCAGTATACCGCAGAAGCAACCCCACATCAAGGCGGTCATGCCACCGCATACAAAATAAGATCATTCCGAATTTTCCATTGTATTTTACAGCGTCCGGCGCTATACTCATTGCATAAGATACTTCCTGTGCATCCGCAAGGGTACACCGCACTGCCTTCGGGAGCAGTGTGGGAGTATCTTTTATATAATAAAAATGGAGAGGCACAATCGTGGCAGAAACGATTCCCTGCCCAGTATGCGGCAAGACCCATGTTGCAGAATATGACATCTGTGATGTCTGTGGTTGGGAAAATGACCCTGTGCAGCTTTTCGAGCCCAGCCTTCCCGGCGGTGCAAACGAAATGAGTTTGCAACAAGCTAAAATGTGATATCACCTTATCAAAAACCGAACTACTATGTGCACAGGCGATATGATTAAAGTAAGATTTATCGGAAAAGACGATCCTATTGCATTGCGCAATGGAAAGATTTACGATGCCCGCGTATTAAAGCCCACAAAAAAGGAACGCATTGGTACGGCATCGTAGATGAAACACATGAAGAATACGCCTATCCACCGCAACTGTTTGAAATAATTTCCGAATGAGGAGAAGCCAATAGCCAAAGATGATAATGAAACTGTTTGACCATGTGAAAATCAAATCCAGTGGCGTTACTGGCATTATTGTCGATGTCCTCAATGGTCATTTCACAGTGGAGGTCGATGAGGAACGCAAGCCGGGTGACACCAGCGGCTATCCGGGGCGGTGGCCACTGTACACCTGTTCAGCCTCCGAATTGGAACTGCTGGACTGAATCTGATTTTCTAAACCACGATGCACACGCACCGTGGTTTTTGTTTGCCCATTTTTAAGCACGATGCAGTTTTGTACCGTGCTTTTATTGCGCCGTCTTTTGCGCCACTAAATAAAGCAATTTCCAGATAAACAGGGGTAATTAAGGCACAATCGCCCACTTTCCCATCCCCTGCCGTACAAACAAAAACCCCCGAAAACCGGCTTCACAAGCCAACTTTCGGGGGTTTTACTTTGGAGCTACTGACCTGATTCGAACAGGCGACCTGCTCATTACGAGTGAGCTGCTCTACCAGCTGAGCCACAGTAGCACATTGCACATCTGCTGCAACAGGCAATATTTTACCATATTTCCGCGGTGCTGTCAAGGCCGGATTTCCTGTAAGCGGGGCAGCTTTTGCGGGACGTTTCACAAAAAGTTGTTGCATTTTAGCCCGGCGGCTTTATAATAGAATTGATTGTGCAAAAGGCCGCGCCTTTTGCCGGAAAGGACGAGCTGCACCATGATCTTTGTTCCCCTGCTGCACTACTTTTTGTGCAAGAATGATTACAGCGGCAACGAGGCCGGGCTGCGCTACCGGCTTACCCCGGGCAAGCGCACCGTGCCGGACCCGGACGGCGGCGCGGATGCCACCAAAGAAGAGAAAATTCTCACCGTGGACTACTGGCCCGCGCCTTGGACGATCGACAAGACCGACCCCGCCCTGCGCCGCCGGGAGGTATTTCCGCTGACGGACGAAGGGCGTGCCGCCGCCGCGCAGTATCTGAAAGACGCCTACGATGCCGCGCCGGAGCGCTGGAACAACTGCCCGGATATGATGGACTGCGACCCTTGGGAGCCGCCTGCCGAGCCGGATCCTGCCAACGAATAAACCGAACGAGGAAACCATGATCTACCGTTTGAAAGAACTGAAAGGCGATACCATCGCCGTGCCGCAGCTGGTGTTCTCTAAGCTGGGCATTGCCGAAGAATACAATGTGCGGGTGGCGCTGTATGTGCTGGCTACCGGCGTGACCGACCCGGACAAGATCTGCGCCGACCTCAAGCTGCGCAGCCGCATCAGCGCTGAGAGCGCGCTGGCGTTCTGGGCGGGTGCGGGGCTTTTGGAACGCTACGAGGAAAACGCCGCGCCGGGCGCAGAGCCCAGCGCCCCTGCCCCCATGCGCTGGGCGGAGATCGCCGCTGCCAGCCGCACCGACCCTATGATCTCCAGCCTGATCGACTGCGCACAGACCAGCTTTGCCCGTCCGCTGACCCACACCGAGATGGAAAAGCTGGTAAACCTGTATGTGCAGGAGGGCTTTGCACCCGAGACCGTGATGCTGTGCGTAGCCTATGTGGCAAGCCGGGGCAAGCGCACCCTAGCTGCCGTGACCCACGAACTGAAGGTCTGGCGTGCCGAGGGCGTGGAGACCGGCGAACAGGCTGACGCCCACTTAAAGCTGCTGGCACTGCGCCAGAGCCGCGAGGAATACGTCAGCAGCCTGTTGCAGATCTCCACCGAGGAGCTGACGCTGGGCGGGCGCAAGGCCATTGCGCGCTGGTACGAGGTGTACGGCTACGATGACGCCATGGTACAGGAAGCCGCCGTACAGGCTGGTCCCAAGCGGGATCTGTGGTACTGGAACAGCATCCTGAAAACATGGAACGCCAAGGGTCTGCGCAACATCCATGATGTGCGCGGCCCTGTGGCCGCAGCCGGTGCCAGCCGGAATATCCGGGTGGACCGTGACACGCCCAGCGGAAACGATATCCTGAAAAACGCCACCCGCCGCCGTTCCCTGATCAAGAAACCGGAGTAAGGAGCCTTTATGCGTACCAAAAACGAATTGTATCAGCAGGCATTGCGCACCGTAGCCATGCGGCGGCAGACTGCCCGTGCCCTTGCGCAGGATGCACAAGCCGAAGCCGAGGCCGCCATCCCCGGGCTGCGCCACGCCGAGGAGGAGGTGCGGGTACGGGGCATCCGCTGCGCCATTGCCGGAGCTTCCGGCAAGGACCGCACCGAGACCGCCGCTGCGCTTGCGGCGGCAAAGCAGAAGCTGGCCGCGCTGCTGGCTGAGAGCGGACGCCCTGCGGATGCGCTGGAGCCGAAGTTCACCTGCAAGCGGTGCGAGGACACCGGCGCGGTGGACGGCCACACCTGCGACTGTGTGCGCCGGGTGATGCAGCAGCTGCGCCGGAAGGAGATCGAGGAGCTGTCCAGCCTGTCCATCTCCAGCTTTGACACCATGCAGCTGGACTACTACCCCAACACGGTGGACAAGGCGCTGGGTGAGAGCGTGCGCAGCTACATGGCCGAGGTTCTGGCCGACCTGCGGGATTACGCCGCGGACTTCTCCCCTGCCACCCGCGAAAGCCTGCTGCTGGTAGGCAACGCAGGGCTGGGCAAGACCCATGCCGCCCTTGCCATTGCCGGGGAGGTGCTGCGGCAGAACTACGATGTGATCTATGTCTCCTGCCCGGACTTTTTCGGCAAGCTGGAGGCGCTGCATTTTGGCACTGACCCCGGCGGCGAGGAGGAGACCTTGTTCCAGACTGCCTGCAACGCCGATCTGTTGATTTTGGACGATCTGGGCACCGAGTTCAACTCCAGCTTTTTCCTGACGAATCTGTACAGTCTGCTGAACAACCGTCTGGGCGCAAAGCTGCCCACCATCGTCACCACCAACATCACGGACGGTACGCTGCTGGAAAAGCTGTATACAGAGAAGATCTCCAGCCGCCTTGCAGCCTTTGTGCAGATCCAGTTCTTAGGCAGTGATATCCGGGTACAGAAGGCCGCAGAATAAGTCGATTTATTTCTGCCGGAATTGTACATCTTTTGAGAGAAGCAATCGCAAAATAAGTGCGAATCACCGCGCAAACGAAAAGCCATCTGCCGCAGCATGACCGGGGTTTAAAGCCCTTGGAATCAGCTGTGGCAGATGGCTTTATTGTTTGACAAATCAGAACTCTAATGCAGGGCTTACCTCATTGCGGCGCTGTGCCTGCACGATGCAGTCCTTTTCCGGCACGACACCGGCTGCACCCAAGGTGGTGAACACGGTCTGCAAAGCAAGAGCGGGTGTGTTATTCTCCTGCGAGAGATGGCACAGGGCAAACTTTTTGCAGCCGCTCTGGATAAGTTCCAGAAGCTTTGCGGAGCACTCGTCGTTGGAAAGGTGTCCCCGCACGCTCTCGATGCGGGCGCGCAGATAGTAGGGGTAGGGCCCGCTGCGCAACATATGCAGGTCGTAGTTGCTTTCCAGTGCCACAAGGTCGCAGCCGGAAAGCGCTTCGTGCACCGGCGGGGTCAGGGTGCCAAGGTCGGTGGCGATGGTCATGGTCTTATCGTCCGGGGTGTAGATGCGGTAGCCTACGCAGGGTACATCGTGGCTGGTGGGGAAAGACTGCACCCCAAAGCAGCCGATGTCCTCTTCCCTGCCCTCCAGCGCGTTCAGCTCACAGTTGGCGGGCACGATATCGTTGGCGTCCAGAAAATCCAGCGTAGCCGCTGCACCGTACACCGGCAGCGGGTTCTTTTTGAGGAAGGTGGAAAGCCCCTTGACGTGGTCGCTGTGCTCGTGGGTGACAAGGATGCCCGCGCAATCGCTGATGGCAAGCCCCAGAGATTTGAGCGCCGCCGTAGTGGTGCGCACCCCCTTGCCCATATCCACGATGAGGTACTGCGCACCGCAGCGCACCACGCTGCTGTTGCCGGAGGAACCGGAATACAATGAAATGAACTCTGCCATGAAAACCTCTTATGTTAAAACCTGAAAACAGCCCGCCGCACAGAACTTACGGCAGGCTGTTTGTTTTTTGTTTGTATTACAGGGCCTGTTCCAGTGCAGCGGGCACCCGCTCCACCTTGCTGATCTCTGCACCCAGACCGCGCAGCTTTTCCACGATATTCTCGTAGCCGCGCTCGATATGACCGATCTCCTCGATCTCGCTGGTGCCGTCGGCCATCAGAGCGGCCACCACCATAGCAGCACCGGCACGCAGGTCGGAGGCGCGCAGCGGGGCGGGGCTGAGCTTTTCCACGCCCTCAAACACGGCCACCTGACCGTCCACCTGCACGCTGGCACCCATCTTGCGCAGCTCGTCCACATAGCGGAAGCGGTTGTCCCACACGCTCTCGGTGATGGTGCTGGTGCCCTTGGCCACGCTCAGCAGCACGCCCATCAGGGGCTGCATATCGGTGGGGAAACCGGGGTGCGGCATGGTGTTGATCTTCAGCGGCAGAATATCACCGGTACGGGACACCCGCACAGCATCGTCAAATTCTTCCACAGTGACCCCTGCACGGCGCAGCTTGGCCGTGATGGGCTCCAAGTGCTTGGGGGTGACGTTCTTAATGAGGACATCGCCGCCGGTGGCAGCGGCAGCCACCATGTAGCTGCCGGCCTCGATCTGATCCGGGATGATGCTGTAAGTGCAGCCGTGCATCTTTTCCACGCCGCGCACCTTGATGACATCCGTACCGGCACCGCGCACGTCTGCGCCGCACATATTCAAAAAGTTTGCCAGATCCACCACATGGGGCTCCTTGGCGCAGTTTTCCAGAATGGTCTGACCCTTGGCCATGACCGCAGAGAGCATACCGTTCATGGTAGCGCCCACGCTGACCTTATCAAAGAAGATATGGGCACCGGTCAGCTCCTGCTTGGAGCGCACGGTGATCATGCCGTAGTCCACGCTGTCCTCTGCGCCCAGCGCGCTGAACACCTTCAGGTGCTGGTCGATGGGGCGGGGGCCCAGATTGCAGCCGCCGGGCATGGCAACCTGTGCCTTGCCAAAACGGGAGAGCAGCGCGCCGAGGAAGTAGTAGCTGGCGCGCATCTGACGGGACAGATCGTCCGGGACATTGGTGGTGACCAGATGCCGTGTATCGATCTCGTAGGTGTTGCGGTTGAGCATCTTCACCTGTGCACCAAGGGTACTCAGGATCTTGAGGCTGACCGACACATCGCTGATATCGGGCAGATTTTCAATCACGCAGACATCCGCTGCCAGAATGGTGGCAGGCAGAATACCCACAGCCGCATTTTTTGCGCCGGAAATGGTCACTTCTCCGTGCAGGGGCTTACCGCCGGTAATAACAAATTTCTCCACTTTTATGATCTCCTTGTCAAAGGCCTGTGCCACAGGCCTGTTAAGGCTACTGAAAGCATTCCATTTCGTTACTTGTACCGCCGGGGTGTACAGATTTACCAACACCGGGGCAGATTTATAACTATCCTATTATACACTACTTCCACAAAAAAGCAAAGCCCGATTTGTATCTGTTTCATTATTTTCTGTTTTGCCCAGATTACACGCGGATATTCCAAAAATTTATTAAAATTTCATCAATTTTGACCAAAGCCGACCCAGATTTTACCCTTTGGCGATATCACCAAACGTGATCCTCGCACCGTGCTTCCGGGATCCAGCCCAGCTGATAGGCCGTTACCAGCTGCTTGAGGTCGTGCACGCGCTCCCGCAGCACCTCGCCCTCGTCCGTATCTTCCACGAGGATGCGATGATTTTCGGTTTCCAGAATGTTCTTCTGGGACAGGATGTCCAAGTTTTCCCGCACCGCCTTTTCTGCGCTTTCAAAGGGCTGATGGGTGCGCAGGGACATGGTGCGGCTGGAATACACCAGCGTATACCCGGCAATGCCGGTCTTTTCGTGGTAGGCGCGGCAGAACCCGCCGTCAATGACCACCAGCCGTCCCCCGCCTTTGATGGGGCTCTCGCCGTTTTTCTCCTGCACCGGCACATGGCCGTTGACGATATGGCTCGTGCCCGGCAGGCCGAACTCTGCCAGAATGCGGCGGCAGGCGGCTTCATCGTTGTACCAGCTATAATAGGGGTCCTTGACCTCCGTATGGGTGGAAGGGTCGGCGATATACAGCCGCTCGAAGGTGGTCATGGCGCTGCGGCCGAACAGCGGCGAAAGCTTGCCGCACCACAGATACCACAGAAAATCCTGTCCGCTCTGGCGGGCAGCGCTGCCCTCCGCCCCGTAGTAGCCACGGCGGGCGCGGGCGTCGCAGTAATCCATCAGGGCACGGCCGGAGTAGCGGCGTCCCTCGAAATGTTCTACTGCAAAGCCGCCCTTCGTGTTCATGGGCACAGCGCCGTGGTAGAGCAGATTGCCGTTCTCAATATGGTACACGCTGCCCTTTGCATACAAAAATTCAATGTGCTGCTGTAACCTTTCGCTCTGCCGGAAGGACTGCACCAACTTGTGCAGCACCAGCTCCTCGTCCGGGTTCAGCTTTGCGGGGTCTGCCGGGTCTACCGTGGGAAAGGAGGTGTCCCGCAAAGGATAGCGCTTCTCCCCCACCTGCACGGTGTGGGCGTCCCAGTCGATGCGGCGCAGATAATCCCGCCCCTGCATCTGGAAATCCGGGTTGCGGTCGATGACCTGACATTCCAGTTTGAACATGAGGATGGAGATGGCCTTGTGCATCACAGCGCAGCGGTGAAGCATTCCCTCCGTATAGGGGCCGCGGGCGGCGTCCGTGTGGGGCATCCAGATAGAAAGATCATCTTCGCCGTAGAATTGCTCTGCCATGCGCTGCAAGTGCCGCAGGTTGATGCCGTAGCAATCCTCCAGCATCCCGTGGTTGTGGTAGGCAAGTGTGGTCTTAAGTACGGTGCAGATGCAGATAGGACTGCCGGCGGCAGCACCCATCCACACCACGTCATGGTTGCCCCACTGGATATCTACATTGTGGTGGCGCATCAGCAGATCCAGAATAATGTCCGGGCGGGGACCGCGGTCAAACAAATCGCCCACGATATGCAGCTTATCCACCGCCAGATGCTTGATGAGTTCACACAGGCGCACGATAAAGCGGTCGGCGCGGCCGTTCTCGATGATGCTGCCCACGATCTGGCCGTAGTACAGGTCTTTATCGTGATCCTCAAAGTGGGCGTGGAGCAGCTCGTCCAGAATATAGCCGCAGCTGGAAGGTAGACAGCCGCGCACATGGTCCCGGGTGTGCTTGGAGGACACCAGACGGCAGATCTCGATCAGCTGGAGAAGGGTCTGGGTATACCACTGCTCCAGTGCATCCTCGGTGGTGCAGCGTGCCTTGAGCTGGGGCAGCTTTTCGGTGGGATAGTAGATCAGGGTGGCAAGCTCGGCACGGGCTGCCTCCGGCATGGTATCGCCCAGCACGGCATCCACCTTTTCCCGGATGACACCGGAAGCAGAGTTCAGGATGTGTACAAAGGCTTCATTCTCACCGTGCAGGTCACTCATGAAATGCTCCGTACCCTTGGGCAGCTTGAGCAGCGCCTGTGTGCTGATGATCTCGCTGGCAGCCGCCGCCTGCGAGGGGTAATCTCTGGCCAGCAGGGTCAGATACTTCAGATTATCGCGGATCTCATCGGTTTCGGTGCGCATGGTCTCCTCCATCATAACGCATTCCTTGCCCTGCAAAGATGTTGCGTTTTTTGTATTATCGTTTCTCTATATTTCAGTATAGCACGAATGGCACCAAAAGTGGTATACTGAATACGAGAATTTTAAGCAAAGGACTTTGGATATTATGCCGAAAACCATTTCCATCCCCACCCGCTGTACCCTCTGCCCCCGCCGCTGCGGTGCCGACCGTGCCGCCGGGCGCACCGGCTTCTGCGGGGCGGGCGCCACCTTAAAGGCTGCCCGCGCCGCCCTGCACCACTGGGAGGAGCCTTGCATCAGCGGTACAAGGGGCAGCGGCACGGTGTTCTTTTCCGGCTGCACCCTCAAGTGCTGCTTTTGCCAGAACTACCCCATCAGTGCCGAGGGGCTGGGCAAAGAGATCACCGTGGAGCATCTGGCTGAGATCTTTTTGAATTTACAGGCGCAGGGCGCGCACAACATCAATCTGGTCACTCCCGGACAGTGGCAACCGTGGATCATTGCCGCACTGGATCTTGCCCGCGCTAAAGGGCTGCGGCTGCCCATCGTGTGCAACACCGGCGGCTACGAGACGTTGGAAAGCGTGGAGGCGTGGCGCGGGTATATTGATATCTGGCTGGCTGATTTAAAATATGTATCCTCTGCCCTTTCCGCAGAGCTTTCCGCCGCGCCGGACTATTTTGCACAGGCAAAGCCCGCCATCGAAGCCATGATGGCGCAGGCCGGGCATCCGGTGTTCGATGCAGAGGGCGTCCTGCAAAAGGGGGTCATCCTGCGGCATCTGGCGTTGCCGGGTCATGTGGAGGACAGCTTTGCTGTGCTGGACCAGATGGCTGCGTGGAACGACGCCGACCCCGGGTGCTTTCTGCCCAGTGTCATGAGCCAGTACACTCCCTTCTACAAGGCCGCAGAGCACGGCATCGGGCGGCGCATCACCACCTACGAATACCGCCGGGTGGTGAACTACGCCATGGACAAGGGGCTTGTGCAGGGCTATATGCAGCAGAAGAGCAGCGCCAAGGAGGAATACACCCCCAGCTTTGACCTGACCGGGGTGTAATTCTGCGGCAGGGCAGCTTTTTCGGCAACTTTACCAAATTTTCGGTTTTATTTTCTCTTGCTTGCGCGCGCAAACCCTTGCATTCTGTCCGGGAACGCACTATAATGGATACAACGATGTGTTAATAGTTGCGAGTGTCCGCAATGTTATCAGGAGGAGCGTTATGGAACATTTCAATCCGATCCTTGGCAGCGAACCCAATGGCCAGAAGTTCATCACCTGTGGTGAGATCATGCTGCGCCTGACCCCGCCGAACTACGAAAAGATCCGCATGGCATCCGGCTTTGAGGCCAGTTACGGCGGCAGCGAGGCCAACATTGCGCTGGCGCTGGCAAACCTTGGCGTAGACAGCACTTTCTTCAGCGTAGTGCCCAACAACAGTCTGGGCAAAAGCGCTGTGCGCTGGCTGCGCTCCAACGATGTGCACTGCACCCCCATGATCCTGACCGAGCCGGACGAGACCCCTTCTAACCGTCTGGGTACTTATTATCTGGAGACCGGCTACGGCATCCGCGCTTCCAAGGTCATCTACGACCGTAAGCACAGCGCCATTACCGAGTACGATTTTTCTCAGGTAGATCTGGACGCTCTGCTGGAGGGCTACGACTGGCTGCACCTCAGCGGCATTACCCCGGCACTGGCACCCAACTGCCGCAGCCTGATCCTTGATATGCTGAAGGTTGCCAAGAAGAAGGGCCTGACCGTGAGCTTTGACGGCAACTTCCGCTCCACCCTGTGGACTTGGGAGGAAGCACGGGACTTCTGCACCGAGTGCCTGCCCTATGTGGACGTTCTGATGGGCATTGAGCCCTACCACCTGTGGAAGGACGAAAACGACCACAGCAAGGGCGACTGGAAGGACGGCGTGCCCCTGCAGCCCAGCTACGAGCAGCAGGACGAGATTTTCCAGCGGTTTATCGAGCGCTACCCTAACTTGAAGTGCATCGCCCGCCATGTGCGCTACGCCCACAGCGGCAGCGAAAACAGCCTGAAGGCCTTTATGTGGTACGAGGGTCACACCTTCGAGAGCAAGCTGTACACCTTTAACATTCTGGATCGCGTGGGCGGCGGCGATGCCTTTGCCAGCGGCCTGATCTACGCCATGCTGCACAACTACAAGGCCATGGATATGATCAACTTTGCGGTAGCCAGCAGCGCCATCAAGCACACCATCCACGGCGATGCCAACATCACCGATGATGTGAGCACCATCCGCAACCTGATGAACATGAACTACGATATCAAACGGTAAGCCGCATACAAAAACAGGCTCCCTGCCATTTGGCGGGGAGCCTGTTTTGCACATATTGTGGGATTCACGCTGCGGTATCAGCCCCATACCACAGCTTTTTCAGCCAGCCCGAAAAGCTGCACTTCGTATCGGAGGTCTTCTCTGCTATAGGCTGCTTTGCTGCAGACGACCCGCTGAGATCCAGGCCAGCCTTTTGTTTGAGGGTCAGGATCCGTCGGACGCTTTCATTCAGGCGCTCTTCTGAAAGCGTGCCGTCCTCCACTGCCTGAACTACACCATCAAAGGCCGCGCGCAGATCACTGGGCATCAGCAGCACATCCACACCGGCTCGAAGTGCTGCCACAGCCGATTCCGCCGGCGTAAAGTGGTTTTTGATGGCATTCATTTCCAGTGCATCGGTTACGATCACGCCCTGAAAGCCCAATTCTCCGCGCAGCCGCTCGGTTATCATCGTGTAGGACAGCGATGCCGGCAGGCCATCCGTGGTCGCATTCGGGGTCGTGATGTGCGCTGTCATGACCACATCGGCCCCAGCGGCGATCCCAGCCTCAAAGGGAAGCATCTCCATCGCTTTCATTTCTTCCCAGGTCTTGTAGGATGTCGCTGTTCCGTAGTGGCTGTCCTGTCCGGTATCCCCATGGCCCGGAAAATGCTTTACCGCGCAGAGCATCCCGGTCTCATGGAAGCCCTCCACTGCAGCGGCCACCATCTGCGCCGTCTGCTGCGCATCGGTGGAATAAGCCCGCCTGCCAATGACCGGATTAGCCGGGTTGGAATCCACATCCGCAACCGGCGCAAAATCCAGATTGAACCCGTAAAATCGCAGGTAGCCGCCGATCGTCCATCCCATCTGGCGGGCCTGCTCCGGGTCACCTGTTTTGCCAATATCCCGGGCGCTCGTATATTTAGGCAGAGAGAAGGCCTCATGATTTGCCAGCCGGGCTACCGCGCCGCCCTCTTCATCAACGGCCACAATCATCGGTATTTTGGAGGCGCTTTGGAAATCCGCGATCAAGGAGGAAAGCTGGTTCTCGTCCTGAATGTTCTTCTTAAAAACTGCGATACCGCCCACCGGATACTGTTCCAGATTCTGCCGCATGGTCTGCGTCAGCGTCTTTTTTTCAGGATTCAGTGAAAAGTCCAGCGTTTCAGGGCGCACCCAGAACAGCTGCCCAACCTTTTCCCGCAAAGTCATCGTTGTAAGTTTTGCCTCCACCGCATCCGTTGCTTCTTCCGAGAATGCACTGGGAAGCATCGCACCAGCCAATGCAGCGCTGACGACCAGCGCCGCTGCTCGTTTCCAAAGTTTTCTCATCGCAATCCCTCTTCAGGACAAGATCATGCGGTCGTTGGCAAACTCGCCGCCGCTGGCGATCTGGAACTTTGCCAGCAGGTCAGAGACGTGCAGCTTCTGCTTTTCCTCCCCTGCCACGTCGTAGATGATATGGCCCTCGTGCATCATGATGAGGCGGTTGCCGTACTTGATGGCATCCTTCATGTTGTGGGTGATCATCATGGTGGTCAGATGGTTCTCTTCCACGATGCGTGCCGAAAGGGTAAGCACCTTCAGCGCCGTTTTGGGGTCCAGTGCGGCGGTGTGCTCGTCCAGCAGCAGGAGCTTGGGCTTGTTCATGGTAGCCATCAGCAAAGTCAGCGCCTGCCGCTGACCGCCGGAAAGCAGTCCCACGCGGGCGGTCAGGCGATCCTCAAGGCCAAGATCAAGAGTCTTGAGCAGTTCGCGGTACTGCTCCCGCTCGGCCTTGGTGATGCCGATGCGCAGGGTGCGGCGCTTGCCGCGCCGGGCTGCCAGCGCCAGATTCTCCTCGATCTGCATGGTAGCGGCAGTGCCGGTCATGGGGTCCTGAAACACGCGGCCGATGTAGGCGGCACGCTGATGCTCGCTCAGGCGGGTGACGTCCACGCCGTCAATCAAAATCTTGCCCTCGTCCACCGGCCACACACCGGCCACGGCATTCAGCATGGTGGATTTACCCGCGCCGTTGCCGCCAATGACGGTTACGAAATCGCCCTCGTTCAGCTTCAGGTTCAACCCGTTCAGGGCGGTTTTCTGGTTCACCGTGCCCGCATTGAAGGTTTTAGAAACATTTTGGATCTCAAGCATTTTTTGCGCCCTCCTTTGCCTTTTTGACCGGCTTCGAGAAGTATTTGCCCTTCCAGTACGGCACAGCAAGGAACACTGCCACCACGGAGGCACTGAGCAGCTTGAGCAGGTTTGCATCAAAGCCCAGCGTCAGCACCAGCTGAATGACGATATAGTAGATGATCGCGCCGATGGAAACAGAGGCCATCTTGAGGGCAAAGTTGTGGAAAATGCGGCTAAAAACGGCCTCGCCGATGATGACAGCAGCCAGACCGATGACGATGGCACCGCGTCCCATGCCGACATCTGCAAAGCCCTGATACTGGCTGAGCAGCGCACCGGACAGCGCCACCAGTGCATTGGAGACTGCCAGACCCAGCACGATGTTGAAGTTGGTGTTGATGCCCTGTGCGCGAGACATGGCAGGGTTAGAGCCGGTAGCACGGATGCCGCAGCCCAGCTCCGTACCGAAGAACCAGTACAGCACCCCGATGACCACCGCCGTAGCAAGGATGACCATGATGATGGGGTTATGCAGGGCAAATTCCTTGACCCAGCGCAGGGAGATGAGCAGGCCGTATTTGTCCACGTTGATGGACTGGTTGGCCTTGCCCATAATCTTCAGGTTGATGGAATACAGCGCCAGCTGGGTCAGAATACCGGCCAGAATGGCGGGAATGCCCATAAAGGTGTGCAGCAGGCCGGTGACAAGGCCGGTAGCAAGGCCGGCCAGCACAGCCACCAGCAATGCTGTCCAGACATTCATGCCGGAAAGCAGGCACATGACGCACACCGCGCCGCCGGTACCGAAGCTGCCGTCCACGGTCAGGTCGGCCACATCCAGAATACGGTAGGTCAGGTACACGCCAATGGCCATGATACCCCAGATAAGCCCCTGCGCACAGGCCCCCGGCAAAGCGCCCGGCAGGTTTGCAAGTCTTGCAATGATCTCCAAAACAATTTCCTCCTAAACGTTACACTTTTTTATCTCCCGCTTTGATACGGGAAAGCGGAGAAGAGCAAGAATAAACTCTTCTCCGCTATTTTTATATTGTTCCGGTTTTGCTGTTATCAGGCTTCGATCTCAACATAGCCTTCCGGTACGGTCAGGCCAAGGTCATCGCAGATGGCCTTGTTGTACTTTTTGGTCACATCGGTGTACTCGATGGGCATGGTGGAGATGTCGCTCTCACCGTTCAGGATCTTGACTGCCATCTCACCGGTGGTGTAGCCCAAGTCGTAGTAGCTGATGGACAGGGTAGCTACGCCGCAGCCGGAGCAGATACCCTCCTCACCGGCGAACACAGGCTTCTTAGCCGGGCGGCAGATGCCGTCCACGATGCCGGTATTGGCGGCAACGGTGTTATCGGTAGGCACATACAGTGCGTCGTTCTCGTCCGCAGCTTTCTGGCAGACGGAGGACAGGTCGTTGGAATCAGAGAAGGCGTACTGGGTAGCAGTCACGCCCTTAGCCTCCAGATACTTCTGCACTTCATCCACCTGATACTGGCTGTTCGCCTCGGCAGAGCAGTACAGCAGGCCAACCTTCTTGACCTCGGGCATCCACTCCACGATCATATCTGCCTGCTGATCCAGCGGTGCCAGATCGGAGGTACCGGAGACGTTGCCGCCCACGGTGCCGGAGAAGTTATCCAGACCCAGTGCCACGCCGTACTCGGTAACGGAGGTGCCCAGAATGGGGATGGTGTTGGTGGCAGCCTGTGCAGCCTGCAGAGCAGGGGTAGCGTTGGCCATGATCAGTGCCACACCGGAGGAAACAAAGCCGTTGGCAATGGTGGCGCAGGTAGCGGAATCGCCCTGTGCATTCTGGAAGTCGAAGGTGACGTTCTCGCCAAAGGAAGCGGTCAGCGCATCCTCAAAGCCCTGCGTAGCGGCATCCAGTGCAGCGTGCTGCACCAGCTGGCAGATGCCAACGGTGAACTTTTCGCCGTTGGAAGCCGCAGCGACCGATGCAGAAGCAGCCGTGGAGGATGCTGCCGCGGAAGATGCGGAGGAAGAACCGCCGCAGGCAGAAAGAGCAGCTGCTGCGCCGCAGGCAACGGCAGCAGTCAGAAAGGAACGACGAGTGATTTTACGCATATTGATGATCTCCTCTATCTCCAGCCCTTGCAGCCAACAGGACGCCGCACTCCGGGCCGATATTGTAAGCGGATCAAACAAGGTTCGCTTTACACTCGTGAAGTATATCACAGAATTGCTGGCAAAACAATCCACTTTCCCCTGAAAACGGCCTTTATTATCGATTCAAGTAAAGTAACCTATCAATTATTTTGAACCATTATTTCGTTTTTTCTGATATTCCGTCAGTTTGTGCAGTTCCGTGTCCAGCGTTTGCAGGTTTGCTTCCAGCTGCGGCAGATAGTCCTGCGCGTAATCGTAACCAAAATACAGCGCCTGCCAGAGCTTCGCCTGCATCCGGCGCACCAGCACCGGGCTGAGCACTGCCTCCAGCTGCTCCACGGTATCTTCCAGCGCCATGCAGGTCTGCGCCCAGCGCACGTCAATGGCTTCCCGGGCGGGCACATTGTAGCGGGCAAGGTAATCCTGCACCCTTGCCTCGATCACCTGCCCGCCGCAGCCGGTGGGCTGCAAAAAGTAATGCATCTCCCCTGCCCGGCTGATCTCCTGCGCCAGCGGATACAGCGCGCAAACCAGCGGCTCAGCCTCATGGATGGCGCAGTGGTTTTCGGTCAGAAAGGGGCAGTTGTTGCGGTTTTCCTTCACCGGAGCAAGCCGCAGCACCGGTAAATGACTCACCCTGCCAATGCTGCTGCGGCAGTAGCCCCGGGCCACGATCTGCGGTGGCAAGCGTAGCCGGGCGGCAATGCGCCACAAATCATAGCCGGACAGCACGATATCCTCCCGCCCGCGGCAGCAGTTGCCGCAGCCCGCACAGGCAAAGCGGAACTGCGTATCCCGCTCCAGCAGCGGCATGGCATCGGTACGGGTAAAATCTACCTGTCCGCACAGGTCAATGGCTTCGTCTCGCATAGTCAAACATCCTTTTCCATGATAGAATGTCCCTATTGTACCGCCGGAGCACCTGGTTTGCAAGGCGAGCCCTGTGTAGCGCGGTTATTTTTTATCCGCCAGTTTCCGGTACACATGCACTGCATCGCGGATATTGTACTGCTCCGTCCCGTGGTCTCCGGGCGCGGCAAGCGTAACAAGGATGTACTCTTTTCTGTTTACGGTGGCAAGGCTGGCCAGACACAGCCCTGCGGCGGCGGTATACCCTGTTTTGCCACCCTCGATCTGTGCCCCTGCCGGAAGCTCCGTTCCGTCCAGCTTGCCCAGCAGTGTGCTGGTCAGCGAAACGCCCTCCGGGTGCTGCGCAGTCGCTGTGGTGGTGTAGTGCTCCGTTGTAAAAATGGTGCGGAAGGTCACATTATGCAGCGCTGCCTGCAACAGCTTTGCCATATCTGCCGCGGTGGAATAGTGCTCAGCATTCGTCAGACCGGTAGGATTCGTAAAATGGGTGTTTTTCATGCCAAGCTCCGCAGCCTTTTGGTTCATCAGAGCGACAAAGCTTTCTTCACTGCCGCTTACCAGCCGTGCCAGCGTCTCACAGCATTCTGCACCGGAGGGCAGCATCGCGCCGTAGAGCAGGTCCCGCACCGTGACCGTCTCCCCGGGCACGAAGCCCGCCATAGATGCTTTTTCCGTTTGCAAGGCCGGGAAAATATCCTCCGGCAACGTCACCTGCTTATCCAGATCCTGCTCTGCTTCAATGGCCAGCAGTATGGTCATCATTTTGGTCAGCGAGGCCGGTGCAGCGCGCTCGTCAGCACGTTTCTGCGCCAGTACCCGCCCGCTTTGGGCATCCAGTAAAATCGCATGCTTGCTGGTTGTATCCAACAAAACATTCTGTCTCAGAAATAGTACCAGCAGCACAAGTAATGCCGCCAGAATACAAAGCCGCCGACAGCGGCGGTGGAATCGTTTCATGATTATATCGCATCCTTTTTTGCAAAATTATAAAGCGCTTTCACCTCTTAACACGAGGCAAAAGCGCGTTTTCCTGCAAATCTGCGGCTATGTAATTTATGTTAACGCAAGAAAAAAGCCCTGAGATTTCTCTCAGAGCTTTCTGTTTAAGTCGGCGACTACCTATTTTCACAAGCCGTTTCCAGCTAACTATCTTCGGCACAAGTAAGCTTAACTTCTGTGTTCGGAATGGGAACAGGTGGAACCTTACCGTCATCGACACCGACCGATCTGACTGAATCAGTATATCACATTTCTGTGTTACTGTCCAGTATTTTTAGAAGGACGTGCCTTCAAAACTGAATAATCACTGCTGACATTTTTTCGTTGACTTAAAAGTCTCAAGCGAATTGTGGTCAAGCCCTCGACCTATTAGTACACACTTGCTGAATGGATCACTCCACTTACACATCGTGCCTATCAACCTTGTAGTCTTCAAGGGGTCTTACTTGTTTGAAACAATGGGATATCTTATCTTTGGGTCGGCTTCACGCTTAGATGCTTTCAGCGTTTATCCGATCCGTACATAGTTGCCCAGCTATGCCCTTGGCAGAACAACTGGTGCGCCAGAGGTACGTCCGCTCCGGTCCTCTCGTACTAGGAACAGCTCCCATCAAATATCCTGCGCCCACGACAGATAGGGACCGAACTGTCTCACGACGTTCTGAACCCAGCTCGCG
>ENA-UERN01000831-UERN01000831.1-human-gut-metagenome-genome-assembly--contig:-NODE-831-length-33530-cov-49.582190_pt1 | contig 33530 bp, 29 predicted proteins | sample MGYA00242950_ERZ507950 | MGnify/ENA primary metagenome ERZ507950 (study PRJEB26167, sample SAMN06115515) | human gut metagenome | host: Homo sapiens | place: China:Ningxia | collected 2014-11-26...
AACGAATGTCTGGAAGGATACGCAAATCTTTCGTTTGACGAATGCAAGGAAAAGGGCATAAACGACTCGCTCATTCACGTCGACTTTATGATCGGCAGCGAAGATCTGGAAATCGAGGCGGTCACCCGCGACGGGAAAACCGTAAAAATCTTTGAAAAAGGGAACTGGGCGTTTTAAAAGCGATGCTGTCTGTTGGACAGACCGTGATGTGCCTGCGGCGCGATGTTTACCCTGCGGGCAAGATAAGGGGACACCTTTTTTTCGCTCGCAATGGCAGAACAGAAGTGATATTTGACTTTGTCAAAGTTATATTTTGACTTCGTCAAAGTTAAGGTGGTTTTTGTTATATAATACACGAAGTGAAATAAATAAAATTGACACGTAAAGGCGAAAGTGATATTATTTTCATATTCCAGGGAGATATTTGTACAATGACGCTTGACGAAGTACACGTTAATCAAAGCGCAGTAATAACGAAAGTCGGGGGCGAAGGCGTTTTGCGCGGTCGTCTTCTTGACATGGGGCTTATCCCGAAAACCGCCGTTACGGTGATTAAATATGCGCCGATGGGCGATCCTATCGAGATTCGCCTGCGCGGCTACGAGCTGACAATCCGCAAAGACGACGCGAAAATGATTGAGGTAAACGCCTTATGAAATTCGCGCTTGTCGGCAATCAGAATTGCGGAAAAACCACGTTGTTCAATCAACTGACGGGGTCGAACCAGCACGTCGGCAATTTCCCGGGGGTTACGGTCGATTCAAAGTCGGGCGTTGTGAAAAAGCACGACGACTGCGTTATCGTCGATCTTCCGGGCATTTATTCGTTGCGCCCGTACACGACGGAAGAAATCGTCACTCGCGACTTTATTCTGAACGAAAAACCCGACGGCATAATAAACATTGTCGACGCCACCACGATCGAGCGAAATCTTTATCTCACGACGCAACTTATGACAATGGATATTCCTATGGTCATTGCGTTGAATATGATGGACGAAGTGCGCGGAAACGGCGGCACCGTCGATATTCAGAAAATGTCGGATATGATGGGCTGTCCCGTCGTGCCGATATCCGCCGCGAAAAACGAGGGCGTCGACGAACTTATCGACGTCGTTATCAAAACCGCCAAAGAACAGATCAAACCCAAAGTAAAAGATATTTGCGAAAGCGACAGTCCCGTGCACAGATGTCTGCACTCGGCAATCCACCTTATCGAAGACCACGCGAAAAGCGCGGGCATTTCGGGAAGATTTGCCGCGATGAACCTTATCACGACGGGCGGCGACTTTGACAAACGTCTGAACCTTGACGAAAACGAAAAGGAACTTCTGGAACACAGCGTCGTCGAGATGGAAAACGACACCGGGCTTGACCGCGACGCGGCGATGGCGTCGATGACGTACGACTTCATCGAAAAGGTCTCGCGCGAATGCGTCGTGAAACCGCACGAGTCGAAGGAACGCCTGAAAAGCGAAAAAATCGACAAAGTACTGACGAACAAATACGGCGCGATACCGCTGTTTATCCTTATTATGGCGGCGATTTACCTGCTCACGTTTCAGGTTATCGGCAAATATATCGGGCTCGGCATCGAGATGGGCATCGACGCGCTGGACAAAGTGGTCGTAAAAGGACTCACGAAGTTCGGCACGAATCCTGCAATTATCGACTTTCTGGACAAAGGATTGTTCGGCGGGCTTGGCGCGGTCGTGTCGCTTTTGCCGTACATAGTAGTTATGTTTATGTTCCTGTCGCTCCTTGAAGACAGCGGATATATGGCGCGCGTTGCGTTTATTATGGATAAACCGCTCAGAAAACTGGGTTTATCGGGGCGCAGTTTCGTGCCTATCATCGTCGGATTCGGCTGTTCCGTCCCCGCGATTATGAGCACCCGTACCCTTGCGTCCGAGCGCGACAGAAAAATGACGATCGGACTTATTCCGTTCATCAGCTGTTCGGCAAAGGCGGTCGTGTATTACGCGGTCGTAAATTGCGGCGTGTTCAAGTGGTGGCAGCAGTCGCTGATTATCGTCGGGCTGTACGTATTCGGCATCGTTTTGGGGATTCTGACGGCGTTTGTGTCCGGGAGACTTATTTTCAAGGGGAAGCCCGTACCGTTCGTTATGGAACTTCCGAATTATCGTCTGCCGTCCGCAAAAAGCGTGCTTCTTCTTATGTGGGAGAAGTCGAAAGACTTTCTGACGCGCGCGTTTACGGTCATCTTCCTTGCCACGCTTGTCGTATGGTTTTTGCAGGCGTACAACAGCCGCATTATTTTCATCACCGACGGCGTTGAGGACAACGTGAGTTTATTGGAACATATCGGCAATTTCCTTGCGCCGGTGTTTAAGCCGCTCGGTATGAACGACGGTAAAATCGTTTCCGCGCTCATTGCGGGATTTACGGCAAAAGAAGCGGTTGTAAGCACGATCGAGATGCTTGCGGGAAGCGGCGGAATGACGGCGTTGTTCACTTCGGTCCCGGCGTTTTTGTCGTTTTTGACGTTCGTGCTTTTGTATACGCCGTGCGTCGCGACCGTCGCAACGATGCGAAAAGAGTTGGGTTCCGTATGGAAAACCGCGCTCGTCGTCGTTTATCAGTGCGCGCTTGCGTGGGTTTGCTCGTGCATAGTTTATCAGATCGCGGCGGCTTGCTGACATGAAAACGATTGATATAATTTTAATAGTCGCGCTTTCGTTGTGGGTTGTGTTTTCGATTGCGTACGTCGTCGTAAACCGTAAAAAAGGAAAGACGTCGTGCGGCTTTAAAACTTATTGCAACGGCGATTGCGAGGCCTGCAACAAAAAGAGAAAAGAAAAATAGTAACGAATTTTCAAGGTTTCCGCGGTTTTTCCGAGGAAACTTTTTGTTTTTTATCGTTTTTTACATTTGTTTAGTAAAATTAACGATTACATTATACAAAAAAGCAATTTTGTAACGAAATTTTATTACATTGAATTTTTATTGTAAAAAACAGTTTATACGTTTGACAAATTTTTTTTAACTTATTAAAATTGTTGTAGAATTATGAATAAACGTAATTACAACAAAGAAATGCAGGACGAGATTTCGTCGATAGGCTGTCGGAAACCGTCGATGCTGTTGCAGTGCTGTTGCGCGCCGTGCGCGACCGCCGTCATAAATCGTCTGAAAGATTTTGACGTTACTTTGTTTTATTACAACCCCAACACGTTTCCGGAAAGCGAATATCAGAAACGCTTTGAAACGCTGAAAGAGTACGTCGATAAGGCGGAACTCGGACTTAATATCGTTGAAATCGGTTATCGCGACGAGGATTACCTTGCGGCGGTCTCGGGCTTTTCCGACACGACGGAAGGCGGCCCGCGCTGCGCCGTCTGCATAAGAACAAGGTTGACGAAAACCGCCGAATACGCAAAAGAACACGGCTTTGAATACTTTGCGTCCACGCTTTCCGTAAGTCCGATGAAAAACGCCGTCGTCATCAACGACATCGGCGAGGAACTTGCGAAAACGTACGGCGTGAAATATCTCGTCAACGACTTCAAAAAAGAAAACGGATTTCAGGAATCCGTGAATATATCAAAAGAATTCGGGCTTTACAGACAGGACTACTGCGGCTGCGAAGCGTCGAAAAACAGGAGAAATACTTAATTATGGGCAACTCGTTGAACACGAAAAAAATGATGGCAAACTCCCTGAAAGAACTTATTCAGGAAATGCCTTTCTCAAAAATCACAATCGACAAAATTGTCACAAACTGCGGCTATAACCGTCAGACCTTTTATTATCATTTCAAGGATATCAAGGAACTGTTCGAGTGGCTGTATAAGTTTGAAACGCAACAAGTCGTCGGCGACATAAGAAAACTTTCGACGTCCAACGCAATCGACGTTATCATGCGTTATCTTTACGACAACCGCGCGATGACGCTTTCGGCTTTCAACAGTCTTGGGCGCGAATATATCGAAAAGTTTATTTACGAGTCGATTTACGACGCCGTTCACGATCAGGTTATCCAGAAATCCGTGTACGTCATCATCGACAACGAGGATATTGAATTTATCGCAAACTACTTCACGATTACTTACGTCGCGCTGATGGTGCAATGGTTGCAGCACGGCATGACCGAAGAAATCGACAGTTTCATAAAACGAATCGGACGTATGATGCAGGGCGCGGTTGACGCCGCGGTGCAAAAAATGCGTAAAGAATAAAAAATACAAATTAAAACCCGACGCGTCGCGTCGGGTTTTTTGTTTGCAAAAATTGTCGGAAAAATTATTCTTGTGTCAAAATAACAGTTTTTATGACAACAGGCTCGTTCGGAATATCGTCAAAGTACATGAAACTGTGAGTCGGGACTTTTGAAATGCTTTTCACGACCGCAAGACTTTCCTCGTCCGAAGTTTTCCCAAAGGCCGCATATTGTCCGTCCAGAAACGCGCAGTCGGCAGAGCAGATGAAAAACTGACTGGACGCGCTGTCTTTGACGTTGGTGCGCGCCATCGAAATCACGCCTTCGCCGTGGTGCAGGTCGTTTTTCACGCCGTTTGACAAGAATTCGCCTTTTATCGTGTCCGCGCCGCCTTTTTCCTTAATCGCGCGACCGTCCGCGACGAAACCGCCGCCTTGAATCATAAAATCTTTTATCGTGCGGTGGAAACAAAGCCCGTCGAAGAAGTTTTCTTTGATGAGTTTTTTGAAGTTTTTGACCGTAATCGGCGCGACGTCTTCGTAAAGATCAAGGTTTATGTTTCTGCCGTCCGAAAGCTGAATCTGAATTTTTGACATAATACACCTCGTATGTTTTCTGTCGGAATTATACCATATTCAAACTATATTTTCAAGGCAATTAAAAAACTTATTGTATTTTTACGACCTATATGATAAAATATAATAAAAGGTGGGTTATGGCACACAAAAAAGAACAACCGAGAGAACTTACGAAAGAAGAAAAAGTCGCTGAAATATTAAAGCGCGCAAACGTCTCGTACGACTTCAAAAAAGCGCAGGCAAGCATTGCGCTCAACACCCGTTGCAAACGCTGCGGCAAGACTTTGTCGAGCCTTGAAAGGGTTGTTTTTGAAAACAAATGCCGCGACTGCATGGTGGAAGAAAGCAGAAAATCCCGCGATAAATTCGTCAGAAAATACATAATAATCGCTTTCTTGTTCATCGTTGCGCTTGTGTTCGGCGGGTATTGTGCAAACGCCGGTACGAAAGCGTGGCGTATCGTCGGCGTCATCGTTTCGGCGATGTTCACGGGCGTGAGCCTCGGATACGTTTTTTATACGAATATGGACAAAATGATGCCCGGCGCGCAACCCAAAGTTCAGGTGTGGCTCGTGTTCGGGCTGGCACTCGGAATTGCGGCTATAATCGCGTTTCTGACGTACTTTTCAAAAAGCTGGATATTGTACGTCGTGCTTATGCTGTTGGTGCTGATTTACGTCGCGTACCTTGCAGTGAAGGAGTTCAATTCCTTAAAGGAAAAGGACAATCTTCTGGGCGTTTACGACAGGAAATCGCGCGACCACGAGTTTATCGACAGCATTACGGAATCCATCAAAGAACGCACTTTACAGGACGAAAACGACAGAGTAAACGCCATTTCTGTCGAAAATACAGATTTTGTTTCGCCTGTCCCGCCTGAGACGGACGACGAAATTGTCAAGGAAGAAATCGTTGAAGTTTCTGACGAAAAAACAGAAACAGAAGAAGATATATCCGTGTCCGTAAAAACTACGGAACAAGCTGAAATCAAGGACGACGATAACCTTTCGTCCGCCGCGGAGAAGTCCGACGACAGCGGCGATTTCAGCATCTGAAAATGAAATTATTCAAAAAACTTTTTATCAAAGATTATGAAAACACTTCCGATCAGGAAGTGCGTTTTCGTTATGGTATTGTCGCGGGAATTTTCGGGATTATTTCCAACGTTATATTATGCGTTTTCAAAATTCTCGTCGGCGTATTTTCGGGTTCCGTCGCAATCGTTGCCGACGCAATCAACAACCTGTCCGACGCGGCGTCATCCGTCGTTACCGTTTTCGGGTTCAAACTTTCCAACAGACCTGCCGACAGGGAACACCCGTTCGGACACGCAAGGTACGAATACATCGCGGCGTTTATCATTGCGTTTGCGGTCGTGCTTATCGGCGTGTTGCTGTTGAAGCAGAGCATTGAAAAAATCATCACGCCCGAAAGCGTCAATATTTCAGCGTACACCTACGTCGTGCTTGCCGTTTCGATAGTCTTGAAGATTTTGCAGGGGCTGATTTACAGAAACTTCGGCAAAACAATCAATTCCGAGGCGTTGAAGGCGTCTGCCGCAGACAGCAGAAACGACGTGTTTACGACGATTGCCGTCCTGATTTCGACGATTGTCATCGACGTTACGGGCGTAAATATCGACGGATACGCGGGGCTTGTCGTGTCGGTGGTCATTATTATTTTCAGCATAAAACTTCTGAAAGAAACGATAAATCCGCTTCTCGGCACCGTGCCCGACAAGGAACTTGTCGCGAAAATCTCCGAAAAACTCAGGCAGTACGACGAGGTTCTGGGTTTCCACGATCTTATGATTCACAGTTACGGCCCGGCGATAACTTATGCGTCGGTTCACGTCGAGGTTGACGGTGGCAAAAACTTTATCGAAACGCACGACCAGATCGACAATATCGAAAGGGATTTTATGCGGGATATGAACGTGCATCTTGTCATACATATGGACCCGATTACGGTGGGCGATCCCGAAACCGATCTTTTGAAAAAGGAAGTACAGGACGTCGTCCGCTCGATGAACGAAGATGTCACCATTCACGATTTCAGGCTTGTGAAGGGCAATACTCACACAAACGTTTTGTTCGACGTCGTCGTGCCGTACGGGGTGAAGCTCGGCGCGCGCGAAATAAGGCGCGAATTGAACGAAAAGATAAAGTCCGACAAAACTTATTATTACATAATAACCGTCGATAATAAGTACGTTTAAGGGCTTCTTACGCCGTCGCGCCCGAAAGGGCTTTCCGGGCAATTACAAACAAAAAAACGGCAAAAAAATAAGCGGGTTAAGTCGGACTTAACCCGCTTTTCGTTGTGAAAAACTATTTTGCGATTTTTTCGATTTCGTCGAAAATTGCGATGATGACGTCTTCGGAAAGACCTTTCGTCGGGCAGAGAATGCTGACCGAATTTACGCCGTCCGCGAATTTGTAGTAGTATTCCTTCGTATAGGCGGAAGCGTCGACGCCTTCGCATTCGCGCGTGAGATAGGTCGTCATATCCGCGTCGTTACCCTTTGAGAAAATCATCGTGAACTTCGGGAATTTCAGCACTTTTTCGCCCGCCTGGAACTTCGTGCGGATATCCGCGATATCGATATCGTAATCTTTCGCCGTTTTGATGGTGTCTTTGAGTTTATCCGTCTTGATTTGCTGGAATTGCGAAATCTGGCAGGACGTATCGACAAGCCATTTGCATACGCGCGGGGGCAGGTTTCTCAATTCGTTGAAGCAATACCACAACGGACCGCTGGGGAAGTTGCTGTCTTCAAGGGCTTTATAGACGTCGTTAATGCGTTGCGCGGCGTCGGGATAGCACTTGATGGAAACCTTGTAACTGTCGTCGTTTTCACGGATAATACCGAAAGATTTGCTGCTGTATTTGAACGTCCAGTCAAGCGAGCCGCGTTTTTTGATGGTGAAGACGTTGGGTTTGCTCATGAAATACGTCGCAAGTTCCTGCGAAGACAGGGTTTTCGTACGGGGCTGATTGAGAATCTCGTCGAATTTCGCACTGCCGACCATATTCACCGCGCACAATTCCATATCGGTTGCGCCCAAGGCGTTGTAAACTTTGACGCTGTCGTCGAATTTCGCGACCTGCATGTAGTATTTTCCGTTGATTTCTTCGATATTCTTCTTATAGAAGTTGTCAATCTGGAAGCTGGAAAGCTCCACCGTTCTTTTGGTCGTATTGAGCGCGACTTCGGGTTCAAGAAGGTGATCGCTGATTTCCTTGGAAATCTTTTCGTCCTTTTCCTTTTCTTTGACTTCCTGCTTAATCTGCATATTTTCTTTCAGCGAGGCGCCGATAGGTCTTCTCTTTGACGTGCCTGCCGTGAGTAACGTGATGAGAAGCAATAGAAGTTGCGCGATGAACGGGATTATCGGCACGATTTTCGCAATCGAGAAGGGCGTCGTCTTGTCGTAAATCACGAAAATATAAACGTATGCAGAGATGGCGGCGCAAATTACCGACAAAACGATGATGAGGATTTTCAGCAGACGGAAGTTCTTTTCGGGCGAAAGTTTCGCTCTCAACCTTTCGGAACGCTGCGCGAGCGTAAGTTCTTCCTTTTTGGGTTTTTCTGCTTCCGCGTCGTCGGCTTTATCCTTCGATTTTTTGTCGGGTTTGCCTTTTTTCGCGACGACTTTTTTGTCTTCCGTCACCGGCTGTTCTTCATTTTCGGTAACGGCTGCGGGCGTTTCTTCCGCGGGCGTTTCTTCCTGTTTTTCTTTGGTTGCAGGTGCGGATTTTTCCGCCGCTTTTTTTGCCGTAGCGGCTTTTTTCTCGCGCGGTTTCGACGGATTTTTCGCGGCTTGTTTTTCGGTTTTTTCAACCTTTTCAACAGGCGTTTCGCCGCCCATAACAGGGCGTTCTTCTGACAAATCGGGCAGGGGGACTGCCTCGGATTCAACGTTTTCAGCCGCTTCTGGCGCGCTTTCTTCAACGGGTATTTCGGCTGTTTTGACGGGGGTTTCGGCATCTTCGACAGGGAGTTCCTCGGCGGGTTCCGCAGGGGTTTCCGACATCGTGATTTCGCCTTCGTCGAACATCGAAGGATCGAAGGTTGCCGCGCCGATTTCGGGCAATTCGTCCGCCGCAGGTTCCGGTTCGGACAGGCTGACGCTTTCTTTTTCCGCCTTTTCCTCGGCGGCGAAAGACTCATACTGACCTGCCGCAAATTCAGCCGCGGCAAGGGCGTCTTCGAGACTCAGAGGCTGCTTTGCTTTTTCGGTTTCGTCAACGGTTTCGGGACTTACGGAAGGCGTTTCGTCCGCGGCGATTTCAGCATTTTTCGTCGTGCTGTTTGCCACGTTTTCGGTAACGTTTTCCGCATTTTCCGCCACGTTATCGGTAACGGTTTCCGTCACGTTTTCGGCCGTTTCCAAAGCGTCGTCGACATTGACATTCTTTTTTGTTGCCATAGTATATCTCCTTAAAATTTTGAACAAAAAACTGTATGTTGTACCATAAATTATAATAAAGGAAAAAAATATTGTCAATGCTTTTTCGGTCGCGTCGGAAAAAATTATGAATTTGCACGGCGGAATTTTTTTGACTGACATAAAAGCGACTTTATAATGCAAAATTGAACGATAAAGTATATTATTTTGCGTGTAAAAAATTGCGTATTTTTGGCGAATTTTTACGAAAAAACGTCGATTTTTTGAAAAATTCGGAAAGCAAACGCACGGCGGAATTTTATTGTACGACTGTATAATTTCGTACGAAAGTGTTGAAAACTCGTGCCAAAAAAATCAAAATAATTTTCCGAAAAATTTGAAAAATACCTTAAACCGCCGTAATTCCGCCTGATTTTTTTATGTTTTTGCAATATTTTGCGCCGAAATTTTTTTTAATCTTGAATTTTAACAAGTCGTATGTTATAATAAATTAGCAAAAGAATATTTTTTGTTTTGACAAAATAATTGCGAGGTAATATGTACAAGTATTCTTACAAGGCACTTTCGCCGGAAGGAAAACGCGTAAGCGGCACGATCACCGCCACGAGCGAAGACGACTTCAATCAGGTCATTTCGTCGCGCGGTCTGAAATGCTATTACGTCCATGCCACGGGAAAGGGCGACGCAAGCAAACTTTCAAAACTCGACACCGCGCTGGTGTTGCAGTTTTGCCGACAGCTCGCGTCGATGCTGAACGCCGGCTTGCCTCTTATTAAGTCGCTGGAAATGCTTTACGAACGCACCGAGAAACCGAAACTCAAAAACGTGCTTGCCGCATTGTTTGAAGAGGTTCAGAAAGGTAACTCTCTTGCGGAGTCGATGGGTGCGCTTCCGGGCGTATTCCCCAACCTTCTCGTGAGCATGGTCAAGGCGGGCGAAATGAGCGGTAAACTGGAAGAGACTCTTATCCGAATGGCGGACTATTACGAAAAGGAAAAAAAGAGAAAAGGGCAAATCAAATCGGCAACGTCATATCCGAAAATCGTTCTGGCGATTTGTCTTGTCGTCGTTGTGGTTTTGCTTATCTGGATTATGCCGAAGATGATTTCGATGGTGTCCGAAGATAAGTTGCCACTGGTCACGAAAATCCTGCTGAAAATCAAGGACTTCATCATGAAGGACTACATACTGATTATCGGCATCGTCGCCTCGCTTATTATTTTCATCCCGATCGTTAAGCGAATCGAGGCGGTTGACCTTTTCGTTTCCAAAATGAAAGTCAAAATGCCGGGCATCGGAAAATTGCAAAAAATGATTTATACGTCGCGTTTTGCAAGCTCGCTTTGCACGCTGACGAGTTCGGGCGTACATCTTCTCGACGCGCTGACGATGGTGTCGGAGATGATGGACAACACTTACGTATCGCGGCAGATCGACGACGCTGTCGAAGCAATCCGTCGCGGCGAGTCGATATCCGCCGCGTTGCAGACGGTCGACGCGTTCGACCCGCTGCTTACGACAATGATATTCGTCGGTGAAGAATCCGGTTCTCTGGACGAGGTTCTCGGGCAGACTGCCGCTTATTTCGAAGACGAAGCGGACACTGCAATCAAGAGTCTTACCGCAATGATAAACCCCGCCCTTATGGTTGTAATGGCGGTTGTCATCGGCGTAATACTTATCGCAATACTTATGCCTATGTTCTCGATGTACGACTCGATAGGCACGGATACCGAATAAAGGGCAGATTTGGAGCAAAATTATGATTTACTACTACTTGAACAACGACAAACTCAAAGCGATGTTTGCGACGGCGGGCGGAAAGAGAATTACCGTGAAAGAATTTTACGATATGGATTTCCCCAGTGAATTTCTGAACGACCCGAGCGCAACCAATATCGACCTTCAACTTACCGAAGCGATGCTCGATATGATCCGCAAAAACGATATCAAGTCGAAAGCGGCGAAATTCGTCCTTGAAAACAACAAGATACCGTTCCGCGAGATGATTTTGCCTTACGCAAAGCCGTCGATTCTGTATCCGATAATTTCGGCGGAACTTTTCACGGATAAAAAACTTGCGGAAAGTCACACCGTCGACTTTGTCGAGATTGACAGAAATATCGAAGATCCCGACGAAGAGATGCAGGAAGCCGCGCTGAACTCCCCCGAAGAGGGCGAGGAAGAACAGGAAGAGAAGAGCGAAAAGAAAAAGAAAGCGAAAAAGGCGCGTCTTATGATCACGTACATAGACAACCTTGTCATCGAAAACCTGAAAAAGTGCTGCCGCGAAGTCGGCATGAAACTCACGGCAATCGATATTTCGCAAAGCGCGCTGTCGAAACTCGTCGATTTTATGAAAGAAGACCTGCCGCAATATTTCGTGCTTGTCGACTATCGCATGACGACGATTACATCGTATCTTTTCGCGGATTACAAGCATGTCTTCTCGCTGTCGAAACCCATTTATTCGATGCCCAACGAAAACTATGCGAACGAAATGGCGTTTTTCATCAACGACTTTTCCGGCATCGTGAGCGAGGCGATTCAGTTCTTCCGCTCGAAATATACCGATTACAAATTCGACGACGTGTTTATCACGGGCGACCTTGACAGGTTCCAGTCGGTCGAAAGCGACCTTTACGGTTTCATGGGGCTTAACGTCAAGATGCTTCCCGTACCCGAAAGCGTATCGGGCGTCGAGCAGCTTGATTTCAACGCGCTTTCACCGCTTATCGGCACAATGCTCAAATAACGAGGTGGATTATGGCAAAGAGAAAGAGAAACATAGATTTTATCGCCGCGCAAAAGGCGATTGGAAAATCGGGGCAAAGCACCTCGTTTGAGTTTATTCTTGTCGTTACGGTCGTCGTGGTGGCATGCGCGATGGTCGGGTGGTATCTTGTGGCGCGTTCGCAGTACAACACTGCCGTGTCCGACCTTGAATCTGCCAAGACGGAACTCACCAACCAGAAAAACACGCTTGCCAAGAACGAAGACAAGTTCAAAAACTTCACGGTGGTGCTTGACAAAAACGGCAACCCCGTGACGAAAGGCACCGACAAATACGGCAACACGATTTACCAATACGAGTCGTTGACGGAAGTCGCGACGCGCGTTGCAAACGCACTTGCGGGCGCGCAGGCAACGTCGAAAGAAGCCGACGCCGCGATAAACCTTACCGGCACGATTTTCGACATAATCTTCACAAGCGCGAACAAGACGGAGTGCAAGGTGACGCAGTTCACTTTCACCAACGGAAGGATCACGTTAAAACTTACGGGCAAGGGTTCCCAGTCGATGCGAAACTACGTTTCGGCGATTAAGGAAAACGGCAGCGGCTATATTCAGAGCGTTGAGCCGTCGATGGACACCGCTACCGATTTTTCGGTAAGTTTCGACGTCGTGAACGATAAACTTTTCGGCGGCAGCGACAAATAAGGAGGACGGGAAAATGACGATTAACAGAAAAGAAAAAATATTGATTTTCGTGCTTATCCTGTTCCTGCTTGTAGGCGGCACGTACACTCTTGGCATCATGCCGAAAAACAACGACAAAAAAACCGCTCAGGAAGAGTTGCAGACGGTCGAAGGCGACATCGCGAAGGTCAAAAAGCAAATCGACGCGGTGAGCCCGGCAAGGTACAACAAGCTCGTTGAAGAAATCAGACAAAACGAGGCGGCGTTGAAACAACTTACCAGTCCGAGCAACAACCTTAATGAAGAACTTATACCCAGCAATATGCCCGGACATCAGGACTCTGTGGCGATTGCGGAAACGCTGTACAAATTCTTTGGCGACCTTGGTTTCAACGTTGAGATAAGCCTTGGCAGGCCCGTCACGACGTCCACCAAAAAGGTTTACACCATATCGAGCGCATACAAGACGGACATGCAGACGCTTTACAAGGTGACCGACGCGATCGCGCGCGTGAAGTCGTACAATCTGACGTATCTTTCGATGACGCCGGACGGAAACAACGTTTCGGGCACGTTCTCGATGACGATCACGTACATTCTGAACGAATAGCACGACATTACTTGTGCGGAAGCGGCACCTTAAAATAAAGGATATTATATTATATAAATATAACAAAAAGTTACAAAAACGCGCGAAAGCGCAGTCACAAAGATAAGACGGGAAAAATAAAAAAGTACGATTGACGGAAGGAGGTCAATTATGCTGACGTTATTAAAAAATATAGAAAGGTTTAACAAGCGGTACAATAAAAAACGCGGCAGCGCGATGCTTATGGTACTTATGACTATGGCGATTATTATCGTCGTAGGCACTTCTATGCTCTTTGTGACGCTTTCCTCCTTCTCGAACAGCATTGCGGACACCCAGCAGGAACGCGCGTACAACGCCGCACTCGTAATGACCGAAACGCTGAAAAGCTCCTCATATCTCGGCAAACTTATCGAAAGCAATTCCTTTGAGCTTGAACAAGATAATCCCGTCAAACTCCAATTCGACAACGGCGACCTTGATGAAGAACTTGACGATTTCACGATAATCAACGGCGTGAAAGTTTACGTCACGTTTACCAACGCGTCAAAGGAAAAGACGTCGCTTGACAGCGTACTTGTCGACGTAAGGGGCGTAAAAGGCTCGCAGGAAAGAACGGTGAGCTTCACTTATAACAAAGAAACGACAGTCAAAAACGTTACGCTCAAAGACACGTTCGGCAACGCCTTGGTAACCAACAACGACTTGGGCGGAGAACAAAAACGCGACGACCTTGTTTTCAAGAGAATCGAGGGCGATATTTCAATAAACTGTTGGGATGAAGAAGTCGTGAACGGGCAAACCGTGAAGAAGATGACCACCCGATACTTCAACCCGATTATTCTTGAAGGTCTTACTGGCAGTATCTTTGCCAACGGCGACCTTATTATCGGCGCTGCCGACAACGTTATAAAAGTTCAGGGCAATATCTATTGCGACGGCAACCTTACAATACGCGGGCTTGACCTTGGCGTAAATCTTCCCGCGCTTTTCAAAAAAACGTACAACAAAAAATATATCAAATACAGCACGATCGGCAACAAGACTTTTGCAGGCTTCGATATCCTTGGCACCGGCGAATACATAGAGCGCGAACAAGAGGGCAAAGTGAACGAGGCGATGTATCTGAAATACAAAACGAAAGACGGCGACGACGCATTTTTGCCGTTGCAGGTTTATGACGAAGTCTCGCACTACACCCTTATGGATCTTGCGGACGAAAACGCCGAAACGTACACTTTCTGGACAAGAAACTGGGAGAACGGCGGCGCGATTGAAGAAGTCACAATAACGCTCAGGGTAAGAGTTAACGGCGAATTGCAGGCGGTTGACGCGACATACAATAACAAAAGCGGCATCAATAACGCGCAATATATCGGCGCGACGATGTATTCCACGCCCGAATGCAACCCCGAAGACATGATAATGCAGTATCCGAAGGGCGGCAACGTTTATTGCAGCGGCGACATTATCTTTGACAGGGTAAATTATGGGTATAACTGGGTTTATGCGCCGGCAGCATTAGGCAACAGCACCGAATACCAATATCACGACCTTGCAATTTATGACGGCAAAGGGACAATAGACGCTTCAAACAAAAATGATCGTGAAAAAGTTGAAAACGCCACCGTGTCTTACAACAAAACCAAGATGAGAGGCGACATATTCTGCATGGGACGCATGATTATCGCGCCCGAAAATCTTGTGCTCACGTCCAAAAGCACAGATGGTAAAGACGAGAAAGACGAGGTATTCACGAGAATGAACGGTTCAAACTTCAACCGTTATTTTGACAATGAAACTTTCCAAAGCACCAATTTCTTCTCACGTCTGAAAACATTGCTTGGTTTTGACGGTGAAAAGTGGAACAAAAACGCAGGTAGCTTTAATTACGACGCAACCGATTCTTACAGATTTGTATATAAAGGAAAAGGTAAATTAACACCAACTTATGAAGCTGAGCACAGTTTCAAGGATAACAGTAACGTCGAAAGCTTTTTAACCGCGTTAAAAAACCATGGACAAAGCAATCTGAAAAAAACCCTGGTAGAAGTATTCGATAAAACAATAAACGACAGCGGATATATCTTAAAAGGCGACGGCGACTTGTCCGCGGAGGGAACAGACGGCGTGCATAAAGAGTATCGCCCCGTAGAATTCAGCGAAACTTCCAACATTTATATCTATAACTGGGCTTACGAGCCGCTTATTAAAAATACGGAAAATAAAGAAGGCTCGGAAGAAAAAGTAAAGGTACAGCGCCAACTTAACAGCACTTCACTGGTGCGGGAGTCGCGCGTGGACATCGATGAGACCTCGGTCAGCACGGTAAACGACGTAACTTACAAAGCCGCGCTCACGGTAAAATATCAGATTCTCAACGTAAACGAGATTTACGTAGGTAGCGGCAATATCGAGGCTGTTGGGATCAACGCGTTCGGTTACGAAAGCGACGCCGGCGTGATAGCGAAAAAAATCGACACCATTGGCGATATGATTTCAAGCGAATATCAGGAGCATAGTCTTCTTGATCTTATTATGAAAATTTATGGTCTGAACAAGGAACAGGCGCTTGAAAAACTGAGAACAGAATATCTGAAGATTGACGACAAGGTATATACGGGATATGCCGACTTAACGTACAGCATTAAGGATGACGAGAAAGGAAACGACTGCGTCTTCCTGAAATATGATCTTATCGCATTAGCCTACTATAAATGCACGGATTATGAAAGGCATGGGGATACAGAGAGAACAATTGAATGGACAAAAGAGAACGAAGAAGTGGAATATCTTTTATTGCCAAGAGTATTGTATAGGGACAATAAGTTTTACATTGTCGATCAAATAACAGGTGATTGGAAAGATTATGATCCCGAGGACGAACTGGATAAATTTATGAAAGATGCCGGGTTTACTGATGACGAAAAGGCAGTAATTCAGCGGGTAATGGAAAATAAAGACAATGAAGACAATAAAGACAATAAATTCAAATTCAAATTCAGCGACGGTTTATATGGAATAGATAAAAATACATTGAAAACAGTCGTGCAGAATTATGTGGACAATCGAGCAGTAATTAAAGAAAGGTATACACGTGCTCAGGTTTTCGGTGATGGTACGTTCGGTTTTAACTTTACCACTTTTGGCGGAAGAGAGGGTGAAATCAGAAAACTTGCACTTTATGTAGGGACGTATAGCTTTGCCGACAACTTAGGAGCCACGAGCACCATTGAGACGAATAGATACAAGGATGAGTATAATAAACCGCAAATAGTCTTAACGTATGATGACATAAAAGACGTGGTTGAAGATTATGCCGATGACGTCAAACAGCTGGCGCTTTTAAGCAATAGCGACAAGAACAGTTTCAAGGCGATTACGAGCAAAGAAGACGTTGATAATATGATAAAAGCCGACACGACAACCACAGTCGGCGAAAGCGCATTCTTATCCGTGCGTGCGTTCAGTGACGAAGACCACGGGATGTATCTGCGCTCATCCAACGCGCGGTATGCAAACGCGGACAAAAATTCAAGCGTTTCAGCGGTTTTCAGGGAAATTATCGACGAAGGGTTTGTAAAAATCGCGATACTTAAAACAACCAAACTCACCGCAGAGTTTATGCGCGATCAAATCGACACAGGAAAAATCACGGTCAACGAATACAACCAGGTAAGCGAAGTACAGGACGACGCGTCGCTGAACCCGTTAAGAGAGCTTAAACAGAGCGAGTTTATTTTGAAGAAACTGAACGAAAAAACCGCCACGTACACGATCGATGATCTTAATAAAATGTTAGAAAAAAAGCCAATCGATCCCAGGGGTATAACTAACTTCTATGACATTAACAATCTTGCAAACATAGAAGGCAGCGTCGGTATACTTGAGTGGATTGACAAAAACACTAACAATGTATGGACGTATACCAGGTATCAAGCAACGGCGCTAAATTCAAAAAATCGTTTTTATGCGATTTACAACAGCGATAGCGTTGACAATAACGTGCGCGTTTTACAATTCACAAACGGAGGCAAAAACGTCACACCGTTGACTTGTGACAACACCTTTGGTCTGGATCCGCTGTATTGTACTTATGACGACAAAGGGAATCCCGTTGGCGGAAATCAGGGCGGTGTATTTGTCAATCTCTCGCTGACCGGAATACGTACGCAGGTTGACTATACCATATCCGAAGACACGTATTTCAACTTCGGCGGGGAAGGCACAGGCGGTATAAATACCAAGTTGCAAGATCCCGTCATCTTCGGCGCGAGCAAAGATGACGGCATAATCGACTCGATTAACCAACTGAACAATACAAAACGTATGAATATTACAATCGACGCAACCGAAAAAGACGTTTACGTTTATATCAACGCGCCTTCGAAATATACTAAAGTCGAAAGCGGGAAAGGTTCATACGTGAAAAACGGCGACGAGTACACGCTGGTCGGCGAAGGCAAGGGCGATTACGAACTTCAGGCGGGCATTGAGTTCAGAAAATGCAGCTGGCGCGTTAAGGGAAAACACAACGCCTATATTATGCTTGTCGGCGACACTTCCATCAATGCAAACGCATATAAACTCAGCGTCAACACGGGCGGCGGTGTTTTCGATAACTCGGCGGACAGAAGTGACTCGATGCTCGGCACGCATTTCTACTCGGGCTTCTACACCACCTATTCGGGTTCTTATACAATGAACGAAGAAAACGAAAGCAGCCTTAAACTTGCGGCGAAAGAAGTCAGCACAGTCGAAAGCGGCAATCTGTGCATTATCGGGACGATGGGCAACCAGCTGCTTCTGGGACGTGGCGGTTATATCAACGGGTTTGTGTATCTTCCCAACGGTAAATACGTCAACAACTCCACGGGCTTTTTGGGAATTCTGCCCAACGCATATTCAAACAACAACCAGGCAACAATTGTCGCAAAAGATATTTCGGTCAAAGGCAGTAATATAGGAAACCTGGTCTTCCAGGCGTTTGACGTATCGTCAAGCGCGGGCGGCGCGGGCAGCGATATCGATATCGACTATATCGAATCAAACGAAAAGATAACTTATACCAAATGGAATTTCGGCGGGTACTATTACGGCTAAAATGAGAAAGGTTTTGAAACGCTTAAAACTGAATAAAAAAGGTTTTACCTTTGCCGAATGTATCGTTGCAATCGCGTTGTTTGCGATCGTCGGCACGCTGGCTTTCACCATGTTCAACACGGCGACGCGCTATATGTCCAAGGCGAAAAAGGAAGAAGCCAAAAGAGCGCAGGCGCAGGAGCAGGCTCTTTTGAACACGTTCATGTACAAGGAAGGCGACGAGGTTAAGGGATATATCATTTATCCGAGCCGCGTTTTGCAGGTGTCGTACATCAGCACGTCAAAAGGCAACGTGCCGCAGTACTCAGTGGTGCTTAATTACGACACCGATTACGGCGCGGTACCGTTTGCGGTTGCGGTCGAAAAAGTAGGCGCCCCCAAAGTGCCATATATCCACAGTATCACAAAATATCAGGTGACGTCGGACAAGGGCACAAAACGTATACTTTTTGTTTATGACGACGATATCGATTACGACCTGAACAATCCGGAAGAAGTCAAAAGTAATGTTCTTACGCTTGACGAAGTAGATAGGTACTTTAAAGATTAAAATGAGAAAACTCGCAAAAATCTTAAAAAATAAAAAAGGCTTCACCTTGGTCGAAGCGATCGCGGTCGTCGCCATTATGGGTATTCTCGCAACGGTTATCGGCGGGCTTGTCACGGCAGGCACGACGGCTTATATGCGCCAGAAAGAAAACGCCGCCGCAAAAGACCTTGGCACAATCGTCCAGAACGAAATCAAGCGGGCGGCAAGGTCGTCGGTTGAGGTATATTTGCAGGACGGCGCGCTCCCGAGAGATACCAACATAATCGGGATTGACGATAATCAGACCACTTATACAATGAAAAACGCGCCGACGGGCGAGTACAAGATGTTCTCGTCGTCCGAAGACGGCAGGCTTGTGTATTCGACGGACAGCGGCAACACCACGCAGGAATACTTCACGTCAAGCGACGCCGAAAAGCGCGCGTTTTACGGCAGTTTCACGATTAAGGTTTACTTCCGTGCGATTGTCAATACCTTTAATGAGATTACGTCCGTCAAGGTGTTCTGCGACGTCTTTAACGCCAAAGGGCAAAAAAAATTCGACTCCCCGGGGCTTGAAATCGACTTTATCGAGGCGGATTACAGCCAATCGACGGAAACTAAACGTTTCAAAGGCATTTTCAGTTTCGAGCAGGGCAATATCGGGGCAATCACGGGCGACGCAGCCGCCGGTCAATACAAAAACATGCTGCTGGACGCTAACTACAAGCCGTACAATAACAACGACAAAGGGTTCAAGAATTTTTATTTCCGAACCGTGACAGGCGGTTGATAAAATGGAACTTGGCCATCTGTTATTCACGATATTTTCCGCATTTTTCGGGCTTGCGGTCGGCAGTTTTCTGAACGTTTGCATTTACCGCATTCCCAAAGGCACGTTTTTCACCGAAAAACACAGTTATTGTCCGAAGTGCGGGCAGCCGCTGAAATGGTACGACATGGTGCCGGTTTTCAGCTGGATTTTTCTTGGCGGAAAGTGCAGGAATTGCAAGGAAAAAATCTCCGCAAGGTACCCGATTGTGGAGTCGCTCAACGCCGTATTGTGGACGTTGTCGGCATATTTTATTGGGCTTAACGCCAACGCGTTCATATACGACGCGCTGTTTTCGGCGCTCATCGTGATGACGTTCATAGATATCGACACGAAAGAGATCCCGAACGGCATCGTCGTGTTCATCATAATTTTGTCGATCCCGCTGTTTTTCACGGCGAAGGACGTTGTGTGGTGGCACCGTCTTGTTGGCGCGGTGGTTATCAGCGTGCCGCTTTACGTAATCGCGCTCGTGACGGGCGGCATCGGCGGCGGCGACATAAAGCTTTATTTTGCGCTGGGGCTTGTGTTGGGGCTTTACCCGACGCTTGTGTCGGCGTTTATCGCGATAGTGTCGGCGGGGCTTATCGGCGGCGTACTTTTGCTGACGAAAAAGGTCAGAAAGGGGTACGAGCTTCCGCTTGGTCCGTTTATCGCGCTTGGTGCGGTGGTCACGGTTTTTGCGGGCACGCCCATAATCGACGGCATAAAAAACTTATTTGGAATATAATATTTATATATCATAAGGAGAAGAGATGCAAAGAGGAGCAAGTTTAGGCGACATCCTGTTGGAGAAAGGCTTTATTAAGCAGGCGCAACTGGATGACGCAAAACGTTGGCAAAAAACACATCCCAACGAAAAAATCAGCGCGATATTATTGTCGCGCGGCATTATCACCGAGGACGAGATGCTCTCAGCAATGGCGGAGCGTTTCAACACGACCTATATAAATACGGAGCTTGTCGTCCGTCGTCCCGAAATTCTGAAAAACGTCCCGGAGCAAATCGTCAAAAAGCACTGCATAATGCCGCTTGACGTGAAGGCGGGGCAGATAATAATCGCCACGCACGATCCGCACGACATCGGCGCGTTCGAGGACGTAAAGATGGTCACGCGTATGGACGTCGGATTTGTCCTTGCGCCGCAGCGTATCATCGAAAGCGCGATTGAAAAGTACTACACCAACGCCGGCAACTTCTTCGTGTCGGACGAAGCGACGCAAAAGGTTGTCCAGCAGACTTCGGCGGCAACCCAGCAAAAGTTGTCCGAAATCGAAAGCCGCGTTGACAACACGCCTGTCGTCAAACTTATCAACAGCCTTATCACGCAGGCGTACATGCGCCGCGCGTCTGATATTCATATTGAGCCGTTTGAGGAGCAAATCCTTGTCCGCATGCGTATCGACGGCGAGCTTGTCGAATGTATGCGATTGGACATTTCCACGCTTAACAGTATCGTTTCGCGTTGTAAAATCCTTGCGGGCATCAACATTGCTGAAAAGCGAATCCCGCAGGACGGCCGTATCGACTTCAACAACGGCGACATCAACATCGACCTTCGTGTCAACACGCTGCCCACGATTTACGGTGAAAAGGTCAACATGCGTCTTCTTGCAACCGAGGACGCCGCGCTCATCACGCTTCCCGACCTTGGCATGCCCGACAAACTGTTTAATCAGTTCTCCCGCATCATCAAAGCGCCGAACGGGATCATTCTTGTCACGGGGCCTACGGGTTCAGGTAAGTCGACGACGTTGTACGCCGTCCTTAGCGAACTCAACAAACCGAACGTCAATATAACGACTGTCGAAGACCCTGTCGAAAAGCAAATCTTCGGCGTCAATCAGGTGCAAACCAACGCAAAGGCGGGCTTAACGTTCGCAAGCGGACTTCGCGCAATCCTGCGTCAGGACCCGGACATCGTCATGATCGGTGAAATTCGTGATACGGAAACCGCCGAAATCGCAATCCGCGCCGCTATCACAGGCCACTTGGTTTTGTCCACGCTGCACACCAACGACGCCGCGTCAAGTATCGTCCGTCTTATTGACATGGGCGTTGCGTCATACATGGTCGCGTCGTCCGTGAACTGCGTTGTCGCGCAAAGGCTTGTCAAAAAACTTTGCCCGGAATGCAAGAGAAAACGCGAAATCAAGGCGGAAGAGGCTGCAATTCTGAAAGATCCGTCAATCACTCATATTTATGAGCCTGTCGGCTGTCCCCGCTGCGGCAACACCGGTTACAAGGGACGTACCGCAATTTACGAAATTATCGAAATCGACAGCGACCTTCGCCGTATGATATCCGAGGGCAGGACAACAGAGGAAATCCGCGACTTCGCAAAAGAGCACGGCGCAACGTTTTTGGAAGACAGCATCCGCACGCTCATCGGCAACGGCACGACGTCCATGTCCGAGTTTTACCGCCTTATTTACAGCATTTAATAAACGCACTTTATGTCATTGCGAGCGTAAATCAGGGGACCCCGCGGGATACTGTGTACCCGTGGGGAAAAGGAATAAACAAGCAAAAGACAAACAATTGACGTTTACGGCGATTGTTTGGTCAAAAGCGCAGTTTATGACGTATCGCCCGGAAGGGGCACCGCTTGTATTAAAAAACTCTGCAACTTCTTGCAGAGTTTTTATATTTATTTTGATGGAAACCATATTTCTTTTGCATTTGGGGGTAGAGCGTCTTTTTTGGACGGCTTTACGTTAGCAAATGCAGAAGTCTCGTAACAAAGCGCATTTTTAATTTCGTCAATTTTTTCTTTATCACGAATTATTACGTTGTGTTCAAAAGAACTGATTGCCATAAACTACCTTTTGTTTTTTTCTTATTTTATCACACAATGTCGGCAAAAACAAGCAAAAGAGTGTAGGGTAGCATTTTTATAGTAAGGTTCCGTGCAACGCACTTTATGTCATTCTGAGGAGCGAAGCGACGTGAGAATCCCCCGGAAGGGAACCATATAAAAAAGCGAGGCGTTTGCCTCGCTTAATGTTTTGTTTAGTAATAATTTGTACTATGCTATGGTACCATCCGAATTTACGGTATAATATGTATCATTGCCGCCAGCCTTGGGTTTGTAACCAACTTTGATTTTTGTAGGCGCAGTATCATTATCGAGTTCAAGATAGATATTGCCTTTTTTTGCATTTGCTTTAAGCACAAGCAAGCCAGGAAATTCTTTATTTAACTCTGTATTTAAGCCATCAATTGTTACTGCCGTGGCATTCGCAGAACCTGTACCAGGAAATTGAAGAACACCTTCGTCAGAAACTATTATATCATTACCAATAATTAGAGAAGCAATTTGGTCAGCAACTTTCCTTGCTTGGGTTTGGTTTGCCTTGTCTGTGTTTTTGTTTAATTGTGAAACCGTAACACCGGCGACCGTGCCTGCAAGGACTGCCATGATTGCGATTACGACGATAAGTTCAACGAGCGTGAAGCCCTTTTTGTTTTTTCTAAGTTTTAACATTTATGTTAATCCTCCACTATAATTATTTCAAAATTTGAGCATACAGGGCAAAAAATCCTTATTTTGCGACGTTTTGTCCGATATTTTTTTGTTCAGGGAAAACTGCATAAAAAAATGTCTTAGTTTCCCTTCACATTTATAATTATACTTTATAAAATATGCCTCGTCAATACTTTTTTTGAAAATATTTAAATACTATAATAGTACTATATTGTATAATAGTCCAAAAAAGTCCCATTATTGTGCAACTTTCGCCCATTCAATGCACATATTCAAATATTTTCATACGTTTTTTTAAATTTTCCCCAGCAAATACTAACATTTACCAAAATTCATACAGGGTAATTGGCGCGCTGTGCGGCTTACGCCAGGGTGTCCTGTCATCACAATGCGGTCACCTTATTTCATTCGGTACGAAGTACTTAATGTCATTGCGAGAAGTTGCTTATTATGGAAACCGCTTCAAAAACGATTAAAGTGTTTATGTGGAATTCAAAACAAACCGAATAAACATTATACAGTATTAAAACTAATTATATTTATCCATACACAACTTAACTCCGGACACCGGACAATTTCTCCTTAAAAAGATGGTCATCTATTTAGCAAGAGTGTCCTTTTGACAGTTTGATAAAAACCACTATATTTTTATGTTGTTTTGTGCCCATTCCGTACGAAGTACCCTGCCATTGTAATGCGATAACTTGTTTTACTCGGTGCAACGCACTTATGTCATTACAAGTGGATTACACAATATGTGCCGTTCTGTCTATCAAAACCAAAAACTATAAACGCCATTTTATCCGCTTTCACCAACTTCCGTACCTGATCAACACCACTATTTATCAATACATTATTAAATCCGTCGTTATATATGATAGCAAGAGTGTCCTTTTGACAGTTTAATAAAAAAAACCATTTCAAGCGCGGTTTTTGCCTTACTAATCGCAAAATAAGGATTTGTCGCAGCATTGCTTTGTTCAATGACAGTGTGCGTCGTGTTGTCCAAATCAAACATTGAAATAATTATAGTGGAGGATTAACATAAATGTTAAAACTTAGAAAAAACAAAAAGGGCTTCACGCTCGTTGAACTTATCGTCGTAATCGCAATCATGGCAGTCCTTGCAGGCACGGTCGCCGGTGTTACGGTCACCCAGTTGAACAAAAGGACGGACGAAGCAAACCACACCCAAGCCAAGAAAATTGCTGACACTATTTACGAAGAATTATTAGCAAGCGTAGAAGTTGGCGTTAAAAATGCAGATATGACCAGCGCTGTTACCGATGCTTACGGCTCATCTGTTATTTTTACGGGCACACCTACAGCTGGAAAACAGTTTTTAGTAACTATACCCGCAGATGACACTGCTGTAGATTCAAGAGAATATACTGTTGAATACAAGGGCAAACAAGGCACAAAAGGCGATATTAAATATAAAATTACCGCAACCGGCGGCGTTGTTAAGGGTTAATACATTTTAATAAACACAAAAAGCGAGGCGATTGCCTCGCTTTTTAATTATCCGAATTCCGAATTATTCCTTGTTTAATGACTTTATTTTATGCTCAATGGTTTATCGTATTGAGAAAAAGTGTAGAATTCTACAAAAATTCTCAATAGGTCATTTGACCTATTCTGATAAGCGGTTTGCTTTGAGTATCTCATATCTAATCATATTGTCATCTTTGCTTCTTTGAACCATAACATTAAAAGCACGCAAGCGTTCAACATTTATAGGCACATTAGCGAGGGGATTAGTGAAAATAATATAATTGTTTTCGATATCTCTTTCAGTAATAGCATTTTTTACAAGAATTATAGCAGAAATATTTTGATATTCTTCTTTTTCAAAGTAAGCTAAATCCAATTCGAGATTATCTTGTTTATAGCCTTTGTCGTTATACCTATGAGTCTCTACTCCTTCACCTTCGTCAATAAAGGATATAGGATTTCTACTTACCCACAAAACTTGATTACCTGCTCCATAAAGAATCTGTAATACAAGATCTAACATCAAATCACCACAAACCAAATTAGAAAAGACAGATGTGTTTATTGTAATTATGCGTGGAACTTGACTATCTATTGTTTTTTGTGACAAATAATCTTCAAATTTTTTCTTTTTGTCAGTGATAACACTTGTAATGCGCGGAAGAGCGGCCAAAAATCTAAATGATTTACGAGCCAAACATTTTTCCACATATTTTCTGCACTCTGTTCCTTTTTCGCCTCTTGTTACACTAACGCACTCAATATATCCAAGTTCTTCACAATAAAAATCCGGGCCTTTTTTATTATCGTTTTGCGCGGTTACCGAAAGCCCTTTTGTTTTCAAAAAATGATACGTCCTCAGTTCGTGAACAATGCTGTAAAACTCTTGCAACTCATTATCATTATTTTCAACAAGTTTTTTATAGGCTTTGTTTAATTTTTCTTCCTTATTAAGAATTGCTTTATCTGATGATGAATGGATTATATCGAGACATTCGTCAAATATAGAATCAAAAATTGTCTTATTTATAATCATTTCAAATACCTGTTATTTTTTGATTTTACTATATCACAAAAACATATAACTTGCAATATAGATAAACAAACGGGATTTTAGAAAAATGCTTAAAACAGGCATAACAAAAGCGAGGCAAACGCCTCGCTTTTAGATAATAGTTATTAAGATTAAGAAATTACACCTTCCATGCTTACCTTATAGGTTTTGCTGCCTCCATTTGCCTTGCCTTCATATTGTATTACGACACTTTTTTTGTCATCTGAAAGACTAATTAAAAATTCACCTTTCTTTGCAGCTGTATTTTTAGTATATGTTTCGCCAAATTGATCTTTAACTTTTTCTTTTACCTCATCAATTAAAAAAATAGTCGCTTTGGGTGTTGTAGTACTTGTTGGATCTTCACCTACAATAGTTGCAAAATCATCAGGATCTGCAACCATGCCAGCTACAAAGTCTGCGACTTGTTTTGCTTTTGTTTGATTTGCTTTGTCCGTGTTTTTATTCAGCTGTGAAACCGTAACACCGGCGACCGTACCTGCAAGGACTGCCATGATTGCGATTACGACGATAAGTTCAACGAGCGTAAAGCCCTTTTTGTTTTTTCTAAGTTTTAACATTTATGTTAATCCTCCACTATAATTATTTCAATGTTTGGTATCGGTACGCGTCGCACACTGCACTTTTGAAATCGCATTATTGCAGGCAATAATGCTCACTCTTTTGCTTGTGTGCTCCTTTTCCCCAAAAGTACAAAGTATCTTGCGTGGGTTTTATAATATGGTTCCCTTCCGGGGGATTCTCACGTCGTTGCTATGCAACTCCTCAGAATGACATAAAGTGCGTTGCTCGCAAGGGGACAACGGCGGTGATACATATTCAAAGCGTTTCCGAAACATTTTCTCTGCAAAAAATAATATATTGACACTGTACGCGCGAAGTAGTATAATTATATAAGTATGAAAAGGCGTGTTTTCAAAAATAAAAAAGGCTTTACGCTCGTTGAACTTATCGTGACCATTGCCATTATGGCGATTCTTGCCACGGCGGTTACGCCTGCCGTTTACGTCACGACAAAACGCCGTCAGAAGAGCGCTGCCGAAACCGACACGCAGACCATGTACAGGAACGCGATCGCGGCGGTTACGTACCTTTCGGGGCAGTATATTTATCCCAACAAGCCGGATCCGCGCAAAGAAGACGTGGACAACGGCGTGCACGGGTGGTACGTCACGTATTCCGCAATGGTGTGCAAGCGCATTTATCAGACCGTCATAGGGCTGGACATTCCCGTCAAATACTACAATCCCGATGCGTCGGGGACGGAAAAGGTCCTTGTGCCGGACGGCTGCAACGCGGTGGAGCGCAGTTCCTTTGTCAGCGCGGACAACAAAAATCCTTATATCGTCATTCAGGTTGTGGGCGTTACGAATAACGACGAAATCGAATATTACCTCATCGTCAGCTACCACAACGACAAGAATAAGTTTGAGGCTTGGGACGGCGGCGCGACGGTGCCAACGGCTACGCTTGAATACGTCACGAAAGATCCGACGACAAATCCGCAACTTAACCGCGCCTATCAGACCAACAAGGGCACTCCCATTCGCTATACGTTCAAAATAAGAACAAAGTAACGCTATTATGAAATATATCTTGCAGTTTTTTTACCTGGTTTTACAGTTCACCTGGGGCGCGATTCAAAACGTCCTGGGGTTTTTGCTTTTCCTGAAAAATATCAGGTGCGAGCACGCCTATTACCACGGCGCAATCCTGACCTTCCACGAGGGCGATTGGGGCGGCGTGTCGTTGGGCGCGTTTATCTTCATCAACGGCAAGCGCGGCGAGGAGTACAAAAAAACCGTGTCCGTGCATGAGTACGGCCATACCATTCAGTCGCTGATTCTGGGGCCGCTGTATCTGTTTGTCGTCGGGATTCCGTCGTTTGTATGGTGCAACAACAAGAAGTGCATTTCTTATAGACAGGATAATAATAAATCCTATTACGATCTGTATTGCGAAAGCTGGGCGAACAGGCTCGGCGAGGCGGTCACGCACGAGGAGGCCCCGCGCAAGTGAAAGAAAAGTTCAACGGGGTACTTTTGCATATAGGAAGTCTGCCGTCTGAATACGGCGTCGGCGCGCTGTCCAGGGGCGCGTTTTCTTTTGTCGATTTTTTGGCGGACGCGAAGGTCGATTTCTGGCAAACGCTGCCGTTATCGCCAACGTCTTTCGGCGACAGCCCGTATCAATCGCCGTCGGCATTTGCGGGGAATCCGTACTTTATCGATATAAATACGCTTGTTAAACGCGGGCTTTTGACGGAAAACGAGGCAAAACGCGCCAAAACAAAATCACTTGACTACGCCGAAATTTTTAACTCGCGATACGACGTGCTGCGCTGCGCGTTCAAAAGATTTCAAAAAAATTCCGATTATTCAAAGTTTCTTGAAAATAACGAATATTGGCTGGACGACTTCGCGCTGTTTATGGCGCTCAAAGTCAAAAACGGGTTTTCGTCGTTCGATATGTGGGAAAAGGACGAAAGACGGCGCGATACGCTGTCCGACGAAAAAATCGCCGCGCTTCAGGACGAGTGCGATTTCTGGCGGTTTTTACAGTTCGAGTTCTATCGCGAATTAGCCGCGCTTAAAGACTACGCAAAATCCAAAAACGTCGCGCTTATCGGCGATATCCCCATCTACGTCGCGTACGACAGCGCGGACGTCTGGGCGCACCCCGAAATATTCAGGCTTGACAAAAATATGCGCCCGAAAGAGGTCGCCGGCGTGCCGCCCGATTACTTCTCCGCCGACGGGCAACTGTGGGGCAATCCGCTGTACGACTGGAAAAAACAGCAGTCGGACGGCTTTTTGTGGTGGCATCACCGCTTGCTGCATCAGCTGCAATTTTTCGACAAAATCCGCATCGACCACTTCCGCGCGTTTGAAAGCTACTACGCCGTGCCGTATGGTGCAACGACCGCAAAAATCGGCAGGTGGGTGAAGGGCGTCGGCACGAAAATCTTCGACGGGCTTGACCTCGACGGCAGAATCATCGCCGAGGACCTCGGAATTATCACCGATAAGGTGCGCCGCCTTGTGAAACGTACCGGCTTCCCCGGAATGAAAGTCTTTCAGTTCGCTTTCGACGGCAAGAGCGATAATGAGCATCTGCCGGAAAACGTGAAGTATAACACCGTCTATTACACCGGCACGCACGACAACGATACGCTGAAAGGTTGGTACGACGCGCAGGGTGACGGCACAAAAGAGTACGTCAAAAAAACCCTCGGCGCAACCGACGAGAACGTCTTTGATAAAGCTTTCAAAAGGGTAATGCGCTCCCGCGCGAAATTCGTCATCGTGCCTATGCAGGACTATCTGTTGCAGGGCTCGGAGGCTAGAATGAATACCCCGGGGACGAACGACGGGAATTGGAAATACGTCCTGCCGAAAAATTACGCAAAGGTGAAAAACCGCATAAGAAAGTACGTCAGGAACAGATGTTCAGATAGCGCGGCGCGCACTGCGCTTTTGAAATCACATTATTGCAAGCAATAATGCTCACTCTTTTGCTTGTGTGCGCCTTTTTTCCACGCAAGTACAAAAGTATCTTGCGTGGGTTTTATGACAAGGTTCCCTTCCGGGGGATTGCCACGTCGCTACGCTCCTCGCAATGACAAATTATTATCCATAACTTGCCCGCAGGGCAAATATCACTGCAAAGCAATATCACTGTCGAAGACAATATCACTTGCCGAAAGGCAAATATAACTCGGATAAAGCGATAACATTTATCGCTTTATCGTTAAAAACCTGTGCCTTTTTCGGTGACGACGTTTTCACCGCTCAGGTAAATTTTGTAATATACTTCGCGATATTCTTGCGACTTTCCCTTGTAATAAAGATAAATCGCGTTTTGCTTAAAATCGGCGGAAAAAGTCCCCTTTTTTTCGGGAACGCCGTACGAATCAGCCCATTTTAAGGACGAAAACCTGTTTTTCAGGGTATTGTAAGCGGCTTCCGAGTACGCATCCGTCCATATTTCGTCGATACTGCCATACAACAAAAGATCTGTCACGTCGATTTCGATCCCCGTAAGTTCGGTGAAGAACGAAGGGCGTTCAACGACTTCCTGCGCCCACGAAACGATTTGTGCAGAAATTTGTTTTCCGTTGTATATGTAGTTGACTTCGTCGGTTTTCTTGTTGAGAATGCCCACGGTTGCGCCCGAAACGACGCCGGCAAGTACCGCCATAATCGCAATTACGACGATAAGCTCCACAAGAGTGAAACCTTTTTTATCATATTTCATAATTATATTATACAAAATCGCCGACGTTTTGTCAAAACCGACGTATTATCAGGGCGAAACGGAAAATACGATTTTGGAAAACCGCCGTTTTCGTTTTGTTGAGTTCAAATTTTTTGAAGGTTTTTTTGAAAATCAATTTTTTTACAAGTCGTAATAATTGACAGTGATGAATGTCAATATGACAGCGGCGCACACTGCACTTTTGAAATCGCATTATCGCAAGCGATAACGCTCACTCTTTTGTTTGTGTGCGCCTTTTTCTCCACGCAAGTACAAAAGTATCTTGCGTGGGTTTTATGATATGGTGCCCTTCTAGGAGATTGCCACGGCATCGCCGTTGGCAATGCTTCGCAATGACAGAGTACTTCGTACGGAAAAGAAAAAGTTTTGTTTGCTTGCAAAAAATGGCGTGATTGACTTACGCTTTTTATTTTACCCCGTGCAACGCGCTTTATTTGTCGTTGCGTTTGTCGCAAAGTATGAGCGATATATCGTCGCGCACGATGCAAAGGAATTTCAAAAGACATTCCGTCTCGGACACGGTAAGGTCGCGCGTCAGTATCGTCGCAACGGACAGGGCAAGATTTGTAAGTTCAATGACGTTGAGCCGCGAAAGTTCCATAAGGCAGTTTATGCTGTCTCGGCGCACAAGGTGACCCTTCCGGGAGATTGCCACGTCGTTGCTATGCAACTCCTCGCAATGACATAGTACTTCGTATGGAAAAGAAATAGTTTTGATTGCTTGCAAATAATGGCGTGACTGACTTACTCTTTTAATTTTACCCCGTGCAACGCACTTTGTGTCATTGCGAGCGTAGCGTGGCAATCTCCCGGAAGGGTTACCACATTATAATGACGTAGAGTGCGTTGCACGGAAGATAACGAGTATACAATGTTTTGAAAGGGTAACGGCGAAAACGGGACGTGCAAAATGGCGCGTCATAATGTAAAATAACTTGACATTCTGTTGTAATATCTTGTATATTATATTTATAGCAATAACTTTTGGGCGCATTATGCCCAAAATTGCACATACTATGGCTATACCGCCGGGTTTTCCGGCGTATCGGAGGAGAGATATGAGAGCAAAAAAATCAAGCAAAAACTTACTTCGTATCAGCGGACTTGCATTAGTGTTTATGCTTGCAGTCGCACTGCTTGTCAGCGCAATTTCTTTTACGCGCGTGGGTGCGATTGATAACAAAACGGCTTTTGCGGCAGCGACAAGCGAACCGTCGACCAAGGAACTGGCGATAGATGCGTCAGGTTGGAAATGGAACGTGCCTTTTAAGGCAGATGCGGACGGGAATATTGCCGTATTTTCTTACAGACCTTCTACATACACTAACTACTTCGCTTGGATTGGTGGGGTTTATGAAGGTATCAGCGGTGTCGAACGTAACGATGAACACGCTTTATTGAGACCTAATACGATTGGTAATATTAGGCATCGTTTATATGCGTATTATAAACTGCCCGATGTTCTTGTTTCGCTTGGCGCGACGATTGAAATCAGCTCCAACATTAGCAGTGCTGTCAGCTATTATAAAATGCAAAACACAATGGAGTTTGTTTCATTTGCGTCTTCGGTACAACTAATCGACGATAACTCCGATTATGTAAACGACACTTTCAATAACGGAACCAAATGGAAAGTTACGTCAAGCAATCAATACATACTTGCTTATGTAGGCGGCGAAGAAGCCGGTGCAGGCGAAAGCACGGAAATCAGAGGGCTTGAAATCACGATTAAGGTCAAGTCTGTCGATAACCCGAGCTTTTTCATACCCGTTACCGCAGCATGGGACGGAACAACCAAACCGGACATTGCGGTTTTGGACACCATTGAAAACATATCGAATCTTTATACCACCGACAACAATATTGTCGGCAACCTTGACTGGGCATTGAACGGCGAAGACGTTCTTGATCCTATGTTCAACAAGTTGACGTCGATCCGCACCGACGGAACTCAATCAAAGCAGTTCTCCTTCCTGCTTTTTGACAAATTCTTCGGACTTAAAGAGGCGGATATCAAAGGTTTTAATCTTCTTCAAGCATATAGCGGCGAAGGCGCAATAACGGACGGCTCCCCAAAAACATACAAAAGAGATGATTATACCGCAGAACAGCTTAGTGACTTGCGTTATCCGACGGGATTGGAAAGCATAAAGGTTGAGCCGTTTGCGTTTGACAATAACGACCCCGCGACGGGTTCTTTCCGAGGGCTTTACGTCACGGTCATTTACGACGGAAAAGACAACGGGCTTTTGCCTATCGAAACCGACACGATATATCTTGTAAATTATAAAAACTCAATCAATCTTTTGGGTAAGACGTTGAGCGTCAACTGCGACGGTATCGACTACACCCCGCCAGCGGCATTGGACGAAGTTGCTCTCCTTACCGAAAGCGTTTTTAACGAAAACGACGGCGTCACGTATTTTTATACCGACACAATAAAATTCAAACCTGTTCTTGAAGACACCGACACTCGCGGTGACGTCAAGTATTTCTATACCCTTTACAAAATAGTTGACGGCAACTACGTCGAAATCGAAGGGCAAGTAGGCATTGCAATCAACAACCCCGGCTTTGACGTTTTCATCCTTTCGGGACTTGAAACGGGCGAATACGCAATCAAGTTCAAAGCGATTGACACGGTCGGACGATTCTACGAAGGCGCGAGTGCGGAACAAATCGCACTTTTTAACAGCATACAAAAAAGCTGGGCAAACCACGCCGTTTACAGCGGTTATCACCATTTCACAATCGACGACATCAAGAGCCTGCCCGAAAAATGGGAAACCGCAATTTACCTTGAAAACGGCGGCGCATATAACGGCGAATGGACGAATCAGAACGTCGTTATCGAGTTCAATACGCTCTCTTCCATCAAGGATATAACCTATCAAATCAGTTATCGCACCCTTAAAAACGGCGTTTTCGTAGGCGAGCAAACCGATTGGGTGAACATCAAAGACCAAATCGTCGATAACAAATATACCATAGGTTATGACGAAACATCGCCCGAAGGATACGAACGCATCTATTATTTCCAAGCGATTTATAATTCGTCAAATATCACGTATAACGTTGAAGTTCCCGTGAAATACGACAACTATAACGGATACAAGCCCGAAATTGCAAGGCTTCTTGACTTCTCGACAGACGCGTATGCCGACTTACTGCCCCTTCTTGTGAACCTTAACTATAAACAAGTCGGGAAAGACGGCTACGTCAGCGAATTTTTGGGCAGCCCGATGACTCTTTATTACGCAATCACCCGTGACGGCGTTGAGGGCGCGGCAAAGGAACTTTCGCTTGATACAAACGACGTTTATATGGATTTGTTCGAGGGCAGAAACGTTTCAGGCCTCACGCAAATTCAGGTCAGATTCTGGCTTGTCGACGAAGCGGGCAATACAAACGAGGAAACCATCTACAACGTCAACCTTGACAGGGCAAAGATCAACGTCAACTTCAACATCGATACGAACGCCCGAAGATACTTCAACAATACGACCGACGTAAGTACGTCGCTTGTTTCGTACACGTTGTCGAACAAGTTT
>ENA-UERN01000834-UERN01000834.1-human-gut-metagenome-genome-assembly--contig:-NODE-834-length-33476-cov-18.668164_pt1 | contig 33476 bp, 29 predicted proteins | sample MGYA00242950_ERZ507950 | MGnify/ENA primary metagenome ERZ507950 (study PRJEB26167, sample SAMN06115515) | human gut metagenome | host: Homo sapiens | place: China:Ningxia | collected 2014-11-26...
ACGCCGCCCCCACCACGAAATTCACCAGAAGCAGCACATCGAGATAGATGACCGTCCGCACAAGCCCCACCCCCTCTTTTCAGGGTAGCAGAACGGGAGGGGGAAAAGGGTCGGTGTGGGGCGTAAGGCTCTCCCTTTGGGAGAGCTGGCGCGAAGCGCCTGAGAGGGCAAGCCTGCTGACAGTGACGCAGCCATGTTGCGATAACATCGCTCTGACAAAGAGCCTGCTTATCGCTGTGTGAGCGGCCTTTTCGTCACTGGCTTGCCCTCTCCGTCACCTGCGGTGACACTGCCCGGGTTGCGGCTCCCAGCGTCTGCTTCGCTCTCGCTCGCATCCTGCTGGCCGCGGCCCCAACAGCGACTCCCTGTTTCCGCCACTGGCGGCGGTCGTCGTTGTTGCTCCCAGAGGGAGAGGCTTTGTCAGAACCGGAAAGGTGTGCAAAAAATCGCAAAAACCCCTTGCAAACTTCCCCGAGATGCGGTATAATACATCTCGCGGCAAGTCCGCTGAGAATCGAATATCTGCCTCTTTAGCTCAGTCGGTTAGAGCACCTGACTGTTAATCAGGGTGTCGCCTGTTCGAGTCAGGCAAGAGGCGCTTTTTGCGGCGAAGAGTTTTCTTCGCCGTTTTTTCTTTTTCAATGGCTCTCCCAAGGGGAGAGGCTTTAGATATTCCGCAGGGCCTTCCCTCTTCGACGAAAGGCTCCCCCTTTGGGGGAGCTGGCGCGAAGCGCCTGAGAGGGCAAGCCCGGCGCGAAAGGTCCGCCCATGCAGCGATAAGCAGGCTCTTTGTCAGAGCGATGCTATCGCTGCGCCCTTGAATCACCGCCAGCATCCTTGCCCTCTCCGTCACCTTCGGTGACACCTCTCCCAGAGGGAGAGGCTTTGCGAAACCGGTAGGTTTTGCCCCCCTCTCATGTAACCAAACTGTAGCCTTTTTCACATTATTTTCAAAAATTAAGGGCAAATTAAAAAATGTCCTCTTGAAGAAATGGCGTATTTGTGTTACACTACATCCAAGCTGTAATGGTATTTTTGGAGATTCTGGCGTTTTTTCCCCAGTGTTTTATGGCGCTGAGGGGCGGCGGCAGAGTGATTCCCACGCATTTTTTCTACTTTTCTGCCCGTTTTGGCTGTTTTCCGGCCATTTAGCCTTGTGGCAAGGGGGAAAGTATGGTAAAATGTAGTAGAGGTGTATCCAAAAGGCTACAGCCCACTTATCTCGTGATGTTGCCGAGTGCGCACTCGGTTGCATAGGTTTTCCCGGTTGCGCAACCGGGAGGGGACCGATTATATTCGTTTTATTCATTTGAAGGGAGTAATTCATTATGATGATGCCTGCAAACTTCTCTGCTGTGAACGCAGAGGTCGTCTACGGCGGCGCTGTGGCTGACTACCTGCCCAGCGCATGGACTGCTGAGAGCGTCAAGCGTTTCAACAGCAACATTATCACCCTGGTCAGCAACAGCTTCACCAGCGAGCTGCTGAAGGCTACTCTGGGTGTTATGTTCAGCGGCAACTGGGGCGAGGACAACCGCATCTTCGGCGACAACGGCAGCCTCACTGCTCTGTACCATGTTGACCACGATATCAACGCTGATTCTCAGAACTTCGGCAACAAGATCATGACCACTCTGGGTCTGGCTTCTGTTGTCTACAGCCTGGGCATGAAGGACGCTGCTGTCCTGACTGTCAAGAAGGTTGCTAAGATCGATGGCACTGCCGTCTGATCCTTTTAGCATTCTAAGCAATCTGTAACAAAGCGCGGCGGACTTTCGCGGTCCGCCGCGCTTTTTGTGCATTTCTTTTGTTACCAAACTGAGACCTTTTTCACATTTTTTTCAAAAATTAAGGGTTTATTAAAAATTGTCCTCTTGAAGAAGCCGACAGAATGTGTTATACTATGCCCAAGGTTTAGGAGACGGTACGTCAAAATCCCCTCTCCGGGCCGGTCAAAATGATCAAAGGGTAGGCGCTCCCTTCTTTTTGATAGCAGCTGCTCTCTGCTCCGTCTGGCCGCAGGGCGGGGCGAGGCAGAGAGCTGTATGCTGCTTTATGGGAGAAGCGGGTGAGGCGTCCGAAATGGAAACCCTTTCTTCTTCGCCAAATCGTCCTCAGCCGCAAGGCGGGCGTTTTGAAATAGAAACCACAAAGGAAGCATCTATGCGTTATACCTATGTCCGGCAGCACGACACCACAGACTGCGCTGCCGCCTGTCTCGCAATGGTGTGCCTCCATTACAAAAAGGAGATCACCATCACCCGCCTGCGGGACATGATGGGTACCGACTTAAAAGGCACAAACCTGACCGGTATGGAAAAGGCGGCGCAGGAGCTGGGATTCAGCACCGCCGCCGTCCGGGTAGACCGGGAAAACTTTCTCAGCGAATTCACCACTCCCTGTATTGCACAGGTCATCACCGACGAGGGTCTGGCCCACTTTGTGACGGTCTTCAAGAAGACCACCATTAAAGACGACGGCGAGCGGCGTCGGCACATGGTCCGGCAGGAAGAGGAGCGGAAGAAGTGCGCTGACGAAGGAAAGAAGTTCAAATGCCGCGACTACGTCATTATCGGCGACCCGGCAAAAGAGCTGAAAAAGATCTCCCTCGATGAGTTCTACAAGAACTTTACCGGCGTTCTGCTCCTGCTGACCCCCACCTCGGAGTTCAAGACAGGCAAGCAGAAGCAGGGCAGCATGGTCAAGCGTTTCCTCGACCTGCTGTGGCCCCAGAAGAAGCTTTTCTTCTACGCCATCCTCAGTTCGGTCATCATGACCATCATCGGGATCGCATCCTCGATGTACAACAAGATCCTGATGGATGAGATCCTTCCCTACGGGCTGAAGAGCCTGCTGGTGGCTGTCATTCTGGTGTTCAGCATCGTCAATGTCACCAGCGCACTCATCAGCATGGTGCGGCAGTGGGTGCTCATCTATCTGTCCATCAAGGTCGATATTCCCCTGATGCTGGGCTACTTCGGGCATGTCTTCAAACTGCCCATGAAGTTCTTCGCCACCCGCAAGACCGGCGAGATCACCACCCGCTACTCCGACGCCAGCACCATCAAATCGGTGTTCACCAGCATCGCGCTGAGCGTTGTGATGGACATTGTGATGGCCTGCGCCACCGGCGTCATCCTCTTCCGGATGAATGCCACCCTCTTCTCCATTTCGATCTTCACCACCCTGCTGAGCATCCTGCTGGTGTTCATCTTCAAGCAGCCCTTCAAGCGGATCAACGAAGAGACCATGCAGCAGTCTGCTGTCCTCAACAGCCAGATGATCGAGAGCCTCCGGGGCATCGAGACCGTCAAGTGCAACGCCGAAGAGGACCGTGAGCTGGAAGCTCTGGAGCGGGAATACATCAAGAGCCTGAAGATCAGCCTGCGCTCCAGCAAGATCAGCACGGTGCAGTCCCTGATCTCCACCCTCATCACCACCATCCTCGGCATGGTCACCTCTTATGTGGGCATCATGCAGGTGCTGAATGGTGAGATGACGCTGGGCGGCTATATGGCCTTCAGCACCCTTTCTTCTTACTTTACTTCTCCGGTCAGCGAGCTGGTCAGCCTGCAGATGTCCATCCAGCAGGCCCAGATCTCCATCAAGCGTCTGACCGAGATCATGGATTACGAGTCCGAGCAGGACGAGACCCGCGAATACACCGAGATGGAAAAGATCGACGGTGACATTGAATTCAAGGATGTCTCCTTCCGCTACGGCAGCCGTTCCCCGGCCCTGAACCACGTCTCCTTCACCATCCCATACGGCAAGAAGGTGGCCCTCGTGGGCAGCAGCGGCAGCGGCAAATCCACCATCACCAAGCTCCTGCTCAAGTATTATGAGCCGGAAAGCGGTACCATCAGCGTAGGCGGCGTCGATCTGGACGAGTACAGCAATGCCTCCGTCCGCCGTGCCATCGCTTATGTTCCCCAGAATGTCGAGCTGTTCAGCAAGACCATCTACGACAACATCCGCATTTCCCGACCGGAAGCCAGTCTCGATGAGGTCAAGGCCGCTGCCAAGAAGGCAGATGCCCACGAGTTCATCCGCAAGCTGCCGCTGCAGTACAACACCTATCTGGAAGAAGCCGGCAACGGCCTCTCGGGCGGTGAGAAGCAGCGCCTTGCACTGGCCCGGGCTTTCCTGAAGGATGCGAACCTCTATATCCTGGACGAATCCACCAGCAGTCTGGACTTTGGCACAGAGAATACCATCTTTGATATGATCTACAACCAGCTGGCAGACCGCTCGATGCTGATCGTCGCCCACCGCCTCTCCACCATCCGTGATTGTGACCTCATTCTGGTCATGGACCACGGCGAGATCGTAGAGCGCGGCACCCACGAAGAGCTGCTGGAAAAGCAGGGCAAATACTACGAGCTCTGGAGCCTGCAGCAGGGCATCTTCCGTGATAAGAAGCGCACGGAGAAGCCCGCAGCCCCTGTCTCTGCCGCCAAAGTGGTGGAGGACGAGGAGGATGGCGAGTCCATCACCTACTAATTCGTTGCAGCTGCGTGCGCACGCAGTTACATAAATGGCTTTTTGGCTGGATGCGCATCCGGAAATTGAGCCGACTAAATTTGTTTTTCAATCATTTGAAGGGAGTAATTCATTATGATGATGCCTGCAAACTTTACTGCTGTTAACTCTGAGGTCGTCTACGGCGGCGCTGACCTGTTCTCCATCCTGGCTGACACCACCGCTCCTGTCTGGAACGCTGCTAACGTCAAGAAGTTCAACACCAACGTGATCACCCTGATCAGCAACTCCTTCTTCGCTGATACCGTCAAGAGCACCCTGGGCGTTATGTTCAGCGGCAACTGGGGCGGCGATAACGGCAAGAAGATCTTCGGCGACGACGGCGAGCTGAAGAATAACATCTACGCTGATATCAATGGCAACGAGATGACCTTCGGCAACAAGGTCATGAAGACTCTGGGCATGGTTTCTGTCGCTTACACCCTGGGCACCACCGATGCCAAGGTCCTCTTCAACGACAAGGTCATGAAGATTGACGGCACCAATGTCTAATCAGTAACCCCTAAAATCTGAAGTGTGTTTCGTCCGGCGGCTCTCGGGCCGCCGGATGATAATGCCTCGTAATGGTATGCCCGGAGGCACCTGCCTCCGGGCATACCTTATTTTTTTATTAAGGATCCCCGTAGTTTACAATTTGGACTTATTACTTTGATATAGTAATAGGTGATAGCAAAATGTGAAGCTTACCCTCTGCAAAGGCTCTCCCTTTGGGAGAGCTGGCGCAAAGCGCCTGAGAGGGCAAGGCTGCTGGCAGTGACGCAGCCACGTTGCGATAACATCGCTCTGACAAAGAGCCTGCCCATCGCTGTGTGGGCGGCTCTCCCCTCACGGGCTTGCCCTCTCCGTCACCTTCGGTGACACCTCTCCCAAAAGGAGAGGCTTTGGATATTCCGTAAGGCTCCTCCTCTTCCGCTTTCGAGGACACCATCATGAAGAAGACGACTGTTGTAAAGAACTTCCGAATGCTTGGCACTGCCCGAAGACTTCGTCACGAAATGACTCCGCAGGAGCGCAAGCTCTGGTATGAATATCTGCGCACTTACCCTGTAAAATTCTACAAGCAGCGAATCATCGAATCCTTTATTGTAGATTTTTATTGTGCTCCGGCTCGCTTAGTCATTGAAATCGACGGCTCTCAGCATTATACTGAGCAGGGTCAATGTTACGATGAGGAGCGAAGTCAGATATTGCGTGCTTATGGTTTGAAAGTGCTTCGCTTTTCCAATCACGATGTCGACCGGAATCTTGAAGGTGTCTGTACGCAGATCGACCTAGAGGTCAAAGCCCGTCTCTAAAGGCTCTCCCTTTGGGAGAGCTGGCGCGGAGCGCCTGAGAGGGCAAGGACGCTGACAGTGACGCAGCCACGTTGCGATAACATCGCTCTGACAAAGAGCCTGCCTATCGCTGTGTGAGCATCCTTTTCGTCACTGGCTTGCCCTCTCCGTCACCTTCGGTGACACCTCTCCCAAAGGGAGAGGCTTTGGATATTCCGTAAGGCTTCAGCCTTCGCTCAAGGCTCTCCCTTTGGGAGAGCTGGCGCGGAGCGCCTGAGAGGGCAAGGACGCTGACAGTGACGCAGCCACGTTGCGATAACAGCGCTCTGACAAAGAGCCTGCCTATCGCTGTGTGGGCAGCTCTCCCCTCACGGGCTTGCCCTCTCCGTCACCTTCGGTGACACCTCTCCCAAAGGGAGAGGCTTTGGATATTCCGTGAGGCTTCAGCCTCTGACTTCACGTTTTGCTATTGCCTATTACAAGCAATGAAACCAAGAACAGGTGGTATAAAATCATGAGAGAGATCCAGACCGCAGAAAACAAGACCCTCAAGCTGACCAATGTGGTCAGCCGCCGCATCCAGCCCGAAGAGTTCAACAATATGCAGATCGTGCTGACCCAGATGCACAACTTTATCAAGAGCAACGGCGCACAGCCCCTCGGCCCCCTCGTGCAGTGCATCAAACTGCCCGCCGGCCCCAACCCTCAGCCCGAAGTCTATATGATGCAGCAGGCCACCCAGCTCATCCCCCGCATGGAGGCCGGCTACTCCATGGACGCTGTGCTCCGCGTGCGCAACTGCCTGTACGCCCACTACGTCGGCCCCATGAGCCAGAGCGGCCTCGCCTCCCAGAAGCTGAACATCATGGCGTTTGAGCACGAGCTCGAGCTGACCGGCACTGTCTACACCATCTTCGTCAATCAGGATGAGGACGAGGGCGTTGTGGATACCTTTATGGAGACGAAGTAATATGACGACGACCATCCGCGACATCAACGAGCTGCAGGACCGCCGCATCATGATGGAGAAAAAGCTGCCGCCTTTCGGCTACGCGCTCATTCTCCTGACGGCTGCCCTCATCCTCTTCCTCGTGGTGTGGAGCACCAAAAACTACCGCACCTACGTCAGCCAGTCCAGCGGCTCGGTGCAGGCCGCCAACAAGACCTACATCATGTCCAGCTACTCCGGCTCCATCACTGAGCTGAACATCGCCGAGGGTTCCTACGTCAACGAGGGCGACCTCATCGCTCACATCAAGAGCACCGACCTCGATATGCAGCAGGACAGCATCCAGAGCCAGCTGGACATCTACAAAAAGCAGAAGAGCCAGTACGAGAAGCTGGTCAAGTCCATTCAGGACGACAAGAACTACTTCAGCGAGACGGACATCGACGACCAGCCTTACTACTACCAGTATGAGACCTACAAGAGCCAGGTGGCGCAGAAGGCTTTCGACGCCTCGCCCTATCAGGCCGCAGGCTACTCCGACGAGCAGATCAAGGCCCTGATGGAGCAGAACCAGAGCGAGGTGGAGGCCCTGTATTACTCTACCCTGCAGTCCATCTCCTCCAGCCTGACCAGCGTGCAGAGCAACATCGACAATCTGCAGAGCCAGATGGACGCCCTGAACACCGGCGCCAACGACTACTACATCTATGCCCCCACCTCCGGCGTCATCCACATGGACACGCCCTATAAGGTGGGCATGGTGCTCAGCGCCGGCACCCCGCTGGCCACCGTCGCCAGCGAGAACAGCGACCTCGAGGTGGTGGCTTACGTCACCCTCAACGACCGGCCGCTGCTCCATGTGGGCGACCCCTGCAAGATCGCCATCACCGGCCTGTCGGAGTATTCCTACGGCACCCTGACCGGCACCGTGACCTCCATCGACAGCGATGTGACCGCCAGCTCCTCCGGCTCCTACTACAAAATGACCATCACCCCGGACAGCACCTACGTCATCAGCAACAGCGGCGACAAGGTCGATCTGTCCAACGGTATGAGCGTCACCGCCCGCGTGGAGTACGACAAGCTGACCTATTTCGAATACGCGATGGAAGCTCTGGGCGTTCTGTTCCGCTAAGCGCTCACATCAACGCCCAAAGAGGTACGAAAGAATGAAACTGAACCTGAAAATGCTGGCCGTGAGCGCCGCTCTGCTGGGCCTGCTGGCCGCCGGCGCTGCGCTTCCGGCCTCTGCAGCCGGTCCCCTGAACGCGGCCGCTGCCCTCTCTCTGCCCTGGTCCGCTGCGGCTGTGGAGAGCGTCGAGACCGGCACTTACGCCTCCACCATGACGGTGGGGACGCAGCAGCAGCTCTCGCCGGTCATTCTGCCCGCCAAGGCCGCACGCAAAGCCACGGTAACTTTTCTGTCCAACGACAGCACCATCGTGAACGTGACGTCTGAGGGCGTGGCGCAGGCGGTGGGCGTCGGCACGGCGCAGGTCATCGCCAGCGCAGACGGCGTGAGCTGCGTCTACACCATCACCACCGAGCTGGACGAATCCATGATCGTCAAGGAGATGGACATCACGCTGGCCTCCGGCACCATCGCTGTCGGCGAGACCACTTCCCTGTCGCTGGGCGTGCTGCCTTCCAGCGCATCGAATTATGCCAACGTGAGCCTCAGCTCCTCCGATCCCGCTGTGGCTACCGTCAACAACTTCGGCAAAGTCACCGGTGTGGCCCCCGGCATCGCCACCATCACCGCCACCTGCGGCGATGTGAGCGCATCGGCCACTGTCAAGGTCGTCAACAGCGGCGCAGACCGTCAGTCCATCGATCTGAACACGAGCTATGTCGTCCTCAAGCCGGGCGCCAGCCGCACCATCACCGGCAAAGTGACCCCGTCTTCCGCCTCCCAGTCCCTCACCTTCAAGTCCAATGACACCAAGGTGGCCACTGTGAGCGCCAAGGGCGTCATCACCGCCGTGGGTACGGGCGCGACCTCCATCGTCGTCTCCAACGGCACGGCGTCCGCCTCGGTGACGGTCATCGTCAACCGGAATGCTTCCAGCTCCGGCAACGGCGGCGGCAGCACCGACGACAGCAACGGTGAAGTCATCACCGACCCCGTCGTGGAGGCCATCGAGGCCGACGGCACCGACGAAGTGACCTTCGCACAGCGCGAGGTCCCCACTATCACCGGCGAGATGCTGAATGCCCTCCGTCTGAACGGCAAGACCCTCGTGGTCGAGGCCGATAACTACACCATCCGCATCGCGGGCCGCGATGTGAAGAACACCTCCGCGCAGGTGAGCACAGCCCTGAGCTTTGCCCCCTCTGAGTATGGTGTCACCTTCACCCTCAACGGCGGCGAGGCTCTGCCGGGCGTCGTTCAGGTCGAGATGACCGGCGACAACGCCGCCTACACCCGCATCTACCTGCACAATGCCCTCAAGGGCAAGTGGCAGTTCCTCAACAGCTACAAGGACCATGTCCTCGAGGCGGACACGGCGGGCGAATACCTGCTGACCACCCAGAATCTCCGCTTCGCCCATGTGGACATGACCTTCTTCATCGCGGGCCTTGTGGTCATCGTGGGCATCATCATCGCCTACATCGTCATCAAGAAACGCTATTGGTTCTGGTAACTCTCTGAATCTCAGATAAAAAGGAAAGCCTCCCCAGCCGGGGAGGCTTTCCTTTTTTGTTCTATTACTCCACCGTCACGCTCTTGGCCAGATTGCGGGGCTTATCGACGTCACAGCCGCGCAGGACGGCCATATAGTAGGCGAACAGCTGCAGCGGCACGATGAGCTGCAGGGGCATCAGCAGCTCGTCGTAGTCGTCCAGACGCACCACATAGTCCGCCACGCCCTCCGGGACGACAACGTCCTTCGTCGTGAAGAGGATGACCCGCGCACCGCGGCTCTTGGTCTCCTTGGCGTTGGAGATGGTCTTCTCGTACACCTGCTTCTGGGTGGCCAGCGCGATGACCGGCACACCGTCGGTGATGAGGCTGATGGTACCGTGCTTGAGCTCACCGGCAGCATAGGCGTCCGAGTGGACGTAGCTGATCTCCTTGAGCTTCAGGCTGCCTTCCAGCGAGAGGGCGTAGTCGAAGCCGCGCCCGATGAAGAAGCAGCTCTGGGTGTTGACGAAGCGGCTGGCGAGGTACTTTATCTGCTCACAGTCGGCCAGACGGGGCTGGATGACCTCACCGGCGCGCAGCAGCTCAGCGGTCAGGCGGCGGGTCTCTGCCTCGCTCAGACGGCCTCTGGCGTAGGCCAGGCGGAACGCGAAGAGGTAGAGGGTGCAGAGCTGCACCATATAGGCTTTGGTGGACGCCACGGCGATCTCCGGGCCGGCGTAGGTGTAGAGGACGTAGTCCGCTGCGCGGGCGATGGAGCTGCCCACCACATTGACGACAGCCAGCACCGGCACGCCCCTGCTCTTGGCGAGGCGGAGGGCGGCCAGCGTGTCGCTGGTCTCGCCCGACTGGCTGATGATGATGACGAGGTCATCGGGGTCGAGGATGGGGTCACGATAGCGGAACTCGCTGGCGATGTCCACCTCGGCAGGGACCCGGGCCAGCCGCTCGATGACAGTCTTGCCCACCATACCGGCGTGCATGGCCGTGCCGCAGGCCACGAGGTGGATGTTCTTGATGCTGCGCAGCTTCTCATCGCTCAGCTCTGGGATGCGGAGGTCGGGCATACCGTTCTCCACGCGGGGGCTGACGGTGGCCGTGATGGCGGCAGGCTGCTCATGGATCTCTTTCAGCATGAAGTGGGGGTAGCCGCCCTTCTCAGCGGCTTCTTCGTCCCAGTCGGCGGTCAGCACTTCCCGCTCCACCGGCTTGCCGAAGGCGTCGTAGAACCGGATGCCGTCGGCCTTGACCACCGCCATGTCGCCCTCCTCAAGGACGCTGTAGCGGCGGGTGTACTTGAGCAGGGCCGGAATATCGGAGGCCACGAAGTTCTCGCCCTCGCCCCAGCCCACGATGAGGGGGCTCTCCTTCTTGACGGCGTAGATGGTGTCCGGCTCATCCCGGAACAGCACACCCAGCGCATAGCTGCCCCGCACCATCGCCAGCGCCTCCCGCAGGGCTGCCAGAGGGCTCTGCTTGGGCTGGGCGCAGCAGAAGTAGTCGATGAGCTTGACCAGCACCTCGGTGTCCGTCTCGCTCTCAAAGGTGACGCCCTTGGCCATCAGGTCGGCCTTCAAAGGGCCGTAGTTCTCGATGATGCCGTTGTGGACGATGCTCACGCGGGGGGTGGAGTGGGGATGGCTGTTGACGTCGCTGGGCTCGCCGTGGGTGGCCCAGCGGGTGTGTCCGATGCCGCAGAAGCTCTCGGGCAGGTTTTCTGCCTCCAGTTTGCGGCGGAGCACTTCCAGCCGGCCCTTGCTCTTGACGACGTGGATGCCGCCTTCCAGCGCCAGCGCGACGCCGGCGGAGTCATAGCCGCGGTATTCCAGCTTTTCCAGACCGTTCAGCAACACTTCCTGGGCGCTGCGCTTACCCGAATAACCTACGATGCCACACATACAAAACACCTCCATGCCGACAGCCCGGCGCGAACGCACACGGCAGCTGTCAGCCTCTTACGATCAGTCTATGTTCTTGTATGGCTTTCTTTGAAAGGGTTCTGTTGCGGTATTGCTGCCGTTTTTTGCCCTTCTCTGCGGCTGGTATAAGCCCCGGAAGCTTTTGCTCCCGTTTCAACCGGAGGAACACCCGCCGAAACTTTCGATGATCCCTCTCCTCGTCACCCTCACGGCTGTCACCCGCGTGGCCCGGCGCTTTTTTGTCAACTGAAGTGGTCTATCCCCTCTTTCTGCTCTTTCCGCCGCCTTCCTGAAAACAAAAACAGCTCCTTTCGGAGCTGTCAGACGCCGGCGGAAAAGGTCAGCGGTATTGTATCATAAAGTCCCACATCCGTCAATGGACGCCCAGCATCTTGTGGAGCCTCGGCTGCCAGACCACTTTATAGAGCATCAGCATATTGTGGAGCGCCCGGTCATAGAGCAGGAAGGCTGCATTGCCCATGGCCAGCGTCACCAGCGAGACGGCCAGCGCCGTAGTGCGCAACTCTTCGGCGATGCTGCCCGCCGGGACCAGCAGCAGCACCAGCCCGTACATCGCCAGGATCCCGCCGTTGCAGAGCAGCAGCTTGCAGACGGCCCGCAGCAGGGCCGGGCGTATCCGCTCGAAATAAGGCTTTGCCAACGGATAGTACCCCAGCAGGAACACAAAGGTGAGGGCCACTTCCTTGTCCGGCACGAAGAGCAGACTCAGCAGGCTCACCGCGCCATAGGCCGTCAGAGCCATGGTCTTCCCGCACTCCACGCAGACTGTGGCGATGAGGAAGCTGGCCACCGCCGGAGCAATGAACATCGCAATGGGAAACACAGCCCCCAACAGCATCAGGGCCACGCTGAGCGCTGCGGCCATGCCGCAGTAGGCCATGGCCCAGCTTTTACTTTTGCGTCCCTTCATGGCAGCTCCCATTGTACCGGCTGGCTCTCAGCGTCCAGCGGCTCGATGGCGTGGCGGAGGCCCAGGATCATGATGTTGTCCAGCAGGGTGCGATTCAGCTTGACGTCCAGCATCCCGTAGGCGCGGACGAGGTCGTTGACCGCAGCGAGGGCCTGCCGCCGGGCGTTTTCCCGGGCGGCGTTCCTGTCGTTGATGCCGTTGAGGAGGAAGACGTTGTAGCGGCCCTTATCTTTGTCCCGGGAAAAGCTCTCCGCTTTGTCCAGCAGATAAGCGGCCCGGCCGATGCAGCTGCCGATGTAGTGCATACTTTTGCGCTGATTGGGGTCGTCGGTGGCCAGCACCGAGTAGAGCGCACCGTAGAGGTTGCCCTTCGGCTCTGCGGCCAGCAGATAGTTCTTGGCGTTCAGGGTCATCTGGACGTTGGCCTGGTCCCGCTCCTGCACGAAGATGCGCTCCAGCGCCGGGTTCTCGGCGGCGGCCTTCCGGTAGGCTTGCCGCAGCAGGACGGTGTCCACCACCCGCCGTACCTTTTTATAGAAGGGCAGGTCGGCCCACTGGGCATCCTGGATGCGGTGCCAGCTCAGCAGGACTTCCACCTGTGCAGCCAGCCGGATGCCCTGAGTCTGGCACATCATCTGCCGCCAGACCAGCGTACCCGGCTCCCGCATCCGCTTACAGGTGGCCGGACGTCCTGCCAGACTGTCGGCCAACACTGCGAACAGGACGCCGTTGTAGCGCAGACCATAGCAGGAATACAGCCCATAGGTGGTGTAGAGCTGGCGGCGGACGCCGCGCTGATACCACTGATAGGTGTTGTAATCCCGGATGGTCAGCTCCGGCAGATAGGGCCGCATACGTCCCTTCATTCTGTTCATTCCTTTCGCGGGCCGCGCCGGGCGCAGCCTTTCTTGCAGGGGAAGACCGCTTCCCCACAGCTATAGACTAGTATAATCTATTTTTCGTCAGCGTTCAACCGTTCTTTTGTAAATTTAATTAGAAAAGGCCGCACTGGAATCGATTTCAGTGCGGTCTTTGGGTGCATCTTATTTCTTTTCGAAACGGCCCGTGTGGCCGGGCTGGGTGCGCTTGCCGTCAAAGCCGCTCTTGGGCATGGGCTTTGCGGGGCGGTTCTCGAACTTGGGGGCGTTGTAGTACATATACAGCTGGCAGGGGATCATGCCGTTGTACATCTTGCGGCGCTTGTTGGCCCGCTTGCCGTAGTGGTGTTCAAAATCCATATCGGCAGTGATGGCGTAGACACCGGCGCAGGGGTGGGCCTCCATCTGCTGGCCGAGGGTCCGGGCCAGCTTGGCGGCGCCCTCGATGGTGCTCATGCGCTCGCCGTACGGGGGGTTGGTCAGGACGATGGCCTCGCTTTTGGCGGCAAAATCGGCCACGTCGGCCACCTCGAAGTGGCAGCGCTTCTCCACGCCGGCCAGCTTGGCGTTGGCGTTGGCCAGAGCCACGGCGGCGGGGTCGATGTCGTAGCCGAAGGCCTCAAAGCCCACGTCCAGCTTGGAGTCGGCCAGAGCCTTCTGGCGCTGCTCGGCCCAGATGGCGGCAGACACGAAGCTGTAGCGCTCGGCGGCAAAGCGGCGCTTGAGGCCGGGGGCGATGTTCATGGCCTTCTGAGCGGCCTCGATGAGCAGGGTGCCGCTGCCGCAGAAGGGGTCTTCCACAAGGCTGTCGCGGCGGACGCGGCCCAGGTCGGCGATGGTAGCGGCCAGCGTCTCACGGATGGGGGCCTCCATGGAGTTGCGGCGGTAGCCGCGCTTGTGCAGGCCGTCGCCGGTGGTGTCCAGCATGATCTCGCAGACGTTCTTGCGGAGCATGAAGCGGATCTTATACTCCGCGCCGGTCTCGGGCAGGCTGGTGGTGCGGTGGCCCTGCATCAGGCGCTTGACCACCGCCTTCTTGATGATGCTCTGGCAGGCCGGCACGCTGGACAGCTGGCTGTTCAGCGAAGAGCCGGTGACCGGGAAGGCCGCGTCGGCGGGCAGCAGCTCTTCCCAGTGGATGGAGTAGACGCCGTCGAACAGCTCGTCGAAGGTGGTGGCTGTGTAGGTGTTCAGGAGCAGCATCACGCGCTCCACGGTGCGGAGGTTGAGGTTGGCGGCGGCGATCATATCCGCGCCGCCCCTGAAGGTCAGACGGCCGTCGCTGACCCGGATGTCCTCGGCGCCGATGCGGCGCAGCTCAAAGTTGGCCGTGGACTCGCACCCGAAAAAGCAGGGGGCGATGAGTTCAAATTTTGCAGGCATTCTGGTTTCCTTTCCTGTCGGGTGCGGCGTGCCGCACCAAAAAACAGGCCCGCCCCGCTGGGGGCAGGCCCAAAGCTTCTTCGTCTTGTGCGGACGGCTCAGCGGCTGCCGCGGCGTCCCCGGGGTGCGTAGCCGCCGCCCCGGCGGTTGTTGGTCTCATGGTCGAGGTCGGCCATCTTCTCTTCGCTCTGGCTCTTGAAGCGGCTCATCATGTCCTCAAAGCTCAGGTTGTCGCTCTTGGCCGGGGCCTTGGGCTGCCAGACGCGGGGCGCTGCGTCCCGTGCCGGGCCGCGTCCGCCCTGGGGACGGCCGCCCTGACCGTTGCGGCGGAAGCCGCCTTCCCGCGGGCCGTTGTTGTTGGGGCGGGGGCCGCGGCCCTCACGCGGAGCGCGGGGTGCCGGCGGCAGCAGCCGCTTGATGGACAGCGCGATCTTGCCGTCCGGTGCCACGTTGATGACCTGCACCTTCACGGTGTCGCCGTCATGCAGCACGGCTGCAATGTCCTGCACATACTCGTTGGACACCTCAGAAATGTGGACCATGCCCACGCGGCCCTCCGGCAGCGCAACGAATGCACCAAACGGTTTTACGCCGGTGACACGGCCTTCAAAAATATTCCCTACCTCAATCGCCAAAACTCAATACTCCTTGTTGACTAATATGTTTCCCGCCGGCCGCAAGCCGCCCGGGGCGCGGCATCAGTTGCCCGTCACATCCACAAAGATGCGCTCGTTGGCCGCCGCATAATTGTAAGAGTCCCGCGCGACCCACTCGGTCACATCGTCCGAGTCGCCGCTGAGGATGCGCTGCATCTCCTCGTTCTGGGTCTTCTGCTGGTCGATCTGCTCCTGCAGGGTGTCCAGCTCCGCTTTCTTGGAGCTGAGCGCCACCTGATTTGCAATGTACGCCGCCAGCATACTCAGCAAAAGCAGAAGGAAGAGCAGTTTCAGCACAGCGCCCACGACGGACGCCTTTCTCTTCCGCTTTTTCCGGCTCGGATTTGCCATAACACAGTGCCTCCCGTTTTCGGACAGCAGGCCCGATGCGCCTGTACTCTCACTTTGATACGTTTGAATTATACAACATACGCCGTGGTGTTGGCAAGCTCTTTTTCTGTTTTTTTGCAAGTCTTTTTTCGTTCCGCCGTACTTTGGCGGCGGCGCGGGCGGCTTTCCACGGGGCGATGCACCGGGCGGCGAGCCGCACCGGCCCCAGCAGCAGTTTCCCCGCAAAGGCTTCGGCAGCGGCGAACAGAGGCCGCAGCGCTGCCTGCACCGCCCCGGCAGCACAGAACGCCGCCAGCGCCATATAGCCCCGCAGCTGCCCGGCCTGACTCTGGGAGACAGCGTAGCTCTGCAAAGCCATCAGCACGGCTCCCACAAAAAGCATATCCGGCAGGAACGCGGCCCTGCCCCGGGTGGGCAGAACGGCCCGCGCCGCGCCCAGCACACCGCCCAGCACCGCGCAGACCGCCATCTCCTGCCCCACCGCCCCGGGCGAAAGCGCCGGGCCCATCACCGGACGAGACGGCGCAGAAAGCCGCCCGGCGTATGCTCTGCGGTGTATTCCAGCGTGTCCACCCGGCCTGTAAGCTTGACTTCGCCTTTGTCGAGGTCGAGGCTGGTGACGCTCAGCTCGGCCCCGGTGAGTTCCAGCGTCCCTTTTGAGGTGAGCATCGCCGCCCCCTCGGCGTCGCAGCGGATGACCCGCCGCACACCGGTGACGGTCAGCTTGTTCCGCCCCTCCAGGATGAGGTCGTGAGGCAGAGCCTGCTCCGGCTTTGCGTCCTGTTGTTTCATGACATTCCCCTCCCCTTTTCTGCCATCTTATGCAGGGCGGGGCGGGGTCATGCCGGATTTACTCGGCTTTCGGGGCGTCGTGGGCAGCTGCCAGCACGTTGTCCTGCTCGATGATCTCGTACATCTCGCGGGCCACGTCCTTGGTGCGGGGCTCCACGTCGGAGAGGACCTTCACCTTGATGGGCCGGTTGCCGAAGGTGACCTCGATGATGTCGCCGGCCTTGACGGCCTGGCTGGCCTTGGCGGTCTTGCCGTTGATGAGGATGCGGCCCGCGTCGGCCACCTCGTTTGCCACCGTGCGGCGCTTGATGAGCCGCGAAACTTTCAGATATTTGTCTAAACGCATTTCTAAACTCCTTGTATCAACCTCTCAGTCTCGCTGTCGCTCGACAGCTCCCCTATCGAGGGGAGCCTCTGGCGAAGAGGCAAAGCTTTACGATATGCCAAAGCCTCCCCTATTAGGGGAGGTGGCACGCCGTAGGCGTGACGGAGAGGTTGTTCCTCTATTAAAAAAGCCGCCGGGCCTAAAGGTTCCGGCGGCGATGGGTTTTCTCTTACAGGGTGTCCTTCAGAGCCTTGCCCGGCTTGAACACGATGCTCTTGGAAGCAGCGATGGTGATGGCCTCGCGGGTGCGGGGGTTGATGCCCTGACGCTCAGCGCGCTCACGCACCTCGAAGGTGCCGAAGCCGGAGATGGAGATCTTCTCACCCTCGGCCATAGCCTTGCCCAGTGCCTCGAATGCAGCGTTGACAGCCATCTCGGCGCTCTTCTTGCTCATCTCAGTGTTTGCCGCAACCTGTGCGATCAGATCGGTCTTGGTCATAATAAAAGCCTCCACAATATTCTCAACATTTTCTATTCGAGCAGACGGTCTGACCGTCTGGTACCCGTTTACGTTTCGTCCGCTTCCAGCCTCTGGGTGAAGCGCTTTGCCGCAAAGGTCAGGGCCTCTTCGGCGTCCACACCGGCCAGACGCATGGCATCGGCGGCGGCCAGCAGCAGCTCACCGGCGTTCTCTGCCGTCTGCTGTGCGTCCCACGCGGCCTTGGCGTTGTCCAGAGCCCTGGCCGCACCGGCGGCATCCTCCGGCCCGCAGCCGAACCGTGCGGCCCGCTTCTGGAGCTTCTGGGCGCGCATCAGGGCGGGCAGGGTGGCCGGGACGGTGTCCAGCTCATCGGCCAGAGTCGTGCGGCCCTTTTCCTTATTTTTGAGCGCATCCCAGCTGTTTATACCAGCATTTTCCGCCGCAGAGGAAGCAAAGATGTTCGGGTGGCGGAAGACAAGTTTCTCGCACACCTCGCGGCAGACCTTTTCCATGTCGAAACGGCCCCGCTCCTCCTCGATGACGGTGTGGAACACCACCTGCATCAGGACGTCGCCCAGCTCTTCCTGCATCATGACAGGGTCGTCGGCGTCAATGGCTTCCAGCGCCTCGCACGTTTCTTCCAGAAAGTTTTTCCGGATGGAAGCGTGGGTCTGGACTTTGTCCCACGGACAGCCGTCCTCCCTGTCTCTCAGGATGCGGATGATCTCCACGAGGTCTTCCGCCGTATAGTGTTCCCTCGGCGTCCAGTCCTGCATGGGGCGTCTCCTTTCCGCATTCCGAAAACATCTGCGAACAGATTCAAATTGTACCGCAGAATCTGCCGAAATGCAAGGGTACAAGCGCATTTTCCGGCTTTTTGCGGCAAAATTTTCATTTCATTCACAACAAAAGGCGGCATCCCCCGGGGGACACCGCCCTGCGTGGGCTTTTTCGCTTACAGCTGTGCGCCGCACTTGTTGCAGAACAGCGCGTCGTCCGAGACGGGCGCGCCGCACTGGGGGCAGGTCTTGGCCTCGTTGTCCTCGGGCTTTGCCTCGGCGGGCTCTGCGGCAGCGTCAGCCGTCCCATCGGCGGCCTCTTCCGTCTCCTCGAACGTCGTCTCAATGACGGTATCCGGCTCGAGAGAGGCTTTCAGGTCGGAGAGCTCCTGCTCGATGTTGGCGATCATCTCAATGTATTTGTCCACAAGGGGCTGGTTCTCCTCGTTGCCCTTGGCCAGACTATACACCAGAGCGCCCAGCTGGCGCTGCGCCTTGTACAGCTTGCTCTGCGCGTTCACGATCTTTGCCTGGGTGCGGCCCTTTTCGGCCAGATCCAGCGCGGCATTCTTTCCTTTCTCGGCATACTCGAGGCCCATTTCCTTGATCTTATTGAAGTCCATAAAAGACACCTCACTTGTCTATGCCCGGGGTGGGCAGCACTCCTCTGCGTTTTCTGCTCAGGCTGTCCCTGTGCCGCCGGAGATTATTTTCATTATAGCGCACTCCCGGGGGGAATGCAACGAATCCCACCCAAGTTTTACAGAATCGTGCGGATTTGGAAACAGTTTTTTCGCAATTTGCACACGTTCCGCGTTCTGATGTCGTTTACATTTCGCCTGCGTAGAACTCGCGCAGCATACTGTCGGCGGGCAGAAGCTCCAGCTCCACCGGAGCCACATGCTCGAAGCGGCGGGCCGTCTCGTCCCAGAGCTCCGCGTTGTGGCCTTCCAGCGTGAAGCGCTGGCTCACCGGGCGCAGGAGCTTTGCGATGAGGCCCAGCTCGTAGGTGAAGGAAGTGTCCAGCAAAAAGTCTGCCGTAGTCTTGAAGCCCTTGATATACCGGGTCTCGCCGTCGAGGACCCGGTCCCACATGGCGAGGGTCTTGGCGGGGCTGCGGCCCCGGGCGGCGGCATCCCGCAAGGTGCGGCGGCAGAGGCGGATGTCCTGGGTGTTGATGACACGGCGGCCATCAATGCAGTATTCCTCCCGCAGGCCGGCGTAGATGCGGTAGACGTCGTCGCCCTTCACAAGGCCCGTCAGCTCAGGGTTCAGGGCATGGATGCCCTCCACGATGCAGACGCCGCCCTTGAGGTCCAGCGTCTCCGTCTCGGAAGAGCGGGACTCGGTGGTGAAGTCGTAGATGGGCAGCACAGTCTTGCCGGTGGTGCTCAGATCGCTGAGGCACTGGCGGATGAGGGGCATATCCAGCGTGTCGGGGTTCTCGTAGTCCAGCGTACCGTCGGGCAGGCGGGGGTAATACTGAGCGCCCTTGAAGAAGTTATCCAGACTGATGACATGGGCCGGGGTGCCGGAGGCTTCCAGAGCCTCGGCCACCTTATGAGCCGAAGTCGTCTTGCCGCTGGCCGACGGGCCGGTGAGCATGACGATCTTGGCGCGGGAGTCCCTGATCTTCTGGGCGGCATAGGCCACCCGCTGGCGGTAGCTCTTCTCGCTCATCTCCGCCAGCGCCGCCGGGCTCTGGGCGGCGACGTTGTACAGGTCTATCTCAACCAGACGTTTCGGTACCCAAATCGTGATCATAAAAAACCGCCACTCCTTTTTTCCGTTCCAGCACTTCGTCGAAACGCTGGATGTATTCTGTCGGATACTTGAAATTAAAGATGCGCTGCATCCGCCTGCCGCCGTCGGCCACCAGCTTGGTGCTGCCGCCTGCGCCGGCCGAGAGGATGGTCTGGACCTCTTCCATGATATAGATATTATAATACCCCTCGTGGCCCGGCTTGCACCAGCCCACGTTTTCCAGGTTTTGGAGGGTATTTTTCTGACGATAGAGGTAGTAGGGCCGATAGCCCGCCTCGGCCAGCAGATGGCACTTTTCCAGCATGGCGGCCACATCGGCGTAGTCGTTCTCCTTCTGGTCCTCGATGACGATGCGGGAGGCCCGCTTGAGGGTCAGGGTGTGGACGGTGATGTTCTCAGGGTCGAGGGCGATGGCCTGACGCAGGCTCTTTTCGAACCCTTCCACCGTGTCGCCGGGCAGGCCAGCGATGAGGTCCATGTTGATGTCGTCGTGGCCTGCGGCCCGGGCCTCGGCATAGCAGTCGAGGATGTCCTGGGCCGAATGCCTGCGGCCAATGTTCGCCAATACTTCATCCGAGAAGGTCTGCGGATTGATGGAGATGCGGGTCGCGCCGTATTCCTTGATGACGGCCAGCTTTTCGGCGTCGGTGCAGTCGGGGCGTCCGGCTTCCACCGTGTATTCCACGATGGCGGAAAGGTCGAAGCAGTCCCGCACCGTCCCCATGAGCTGGCGCAGCTGCGCTGCCGAGAGGCTGGTGGGGGTGCCGCCGCCGATGTAGATGCTGCAGAGCTTCAGCCCGGCCTTGTCAGCCTCGTCCCGGATGGCCTCGACCTCTTTGCACAGGCAGTCCACATAGGGCTGCACCAGCTTGCGGTCACGGTCGAGGTTGCAGCTGACGAAGCTGCAATAGCTGCACCGGGAGGGGCAGAACGGGATGCCGATATAGAGGCTGTAGGTCTTGGGCGCGCTGCCTGCTTTCAGGATCGGCTCCTGCAAGTCCGCGATGGCCTTGGCCATGCCGTATTTTTCGGGCGAGCAGTCGAAGCGCTTGAGGAAGAAATCGTCGATCTCCTCTTCCGTCCAGCCTGCGGCCCGCTTGTCGTGGACGAGGCGCACCGGGCGGACGCCGGTCATCTTGCCCCAGGGCGGGCGGATGCCCGTCCAGCTGCGCAGCAGGTCATAGGTCAGGCTGGCCAGCGCAAATTCCGGTGTCTCGCCGCCCTCCTCCACGGGAATGGGCAGAGGTGCTTCGACGGTCTGGCTCTTGCCGCCCTGCCGCACCATGGCCCAGAGCTTGTCAGGCCGCTTCTCGGCCCAGACGCAGTCTGCGCCGTCCTCGGGCGGGGTGAGGGTGAGCGGGGCCATTGGGTAGAACAGGCGGACGAGGTGCTCCACCTCGTAGCCCGAGCCGAGGCCCGTGATATAGATATTCATGTGAAATCCCGCCTTTTTATGCGTTTCTCAGCGCATTTTTGATATAGAAGTTGGTGGCGGCCTCCTGCCCGAAGGTGGAGAAATCGCCGTGGCCGGGCAGCACCTGTGCCTCAGCCGGGACGGGCAGTGCCGCGAACTTGCGCAGGCTCTCGTCCATCTTCCGGCTGTCGCCGCCCTCGAGGTCGGTGCGGCCGATGCTGCCCTGAAAGACCGTATCACCCACGAAGAGATAGTTTTCACACAGCAGCACTACGCTGCCCTCAGTGTGACCGGGGGTGTGCCAGACGGTGAAGCGCAGCTCGTCGAGGGGGATGACCTCGCCTTCTTCGTAACCGCTGTCCGAGCCTTTGAGGGGCAGCAGCTGGGTCCCCCGACAGTCGGCGGGCTCACAGTAGAGCTTTGCGCCCCACTCGCGGCTCAGGACCCCCGCACTGCCCACATGGTCGTAGTGGCCGTGGGTGCAGAGGATGAGGCTCAGCCTGCCGCCGTGCTCCTTTAAGATCTTATCGTACTCCTGCACCTCGGCGGCGGGGTCGATGACCACCGCGTTGCCTGCGTCCGAGATGAGCAGGAAACTGTTGGTGTAAAACGGCGCAGGGCCGACCAGATGAAATGCCTTCATGGTTTATTTTTCTCCTTTATGCCACTCGTCGGTGTCGATGACGATGGTGCAGGGGCCTTCGTTGACCAGCGACACCTGCATATCCGCGCCGAACTCGCCGTGCTGGACATCCTTGAGGCCCTGCTTGTTCATCTCGGCGAGGAACAGCTCGTAGGCGTCCACAGCCAGCGGCGGTCTTGCCGCCTTGATGAAGCTGGGACGGAAGCCCTTCTTCGTGTCGCCGTAGAGGGTGAACTGGCTCACCACCAGTGCAGAGTACCCGAGGTCCTTTGCGCTGAGGTTCAGCTTGTCGTTTTCGTCCTTGAAAATGCGCAGGCCTGCACATTTTTCAGCCAGTTTCGGCACGATGTCGAGGGTATCGGTGTCCTTGACGCCCAGCAGGATGACGAGGCCGGGACCGATGGGGCGCGGCTCACCGCCGTTGACCCGGACGCTGGCCGAGGATACGGCCTGAATGACTGCACGCATATTAGCTCCTTGTTACCTTGAGCACATCCTTGACTTTGGACAGACGGGCCACGACCCGGTTGAGGTGCTCTGTATTGTTGATGCCGATGGTCAGGCTGATGACGGCACAGTTGTTCTCCACCTGACGGGCGTTCATGGCGTAGATGGGGACGCGGATGTCAGCCAGCGCGGCCAGCACATCGGACAGCAGCTCGTTGCGGTTGAGGGCGATGATCTCCAGACCGGCCTTGTAGCTGTCCTTGACGCTGTCGGCCCAGTACGCCTTGACCCAGCGGGGGGCGTTGGAGGGGTCTTTCATGCTGGACATCGCGTTGGCGCAGCTCTGCTTGTGGATGGAGACGCCGAAGCCCCGGGTGATGAAGCCCACGATGGGGTCGCCGGGCAGGGGCGAGCAGCACTTTGCAAACTTGATGGGGGTGTTGTCGAAGCCCTCCACCACCACGCCGTCGGTGGCGTGGACGCGGCTCAGATCGACCTTAGGCAGGTCCTCCACCGACTTGTTCTCAGCAGCCTCGGCGGCCTTAAGCTTCTGCCACTCCTCTTTGAGCTTGGGCAGGCAGTTGGCGATGGTCATGCCGCCGTAGCCGATGGCGGCGTAAATCTCCTCCGCGTTGTTCTGACGCAGACGGCGGCTGCAGCTGCCCACGAATTCGTCCAGCTGGTCGTCGGGGATGAAGATCATCTCCCGGCGCAGCTCTTTGGCCAGCGCGTCGCGGCCCTGCTGGATGTTCTCTTCGCGGCGCATCTTCTTGAACCAGTTGCGTATCTTGCTCTTGGCCTCGCTGGTGCGCACGATCTTGAGCCAGTCGCGGCTGGGGCCTTTGTCCGCCGGGCCGAGGATGACTTCGATAATTTCGCCCGTCGCCACGACATGGTCGATGGGGACGATGCGGTTGTTGACCTTACAGCCCACCATCCGGTTGCCGACGGCAGAGTGGATGGCGTAAGCAAAGTCGATGCAGTTGGCGCCCGCAGGCAGGTTGATGACGTCGCCCTTCGGGGTGAAGGCAAAGACCTCCTCCGGCAGCAGGTCGCTCTTCAAATCGTGGAGCAGATTGCCGGAATCCTCGCTGACGCGCTGGTTTTCCAGCAGCTGGCTGACCCATGCCAGCCGCTCGTCCAGCTTATCGTGGCCCTCGAGGCCCTCTTTATACTTCCAGTGGGCGGCAACGCCGTACTCGGCCTGCTCGTCCATGGTGCGGGTGCGTATCTGCACCTCAAAGGGGATGCCCTCGTGGCCGATGACGGTGGTGTGGAGGCTCTGGTAGCCGTTGGGCTTGGGGGTGGAGATATAGTCCTTGAAGCGGTTGGGCAGCGGGTGGTACATATCGTGGATGAGGCCCAGGGTGCTGTAGCACTCAGCCAGGGTGTCCAGGATGATGCGCACCGCGTAGATGTCGTAAATTTCATCGAAGGACTTGTTCTGCATGATGGTCTTGCGGTAGATGCCGTAGATGCTCTTGACTCTCCGCTTGATGGTCGCGCCCTCGATGCCGCTCTCCTCGAGGCGGCTCTTGATGACGCCCGACACGCTGGCCAGGAACTCGTCGCCCGCGCGCTCGCTGAGCATCTTGTTGATCTCCTCGTAGCCCACGGGGTCGAGGTAGTGGAGGCTGCGGTCTTCCAGCTCCTCCTTGACGTTCAGGATGCCCAGACGGTTGGCGATGGGGGCGTAGACCTCCATGGTCTCACGGGCCTTGTCGCGGCGCTTCTGCTCCGGCCATGCGTCGCCGGTGCGCATATTGTGCAGGCGGTCGCAGAGCTTGATGATCATGACGCGGACGTCACGGCTCATGGCCAGCAGCATCTTGCGCAGGTTCTCGGCCTGCAGCTCTTCGATATTGGAAAATTGGATCTTGGTCAGCTTGGTGACACCGTCCACCAGCGCAGCCACCTCTTCGCCGAAAGCGGCGGTCAGATCGGTCAGCGTGGTGGGGGTGTCCTCCACCACATCATGGAGCAGGGCGGCGGCGATGCTCTCGCTGTCCATGCCGAGGTCCAGCACGAGGCGGGCCACGGCCAGCGGGTGGCAGATATAGGGTTCACCGCTGCGGCGGCAGACCCCCTTGTGGGCGTCGTTGGCCATATTGTAGGCTTTTTCGATCATGGCCATGTTGTAGGCCTTGCCGCTGGCTTTGATGGCCTCCACCAGCTTCTCCCAGGTCACGATCTCGGGCCGCACCTCCGAGGGAAGGGTCCCCTCAGGGGCGTTGGCCGGCAGGGCCGTTGCGGCCACGGTAGACATCTCCGTCACCGGCACAGGCTGATGGAGATGGGTCTTTGCAGAGTAGCTGTCCTCTTTCGCCGCAGCCGATGCTGCGGGCGCGGGGACGACAGGTTTCTTTCCCTCAGGCATCTTTATCGTTCCTCCAGACATTTCAGGATGGGCGCATCGGCAAGGTTCTTCTTGCCGGTGGCAGGCACGAGTTCCCAGAACTTTGCCCCGCCCCGGTCAGCCGCTGTGATGAGGCCGACCTGTTCCAGCGCAGAGATGGCCACCAGCGTCCGGCCGGTGTTCTCCTCGCCGAGTTTTGCAAACAGGGGCTGCAGGTCTTCGGCGTGCCAGCGCCGCGCCTGCAGCTCCCGATAAACGGTGATGATATGGCTGCGCTCCGGGGCGATGCTCTCCTTCTGCTCCGGCGTCAGGGGCGTACCCCGGCGCAGCGCCTGCACCAGCGCGGCCTGCTCTGCAGCTGTGTTGCCGAGGCCCGCCGGGTGCAGCTCGATGATGCGGCCCGACAGCTGTGCGCCCCGGGGCGAATCGTAGACCGAAAGGCTGACGGCTGCGTCCACGACGTCGCCCGTCGAGTAAGGCACCTGTTCCGGGTGCATCCCGAACCAGACGGCATAGATGCTGGAACTGCCCTGCCGCAGACGCAGGCGGCAGTGCTTGCCCTCCGAGACGGCGTAGACGCCCTCCACGACAGCCCTTTCCAGCACGAAGACCGGGCTGGGGTTGTCGGCACCGTAGGGTGCCAGCTGGTCGAGGCGGCGGACGCTCTCCACCGTCAGACGGTCGAGGTGGACGGACAGATCGCATTCCAGCGGCGGGGTGCGCAGCACGGGACACTCCCGGGCCGCCCAGTCGTTGAGCCGCTGGCGGAGCGTCTGCAGATCCTCTTCCCGCACCGAGAGGCCCGCTGCCATGGCGTGGCCGCCGAAGCGGAGCAGGATGTCGGCGCAGGAGGCGATGCACTCGTGCAGGTTGAAGCCCTGCACGCTGCGGCCGCTGCCCTTGCCCTCGCCGTGCTCATCCACCGACACCACGATGACCGGGCGTCCGGTCTTTTCCACAAGGCGGGAGGCCACGATGCCGATGACGCCGGGGTGCCAGTCTCTGCCCCAGAGCAGGATGACCCGGTCTTCGAGGCGTTCCGGCTCAGCGTCCAGCAGTTCCTGCGCGGCTTTGACGATCTCCATCTCCGTCTCCTGCCGCTGGATGTTGATGTCGCTCAGCTTATGAGCCAATTCGACCGCCCGGTCTTCGTCTTCACAGAGCACCAGCTGCAAAGCGGTCACGGCACTGTCCATCCGGCCCGCCGCATTGATGCGGGGCGCGATGGCGTAGCTGATGTTCTCTGCCGTCACCGGCTTGCCTGCAAGGCCCACTTCTTCCAAAAGGGCGCAGAAGCCGGGTCTGTCCGTATTTTGCAGCTGGCGCAGACCTGCTTTGACGATGGTGCGGTTCTCCCCTGTCAGGGGCATGACGTCGGCCACGGTGCCAACAGCGGCGAGGTCGCCGCAGTATTCCAGCATCTCTTCCGGCGGGCAGCCATCCAGCGCGGCGCAGAGCTTGAAGGCCACGCCCGCGCCGCACAGGCCCTTGAAGGGGCTGTGGTCGTCGGCACGGCGGGGGTCCACGATGGCCGCTGCCTGGGGCAGGGTGTCGTGGGGCAGATGGTGGTCTGTGATGATGAGGTCGATGCCGAGGCTGGCCGCGAATGCGGCTTCCTCTACGGCAGAGATGCCATTGTCCACCGTGACGATGAGACGGCAGCCCTTATCGTAGATCGACTGGATGGCGTTCTTCGAGAGGCCGTAGCCGTCGCCCTCCCGGCTGGGCAGCATACACTTGACGGCGGCACCCATCCCTTTCAGGTGCTGATAGAGCAGGGCCGTGGCGGTCACACCGTCCACGTCGTAGTCGCCGAAGACGACGATGGTCTCCCCCTCGTCGATGGCCCGCAGGATGCGCTCACAGGCTTTGTCCATGTCGGTCAGGAGCATGGGGTCGCTCAGCTCTTCTTCGCCCGCCAGAAGGGTCAGCGCCTCGGCGGGGTCGGTGATGCCCCGGGCAGCGAGGATGCCGGCCAGCAGGCCGACTTCTTTCTGCTGGGCCGCGAGGACAGAGCGGTACTTTTCCTCGCTCCACTCTTCGTCCATGTTCTGGTATTCCAGCTCTTCGGTGTTCTGCTGGGCGATGGCCGCTGTCAGCTCTTTCAGGGCGGCGCGGTCAACGGTCTTGGTGTTCCAGGCCCGGTAGGTCATCGCAATCCCTCCCCGGCCAGACCATCGTTCGCCAGCATCCCCTGCAGCGCAGCGATCTCGCTGGAAACGTCCAGCGCCACGTCCGACAAAAGCTTATCGTAGAGGTTATCATACGCCTGATTCAGGGTGTGCAGGATGCCCGCAATATCCCGGCGGATGGCCTCCGCGTTCTCGCCCTGCTGGCTCTGCACGTCGTTGTAGGTGTGCAGGAGCTTGAGGGTGGTGGGGATATAGTATTCCGCAAAGCGGCGGGCCTTGGGCAGGCTCTCGGGGTGGGCTTCCAGCCAGGCACAGATGGACTCGGTGGTCTTCTGCATATGCTGCAGCTCCTCCACAGCCCGCTCATCCTCCATGAGTTCCTGCTCCTTCTCGAGCACCTGCGCAAAGCGGCGGGTCGTCTCGAGGTTCAGAGGGACTTCTCCGGCCTGTTCCGGCGCTTTTTCCGGTTCGGGCTGGGGCTGATTTTCCTGTGCGGCGCGGTAGTCCTCTGCCGTCAGGTAGAGCTTGTCGTTTTTCTCGTCCAGCCAGGCACTGAGCCAGCCCTTGTGGATGAATTTCCGCAGCGTCTTGAGAGCCTTGGTCTTCTTTTTATGCGTCAGGTCGGCCAGCATGGAGAGGGACAGGCCCTTGTGCCAGTCGAAGCCCTCGGCGGTATCGGCGTAGAGCTCCAGAGTCTTGGCGGCTTTCATACGGGACGCGCCCGCTGCGGTCAGCCAGCCGAACACAGCGGTCACAGCGGCAGAGCACCACCCCGTCACCGCGATCGCACCCAGTGCGAGATCGCCGATGGCACTGAGGAACGTCATATCAGCCGCCACTATCACGCCGCCGGACGTGAACGCCCCCGCCGTGCCGAAGCAGGCGATGGCCGTGATGCCGAAGAGGACGGCGAAGGTGATGCCGGTCGCCAGCATGGCGACGCCTGCGCTGTGGCGCTTTTTGGCGCTGGTGCGGATATTCTCGATGGCCGTCGGTTCCGGCTTCTTTGCAAAGAAATTGCGCGCCCAGCCCGGCATCCCACTGGCGTCGGCACTGTTCCTGGCCTCCTCGGCCCGCTTCTGGTACTCCTGTTTTCCGGCCTGAAAGGCCCGGCCTGCCTCCGAGATGCCATAACCGGCGGCGTTCACCGCAGCGCGGCCCACATCCCACACACGGTCGCCGATCTCCTCGCCCCGGCCCTCAAAGCCGTGTCGGAAGGAGTCGGACATGGTGTCGCCCAGCTCACGGAGCTGGCGTTCCAGCTCCTGCTGCACCTTACGGCCTTCGCTGTCCTTCGCCGTGCGGTCAAAATCGTCTTCACGATCAGTCATTCAACTTCTCACCCTTCTGCCGGGCTGTACCGGCTGATGATGGCGCGGGCCACCCGCAGGCCATCGACGGCGGCACTCATGATGCCGCCCGCATATCCGGCACCCTCGCCGCAGGGATACAATCCTGCCAGCTGGGCGCATTCAAAATTTTCTTCCCGCTTCAGCCGCACCGGGCTGCTGGTACGGGTCTCGAGGCCGGTCAGAATGGCCTCGGGGGCGGTGTAACCCGCAATTTTCCGCTCGTAAGCCCGCAGACCGGCCCGCAGGGTGTCGGCCAGTTCGGTCGGCAGCAGTGCGCCGAGATCCGCAGCGACGACGCCCCGGTCATAGGTAGGCTGGACGCGGCCAATGTTCAGTCGGCCCCTGCCCTCCAAAAAGCTCTGGATGTTCTCCGCCGGGGCGGCATACTCTCCGCCGGGACGGCCTGCCGCATAGGCCCGGGCTTCCAGCTCCCGCTGGAAGGCGATGGCCTTCCGGGGGTCGTTGCCGAAGTCTTCGCCGCCCACGCTGACCACCACGGCCGCGTTGGCATTCCTGCCGCTGCGGGCGTGATAGCTCATGCCGTTGGTCACGACGCGGCCCTTTTCGCTGGCCGAAGCCACCACCTGGCCGCCCGGACACATACAGAACGTATAAACGCACCGTTTTTCAACGTGCTGCGAAAGCTGATATTCGCCGCGCGGCAGGGCCGGATGGCCCGCCGCCTCGTGGTAGAGGCTCTTTTCGATCTCCGATTGGAGATGCTCTGCCCGGAAGCCGACGCTGAAGGGCTTGCACTCCAGCACGAGGCCGCTGTCCATCAGCATCCCGAAGGTGTCGCGGGCCGAGTGGCCCACCGCGAACACCAGCGCCTCACAGGGGAACGCACCGTCCGTGGTCTGGATGCCGACGAGCTGGCCGTCCCGCCGCTCGAAGCCGGTGAGGGCTGTGTTGAAGTGGACTTCGCCCCCCAGCGACTCGATCTCTTTTCGGATCGAAGTGATGACGCCCCGCAGCAGGTCGGTGCCGACATGGGGCTTCTGCTGCCAGGCGATCTCCTTCGGCGCGCCGTGCTCGAGGAACACTTCGGTCACGAAGCCGCAGAGCTCGTCGCCGATGCGGGTGGTGAGCTTGCCGTCCGAGAAGGTTCCGGCGCCGCCCTCGCCGAACTGGATGTTGGCGTTTTCGTCCAGCTCACCGGTGGCGGAGAAATGCTCCACGGCCTTGACGCGCTCGTCCAGCGCCGGGCCGCGTTCCAGCACGATGGGCCGGTAGCCCTGACGGGCCAGCAGCAGCGCCGCAAAGAGGCCCGCCGGGCCGAGGCCGCAGACCACAGGCCGGTGCGTCAGCGGCAGAGTGCCGTTCTGCACCGAGAGATCGGTCTTGCCCCGGACGGTGACGCTGCGGGAAGCACCCGCACAGGCGGCCTCTTCCCCCTCCTCTTTCAGGGTCACGGCCACGGTGTACACCAGCTTGGGCTGGCCGTGGCGGGCGTCCACCGAGAGCCGGGCGATGCCCAGATGGCTCACCTTTCCCCGGGGGATGCGGGCGAGGCGGAGGGCTTTTTCGTAGGCCTGCGGCTCCCCGGCGGAGAGGGGCAGGCGAATATCATGGATCAGGATCATATACTCAGTTACTTTCTATCTTGCACTGCACCACATAGCTGCCCAGCGCAAAAATTTTGTCGTTGGCCGGCACATAGAGGCGGCAGGCGATGTTCTGCTGGCCGATGGCGACATAGAAGTCGTCGGCGTCGATCTCAATGACCACCTGTTCCGGATTCAGTGCTTCCAGCGAACCGGCCGGGCCGCAGAGGGTGACGTTCATCAGCCGCTCCGTCTCCACGGTCAGGGTGTAGGTGGAGGGCAGGTTGATGACCCGCACACAGCTGGCGGGCAGGTTCATGGTCTTGGTCTCCAGACGGGAGCTGTCGAAGCTGACCGTGATGGTGGAGATGTTGTCCAGCAGACGGATGCCGCTGGGCAGCTCGATGGGCATTTCGTACACCTTATCCAGTGCAAAGGTGGAAAGGTCGATGGTACCCACCGACAGGGTGGACAGACGGTCGATCTGGGACTCCGGGCCGGCCACATTGAGGGTCTTCTTGCTCAGGGAGTAGACCAGCACCGAGGGGTCAAAGTCGCGGGGCGCGTTGATAAAGCTGACTTCCACCGGCAGGGTGGCCAGCTTATACACCTGCAGCGTGACCTCGACGCTGTCCGTTTCCAGAGTAGTATACTCAAATTTCACCTCTCCGCCGCTGCGGGTGTAAAAACGCAGGCCGGTGTCCAGAGTGACGGGACTGGTCAGCTCGCCGCTGTAGGTCACCTCGGCGGTGCAGGTCTCCACCTTGCTCAGCTCGGTGCTGGGTCCGGAGAGAGTCACCGTCTCCTTCGAGATGTCGGTGCCGTAGAGGATATAGCCGTCTGCTATCTTCAGGTAATTCGTCGTCACCTGGATGGGCAGGGTCTTTTCTTCCACCACATCGAACACCACGTCCACGGTGTTGTCGCCGTCGATGGAGACGGACACACCGGTGAGCAGGGTGCTCTGGCTCCGCACCTGAAGGCGCAGGCTCTTTTCGCCGCTGTCGCGGACGCTGGACCAGTCGGGGTAGACGACAAAGTCGTTGGCCGACAGGCTGCCGATGGTGTAGCCGTCGCCGGAAAGTTTCAGGTTGACCGTTTTTTCCTCCGCATTGACGATGCTCAGGCCCCGGGAAGTGTAGGCAGCCGAATCATAGCTGAAGTCCACCGGAACATTATAGATGGTGGTGGTGGTGCCGGGCTGCACGACGATGGTGACAGCCATCCACGCGATGACTGCACCCAGCAAAGAAAGCAGGAGCCGGATGCGGCGGTCGTTCAGCAGATTGCGCTTGGGGGGTACGGCAGGCTTGCCGTTGTTCTGCTCAGTGCTCATTGCTGCTCATCCTCCTCCTTGTTGTTCACCCAGTTCAGCAGGCGCTTGCCCCGGGCCTTCCAGCCCTCGGCAGCGCTCTTCTCGCTGGCGGTCTCCTTGGGTATCATCTCATCCACCAGCCGGGTGTAAAGGGTCTGACGGTCAAAGTGCCGCATGAGCACACCGTTTTTCGCCATCGAGATGATGCCCGTCTCCTCGCTGACTACGATGGCGATGGCGTCGGAGTTCTCGGCGATGCCGAGGCAGGCGCGGTGGCGGGTCCCCATGTCCTTGCCCAGGTCCAGGTTGTTGGAAAGAGGCAGCACACAGCCTGCGGCCTTGATGCGGCCATTCTCGATGATGGCTGCGCCGTCGTGGAGGGGGGTACCCTCGTAGAAGATGGTACCCAGCACCTCGAGGTTGACTGCGCTGTTCACGGGCGTGCCGGTGCGGACGATCTCAGAAAGGTTGGTGTTCCGTTCCAGCACGATAAGCGCGCCGGTCTTGGTCTCCGAAAAGCGCTCTGCCGCGTCGCAGATGGCGATGATGGCGCTGCGCCACGCGCCCTTGAGGCTGGTGTCGTTGTAGCGGTTTTTATTGAAGAAGCGATAGGCCCACTGGTCGGTCTGGCCCATCCGCTCCAGCGCACGCCGTATCTCGGGCTGGAACAGCACCACCAGCGTCAGCAGACCGACTTGCAGCAGCGAGTTGAGCAGCCAGGTGACGGTGCGCATATTCAGGATGTTGGCTACCAGATAGACCGCCAGCACGATGAGCGCGCCCTTGGCCAGCTGGCCGGCGCGGGTGCGGTTGACGATGCCCAGCAGCTGGTAGATGAGGAACGCGATGATGAGGATGTCCAGCAGGTCTACCAGCTTGAAGGTCTGGAAATTTGCTACGATAGAGTTCAGAGTCATGGGTCACATTCTCCCGTTCACACTGCTTCGATGAGGGCGACGGCATGGGCTGCGATGCCCAGGCCCTCGCCGGTAAAGCCCAGATGCTCCTCGGTGGTGGCTTTGACGCTCACGGCGTCCACCGGCATCCCGAAAGCCTCGGCCAGCTTTGCCCGCATGGCCGGGATGTGGGGGGCCAGCTTCGGGCGCTGGCAGAGGATGGTGGCGTCGATGTTCTCGATGCGCCAGCCGTGCCCGGTCATGATCTCTGCCACACGGCGGGCCAGCATGAGACTGTCGGCCCCGGCGTACTCTTCCGCCGTATCGGGGAAGTGCTGGCCGATGTCGCCCAGCGCCGCTGCGCCCAGCACGGCGTCCATGACCGCGTGGGCCAGCACGTCGGCGTCCGAGTGGCCCAGCAGGCCCTTTTCATACGGCACTTCCACGCCGCCCAGGATGAGCTTGCGGCCCTCCACCAGACGGTGGACGTCGTAACCATGACCAATGCGCATTTTCTTTCCTCCGTTCTCGGCCCGAGGCAGGTCCTCCCGGGTGGTTATCTTGATGTTTGCGTAGTCGCCCCGGACCAGCTCCACCGGACGGCCCGTCAGCTCGAACAGGCTGCAGTCGTCAGTGACGAGGCGGGCGCTGGCCTCGTCCAGTTCATCCAGCGCCGCCAGATAGGCGGCCCGGTCGAAGCACTGGGGCGTCTGCACCGCATAAAGGGTGCTGCGGTCGGGGGTGTTCTCCACCATGCAGCCTTCCGGCACAGTCTTGCCGTTTCCGCCCTTCGCCCGCTTGATGGTGTCCTTCACCGGCACCGCCGGGGCGGCGGCACCGCAGCGGGCAGCGGCCGCTATCGTATCGGCGATAACGCTCTGGCTCACGAAGGGCCGGGCCGCGTCGTGGACTGCCACCAGTCTGCCGTGGGCAGCGGCCACACCGCTGCGGGCGCTCTCGGCGCGGGTCGAGCCGCCCTTCACCAGCCGCACCGGCTTTTTGCAGCGGGCAGCGGCCCGCTGGGCATTCTCACCGGACGCGCCGGTCACGATCACCAGCTCGTCCACCTCCGGACACTCGTCAAAGGCCCGGACGCTCCGCTCCAGGACGGTCTCACCGCCCAGATCGAAGCTCAGTTTATCAAATCCCATCCGGGTGGAAGAACCAGCCGCCACCAGGACTGCCGTCACACGATGTTCCAATTTCTTACACCTGCCCCATTTTATTCCTGCCCTGCGCCGCACTGCACAGAGCGCATTATTATTCATTGAATATTATAGCGTATCCACCCGCAAACTGCAACAGCCCTCGCCCATCAAAAATGCCCCCGTGCAACACTTTTGGCGCTGTACGGGGGCATAAATTTTTTATGAAATTTCTGCGTTATGCGAGGATGGGCTCGATGGCAGCGGCCAGAGCATCCTTCTGAGCCTGAGCCTCGGCCAGGTCCTTGCCCAGAGTGGTGAAGTAGGTCTTGATCTTCGGCTCAGTGCCGGAGGGACGGACGACCACGGTAGCGCCGTTGTCCAGAGTGTAGATGAGGACGTTTGCGGCGGGCAGGCCGGTCTCTTCGGGCTTCTTGTAGTCGGTGACCTTGACCACCTTGTGGCCGGCCAGCTCGGTGAGGGGCTCGTCACGCAGCTTCTGCATGATGGAAGCCATCTTCTCCATGCCGGTCAGGCCGGGGAACTCGAAGCTGTCCACCTTGT
>ENA-UERN01000846-UERN01000846.1-human-gut-metagenome-genome-assembly--contig:-NODE-846-length-33210-cov-5.499834_pt1 | contig 33210 bp, 26 predicted proteins | sample MGYA00242950_ERZ507950 | MGnify/ENA primary metagenome ERZ507950 (study PRJEB26167, sample SAMN06115515) | human gut metagenome | host: Homo sapiens | place: China:Ningxia | collected 2014-11-26...
GACCGATATCTCCGAGACCGAGGACAGCGATGTCTGCAGTCTGGATGGGACGGATATCTTCGAGGACGAGGAAGGCGCGGGAGACGGGGATCTGTTTCACGAAACGCTCTTCGAGCAAAATGACATCCTGCCGATCCCGAAGTCCCGCTATCAGAGAGAGTGCTTCCTGAAGTTTGGCTTCGAGGATATGGATTCCCGCCTGCGCGTGAAGGAGACTGTGGCATTTTTGCGTGCGCGCGGTCTCGGCGACAACGACTTTACCAAGGCGAGAAAGCGCCAGCAGTACACGCGGGAGGAGCAGGCGCAGCAGCAGGGACGCGCGGTCAATCGCTGCGATTTCTGCAGATGCCCGATCACCGGCGTGAGCTATGAGCGCCTGACGGACGGACGTATTCGCTGCAATGACTGCGCCGCAAGCGCGATCACGACGGAGGAGGAATTCCGCGACCTGTTCCGGCAGACGGTGGACATGATGCAGGCGCTGTATCACATCGACTTTGATATGCCGATCCAGGTGCTGATGACCGACGCCAACAACGTTGCGCGCGGCACCGGCAGACTGTTTGTGCCCAGTCAGGAGTATGCCAGCCGCGTGGTCGGCTTCGCCAGATATGCCAACGGGCAGTTTGGTCTCGTGGTGGAAAACGGCGCGCCGCGCATCGCCTGTATCGCCACGGTGGCGCACGAAATGACGCACATCTGGCAGTACCGCAACTGGGGCGAGGCGCAGAAGGCAGCGCTGGCCGAGAAATATGGTCCCGGCCGCCGGACACTGATCATGGAAGGCATGGCCATGTGGGCGGAGATCCAGCTGCTGTACAGCATGGGCGAGACGTATCAGGCCCACGTTGAAGCGGCGGAGACGCTGCAGCGCGACGATGTTTACGGCGTTGGCTTCCGCCTGTTTTGCAATGAATATCCGCTCGTGCACGATGGCGGCGTCGTGGGACGTTCTCCGTTTTTGACGTTCCCGCCGCTCGAGATCGACCTCGGCAGCGTGGAGGATTGACAAAATGAAAAAACTGATAGAGCAATATAACCGCGTCTATGCGCACATCAAGGAGCTGAGTGCACAGATCGCGGCGGAGCAGGACGCGATCGATCAGATGAGCCGAGATCGGAGCGCGCAGATCCGTCTCACGGTCCAGGAACTTCAGGAGAAGATCGCGCGCATCGATGCCACGGCGCAGCAGATCGGCGGTCTGCGCAAGATTGCAATGGAGCACATAAACTCGCTCTCGTGCATAACCGTAGAGGCGCCCGAGGGGTACCGCGTGAACCTCAAACGCCTGCGGCAGTGGACGGAGCTGATCAATCCCTACCCGGTCGTGGAGGACGGGAAGACGCTGGAAGACCCCTATGCACGGCGTGTATACGTGGTGGCGTGCAACGATCTGTTTTTCCTCGATAAAAAGCGCACGGAGTTTACCCGGATGATCCGCACCCTGGAGACCGGCATCGACCGGGACATGGAGGCGGCGGTCGCGGCGCATCTGCGCGAAAAGAATGCGTGCATGGCCTCGCTGTGCAGCTATGCGCACAGCGAGGAGGTCCGGCACTTTGCGTCCGCGCTGAAGGAGGCCTCGGATACATACTGGCACATGGAGGTGCCGGAGACGTTTGAGCCCGGCGAGCGGGATGCGTTCGCGCCCGGCGCGTTTGATATCCAGCTGCCCATCCCGGACGATGCGCAGGTGCGCGCCGCATTCGCAGAGGCGTTCGGCGCGGCGTATGACGTGCAGACGTCCCGGCTGCTGCTGCCGCTGGAGCTGGAGCAGGAGAAGGAGTTTGCCATCCAGATCGAGTGCACCACGGCAAAGACCCAAATGCTCGACCGGGGCATCCAGAACCTGATCCTGAACGTGATCGAGCAAAACCGCCCGGGCAGCCGCAGGATCTACTATCTGGATGCGGCGCGCTACAACAGCGCGGGCCTCGGCACGCTGCGCCGGCTGGAGGACACCTTTGCATTGGAGAAGGTGCCGAGAAATGCCGAGCAGATGTCGGAAGTGCTCGAGACCATTTTGGCATCGTTTGATGACGTGGACGAAGTGATCGGCTATGCGGACTCCGTCGCGGAGTATAACGCGGGCGTCAAGACCGACAGCGCGCTGCCGCGCACGCTCTTGATCCTTAACGGCTGGCCGCGGTCGTTCACGGCCGAGCACAACCGCCGCATCAGCCGCATCATGTCCAACTACGAGCGCTATGGCGTGTCCTTTGTCGTGGTCGGCTACTATCGCAATCAGGAGATGGCCCGCCTGCAGCAAAACGAGACGCTGCCGGAGTACGCAGACCAGAATGCGATCCACATTCGCTACGGGGCGAGCGGGTCGACGATGTCGATCGGCGAGGAAGCGCCCTACCGGTTCCGGTGGTTTTATTTGAAGCACGCACTCTCGGATGGCTATGTGGACGCGGTGCGCAACCTGACGGTGCGCAAGAAGGTGATCGGCAACGACTACACCGCGCGCTGCGATATGTACACGCTGCCGGAGTACATGGCGCCGGATTATAAGCGCGCGTATCAGCCGGTCGAGCTGCCCTACGGCATCGACGGCAAAGACAAGGAATACAAACTGTCGTTCGAGCGTGAAAACTTCGCGGCGTTTCTGATGGGCGCGTCGCGCTCCGGTAAGTCGACGCTGCTGCACACGCTCATTACCGGCATCGTGCGCAACTATCACCCCGACAACGTGGAGCTCTGGCTGGCGGACTTTAAGATGCTGGAGTTTAAGAAGTACATGGATCACTGTCCGCCGCACGTCAAGTACATCCTGCTGGATGAGTCCAGCGAGCTGGTCTACGACCTGATCGACAAGCTGACCGACGTCATGCTGGAGCGGCAGCGCGCGTTTGCGCGGCTGGGCGTGGAGCGTCTGGATCAGATCGATCCGCAGACGCTGGACGCGCCCATGCCGGTGATCTTCGTGATCCTCGATGAGTTTTCGCTCATGTCGCAGGCGATCGCGGACTCGGATGTCTACAAGCTGCGCCTGCAGAATCTGTTGGCCAAGGGTGCTGCGCTCGGCATCAAGTTCCTGTTTGCGAGCCAGACCTTCACCTCCGGTGTCGGCGGCCTGACGACGACGGCCCGCGCGCAGATCCAGCAGCGCATCGCCATGAAAGCCGAGGCGAGCGAGATCAGCGAGACGCTGGATCTGTCGAGCGCGCTCAAGACGGACAAGGTCGCCAACTGGATGGATGCGCTGCCGCCGCATTATGCGCTGGTCAAGTGCCGCTTCGGCGCGGATGTCCGCCCGGACGTGATCCGCGTGCACACGCTCTATATCCCGGATTACGCGGTGCGCGACGCCCTGATCGACAAGATCGCCCGGCAGATGCAGCCGGTGGATGCGTACTGCCCGAAGAAGAACAACACCTATGTTGACAAGCACCGCGTGCTGGTGGACGGCAACTCGTATGAGGCGTTTTCCGCCGACGCGCTGGCGGAGTGCCTTGCTGCAGAGCAGAATGATGACGGCTGGGAGCAGACGGTCCTGACGCTCGGCGCGCCGCGGTTGATGGCGCACGTCCGGCCGATCGTGGTCACGGATGAGACGCGGGAAAATCTGCTGCTCATCGGCAAGCCGGCGGAGAAAATGTGCGCGGCCTCGGTGCTGACGTCCATGCTCCGCGCCTTCCTGCTGCAAGGGCGCAAGGTGCAGGTATGGGCGTATGAGCGCAACGGCATCTATACGCTCTGCCGTGAGCAGGTCTGGGTCGGCGAGGCGTTTCGCGGCATCGAATACGTCGTCGGCATCGACGCGATCTGCGATGCGGTGCGCGACCTGAAGGAAAAGATCCGCAACAAGGTCGAGGACGGGACGCTCATCCTCCTGCTCGGAATGGATCGCATCTGCTGCGATTTTGACTTCCTGCAGGGCGACACGGCGGCCTCGACGGCCTCGGAGGTCGCAGAAGCGTTCGAGGCCAGCCATGCCGAGCTGGACGATCAGGCGCGTCGGTCGGGCGCGTCGGTGGGAACGTTTGAAGAGCTTCTGGATACGCGCATGGCGCTGCTCTGGGACGATGACGAGCAGGCGGAGCAGGCGCGCGCCAACGGCGTCTCGGAGGCGGAGCTGCCGCAGCATTTGGAGGCGGCCGAGGCCGCTTTCCGGGAAAAGCTGGCGCAGACGCTGCGCGCATCTGCCGCGGAGCAGGAGCCGGAGCCCGCGTCCCAACCGGAGCCGAAGCCAGAGCCGAAGCCGGAACGCGGCGCGTATGCCGCGCAGGCGGATTTCCAGTACGGTTTGAAGATGGGCAGCCGCATGGGTTACCACTTTGCAATGTTCCTGTATAACTATTCGGATCTGAAGATGACCGGCGCGCGGCTGGAGTGGTTCCGGCACAGACTGTCGTTCCAGCTCTCGGTCGACGAGTCGCGCGATATCTTCTCCACGCGCGCTGCATCGACACTGCCCGAGCACGTGTGCGAATACAGCGACACGCTCTATCAGTTCTCGTTCCGCCCCTATCTGCACGGCGGCCTGTCGTGGGAGGGCTGGACGGTGGACGAGCAGGGGACTGTCATCAGCCCCTTTACCGAGGAAACACACAGCAAAACCGCAATCAAAAAGGAGTGAAACACGATGGATGTATCAAATGAACAGAGTTATATGGAGATGATCCATGCGCTGCAGCTGTATAAAGCGCAGGTCACGCAGACGTGCGGCGTCATGCTCAAGGCTGCGGATGACTGTCTGGACAACACCATGGGCGATGCGGGTGCGGTCAAGACAGCTAAGCAGCTCAGCGCCTGCTGCAAAAAGATCCAGCCCCAGCTTGAAGAGGTGGAGCGGATCGCAAAAGATCTGACCCGAGAGCTCGAAGAGCTGAGGAGAACGACCAAAAACGAGGAGTCGTAAAGAGGAGGAAACGCACATGATTTATGCAGCAACAGAGCCGGGCGTAGAAGAGCTGCGCAGGCTGATCCAGAGAGTCCGCGACTGCGTGCAGGAGGTAGAAGAGGCGTCGCGGGCGGTGGAAAACACGGCTGATGGGCACAGATCGACACTCGGCCCGCACTATGCGGAGCTGGAAGAAGCTCTGCAGGAGATCCGCGCGGCGCTGACCCAGGCGTCGGGGCCGGCGGAGGACGCAGCGCTGCAGCTGGAGCGCGTTGCGAAGAAGTATGAGGTCATCATCGCAAAGAAACTCATCCGCAGCGGTGGCCGGGGAAAATAACGCCCCCGACCGAAGGCGGCACGGTCGGACAGGGATCACAGCCCGGCGCGAATGCGCCGGGCAGAGCCGCCGGAGCGGAGCATGCTGACGGTCACGGCGTGCGTGGGCGTGTCAGGCGCATCACGAACGAGGCGGCCGCGAACATTCATCCGCAGACGTTTCAAGACTGGCATGGTGCTGCTGAAACCTTGGATGACTCGGGGAAAGGCGGTTATCATGCCGTTCCGGGACGACATGGGGATTTGACACCGGAGGAGTCGGCTGGCGGCATAACAGCAACTCCCGGTTTCGGCGGCAACGATAGCCGGTGCGTGTCGGAAGGCATGATTTCTGGTCAAGAATTATTAGATCGTTTTGGAACGGAACGGCATAGAAACGGCTCTGATTATTTTGTCAAGGGCGATCATTTTGATCAGTTTGAGAATAATTACTACGCCCCTGACGATTCTTCTTATACCCCATATGACACTCCGGTTCAACGCGACATTTCACCGGGATTGATAGAGGGCATTCATTTGGGCAAGGGAGAGGTTGAAAATCCCGGTATTTTCTGGGGGCAGCATAAGAAAGGCGGAACTGCAGAAAGCTTCCAAGAAATGGCGAGCCGCATTCCCGAAGTCAGAGCTCGATTGGCGGCAGGAGAAACACTCGATGATCTGGCCAGAGATGACAAATTGTCGGCTTGTGTAGGCATCTACTTTAGAAATATGCCGGAAGTTATCGAATGGGATGGATATTATGAGTTTTCCAGCAACGGAAGACATAGAATACTGGCTGCACGTGCATTGGGCCATGATATCCCCGTGAAGGTTATCGGCAAGCGCTCGTGGCACAAGGCGGGAAAATGAGTCTGCAAAAGAAGCGGATAAATGATCGATAGAGATCGCAAGTTTCTATGTTCCCTGAATCAAAAGCGCCGGATGAGACATCCGAAGACACGTTGTTAGATGAGGTTAGAGTATGCAATGGATCTTTTGTTTTGCCGTCGCGCTGATCATCTGCGTGGCAGGCGTGGTGCAGCTGTTTTTGCCGCGGACCTCGCACCTTGTGGATGCGGGCACTTCGGCGCGCTTTCGCCGGATGGCTGCGAGCGTGTTTGCGGCGGCAACGGTTTTGTTCCTGCCGATCTATGGGGAGATCTTCGCGGGAGAGCCGCTGCGCTGGCTGAAGGTGCTGCTGCTGTCGGTGCACAACACGATCCGGCTGTTCATCGTGGACGGAGAATTCACGATCGTCACGGATCATCTGACGGCGGATAACGGCTGGATCTTCACGCCGTACAGCGTCTTATTTGCGGCACTGTTTGTGGCGGCGCCGCTGCTGACCTTCGGCGTGGTCTTATCGTTTTTCAAAAACGTGTCGGCCTATCGGCGCTATGACTGCGGCTATTTTCGAGATGCCTATGTCTTTTCGGAGCTCAACGAGCGCTCGCTCGCGCTTGCGGAGAGCCTGTTTGCCAACGCGCCCAGACGGATGCTCGTCTTTACGGATGTGTTTGAAAAAAACGAAGAGACGAGCTATGAGCTTTTGAAGCGCGCGCGCAGGATTGGCGCGATCGTGTTCCGGGACGACATTCGCGTCGTGCGCCTGAAGTTCCATTCGCCGCACAGAAAGCTGTGTTTTTTCACGATCGGCGAAGATGAGACGGAAAATATGGAGCAGGCGATCCGCCTGATCGAAAAATACCGCATGCTCGACAACACGCACCTGTTCGCGTTTTCCACCTCGGCGGACAGTGAGCTGCTGCTCACGGATATCGACAAGGGCCGCATGAAGGTGCGCCGCGTCGAAGAGGTGCGTGCCCTGATCAACCGCATCCTGTATGAGGACGGCGAGAAGATCTTCGCGGGCGCGCAGCCGGCGGCCGATGGCACGGAGAAGCAGATTTCGGCGCTGGTCATCGGTCTCGGGCAGTACGGAACGCATATGCTCAAGTCGCTGAGCTGGTTTTGCCAGATGGACGGCTACCGGATCGATATCCATGCGTTCGACCGGGATCCGCTGGCTTATGACAAGCTGTATGCGCAGTGCCCGGAGCTGCTGTCGGACGCCTACAACGGCGTCTATCTGCCGGGCGAGGCACAATACCGCATCGATATCCGCTCCGGTATTGATGTGTGGACGCGGCAGTTTGCCGACGCCGTGGCGCAGCTCACGGACGCGACCTATGTGCTCGTCGCACTCGGCTCGGATCAGGAAAACGTCCGCGCGGCGGTCTATTTGCGCATGCTGTTTGAGCGGATGCACATCCATCCGGTGATCCAGACAATCGTATACAGCGCCGTGGAAAAAAGCGCGCTGTGCGGCATCTGCAATTACCGCGGCCAGCCCTATGATATCCAGTTTTCCGGCGACACGAAAACGTCCTACTCCGAAAAGACGATCCTGGACTCCGCTCTGGAGGCGGACGCGCTGGCGCGCCACTTGAAGTGGGACGACGACGAGGAGAGCTTCTGGCGCTATGAGTATAACTACCGCTCGTCGGTAGCAACCGCGATCCATATGCGGGCGCGCATCGCTTGCGGCATCCCCGGCGCCGACAAGAAGATCGAGGATCGGACGCCTGCCGAGGCTGAGGCAATGGATCGGCTGGAGCACCGGCGCTGGAATGCGTATATGCGCTCGGAGGGGTACGTTTACAGCGGCAGTCCGGATAAGGCCAGCCGGAACGACCTTGCAAAAATGCATCACGATCTGGTGGATTTTTTGCGCTTGACAGAGGAAGAGAAGAGAAAAGACAGCCGTGTCAGCTCCGTGTGAGCGCGGCACGCCGACCAAAGAAAACAGACGGGAGACCGAGATGGAACGGTACGGGCACATTTTTATCAGTTATTCCTCCAAGGAGGCAGCGGTCGCGGCCAAGGTCTGCGACTATCTGGAGGCGAGCGGCATCAGATGCTGGATCGCCCCGCGCAACATCGATGCCGGCGGGAACTATGCCTCGCAGATCGTGAGCGCGATCAAAACCTGTGAGATCCTCGTTGTGTTGGCCTCAGAAAACACGAATGCGTCCGGCCACGTCAGCAACGAGGTCAGCATCGCATTTGACAATCGGAAAGTGATCATTCCCTTTAAGCTGCAGGATTTCAACTTCACGGATGAGTACCTGTATTTCTTGGGACGCAAGCACTGGATCGAGGCATATGAGGACTTGCCCGGCGCCATGCGCACGCTCAAGGAGACAATCCTGTCGCTGTCCACGGCGTTTCAGCCGGAAAAAGAGCCGACGCCCGCCGTCGAGCAGATGCCGCCGTCCCCGCCGAGCCCGGAGCAGGCGCCCGAGGCGGCCGACTATACGCGCGAGACGATCGTGGATCTGCTGATCGAAAAAAGCGGCAAGTATCCGTACAATATCTACGAGAAGATCTGCACGCCGGAGGGCAAGGCGCGGGTCAGGGCCTGCGCGGATCAAATGTTCCGCGAGACGGTCAAGACGTATCGCCACAGTAAGCGCGTGGCGGAAGGGGAGAGCCCCGTGGATCTGATCGTGCGGGAGCTGCTGGAGCAAGAGGGCGCGATGATCCAGGTGCAGGGAATGCCGGGCAGCGCAAAAAATATGATCTTGCAGCTGGCGTTTTATGAGCTGCTGGAGCGGTTTCGCGCGGGCGAGACGAATGTGCTGCCGTTTTACATCTCCGCCAGCTATTATGAGAAGATCCCATACAATCCGCAAAGCGTCCATGAGCAGATGCACGATATCCTCAGCAAGGAGTTTTGTGCGTATTTTTCCTTCCTGCGCGCAAATCCCGCGGTGCGGCCGGTGCTGATGATCGAGGCGATCCGCGAGCACAATGTGGCAAAGATTGCACCGGAAAATGTGATCTTCGAGCTCTGGCGCGAGCAGGGGCGTTTTTCGCGTGTGTGCGCGATGGATGTCGGCCTGATCAAAAACCGCTCGCGGCTCAAGCGCGTGATCCCGATCACGGGCGACACGAAGGGATATGTGTTTCTCACGAGCCCCGTCCCGATCGACGATCAGGCGGCGGTCATGGCGCTGATCGAAAGTGTGTTCGGAATCTACGGCTATGACTTGCTGCCGGAGAGCACGTATTCGGTGCTCAAGGAGCTGAAATTTCCGACGGTGGACATTTTTCTTGTGCGGCTCATCGCAAAGGAAATGCTGTCCATGTGCGGTCAGGAGGAGATCAGCCTGACCGAGGTCTATGAGAAGCTGGCGCTCTCTGAGCTCTATGGCGACACGGAGCGGCTGGCCGTCGTCGCGGAGGAGCTGTATGACTACGTGTTTGACCCGTCGTACATTTTCAGCGCTTCGGAGTACAACGCTGCGATGTGGTCGCTGCCGCACAAGCACGGGACGTTTTTGGATTTCCTGATCGCTTATTATTTTGTCCGCCGCATCGAAGACTATCAGAGTCATGACGAGCAGCGCTTCTTTGGCACGATGCTCACGGCGATGGCAAACCGGTTCATGACCTCGTTCATGAAGGACAATTACGCGCTGCAGGAGACGATGCTGCGCTTTATCACCGAAAACTATGAAGTGTTCGACGTGCAGCAAAAGAGCAACGCCGCCTATTGGCTGGGGCGCATCAGCTATAAAAACCTGGTCATGGAGGCGCTGACGCTCCTGACCAAGGAGTTTACGAAGTATAAGCCGATCGTCAAGACGAACAACAAAAACACGCAGGAAAACTGCGACCGGCACTTCCTGTTTCGCGCGATCTGCACAGGTATGCTGAGCCAGGGGCAGGCCAATATGATGGACGAGTATCTGTGCGTCGTGGTCAATAACGATATCGCCAACGCAATCAACCGCGGGGCGACCATCGAATACTTCGGCGACAATTATCAGATGGTGGCGCACGATACCTACTATCTGGACACGGACCTGAGCGCCGGCGAGCAGGCGATCCGCATCCTCAACAGCCGCATCGAGCGCGCGCTGCTCGGCGATGCCGGTGGCTTTGTCGAGAACGACCTTGTGACCATGCTCACGCTGCTGCAGGCGCGTATGCAAAACCCGCGTCTGACGCTCAAGTTCGACATCCGGCCGTACATTCAAAAGGCGCTGGAGTTTTTACGGGTGTATCAGGGCCGGCCGCAGAACATCGTTTCGAGCAAGCTGCAATATTATTTTAAGAGCGTCGAGGAAGACTTCAGCATCTATATGCAGGGCGAAGTGTTCGACATCGGCCCGATGATCTACAACCGCTACCGTTCCCTGCGTCAGGTCAAGCGCCATCAATGGGTCTCGCATCAGATTGAGGACCCGGAGAGTGTTTCGGAGCACACCTACAGCGCGTGGCTGATGGCGATGTTCTTCCTGCCGGAGGAGCACCATTCGGAGGGATACTGCAAGCGCGAGATCCTGGATATGCTGCTCATTCACGACATGGCGGAGGCTGTCAGCGGCGCGCAGGTGACGCAAGCGTCCGGCGCGCGCGATACGCTTGCAGACCGGAACGATGTTTTGCGCAAGCTGTTCTTAAAGGGTAGTTACCCGGACGTTGCGAATCTGACATATTACTACAACATCTGGACGGGGTATTATAACGGCCTCAACACGAACGCCCGCACGGCGCGTGACATCAATCTCCTGCAGTCGGTGTATACCTTCTGTGAGTATTACTGTATGTATCCGGAACATTTTACGCTTGCGGAGGTCGGGCAGTGGCTGGATGAAAAGCACAAGCTCCGCACGGAGCTCGGCTATCAGCTCTTCGACCGCCTGATCACGAACAATTTGGATTTTGCCAGCGTCATGGAGGCCGCAAAGCGTGGCTGAGCGCGCGGCGCATATACGCGCCCGGTCGATGGCGAGTAGACACGCGGCAATCAAATAGGAATCGCAGCCCGCCCGGGGAGCATTGCTCCCCGGGCGGGTCGTTTTTTTGCGCCGAGGCGCAAACCTGCGTGTCCGTTCTCCAGCGCATCCTCCGGCGCGATGCCCGCTGCGCGCTTTGCGGCGCAAAAATTTTCGCTCCGCAGCGCATGTCCGCGCGCGGTTTTGCCGACAATAACCGGGAAGCAAATCCCGAACTTGCGCCTTTGGAGAAATGGATATGTACAAAAAGGACGTTATCGACACCAACGACTTCACCCGGCAGGAGCTGCTGGACATCATCGAGCTGTAGCTGGCCATCAAGCGCGCCATCGCGCAGGGGTATTATCCCCCGCTGATAAAAAACCAAAACCTCGGCATGATCTTCCAGCAGTCGAGCACCCGCACGCGCGTGTCGTTCGAGACGGCCATGAGCCAGCTCGGCGGTCACGAGACCATCGGCGACACGGGCAAGGTGCTCTCGCGTCTGGTCGACGTGGTCATGGCCCGCGTCATCGAGCACAAGACCATCGTGGAGCTCGCCGACGCGTGTACGATCCCGGTCATCAACGGCATGAGCGACTACAACCACCCCACACAGGAGATCGGCGACCTGGCACCATCAAGGAGAACCTGCCCGAGGGCAAGCGGCTGGAGGACTGCAAGGTCGTCTTTGTCGGCGACGGCACGCAGGTGTGCGCGTCTCTCGGCTTCATCACGACGAAGCTTGGCATGCACTTTGTGCACTACGGTCCGGAGGGACACCAGCTGGGCGCCGACCACAAACGCATCCTCGAGGCCAACTGCAAGCGCTCCGGCGGCACCTGGGCCGTCACGGACGAGCGCGACGCCGTGCGCGGCTGCACGGCGTTTCTGGAGCACCTGCGCCGCAGCGGAGATATTTAAAAGAACGACCGCCCCGGACGGGGGCGGCCTTTTTTGTCATATGTATTCTCTTTGGGTGATCCGTTTTATGATCGCCCGAGCCAGAAGTCCGGCGACGCCTATCTTTTTTGCAACATGCTTCTTGCCGTGCAGATAGAGTGCCTTGACCTCGATGCCCGCTATATCCTCCGCGGTGAGCGGATCATCGCCGAGAACGACGAAATCGGCAATCATACCGGGTGCAAGAGTGCCGCGTTTATTCTCCTCATGGCTCATATACGCGGGATTTGCCGTTATCATGCGCAGCGCGTCGAGACGCGATATGCGCTCGTCCGGATTGGGATGATTTACGGAGCACGCCATACCGTACAGGGGCTTTGGACGCGTGCACGGTCCGTCGGAGCCGTCGCCTACGACAAGTCCGAGGCGGTGCATCGTTCCCAGCGCGTTTAGTCTGTCAGTGCGCTCTCTGCCGAGCACCGAGCACAGATACTCGTCCGGCTCCTGCTTCCAATATATAAACGGCGACTGCGCGGCTATGCACAGCTTTATCTTTGCCGCGCGCTTTAGCTGCTCCTCGCTTGCAAGGCAGACATGGATCATCACATGGCGCGCATCGTCCCACGGTTTATCGGCATAAGCCGCCTCATATGCCGTTATGCACTGCTCCACCGCCGCATCGCCAATGGCGTGCATGGTTATCTGCCAGCCCTCGCGGTTTGCGCCGATGGCGAACTCGTTCACGCGCTCCTGCGGATAATTCAAAACGCCGTAGTTGTTCGGATCGTTCGCGTACGGCTCCTTGAGCGCCGCGTCCTCTGAGCCGAAGCAGCCATCGAGGGCAAGCTTGAAGCAGCCGCCGACGCGCTTGAAGCCGTGCTTTTTCACGGCCTTGAGGTCCATGGTCTGGAAGAATATGCGGAACGCCTGCGGCAGGCCGGGCGCGAGTATTTTTATCATGTCTATATCCAGATCGTTTGCAAAGCCCACGCCCTCAACGGTGTGCACGAGCCCGATGCCGACCGACGCAAGGTACTCCGCGCCTCCGGAGAGACCGCGTATAATATCCATCGTGGGGATATACGCCGTCGCCTCGTTCACGCCGTTATAAAACGCCGACTGGTACAGCCATCCGGTCTCGGTATTGCAGCCGGGATCGGATTTCACCTTATCCGACAGCAGTGCTAGCATTGCGCTGTTGCACACGGCGGCATGACCGTCGTACTTCATGACCATGAGCGGACGCTCCGTCCAGTCGTCAAGATCGCGCTTTTCTGGCAGCCGATGCTCGGCAACGGTGTTCGCGGTGCAGCCGTAGCCCATGAGCACCTTGTTTTTCCGGTGACTGTCGGCATAGCGCCTGACCGCCGCCTTTGCTTCGGCAAAATTTTTGACATCCATGAGATAGAATGTGTTCTCGAAAACGCACAGCGAGCCGAAATGCATATGCGTGTCGCCGAACGCGGGCGTTACCGTCGCGCCGCCGAGATCGACCCGTTTTGCCTTGCCGTAGCGCGGAGGGATGCTGCTTTCATCGCCGAGCCACACGATGTGACCGCCCTTTACCGCCATCGCGGTGTAAATGCGGTTTTCCTTTTCGCAGGAGATGAATCTGGCGTTCGTATAAAGCTCCATAACCTCATTCCTTTCACTTCTAAAATGGGCTCCATGCAGACATGGAGCACTACAGCCTGTTTAAAAATCCAAGCTGTTTAGGAAAGACAAGTGTACAGCGGGGGAGCGCGAGGGGGGTAAGCCCCCGCTCGTAATTGGATCATCGCCATCAAAAACGACTGAAAAACTGATTTATCAGTTTTATCAGGCTTTTTGACGAGCGCAGCGAGCTCCAAATCCATGGCACCGATCACGCCGATCCGGCCATAAGACATGGCGATTTCTCCTTCCGAAAGCGCGGCCGCGGCCGCGCCGTTTTTTGTCCACCTTAATCCATCCGCGCGCCGATGTCAAGGCTCGCTATGAAATTTACGAGTCGCTCATAAATTTGCGGATATCTTGTTTTTCCCATGCGCTTTGCTATCATGAAGGTAAGCTCAAAAACCACAAGGAGGAACAAATCATGCTCACCGAAAACGTCAAAAAGCTGCTCAAGGAAAACATGTGGGACCTGGCCACCTGCGGCGCCGGCGTGCCGAACGTGGTGCCGGTCGCGTTCAAGGACGTGACGGACGACGGCAAGCTCGTTGTCGGCGACGTGTTCCTGGACACCACGCTGCGCAACCTCGCCGCGAATGACGGCCGCATCGCCGTGTCCATGTACGACGCCAAGACGCTCGAGGGCTACCAGATCCGGGGCACGGCCGAGCACGTTGCGGACGTGCCGTGCGTTTCGCGCCCGTTTCTGCACACTTGCATTCGGGGCGAGACTGCGGTATGCTGTAGGCAACAAACGGCGGAAAGGAGCCATTTTTATGCGCATTGCAGTTCCTTATGAAAACGGAAACATTTTTCAGCACTTTGGCCGCTCGGAGGCATTCAAGCTCTACGATGTGGCCGGCGGTGCCGTCACGGCGGCGGACGTCGTGTCTACGAACGGCAGCGGCCACGGCGCGCTGGCGGGCTTTCTCGTGGCGAATCACGCCGATGTGGTCATCTGCGGCGGCATTGGCGGCGGCGCGCAGTCGGCACTCACCGAGGCCGGCATCCGGTTTTACGGCGGCGTGAGCGGCAGCGCGGACGCGGCAGTGCAGGCGCTGCTTGACGGCTCGCTCGGCTATGATCCCGAGGCGCGCTGCGATCATCACGACCACGCGCACGGCGCAGGCCACACCTGCGGCGAGCACGGCTGCGGCGAACACAGCTGCCACAGCTGACGACAACGGCAAAAAAGCAAGGGCTCCGGGAAACCGGAGCCCTTGCTCGTTTTGCGGCGAAGAAAATTTCCAGTTTACCCTGTCAGCGTCTTGACATTCCGGATGGGATGTGCTACTTTTTTGCTGACCAGATGGTAAATTAAAATCTGGGTACATATTGATTCGATCAAGGGGAGGAAATACCATGACTCAGTCCGCAAAAGACGAAGCGAAATTCCTGGATACCCGCCTCGACGACGAGACCGCCGCCGTACTGGAAAAGTGGAACCTGGCCATCCTCGGCGCAGCCCTGCTGCACGATGCCGACCACATCCGCCAGGCCATCCGCTGGCACTATAAGATCCCGATGCAGCTCTGGATCATCAACCTGGCTGTGTACGTTCTGCCCACCGTGGCGGAGTTTCTGCTGAAAAACAAGCGCACGTCCTCGTTCCTGACCGTCGCCGCCAACGGCATCGTTACGAGCGCGGCGTTTTTGAAGGTGCACCTGTTCAAGCCCACGACGGACATCTGGGGCGCCTGGAACTACAACTACTTCAAGCTCGCCAAGGGCGTGTGGCACGAGGGTCAGTTCATCAAGGGCATCGACTGGATCGACTGGGCGCTGCTGCTCGACCTGCCCGCCGTGGCCATCCCGGCGTGCATGACGGCGATCAAAAAGCGCAAGGAATTCAAGCAGAACCTGCTGGAAGCGGGCGAGGAGGCCTGATTTTATGGAGGGGGAGCGCCGGCCGTGCGCTCCCTTTTGACTTGGGGGCGAAGCAAATGAAAGACATCTCGCTGAGAATCCTGGACATGGAGTGCGCCGCGTGCGTGGCGCGGCTGGACCGTGCGCTCGAGAAGCTGCCGGGCGTGCAGCGCGCGGCGGTGAACTACACCGCCGCGTCGGCGCTCATCACCTACGACGAGGGCGTGACCGATCTCGCCGCGATCGCGGCGAGGGTCCGGCGCGCGGGCTTTCGCGTGCCGGTCGAGGAGCAGGATCTGCTCCCGGCGGAAGCGGACGCGGCCAGGACTGCCGACGCGGCGGACGCGCTGCGCGCGGTGTTTGGCGTCAAGGACGTGACCGTGCAGGCGGACGGCACGCTCACGGCGTACCTCTGGCCCATCGGCGTGGACGGGCGCGACCTCGCCGCCGCCTGCGCGGACGTGGGCTGCGCCGTCACGCTCGGCGAGCTGCGCGGCGGCGACGCGGATCAGGAGCTCGAAAAGCGCATGGATCTGCTCAAAACGCTCGTGACCTCGGCCTGCTGCACGGCGCCGCTCATGCTCGAGATGCACCCGAAGCTGCAGTTTCTGGCCGGGACGGCGCTGCAGTTCGGCCCCGGGCGGTATTTTTACAAGAGCGCGTGGCGCGGCCTGCGCAACCGCACGTTCGGCATGGACTTTCTCGTCTCGCTCTCGTCCACGCTCATCTATCTCTACAGCTCTTACGTGACGTTCACGCCGCGCACGAGCTACAAGCTCTACTTTGCGTCCGATGGGGTGCTGCTCTCGCTCATCCTCTTCGGCAAGTATATGGAGCAGGTCGCGGCCGGGGAGGCCAACTCCGCCATCCGCAAGTTCATGCACCTGCAGCCGCGCACGGCCATGGTGCAGCGCGGGGACACGTTTGTCGAGCTGCCGGTCGACCAGATCGCGGAGCACGACCGGGTGCGCATCCGCCCCGGCGAGCGCGTGCCGGTCGACGGCACGGTCGTCAGCGGCCAGTGCGCGGTCGACGAGTCCATGCTCACCGGCGAGAGCATGCCGGTGGACAAGGCGCCCGGCGACAAGGTCATCGGCGGCAGCCTCAACCGCTCCGGCTCGGCCATCGTCTCTGCCGAGGCACTGGGCAAGGCGTCCGTGCTCGAGCAGATCATCCAGATCGTGCGGCAGGCCCAGTGCGAGAAAGCACCCGTGCAGCGCTTTGCCGACAAGGTCGCGCGCTGGTTCGTGCCGGGCGTCATCGGCGCGGCGGCGCTGACGTTCCTTGTCTGGTATCGGCGCATTGCGCCGCGCAACCTCGAGCGCGCGCTGCTCACCTGCTGCGACGTGCTGTCGGTCGCGTGCCCGTGCGCGCTCGGCCTCGCCACGCCGACGGGGCTCATGGTCGGCTCCGGCCGCGCGGCGGAGCACGGCATCCTCTTCAAGAGCGGCGCGGAGCTTGAAAACGCTTACAAGGCCGACTGTGTCGTCTTTGACAAGACCGGCACGCTCACGAACGGCGCGCCCGCGCTCACGGACGTCTGCCCGTGCAGCGCCGTGCAGCCGGAGACGCTCGTGCGGCTCGCCGCCGCGCTCGAGCAGTGCTCGGATCACCCGCTGGCGCGCGCCGTCACGGCGTATGCACAGCAGTCCGACGCGCCGCTGCCGCAGGCGGAGGACTTTTCCTACGCGCTCGGCCGCGGCGTGCGCGGCACGGTCGCGGGCGCGGCCGTCGTCTGCGGCAGCCGGACGTGGCTCCATGAGCTGGGCATCGACACGGCCCCGCTTGCCGCGCTGCCGGACCTGCGCGCGCAGGCCAAGACGGAGTTGTGCGTCGCGCGCGACGGGCAAGGAGGTCTGGATGATGACAGGCGACCACGCCCGCACGGCCGAGGCCATCGCGGCCGGGGTCGGCATCGATCACGTGCTCTCCGAGGTGCGGCCGGACGAGAAGGCCGCCGCCATCGAGCGCCTGCGCGCGCAGGGCAAGACGGTCTGCATGGTCGGCGACGGCATCAACGACACGCCGGCGCTCGCCGTGGCGGACTGCGCGGTCGCCATGGGCGGCGGGTCAGACATCGCCATCGAGTCGGCGGGCATCCTGCTGCCGTCCGGCAACCTTGAGAAGCTGCCGGAGCTGTTTGACATCTCGCGCGCGACCATCCGCACCATCCGCCAGAACCTGACGTGGGCGCTGTTTTATAACCTCGTCAGCATCCCGGTCGCGGCGCTTGGCGTGCTGCATCCGTCCATCTGTGCCACGGCCATGTCGGCCAGCTCGATCGGCGTGCTCATGCACTCGCTGCGGCTCAAGGACGGCGGCAAAAAGGAGAGACGTTTCCCATGGAAGAAAAAGTCCTGACGACACATGTCCGCGGCATCTACTGCCGCCAGTGTCCGGAATGGATCGTGGACGACCTGCTGCACACGCGCGGCGTGCTCGATGCAGCGGTATCGTTCTGGCGCGCGGAGCTGACCGTGCGCTATGACCCGCAGATCGTCACCGAGACGGAGCTGCGCCGCGTGCTCGCGGACTGCGGCTACCCCGCCTGTGAAAAAGGCGCGCCGGGGTCCAACCCGCTGCGCAACGCGCTCAAAAGCGCCCTCGGCCGCAGGCCGGAGGGGTGAGGGACATACCTTTTTTCTGACCAGTATTGCGGACAGCTTTTGCGGCGGCTGCCGCATAAAATAAAGGCAGCCGTGACCCATACCGGTCAGAAAATGCTGTGCGGTGGTGAGAAGATGGAGCAGAAATTACGGCGGGACCGCAATCTTGGTGACAATTTGCGCCGCCTGCGCAATGCCAGCGGCCTCTCGCAGGAGAAGATGTGCGCCGTGCTGCAGCGCCGCGGCTGCGACATCGGCCGCACGACCTATGCCAAATACGAGGCGGGCGAGCTCAATGTCCGCGTGAGCGTGCTGCTCGCGCTCAAACGGCTCTACGGCTGTCCGTATGATGCCTTCTTCGCGGGGCTGGATACGGCGGACGACGCCGAAGCCTGACAATAAAGCGCCACCCCGGAAGCGAATCGCTTCCGGGGTGGATTTTCACGTTACAGGTAGAATTTCGGCTCCTTGCGCCCGGCGCAGTATTTTTTCACCGTAGCGGATGCGGCCAGTCGCAGCGGCAGCGGCACGCTGCGCCCCGACTGCGGGCAGATCTGGATGCAGCGCAGACAGGAGATGCACTTGGCCTTGTCCACCTTCTGCGGCGCGTCCTTCGGGATGGCGCCGGCGGGGCAGTTGTCCGCGCACAGGCCGCAGCGGATGCAGCGCAGGCCGCCGGTCGGTTTGAGCGGCAGGCCGTTGTAGGCGCGGTAGTTCGGGTTGCCGGGCACGGTGATCCCGGCCGGGGCGTCGGCGGCGATGCGGGATTTCAGCTGCGTGCAGAAATCCCCGATCTTGGCGCGGTCGGACGCGTCCGGCCGGCCGGCGGCGATGTCCGTGTTGACCGAGTGCGGCGCGATGACCTCCGCCGCCGCGATCACGCGAAAGCCCAGCGGGGCGAGCGTGTCGCGCATTTCGAGCAGGGCGTCGTCCACGGCGCGGTTGCCGAACACGGCCACGAGCACGGCCGGGGTGTCCGCCCCGCGCAGGGCACGCACGCGCTCAAGACACGGCCCGGGCACGCGGCCGCCGTAGACCGGGAAGAACACGAGCAGGCAGTCGTCGGCAGAAAACGTGTTTGTCTCGGCGCGTACGGTGATGTCCGTGCAGGCATCGGCTGCGTTCAGATTTTCCGCGAAGAGCCCGGCGACACGCTGCGTGCCGCCCGTGGGGCTGAAGAAATACAGGTGCAGGTTGCGCGGATGCATAGCATGGCCTCCCAATTCAGATTGCCTATATTGTAACGAAAAATACCCGCGAATGCAATGCTTTTTGGCCACCGGTCAGTACAGCTGCAGCTCGGACAGGTAAGCGTCCAGCCGGGACAGCCGCTGCTGCGGATATACGCCGAGCGTGCGGCTGAACTCGAAGGCGATGGCCTCGATGAGAAAGTTCACGCCGATATAGGAGTTTATGGGCGCGGGGCTGGACAGATCGGCGAGAAGCACGATGTCCGCATCGCCGGCGAAGGGCGCGGTGAGCTTGTCGGTGATGACGATCAGCCGGCAGCCGGCGTCGTGCGCCATCTCGGCCAGCACGCACGTCATGCGCGAGTAGCGCTCGGCACCGAGCAGGATCACACAGTCGTGCGGGCCGTAGTCGAGCAGCTTTTCCACGCAGCGGGTGTCTGCGTCGCAGAAATACTCCACGTGCCGGGTATACTGCGACAGCAGCGTCCCCAGGTGCCGCGCTGGCCCCGCCAGGCCGCGGAAGCCGGAGACAAAGATGTGCTCGCTCTCGAGCAGGATGCGTACGATCTGCCCGTATTTTTCCGGGTCGTTCTTGCGGTAAGTCTCCTGCAGGCAGTCCACGGCGAACTGCAGGCACTGAAACGAGCTCAGATCCTGATACTTTTGCAATTTGTCCGGCACCTGATGCTGCGGGATGACGTATTTTTCACGCTCGATGACCTGTGAGAGCTCGCTGCGCAGGCTCTCCTGCAGCTCACGGAAGCCGCGGTAGCCCAGCGTGCGGCACAGGCGGATGACCGAGGTGTCGCTCACGCCGAGCGCAAGCGCGATGTCCTTGGCCGTTAAAAAATATAGCGAGCCGCTGTGCTCGAGAAAATAATCCGCGATGACCTTTTCCGTCCGCGTCAAATGCGCGCTTTGAATGCGCTGTTCCAGTTTACCGCTCATGGGAACACCATCCTTTTTTCTGGGGATTGTGAGCAGCGCCGCAACGAATGTTGCAGTAGCAACAACATTATACTGTATAAATTGTAGAAAATGCAATAGTGTATGAAAAACATTGAAAATTCAATTGACTTTTACGCATAAAAGAGCTAAAAATACCGCATACAACAATACCGGTGTTGGATTATTTGAGAGGAGGACCTCACAATGGAGAAAAACAAACGTATGCAATTTTACGGGGGCACGCTCGGCGCGTGTGCGCCGCTGCTGGTCTTCATGTGCCTCATGATCGTGATCGCCGCGATGAAGAAAGTGTCACTGGTGTTGTTCTGCATGGCAGGTTTCGCTGGACTGTGTGTGGCGTTCCTGCTGGCAAAAAACAAAAAGGAATTTGAACAGGCGGTCGTGGACGGCCTGAAAAACGACACGCTGTGTGTCATTATCTTCGCGTTCCTGCTGGCCGGCATCCTGTCGCAGGAGCTGCGCCAGAGCGGCCTCATTCAGGGCCTGACCTGGCTTGTGATGAAGCTCGGCCTGAGCGCGGGCTTCCTGCCGCTGGTGGCGTTTCTCGTCTGCCTGCTGATCTCGACGGCCTGCGGCACGTCCAACGGTGCCATCGTCGCCGTGCTGCCGGTGCTGCTGCCCGTCGCGGCGTCCGTCGGTGCGAATCCCTCCGTCGTGGTCGGCGCCATCGTCAGCGGCGCGATCTTCGGCGATAACCTTGCCCCCATTTCCGACACAACCATCGCCTCCGCGCTCACGCAGGACGCGGAAGTGCGCGACGTCGTGCGCACCCGTCTGCCGTATTCGCTGATCGCCGGCGTCATTTCCGCCGTGCTGTTCATCATCGTCGGTATCAAGACGTCCACGTCCGTCACGTTGCCGGACGTCATCGACCCCGCCTATGCCAAGACGCTCGTCATGCTCGTCATCCCGGTCATCATGATCATCCTGATGCTCCGCGGCTGGAACCTTATCAGCACGCTCATCGTCTGCGATCTGGTCGGCTTTGTGCTGTGCCTGGTGTTCGGCTTCCTCGACGTGCCGACGCTGTTTTCGGCCACCGGCCCCATCGGCGCCGGCCTGACCGGCATGCTCAATGTCATTTGCTTCAGCTTCTTCATGTTCGCGCTGCTCGAGATGCTCAAGCGCAGCGGCGTGTTTGACATGCTGCTCGAAAAGCTCAACAACGCCAGCAAGACCTCGCGTCAGTCCGAGCTCGTCACCATCCTGCTGAGCGTCATCGGCAGCGTGGCCATCGGCGCTGCGTCCATCTCGATCCTGTTCGTCGGCCCGGTCGTGCGCAAGCTCCTGCAGACGCACAACATCGAGCGCACCCGCGGCTCGAACCTCATGGACGGCATTGCGACCGGCCTTGCCGGCATCGTGCCGTACAACCCCGTCGGCCTCAACGCCGTCAGCCTCGCGATCGCGAGCGGCGTCGTCTCGGAGTCGTTCTCGTTTTTGGATTACGTGCCGTATAACTTCCACAGCTGGCTGCTGATCCTGCTGTTCCTGCTCAGTGCGATCACCGGCATCGGCCGCCACTTTGAAAAGGGCACCGCCGCCGCGCCCGAGACCCCGGCTGCGGAAGAGAAATGACGATTTCGGGCGCGGCCGCCGCGCCGCACCCGCTCAGATTGTTACATTTGGAAGGAGAAAACCATGCAAAATCTCAACGAAGGTCTGCTGTTTGATCCTGCACTGTCGGCGGAGATCAAGGATCGCTTTTACTATGTGGATGCGGATCCGGAATTCGGCCAGCGCCTGTTCTTTGAAAATTCCGGCGGTTCGCTGCGCCTGAAGGCGTCCGTCGAGGCGCAGGCAAAGTACCAGGCGTTCCCGGACTGCCCGGAGCGGCTGCACGATCGTTCCCGCGCGCTCAAAAAAGTGCAGCTGCACGGCATCGACGACATTATGCACATCGTTTTCGGCGCATCGGGCGGCGCGCTCATCTCGGAGATGACCGCCTCGCAGGCGATGTTCCAGATCGTCGGCGCCATCCTTGAAAACTGCCCCGGCAAGAGCGCGGTCACGTCCGTGCTCGAGCACCCGTCGGCGTATGACGCGGTGAAATACTACTGCGACAAGACCGGCAAGGAATTTCGCGTCGCGCAGGCGAACCCGAAGACCGGCGGCATCGACGTCGAGGAGATCCGCCGCGTCGTCTCGCCGGATACCTGCCTGCTGAGCATCATGTATGCCTCGAACATCACCGGCAGCATCATGGACATGGCCGGTATCGTCAAGGCTGCGCGCGAGATCAACCCCGATATCTACATCGTCACCGACGCCGTGCAGCACGCGCCGCACGCCGTGCTGGACGTGGACGCCCTCGGCGTCGACGGCGCAACGTTTGCACCCTATAAATTCTTCGGCACCCGCGGTATGGGCTATGGCTACGTGTCCGATCGCGTGGCCAAGCTGCCGCACCGCAAGGTCTTGCAGCGCCCGGCCGACGTCTGGGAGCTCGGCTCGCCCACGCCCGGCAACTTCGCGGCCATGAGCGCCGTGGTGGACTATGTCTGCTGGCTCGGCGGCCACTTCATCCAGTCGGACGACCGCCGCACGCTGTTTGTGACCGGCATGGAGCACATCCACCTGCAGGAGCGCGCGCTGCTGCACACCATGCTCGAGGGCACGCAGAACGTGCCCGGTCTGCGCCACATCCCCGGCGTGCACGTGTATGTTGACACCGAGGATCTCACGCACCGCGACCTGATCGTTGCCATGGGCATCGACGGGCTGGACATGACCCGCTGCGTCGAGGAGTACCAGAAGCGCGGCGTCACGACCTTTGAGCGCGTCAATACCAGCGTGTATTCCAAGCGCATCGTCGAGGCTGTCGGCCTCACGGGTGCGATCCGCGTCTCGCCGCTGCACTGCCACACCGTTGCGGACATCGAGACGTACCTGCGCGTCACCCAGGAGCTCGCGCAGACGTTTGCAAAGTAATCATTCTTTCCCCTCCCTTCTTTTTTCCTTATGCGCAGGCCCTGCCGCATCCGCGGCAGGGTCTGTTGCAGTTTTGCTGCGTGTGCGCTATACTGGCGGCAGCAACACCGGAAGGAGGCGGCTGCCATGCGCGAATCCGCAACGAAAAAAGTGCTCGCCGAGAGTCTCAAGGAGCTCATGCTCCGGCGTGACTTCACGGACATCACCGTGACCGACCTCTGCGCGGCCGCAGAGATCAACCGCCGCACGTTCTACCGGCACTTTACGGACAAGTACCAGCTTGTGACGTGGATCTACGACAAGGGCTTTCAAAAGGCGATCGGCGACGATGAGCCGGGCCTGTTCGATCTCTTCGGGCGCGTGTGCACGTATCTGTACGCCGACCGCGCGTTTTACGCCCGCGCGCTCACGTTCACGGGGCAGAATTCGTTCCACGACTTTCTCTGCGCCCGGCTGCGGCCGTACCTGCAGGCGGATTTCTCCGACCTCTTCCCCGATCCGCAGACCGAGGCGTTCATGTCCGGAAAGATGTCGGACGTGGTCATGGACATCATTCAAAACTGGCTCAGCCGGCCGGACTGCCCGCCGCCGGAGGTGTTTGCCCCCTGGGCGCTGCACCTGTGGAAGGACATCATGGGGCGGTGGAAGGAGCTCGGCGATGCGTGGGAGCACACATTGGACCACAAAAATGCATAAGTGAGGCAAAAAGCCACGAAACTGCGGTTCCGTGGCTTTCCTTGTGGCGCAATTTGTTCTATGCTGAACACACCCCCTCATTTGGAAGCGCGCGGTCCCAGAGGTTTTGTTTTGATCTTTCATGGTACCTCTTCCTCCGTTGCGCGACGGCGGCTGCGCGCTTCCGATTTGTCCTTTTGGCAGAGCATGCCTTCCTTTGATATCGGACGCCCCGGACTGCACTTGCAGTCCGGGGCGTCTGTGGTTTTGGGTGGTGTGGGCGAGCTGCTCGGGAGCCGCTGCACCGATTTCAATCCACGCGCCCCGTGTGGGGCGCGGCGGGGTCAGCGCAGGGCGTCCGGCAGGACGGTCTCTGTGCCGGACAGGATCCAGTTGTGCTTATCGCGTGCGTTCTGATTGTCGATCCGGTACCATTTGCCGGGGAAGTACTGGTTGCCGTTGTTCTTGGACGTGTCCCACTGATAGGACACGAAGGCGTAAAACGGGCGGTCATACTTGGCGTCCGCGTTGATGGCGTTGCCGGTGAAGGGGTTCGTCGGGTTGTCGATCACGCCGGCCGTCGCCAGCGTCGGCACATCGGCCGTGGTCATGAATTCGTCCGAGAACGAGAAGCCCTTGGCGTTGAAGTCCTTGACCATCAGCAGGGGGAAGAAGAACTCCGTGTCGGTGCCGTCGTCGAGGATGTAGTCCGGATCGTTGCACAGGTTGCGTCCGTGGTCGGCGACGAGAATGATGCGCGTGTTGTCATAGACGCCGTTTTTGCGCATGTAGTCAAACCATTTGCCGAGCTGCATCAGCGAGGCCATATTGGAGTCGTAGTGCGCGAACTGGTCGCCCTCCTCCATGACGATCGACTTGCCGTCGACGGTGAAGCGGTCCGCATGCTCGCTGTCATACTCCGTGTTGTCCACGGTGCCGGAGACGGAATAGTCCGGCGCCTGCAGCAGCACGGGGGAGTGCGTGGTGTCGTTGGTCATGAACAGGAACGTGTTGTCCCCGCTCTTGGTGGTCTGCGTGATCGTCGGGAGATGGGTCAGTGCATGGTAGCCCTTGAGGAACGTGGCGTCCATGCCGGTGGCGGTGTGGGGGCCGGTGATCGTCTGCTCGACGAAATTTTCCTCCTCCGTCTGCACGGTGCTGCGGTTGTAATTGCCGTTGTCGTAGAGGATGGACTGCACGGTGACGGGGCACGTCTTCATGAGACTGTAGCCGAAGAAGTTGCGCATGTTCGCGCTGATCCAGTTCTTCGGGATCATGTCCGATTCGAAGGCGCCGAAGGTGATATAGCGATGGATGTCCGGATAATCGGAAAAGACGGACAGGTCGGGCACCCACTGATAGTTGGCGTAGATGGGGTCAAAGACCGTGACGTCGAAGCCGTTCTGGTCGAAGAGGACCGGCATCATCTTGAGCGCCTCGTTGTGCTTGTCGACGAGTTTTTCATCCTTGCGCAGGTTGATCTGATCGATCGTGTACTCGTACCCGCCCATGAGCGCGGGGGTGCCGAAGTTGGTGTAGGCTCCGGTGGAGACAACATTCGTATAGGCGGTGAAGCCGTCGAACTGTGCCTGCAGCTCCGGCTTTTCATTGAAGATATACGGCAGGAACGCGCCCACTGCGCGGTCGAGCATGAGCACGATGACGTTTTGTCCGGTCTTGCTCATGGTGTATTCCGGCACACCACCGCTCTCTTCCATCGTCTGGCGGATGCTCTTGATCTGCGAGTGGATGCTGCCGATATTGATCGGCAGCATGATGGCAATGGCCAGAACGAACGCGATCGCTGCCTTGAATACATGCTTGCTCCACCGCCGATAGACCAGATACATGACGGCGGCGACGGCTGCGGCCGCGAGCAGATTGCCCCAGAGCTCGGCCGGCGCAAACTGCATGCCGCCATCAAAGCTGAGCGTGGACGAGAGCACGCCGAGGCGCTTGCCGAAGAACATGAAGTCCACGATGGCGACGCCGACGAGCATCCACAAAACCTTCTCAAAGGCGACCTTGCCCTTCGGGCTTGCCAGCCAGTAGAAGATGCCGAACCAGATGACGAACGTGCCGACGGCGAGGCACAGGCTGTTGACGATGAACCAGACCGGGCTGTAGTACATCTGCACGTTCACGAATTCCTGCGCGGACGACGAGATGACGGACGCCGGGATATACCCGCCGATGAACAGCGCCAGGAACGCGGCGCAGCCGAAGAAGATCTTTGCGTTCGGCTTGGCGGCGGGCTTTTCGGCAGCGGGCTTTTTCCGGTGGATGAGCTCCAGGATCAGGGGCAGCAGCAGCGCCGCGCCCAGGAGCAGCAGCGTGGCCTTGACGACCGGCCGTGCGGAGAAGGAATAGCGCACGAGACCGAGCACCAGCAGCGCCGCACCGGCGGCAGCGGCCAGGATCTTGAGCACCCGTCCCGGATGCTTGAGCTTATAAAAGACGGTCTTGATGAGGGAGAAGATGTTGTTGAGCGTCCAGTAAAACACCAGGCCGGCGGGGGATGTGTACAGGAAGAAGAGGAAGAACACCGCCATCGCGTACAACTGGATCTTGGTCTTGGGCGTCGAGCCCTTCGTGAAGATGATGCATGAGACGAGGTTGACCGCCGTCATGATGATGGGCAGGAGGTTGATGTGTACCCCGGCGATGGCAATCAGCCCGTCGGCGGCGCCGAGGTCGGCGATCGGCCCGAAGGACACGCCCTGAAGGAGCTCCAGCCCGGACAGGAACCGGTAGGCGGAGATGAAAAACGGGATCTCCAGAAACAGCGACACCGCACTGCGCAGAACGTAGGTGGGCTTGTAGTGGTTCTGGCGGTAGTAGGTCTGCAGGATCATCATTTTCTCGTCGCCGCGGAACGTCTTTTTGATGTGCGTCACGCCGCGGTGCAGGCGGGCCTCCATGTCGCGCTCCTCTTCCTGCAGCGCGTCGGCCCGCATATAGAGCGGCAGCACCAGAAAGTTCATGACCAGGCTCAGCACAATGATGGACAGGCCGGGGTTGCCGATCACGCGGTTGGCGTTGACATAGATGACCTCAAACAAAAGCTGCAGCGGCTGAAACAGCAGCGAATCCAGTATCTGAAAAAATGTCACGGTTCTTTCTCCTTGTGTGTCGCGGCGGCGGTGGTGAGCTCGCGCACCTTCTGCTCGAGATAGTCTGCGGCGCGCACGGCGCCCTCGCCCGGGTAGACCCAGGTCTGCGCGCGGGCTGCGTCGCGCCCCTGTGCGTATTTCGGGTCGGTCAGGCACTGCTGCACCATGTCGCCGAGCGTGTCGAAGTTGTCCTCCGTGAGCTGCTGGCCGATCTGCGGCAGGATCTCGAACGTCCAGTACGGCGTGTCGAGCCACCAGCAGTCATAGGGGCTCTTGTCAAACTTCGTGTCTGCGTAGATGACGGGCTTGTCGAACACCAGCGTGAAGTCGAAGATCACGCCCGAGAAATCGGAGACGAGGATGTCCGCGCGCCGGAGCACGTCAAAGTTGTCGTTGTCGCGGTTCCACTCCAGGTCCTCCGTGTCCGGATAGGCGGCCATGAGCTTGTCGATCATGTCCTTTTCCGACTTGTACGACTGGGGGTGCGGGCGGATGATGACGTGGTAGCCGGCGGCGAGCAGCTTGTCGATGATCTTGCCGCCGTACTTGCTGAAGATCGCGCTCGGGCCCCAGGACGGCGCGATGAGTACCGTAGTCTTGTGCGGTGCAACGGGGCCGGAGGTGTCCAGCCGCCGCTTCATCTCGTCCATGTAGGGGATGCCGATCTTCACTGTCTCCTTGGCGGGCAGGCCGCGCAGCGCCTCGAGCGCGCGCAGGTCGCGGATCTGATAGTCGCCGGAGACGAAGATCGTGTCGTAGTAGTCAATGCCGAACATGCGGTAGCCGGCGACCTCGTTGGCCGCGTGCAGGATGTGCACATAGCAGTCCACGCCCGGCGAGCGCTTCCACTGGTAGACGTCCAGCCCCGGCGTGGAGGACAGCAGCACGTTCGCGCGCAGGAAGTTGAGCTTGGCAAAGGCCTTGTTGCCCTCGCCGAGAAACTCCGCGTGCACGTGCGCGTAGGGGTTTTGCAGTGCCGGGTCGTCGGGCGACGCCGTCAGATACGCGATGTCCAGCCCGCGCCGGTCCAGTTCGCGGCACACGGGTTCCATTACGTTCCAGTAGCGCTTGTCGTCCACGAAGACGGCCAGCGGATGCTTTTCCTGATCGACGGCGGTCTTTTCCCCACCGCTGAGCAGAAAGCGCAGCTTGATGATCCAGCCCCGCAGCGCAAAGTTCAGCGCGCCGATGATGCCGATCAAGATGGCAAAGAGCATACTGCCCGTGCCCGGATCAATATACAGTTTCATATTTTCAGTTCTCCTCTGCCCGTAGCATCCACAGCCCGGCGAGCACGCTGCAGGCGGCGCAGATCCCGGGCACGAGCAGCCCGGCGCCGCGAAGGTTATCGGCGGGGAAAAGGCCGCCGAAGAGGTTGATGAGCGCATGGATGCCCAGTGCCGGCACGACGGAGCGGTAGTAGGCGACCGTCCCGCACAGGGCGAAGCCCGTGCAGGCGGCGCACATCGCCTGAATGCCGACGGCGCCCGGCGCGCCCCCGATGAGGTTGACGGCGTGGAACACGCCGAACAGTGCGGCGTTGAGCCCGGCCGCCGTCAGCGGCCGGAGCCGCCGCGTATGCTCCCAAAGATAGCCGCGGAAGGCCAGCTCCTCCGCCATGCCGCACACGACGTACAGCCCGCAGGCGAAAAACCCGTCCGCGCCGGCGCTGCGGCCGCAGGCGGTCAGCACCAGATCGCCGGCCGGCCAGAGCAGCAGCAACAGCAGCCCCGGCCACCGCTTCCGCCCCCGGCGGCAGGCGCCGAGGCCGTATCTGCGCCGGTAAAGGATCAGCGCCGCCGCGAGAAAGACCGCCAGCCCCGCGAAGGTGACGCTGTGCGGCAGGCCGATCCTGCCGGAAACAAACTCGCCCAGTGCATAGACCAGGGCATATATCAGCACCAGATAGACCATAAAAAGCAAACGCATCCTTTACAGCATTTTTTCATTATATAATGTCGAAATCGGAAACACAAGGGAATCTGCATATGTTTCCGACATAGTTTTTACGTGCACTTGACAAAACGACAAAATAAGTTCACAATATGCATCACATATCAAAAAAATGAACGCAAGGGAGCCTGACGATCTTGTTGACAAAAAATCAGTTTGCGCTGCTCAGCTACATTGCGGTCCGTCCCGCGGACGAGCCGGCGCTTTCGCAGCGCGCCATCGCGCAGGGCACCGGCAAAGCGCTCGGCACCGTGAACGGGCTGGTCAAGCAGCTGGACGCCATGGGCTATCTCGACGGGGCGAACCGCATCACGGATGCGGGCCGTGCAGCGCTCGCGCCGTACCGGGTGGACAACGCCGTTATCATGGCGGCGGGCATGAGTTCCCGCTTTGCGCCCCTGTCGTATGAAAAGCCGAAGGCCCTGCTGAAGGTGAAGGGCGAGGTGCTCATCGAGCGCGAGATCCGCCAGCTGCAGGCGGCGGGCATCGACGACATCACCATCGTGGTCGGCTATATGAAGGAAAAGCTGTTTTACCTCGAGGACCGCTTCCATGTGAAGATCGTCATCAACGAGGATTATCACCGCTACAACAACCCCTCCACGCTCATGCTGGTCCGCGACCGGCTGAAAAATACCTTCATCTGCTCCTCGGACAACTACTTTGAGCAAAACCCGTTTGAGCCTTATGTGTATCAGGCGTATTACGCGTCGCTCTACAGCGCAGGCAAAACGGACGAGTACTGCATGGTCACGAACCGCAAGGGCCGCATCACAGGCGTGCAGGTCGGCGGGAGCGACGCGTGGTACATGATCGGACACGCCTATTTCGACCGCAGCTTCAGCGAGAAATTTACGCAGATCCTCGAGCGGGAGTATGACAGCCCGGTCACCCGGGCGGGGCTCTGGGAGGATCTGTACGCCCGGCACATCCGCGAGCTGGAGATGTACATCCGCAAGTATCCCGGCGGCATCCATGAGTTCGACTCGCTCGATGAGCTGCGGGCGTTTGACAGCGCCTATGTCACCAATACCGACTCGTATATTTTCGACAACATCTGCGCCGTGCTCCACTGCACACCGGACAGCATCCACGGCATCATCCCGATCAAGACGGGGCTGACGAACCTGTCGTTCAAGTTCTCGTGCGGCGGCCGGGACTATGTTTACCGGCACCCCGGCGCCGGCACGGAGGCCTACATCGACCGCCCGGCCGAGGCGCGGGCGCTGGAGGCGGCCAAGGCGCTGGGTCTTGACGATACGTTCATCTACATCGACGCGGCCAGGGGCTGGAAGATCTCGCACTATATCGAGGACGCGGCCATCCTGGACTATCATAACGACGAACAGGTCGACACGGCGCTGCGCATGCTGCGCCGCCTGCACACGAGCGGCATGCAGCTCGACAGCCGGTTTGATATCTGGGAGAAGATCAACGGCTTCCTCGACCGGCTGCAGGGGACGGACGTCTCCGACTTTACCGGCATGCAGGAGCTGCACGAGACGATGTGCGCCCTGCACGCGCGCCTGAAGGGCGACGTGGGCCCTCTGTGCGCCTGCCACTGCGACAGCTATAACCCGAACTTCCTGATCGATAAGCAGGGAAAGATGTATCTGATCGACTGGGAATACGCCGGCATGGCTGACCCCGGCTGCGACATTGGCACGTTTATCGCCTGCTCGGACTACACGACCGAGGAGGCGGAGCAGGTGATCGCGCGCTATCTCGGCCACGCACCCACGGGCGCGGAGCTGCGCCACTATCTCGGCTATGTGGCCATGGCCTCCTACTTCTGGTTCTTGTGGGGGCTGTATCAGGAGGCGTGCGCCAAGCACGTCGGCGAGTATCTCTACATCTGGTATAAATACGCAAAACAATACGCCCAGCTGGCGCTGGAGCGATATGATCAAGAGGAGGCATTTGCTTGAAACAGAAGACACAGGCCCAAGAGGGGGGCATTGAACAGCTGATCTACGAGGAGACCGAGCGGCGGCTGGAGATCATGCAGTCCGATTCCTACGAGTTCCCCAAGAAGATGACCCGGGTCGATTACGGCATCATCATCGCCAGCGTGGCGGCCAGTCTGGTGCTGATCGTGACCTGCATGCTGGGAGGCTGAACCATGACAGACAAAGAAAGCTATATCCGGCAGGAGACCGTCACGGGCGTTGTGCCTATGCTCAAGGGCGACCGGCAGTATTCCTTCTGGGATCTGTTTTTGTCCACGAGCGGCTTTGCTATCGCCACGTGGTGCTATACGCAGGGGGCGTATGTTGCGCAGTATCTCTCTTTTGGCAGAATGCTCATCAACATTTTCTGCTTCAATATCGTCTGGGTGTTCATCGAGTGTCTGCCCGTGATCTTTGCCACGCGCTACGGCATCGATCTGTGGATCTGGCTGCGCTCGGTGCTGGGGCGGCGTGGTGTCGCTCTGCTGTCCACGATCATCAGCGTGGCAAACTTTGGCTGGTATGCAGTTGCGGCGAGCCTGTTTTCCTCGTCGATGATCAACCTTGCGGCGAAGTTCGGCCTCGTGCTCAACGCGGCCGTCTGGAACCCGATATTGGGCTGCCTGTGCGTCGTGCTCGGCACGCTCATCGCACTTGGCGGGCCGAATGTCATCAAGTGGACGAACCGCTTTCTGGTCACGGCGCTGCTGGCGGTCGGTGCGGTCGTCGTCGTGCTGTGCTTCACGGCCGTGCCGCTGCACGAGATCGTGGCGGTCAAACCGCAGCTGGATGCGGACATGACGCCGCTGCAGGCGTTCATGATCTCGGCCGAGGGCAACGTGGCGTTCGCGTTCTCCTGGTCGACGCAGGCGCTGGTGCTGCCGCGTCTGGCCAAGACCGAGCGCGGCGGCTACTGGGGCACAACGCTGGCCTATGGCGTGGTTGCGCCGTTTTTCGTCGCCGCCGGCGGCGTGATGGCGCTGGCGATGTTCGTGCGCACCGGCGTGTACGAGAGCGACCCCACCAGCATGCTCTCCTACCTCTGCGGCTCCGGCTTCGCGCTGCTGAGCCTGCTGCTGGTCGCGTTTGCGAATGTCGGCACGCAGGGCACCGGCTCCTATGTCAACTGCATGATCGTCAAGAGCGGCATGCCCAAGGTCAGCTATAAGGTGCTGGTGCTCATCGCCATGGTGTATGTCAGCGTGCTGACCGTCTGGGGCGGCGTGGAGGAGCACTTCGGTACGTTCATCTCCATTGCTGCGTTCATTCAGGCGCCGATCATCGGCATGATCGTTGTGGACTACCTGGTTGTGAAAAAGCGGAAGCTGTCACTCAAGGCGGCCTACTTCATCGAGGGGCACGATGCGTATCAGTTCACCGGCGGGTTCAACCTGGTCGGTCTCGGCTGCGTCATCCTCTCGTGCCTGATCACGATCCTGTTCGTGTACAATCCGCTGACCGGCAGCATTCAGAGCCCGCTGTTTCTTATCTTCACGGGCAGCGGCTTCGATGCCATCTGCGGCGGCCTGCTCTACTGGATCGCCAGCCTGACTCCACTGAAAAAGTACATGCTCCGCGACCGCGACGATCTGGAGATCGTCTGATCGCGGCCCGACCGATATAAGGATACCCCCCGGTGCAGAACTGTTTTCTGCATCGGGGGGTATTTTGCCGATGGCCGGGCTTTACCGGGCAGGAGCGGCTTCATCCGGTATGCGGCATGGATTTATACGCTTTGCCGTCCGGGGCGGCGTGCTCAATCCATCTCGCTGTAATGATCGTTGAGTACCTTGCTGCACGCCGGCAGGTCAAATGCTTCCAGCGCGCGGAAGATCTCCTCGTGCAGGTGCACGATCTTGTCGAGCGCCCACTCGGAGGACGTGCGCGTGTTCACGGCCTGAATGTGCTGATCGTACAGCGACATGCTCGCCTGAAACAGCGCGGTGAACAGGGGGGTGCCGCACGCGATTCGTTTATATTTCCGATCGAAGCTGCAAGCTGACGGGCAATCATGGTTCGCGGCCTGACAGTGCAGCGCTCCCGTCTGATTGCGGAGAATCCATTTTTATGGGCTTGCCATCGTGCCATGGGCAATACTTCGTTCCGTCGGATGTGCTGTCCCAATACACCAGGCCCTGAAATGCGGAAGGCGGCAGACGGTTCTCTGCAAAAGGATTGAGAAACAAAAATGTGTTGTCCATTGTGTAGCGTTCATCGGGGGCCGCTGCAAGCAGGACACCGGATACACATTTGAAATCCGGACTGCAAAACAGGTTGCAGTTGATTGCTGCACCGTTATATTTTGACAGGCTGTTTTCGTGCGCATATCCGCTTGCGACGACTTTTCCGGTTTCAACATGGATGGTTATGGTCGGTTGACCACGCCCGAGCAAAATCTCTGTGAGAGCGGCTCCATATTCTTCTTCAAACCACTCGTAAGTGAGATATCCC
>ENA-UERN01000849-UERN01000849.1-human-gut-metagenome-genome-assembly--contig:-NODE-849-length-33144-cov-9.335682_pt1 | contig 33144 bp, 19 predicted proteins | sample MGYA00242950_ERZ507950 | MGnify/ENA primary metagenome ERZ507950 (study PRJEB26167, sample SAMN06115515) | human gut metagenome | host: Homo sapiens | place: China:Ningxia | collected 2014-11-26...
GACAAGCCGCGTGCGTCTCTTTCTGCTCCTTGTACAAAAGAATAAAAAGAGGTATAATAAAACGGATCAAACGAATTAGGAGGTCCCTTCCATGAAGCTCATGGTCCTGGACGGCAACAGTATATTGAACCGCGCCTATTACGGCATCCGCCCCCTGTCCACCCGGGAGGGGCTGTATACCCACGCGGTATACGGCTTCATCACCACCCTCCAGCGCCTGCTGGACGAGGAAAACCCGGAGGCCCTGTGCGTCACCTTTGACCGCCGGGAGCCAACCTTCCGCCACCGGGCGGACGCGGAATACAAGGCCCAGCGCAAGCCCATGCCCCCGGAGCTGGCCATGCAGCTGCCGGTGATGAAGCAGGTGCTTTCGGCCATGTCCGTGCCCTGCTATGAGCTGGCGGGGTACGAGGCCGACGACCTCATCGGCACCATCAGCCGCAAATGCCAGGCGGCGGGGTGGGACTGCGTCATTGTCACCGGCGACAAGGACAGCCTGCAGCTGATCACCGACCGCACCAAGGTGAAGCTGGTGTCCACCCGCATGGGCCAGACCACCACCAAGGATATGACCCCGGAGACCTTCCGGGAGCAGTACGGCTTCGACCCCATCCACATGATCGACCTGAAGGCCCTGATGGGCGACACTTCGGACAACATTCCCGGCGTGCCGGGGGTAGGGGAAAAGACCGCCATGGCCCTGGTGCAGGAATACGGCGCCATTGACGAGATCTACCGCCTGCTGCCGGACCTGCACGCCAAGCCCGCCGCCATCCGCAAGCTGGCGGAGGGGGAGGAGTCCGCCCGCCACAGCTATTGGCTGGCCACCATCGTCACCGACGCCCCCCTGGACTTTGACCCGGCGGAAAATCTCCGCCGGCCCTTCCGCCCGGAGCTGTACGACCTGTTCCTGCGGCTGGAATTTCAGAAGCTCATCGACAAATACCACCTGCGCCCCCACCAGGAGACGGCGGAGAAGCCGGAGAGCACCGCCACGGTGGTCCCCGTCCGGACGGAGGACCAGGCCCGGGACCTGCTGGCCCAGTGGCGGCAGGCGGAGTCTGTCACCGTATATGCGATGCCGGACCTGTCCGCCCTGTCCGTCCAGTGGGACGCCGGGGAGAATGCCTCCTGGGCGGCGGAGCTGTGGACCGGGGACTATCAGGGGGACTGGCAGGCCCTGCTGGCGGCGCTGTTCGCCGCCGATATCCCCAAGGTGTCCCACAACGTCAAGGACCTGATGCGCACCCTGCTGGACGCGGGCCTTCCGGCGGAGGGCTTCGTGTTCGACACCGCCCTGGCGGCCTATCTGCTGGACGCCACCGCCGGGAAATACGACCTGCCCCGGCTGTTTGTGGCCTATTTCAACCAGGAGCTGGAAAAGCCCGCCCATCTGGAGCCGGACGCCTTCTCCCCTCTGGGAGACCGGTCCGCCGCCTGGGCGTCGCTGCACAGCTATGGTGCCGCCATAAACGCCCTGTATGGCATTCTGCCCCAAAAGCTGCGGGAGCAGGATATGGAGGAGCTTTACCGCCGGGTGGAGCTGCCCCTGTGCCGGGTGCTGGCGGATATGGAGCGCAGCGGCTTTCTGGTGGACGGCGGAGCCCTGGCCCGGTTCGGTGCGGACCTGTCTGACACCATCCGCCAACTGGAGGAGCGCATTTACGCCGCCGCCGGGCAGCAGTTCAACATCAATTCCCCCAAGCAGCTGGGAAAGGTCCTGTTTGAGGACCTGGGCCTGCCCCACGGGAAAAAGACCAAAACCGGCTGGTCCACCAACGCCGACGTGCTGGAGAAGCTGAAGGACCACCCCCTGGTGGCGGACGTGCTGACCTACCGGCAGTATGCCAAGCTGAAAAGCACCTATGCCGACGGCCTGCTGAAGGTCATCGACCCGGATGGCCGCATCCGCACCAGCTTCCAGATGACGGTAACGGCCACCGGCCGCCTGTCCTCCACGGAGCCGAATCTTCAGAATATCCCCACCCGCACGGAGCTGGGCAGCAAAATGCGGGAGATGTTCGTGGCGGCCCCGGGCCATGTGCTGGTGGACGCCGACTATTCCCAGATCGAGCTGCGGCTGCTGGCCCACATCTCCGGCGACACCGCCATGCAGCAGGCCTTCCTGTCCGGGGAGGACTTCCACACCGTCACCGCCGCCCGGGTGTTCCATGTGCCCCAGGACCAGGTGACCCACCAGATGCGCTCCCGGGCCAAGGCCGTGAACTTCGGCATTGTCTATGGCATTTCCGCCTTCTCCCTGTCCCAGGATATTGGCGTCACGGTGCAGGAGGCCAAGGAGTATATGGACCGGTATTTCGCCACCTATACCGGGGTGAAGCAGTATATGACGGACGTGGTGGACAAGGCCCGGGAGCAGGGCTATGTGGAGACCCTGTGGCACCGCCGCCGGGCTTTGCCGGAGCTGAAAAGCTCCAACTTCAATATGCGGTCCTTCGGCGAGCGGGTGGCCCTGAATATGCCCATCCAGGGCACGGCGGCGGACATCATCAAGCTGGCCATGGTCCGGGTCCACAGCCGCCTGGCCCGGGAGGGCCTGGCCGCCCGGCTGATTATGCAGGTCCACGATGAGCTGATCGTGGAGTGTCCGGAGGAGGAGGCCCCCCGGGTGGAGGCCCTTTTGCAGCAGGAGATGCAGGGCGTGGCGGAGCTGTCCGTCCCCCTGCTGGCGGAGGCCCACACCGGCCGCAACTGGCTGGCCGCCAAGGGCTGATATTGCGTAACGAAACCATTAAGGAGCAAATACCATGACTGATTATTTTGCCGTGCAGCTGCCGCCGGAGCAGATCCGCAGCATCAGCTCCATCGGCCTGGCCCATATAGGCGACGCGGTGTATGAGCTGCTGGTGCGCACCTGGCTGTGCGCCGGGGGCAAGGCCACGGGAAAGGGGCTGCACCGGGCCGCGGTGGCCCTGGTGTGCGCCCCCCGGCAGGCGGAGCTGGCGGAGAAAATTCTCCCCCTGCTGACCCAGGAGGAGCAGGACGTGTTCCGCCGGGGCCGCAACGCCAACGTCCATTCCATCCCGGCCCATGCCAGCCGGGCCCAGTATCAGCAGGCCACGGCCCTGGAGGCTCTGCTGGGCTATCTGTATCTCCAGGGGCGGCGGGACCGGGTCAACGAGCTGTTCTGCCGGATGATGGAGGGGGAGTAATATGCCGCTGGACGCCATTTGCCTGAGCGCCGTGGTCCGGGAGACCGCCGCCCAGGCGGAAAACACCCGCATTGAAAAGATCCAGCAGCCCGCCCGGGACCAGGTGGTGCTGCTGCTGCGGGGCGGGCGGCGGCTGCTGCTGTGCGCCGGAGCCACCCAGCCCCGGCTGCACCTGACGGAGCAGCTGCGGGACAATCCCTCCCAGCCGCCGATGTTCTGTATGCTGCTGCGCAAGCACCTGGCAGGAGGGCGCATTTTGTCCGTTGTCCAGGAGCCCCTGGAGCGGGTGGTGACCCTGACCATCCAGGCCGCCGACGAGCTGGGGGAGCAGCGCCAGTGGCGTCTGATCCTGGAGGCCATGCCCCGGCACGCCAATCTCATCCTGGTGGATCACCAGGGCCGGATCACCGACTGCCTGCGGCGGGTGGACTTCGAGATGTCCCAGCAGCGGCAGGTGCTGCCGGGCCTGTTCTATCATCTGCCGCCCCGGCAGGAAAAGCGCTCGCCGCTGGAGATCACACGGGAGGAATTTCTGGAACTGCTTTCCGCCCTGCCGGAGGATATGCCCCTGGACGGGTGGCTGCTGGATACCTTCACGGCCCTGCCGCCGCTGATGGCCCGGGAGCTGGTCTGCGCCGCATACGGTGAGACAGACGCCCATTTGTCCCGGGACAAGGGCGAAAAATTGTGGGACAGCCTTGGGACATGGCGGGACAGAATCGTCGTCGGCGGCTTTGTGCCCACCCTGCTGCGCCGGGCCGGCCGGCCGGCGGATTTTACCTATTGTCCCATCACCCAATACGGCCCGGCCATGGAGCAGGAGACCTTCGACTCCTTCGGCCGGCTGCTGGACGAATTTTATGAGGGCCGGGACCAGGCGGACCGGGTCCGGCAGAAGGGCCAGGACCTGATGAAGTCCGCTACCGCCGCCCGGGACCGGGTGCGCCGGAAGCTGGCGGCCCAGGAGAAGGAGCTGGCTGCCACCCGGGACCGGGAACGGCTGCGCATCTGCGGCGAGCTGATCACCGCCAACCTCTACCGCATGGAGCGGGGTATGAACCGCCTGACGGCAGAAAATTACTATGAGGACGGTTGCCCGCCAATGGACATCCCGCTGGATGTGCGCCTGGGGCCCCAGGAGAACGCCGCCCGGTATTTCAAGCAGTACGCCAAGGCCAAGACCGCCGAGAAAATTCTGACGGAGCAGCTGGAAAAGGGCCGGGAGGAGCTGACGTACCTGGAAAGCGTGGTGCAGGAGCTGTCCCAGGCGGAGGCGGAGCAGGATTTCAACGACATCCGGGCGGAGCTGGAAAGCGGGGGGTACCTGAAAAACCGGGGGAAAAAGCAGCCGGGCTTTCAGCGGGCCTCCAGGCCCAGGCAGTTTGTGTCCTCCGCCGGGCTGCGGATCCTGGTGGGCCGCAGCAACCGGCAGAACGACCGGCTCACCGCCAAGGAGGCCGACCGGAGGGATATCTGGCTCCATACCCAGAAGATCCACGGCTCCCATGTGATCCTGTGCACCGGGGGCCAGGAGCCGGACGAGACCAGCCTGTATGAGGCGGCGTGCCTGGCGGCGTACTATTCCCAGGGCCGGGAGGCTGGGAAGGTGCCGGTGGATTACACCCCGGTGCGGTATGTGAAAAAGCCCGCCGGGGCCAGGCCGGGCATGGTGGTGTACACCACCTATCAGACCATGCTGGCCGTTCCGGACGGCCAGCTGGTGAAGAAGCTGGCAGGAAAATAAAATGTGAGATAAAGCTCAGCCCCCGCAGGCATTTGCCTGCGGGGGCTGGTTTTGCCTATGGGGTTAAGGGGGGAACCGTCCTTACCGGTTGGGCAGGGACTTCACGGTGACGGTGGTGTGGGCCACCAGCTTGTTCCCGGAATAGATGTGGATGAAGTAGGTGCCGGTGGTGTTGTGGCGGGTCAGGTCAGCCGCAGCCACCCAGGCGCCGCCGATGTTCTCACCCTTGTACCAGACCAGATCATCCTGGCCGCCGGCGCTGCTCCACACGGCGAAGCGGATATTGCTGTAGCCGGTGGCGCTGTAGAGCCGCAGCTTTATCCAGGCGAAGTCGTCGGTGACGATGGCCTGGGCGCTCTGCTGAGGCGGCATACCGTAGACATTGGCGGTGGTGTGGGCCACCAGCTTGCCGTCGGCATAGACGTGGATGAAGTAGCCGCCCAGGGTCTTGTGGTTCAACAGCTTCACACCGGCGGACCAGGTGCTGCCGGTGAGGCCGCCGTCGTACCAGACCAGGTCGTCCTGACCGTTGGCATTGCTCCACACGGCGAAGCGGACCTTGCCATACTTGGCGGTGGTGGTCAGGGCCAGCTCCATGGCGGCGTTATCGGCGGAGACGGTGGCCGTCAGGCCGGGCTTGACGCCGGGGGCGGGAGCGGGCAGGCTCTTGACCTGGGCAGTGGTGTGAGCCACCAGCTTGTTCCCGGCATACACATGGATGAAGTAGGTGCCGGTGGTGTTGTGGCGGGCCAGATCCACGTCATAGGTCCAGCTGCCGCTGCCGCCGTTCTTGGCGGTGTACCAAACCAGGTCGTCCTGGCCGCCGGCGCTGCTCCACACGGCGAAGCGGACGCCGCTGTAGCTGTGGGCGGTATCCAGCCGGATGGACATGGTGCGGCAGTTGTCGGACACCTGGGCCGTGACGGTGTCGGGAGCCGGGAGCTTCGCCACCTGGGCGGTGGTGTGGGCCACCAGCTTATTGCCGCTGTAGACATGGATGAAGTAGGTGCCGGTGCTGTTGTGGTTCACCAGGGGCACGTCATAGGTCCAGCTGCCGCTGCCGCCGTTCTTGGCGGTGTACCAGACCAGGTCGTCCTGGCCGCCGGCGCTGCTCCACACGGCGAAGCGGATGCCGCTGTAGCTGCGGGCGGTATCCAGCCGGATGGACATGGTGCGGCAGTTGTCGGACACCTGGGCCGTGACGGTGTCGGGAGCCGGGAGCTTCGCCACCTGGGCGGTGGTGTTGCCGATGAGCCGGTTCTGGCCGGAGTCGGAGGAGTAGGCGTGGATGAAGTAGGTGCCGGTGCTGTTGTGGTTCACCAGAGGCACGGTGTAGGTCCACTGGCCGGAGGAATTCTTCTTGGCGGTGTACCAGGTCAGGTCATCCTGGCCGTTTACGCTGCTCCACACGGCGAAGCGGACGTTGGAGTGGTTATGGCCGTTGCCGGCGTCCATGGTCACCGTCATGGTGCGGCATTCGCTGTCCACCACGGCGGAGACGGTGTGGCGCTTGGCGGGGGTGCTGGAGGTGTGGGACGCGCCGCAGTAGCGGCAGACGTACTTCACCTGACCGGCGCTGACGCAGGTGCTGGAATCACTGGCCACGGTGTCGGTGTGGCCCACCACGTGGGTGTTCTGGAAGGTCAGACCGTCCAGCAGCTGGCCGTGGATGCCGTGGTTATACACATGGACCAGATACCGGCCCACCACGTTGTATTTGCACATGGGGACCCGGATGGTGTAGGTGCCGTCGCCGTTGGCGGTGGCATTGTACCAGACCAGGTCGTCCTGGCCATCCTGCTGGCTCCAGGCGGCGGCCATGATGTTGCTGTAGTTCTTGCCCTGACCGGCGGGAGGCGTGATGGTGACCACGATCTCCTTCTCATCGGCGGACATACGGCCCCGCAGCAGCTGATACAGGCGGCCATCGCTGCCGAACTCGTACCAGGTCTTGCCGATCAGGCGGCGGCCGGTGTACATGACGCCGAAGTCATCGCCCAGGTCGGAGGTCTCGAAGTAATAGGTGGCGTCGCCGATGTCCTTCCAGCCGGAGGCGATGCGGCCATTCTCGAAGTACAGGGTCTTGCCGTCGTCCCGCTTGACGAAGCCCGTGGGGCCGCTGACCACCACGCCGTCGTCAAAGACGAACTGCTTGCCGTACAGGGTGACCCGGCCATCGTAGGCGATGCCGCTCTTGTCGAAGCAATACACCTCGGGGTCGATGATGAACCAGCCGGTGTGCCAGGCGTTGTTATAGCTGTACATCCGCAGGCCGGTGGCCTCGTCCCGGGCCCAGCCGGTGTAGCCGGAGTCCTTCAGCTCCACGGTCTGGCCGCAGAAGGAGCAGACCAGCTTGCCGTCACGGACGTACACGGTGTCGCCGGAGAAGTCGTGGCCCTTGTCGCGGCACACGGAGGCGGGCACCCGCATGGTGTAGGTATCCAGCAAGGACTGGGCGCCCTCGGCGCTGACGGAGTAGGTGCGGACGGTCATGGCGTCGGCGGTGGCCTCCACGGCCAGGTACAGGGAGTCATACTCCTGGGACACCTGGGCAAAGTGGAAGTCGGGGTTGTTGACGGCCTTGTACTCGGTGCTGCGGGACTTTTCGCCCAGGTCGCCGCAGATGTAGTACAGCACGCCCTTGCCGTAGGTGGCGGGCAGGCGGCCATTCTGGGCGGCCTCGGACACGGGCTGGCCGTTCTTGAGGACCATGGTGCGGGCATAGCTGTGGTCATGGCCGGAGAACACCACATTGATGCCGGCGGCCTCAGCGGCGGCGGGGATATAGCGGTTGAAGGCCTCGCTGCTGCCGTTGGGATTGGTGTAATACGCGGGCTGGTGGACCGCCAGCACCTTCCAGGTGCAGTCGGACTTGGCGGCGTCCTGAATCAGCCACTGGCAGGCATCCTCCAGATTGGCGGCGAAGTTGATGACCGCCACGTACACGTCGCCGTATTCCACGGAGTAGTATAGCCGGTCGGGCAGGGTCCACAGGCTGGCGGCGTTGCCGCCGGACAGGTCGCCGTAGTACTCATGGTTGCCCATGACCTGCACCACGGGGAGGTCGGCGTAGTTCCGGGAGAACACGTCCAGGATCTCGCTCCACTGGCCCAGGTTGCCGCCGTTGTCCACAAAGTCGCCGGTCTGGATGCCGAAGTTCATGGACTGGCCGTTGATATTGGCGGCAATGGCGTTCATCAGCCGGATCTCCTCCTGATCGCTTTCGGCATTGCCGGAGAGCTGGGTATCGCCGATGACGAAGAAGCGGGTGGTGTCCGCGCCGGGCTGGCTGGTGGTGAAGGTCATGTTTTCAGACCACTTGCTGCCGTCGCCCACCCGATAGACGTAGGTGGTGCCGGGCTTCAGGCCGGTCAGGGACACGGAGCTGACATAGGCCGCGTCGCCGGAGGTGGTGAACTCCCGGAGGGTCACCTGACCTTGGGCACTGGAGGGGAAGCTGCCCTTGAAGCTGCTCTGCTGGCAGTACTGCACGGTGGCCTTGGCCTGGGCCGTCAGGGGATTGGTGACCCAGGTGATGTTCTGGCAGCTCTGGGCATTGGGGGTGGCGTTGAGCTGCACGAAGCTGGGCATACCATCGGTGCTGCCGCCGGCCCGGCGGGTGACGATGACCGTCTCAAAGGAGCGGTGATTGTCCTTCCGGGCGGTGACGCCGGTACGGGAGCCGGCGGAGAGCTTGTTGAAGTAGTCGGTGCTGATCTGGCCGGAGGCGTTGGTGGTTCCGATGCGGGTGTCGCCCACATACAGGTCCACACCGGAGGCGGCCTTGCCGTTGATGTCCTTCACATACAGCCGGGCCGCTGCCGCGCCCTCCACCATGATGTCGGAGGTGACGGTGTAGTAGCCCTGCATGGGCAGACGCAGGCTGCCGGTGGAGGTGGTGTAGGTGACACCGTCACAGGTGTAGGTCACGGTGACGGAGATGGGCAGGCTGTCCAGCGCCGTGGCCCCGGCGGGCATGGGCATGGTGAAGGTGAACAGGTCCTTCCCGGCAGAGCCCGTGCGGGTCATATTCACGGTGACGGTCTTTTCGGTGGTGGTGCGGCGGGCGGCAGAGCTGGAGCCCTGGAAGCCGGAGCCGTAGGCCAGGGAGGCGCAGGTGTTGAAGGCGCCCTTGCCGCCGTTTTCGTCGGTGTCGAACAGGTCCACGTTGCCGTACACGATCTGGGCGGTGACGGAGTCGATCTTACCGGCGTTGGGGGAGGTGACGGACACCACATAGTTCTCGCCCACCAGGGCATAGGACGGGGTGTCCAGGGTCACGGTGGGGATATTGGCGGTGCCCTTCACGGTGAAGGAGCGGGTGACGCTGGCCCGGTTGCCGAAGCCGTCCATGATCTCCACCTTGATGCTGTGGCGGCCATTGGGCAGGGTCACGGTGCCGGTGACGGCCTGGTCGGTGTTGGCGAAGTTCCGGATGTCCTGGCCATCGATGGTGATGACGGTGTTCTCGGCGGACACGCCGGTGCGGTTCTCACCCTGGGGATCATAATACCCGGTAAAGAATTGCAGCTCATTATCCGTCAGGACGGTGGAACCGTCCTCGGCCAGCTCCGTCAGGTCGGAATAGCCGGTGATGGAGGAGCTGCCGCCCCGGACGGAGGTGATGACGGGGTTCTCCAGATCGTCGGCGGTGGTACCGTATACCGCGCGGATGTTGTCCACATACAGGCTGCCGGCGGCCCGGGAGCCGCAGGTGATCTTGTTGCCGTCCACGTCGCCGGTGCCGCCCTCGATGATGATGGTCCACAGCAGCACCTGACCGGCGGTGATCTTCAGGGGGTGATTCTCCACATCCTGGGCCTTGTCGTACACGCTGCTGAGGTCGGCCTCCACATACTTCCAGCCGGACCAGTTGATGCCGGTGTACTGGGTGGTGGTGTCCACGGTCTGGCCGGCGGCGTTGACGGTGGTGGTCTTCAGGTGCAGCAGGCTGGTGGTGACGTACTTTTCCCCGTTCCAGTAGGACACGCTGGTGCTGAGCCAGTAGTTGGGCGTGCCCTCGGGGGCGTAGACCCACATACCCAGGGCAGTGGGCTTGCCCTCGATGACCACGTCCTCGCCGCTGTAGCGCAGGTATTCGTTGGTGTTGTTGGTGCCGGAGATCTTGGTATAGTCGTAATGATACTCCAGGGACTTCTGGCCGAAGCGCACGGGGCCTTCATCGGAGCCTACCCGGCGGGCATACATATCCCACGCACCCTCCTGGGCGGTGGCGATGGCACCCACATAGTATTCATAGCCCATGGAGCGGAACAGGGTGGCGGGATCCTGGGCGCAGTCCCAGCTGTAGGGTGCGCCGGCGGAGTTGCAGTCCCATTCCGCGTTGCTGCTGATAAAGTCGGGGCAGGCCAGGCCGAAATCGGTAATGGGCCCGTAGGGGATGTCCAGACCGTTGGGATCCTTGCTGACCTGACCGGCCACGCCGAAGCCCGCGTCGCTGACGCCGGGCAGATTATGGGCGCTGTGACCGGAAAAGCTATTCAGGTTGCCCCACACGGCGTTGGCACCCACGTTCACGCCGGACTTGGAGCTTTCATCCTCGAAATCCAGGAGGATGGTGGGCATTTTGCCGATCTCCACGGTGACGGTGTCGGTGAGCTTCTGGCCGTTGGCCTTGGTGTAGGTGACGGTGATCTCCGCCTTGCGGGTCTGGCTGGCCTTGGCTGCCGTGTGGAGCCGGTTGTCCACGATGGTGCCGATGCCGTCGGCGGAGATGCCCTCGGTCAGGGAGCGGATGCTCCAGGTGAAGTCGCCGTCGTGATAGTGGATATCCCGCAGGCTGCTCTTGACGGTGAGGCCCAGGTCGCTGGTCTTTTCATAGTCCAGGGACAGGCTCTTGCCGGAGAAATACACCTGGTCGGGCTCGGCGATGGTGACGGAGGCGGAGCCAACGTCCTGCCCCTGATAGGTCAGGCGGACCCGGACCTCGCCCACATAGCCCTTGGCGGCGGTGAACACGCCGGTGGAGGCGTCGATCCGCCCGGCGGCGGGGGTGTCCAGCACCCAGGTCAGGCCGCTTTCCGGCAGGTCGGCCGCGCCGCCTGCGGAGTCAGCGCCCAGGGCCGTGAAGGCCACCTGGCTGCCGGGGGTATAAAGCTCATTCTGGGGGCTGACGGAGGCGTGGTCGAAGTCGCCGTCAAAGCGGGCGGTGGACACCACCAGCAGGGCATCGGACACGGTGCGCTCCAGGCCGTCGCTGGGGCTGTTGCGCACCAGCAGCTCGTCGGTGCCCTCATAGCGGGCGGCCACGGTGGCGGAGCCGCCGCCGTCCAGATAGATGGCGGTGACGCAGCCGGCGTCCTTCAGGAAGCTGGCCACCTCATACATGCTCATGCCGATGGACATGGGCTCCTGGCGGCCGTCGGCCTCGAAGAACACCACGGAGCCGTCGGCACGGATGCCCACGCTGTTGCGGGGCATGCGGTCGCCCTGGTCCAGGCCGGGGACGATCTGGCCGTTTTCCACCAGCATATAGGGGCCGGAAACGGCCTCCACCACGTCGGAGGTGTCGCTGCCGGCGGGGCGGATGACGGCGGAGCCGTCCTTCAGAATGGCGAAGAAGGGCTCGGCGCCGGTTTTCACCAGGTTGCCCTCCATAATGAGGTAGCCGGTGGGGGCGCCGGTCTGCATATTGTAGTAGTCGGCATTGGTGGCCAGGACCACGCGGCCCTCGGTATCCGAGGCCCGTCCGTAGGCAGCGGCCTGGGCGGTGGTCTGGGACATCTCCCACTTCAGCTTTCCGCCGTCCACCATGGCCTTGCGCTGGGCGGCGGTGCTGCCGTCATAGTAATATCCGGTGTAGCTGGCCTTCAGGGTCACGTCCTTGGACAGGTCGATCTCCGAAAGGTAGCCCACCACCTGGCTGCCGTTGACGTTGCGCATGACCACCTTTTCCAGGGTCACGCCGCTGGCCACGGCATTCTTGGTGCGGGTAATGGGGGTGAGCCCCGCGGCGTTGCCGGCCAGGGTATCCGCCTGGGGCAACTGGGCGTCGGGTTCGGCGGTGTCGGGCTGCGTCTGCTGGACGACAGCGTCCGGCTCCGGCTCCTGGAGCCCGGTGGCCCAGGCCTGGGGCATGACCAGGCTGGCGGCCATCAGCAGCGCCAGAAGCAGTGATAGTGCTCTTTTCATCTTTTTCCTCCGTTACAGTTTGATTTCCAACACTTGATCGGGGTGCTCTCTCCGGGGTGCGGTCCCTCCTTTCAGCTTACATAGGCGGTGGTGTGGGCCACCAGGTTCAGCCTGGTATTGCCGTAGACATGGATGAAGTAAGTGCCCTTGTCCCGGTGCTGGGACAGGTTCACGGTATAGGACCAGTCGCCGTTGGACTGCCTGACCGCCTGGTACCACTGCAGGTCGTCCTGGCCGTTGGCTGCGCCCCAGGTGGGGAACCAGACCTTCGTCAGATCGCTGCGGCCCGTCAGGGTCACGGTCATGTAGCGGCCGCCGTCGTGGAGGCTGGTCCATACCTGGGGGGACACCACCTGGGACACGGAGGCGGTGGTGTGGGCCACCAGGTTCTTCTTGTTGTTGCCGTAGGCGTGGAGGAAGAAGCCTCCCGCGCTCTTGTGGTTGGCCAGAGGCACCCGGCAGGTCCAGGAGCCGTCCGGCTGCTTGGTGGCCTCGTACCAGCGCAGATCGTCCTGGCCGTTCACGGAGCTCCAGGTGGGGAACCAGACCTTCGTCAGGTCGCTGCGGCCCGCCAGGGTCACATCCAGGTACCGCCCATCGGCGGACAGCACCGCCTGCATGCCGGAGCGGACCGGCTGGGGGGGCTGTTCGGGCTGGGAAGGCTGGGAAGCCTGAGGTACGGTAACGGTGGTGTGGGCCACCAGATTCTTCTTGTTGTTGCCGTAAGCGTGGATGAAGTAGACGCCGGTGCCGGAGTGGTCCGACAGGGCGATGCGGCAGGTCCAGGAGCCGTCGGTCTGCCTGGCGGCCTCATGCCAGCGCAGGTCGTCCTGGCCGTTGACCTGGCTCCAGGTGGGGAACCAGACCTGGGTCAGGTCGCCGCGGCCCGTCAGGGTCACGTCCAGATAGCGCCCGTCGGCGGACAGGGCGGCCTTCATCTCCGGCCCGGGGATCTTCTCCACATAGGCGGTGGTGTGGGCCACCAGGTTCTTCTTGTTGTTGCCGTAGGCGTGGATGAAATAGGTGCCGGTGGTGTTGTGGCGGGACAGGGCCACGGAATAGGTCCAGGAGCCGTCGGCCTGCTTCTTGGCCTCGTACCACTGGAGGTCATCCTGGCCGTTCTTCTCGCTCCAGGTGGGGAACCAAACCTGGGTCAGGTCGCTGCCGCCGGTGAGGGTCAGGTTCAGATACCGTCCGTCAGCGGACAGGGCCGCCTTCAGGGCGGGCTTTTCCGGCTGCACCAGGTTGTCCACCACCACGGTGCCGTGGTCCAGCAGACCCTGGGGCAGGCCGTTCTGATTGTAGACATGGACCATATAGGTGCCGGTTTCCTGGTGGTTGGTCAGGGGCACCTCGGCCACCCAGCGGCCATTCTGCTGCTTGGCCTGATACCAGTGCAGGTCGTTCTGGCCGTCCTGCTGGCCCCAGACGGCGAAGCGCAGGGAGGTCTGGCTGGGAGCGGAGTAGGTCAGGTACATCACCGTGCGGCTGGCGTTGAAGTAGTACCCCAGCTGCTGGGGACGCACGGTGGGGGTAAAGGCATTGGCCCGGCCGGCGAGCCAGGTGCGCACCCGGCTGAGGGCCTCGTCATAGGTGGGGGCGAAGGGGGTGCCGCCGGGCTTGGGATTGGCGGCGCCCAGGGTGCTCCAGCGCAGGTAATTCAGGTCGGCGGAGACGCCGATCTCGTCCCGCAGACCGTCCACCTGACCGGCCATGCCGGTGAGCACCGGCTTATACCGGGTGTACAGCTCCTGCACCCGCTGATAAAACGCCGGGATGTTCAGCATCTTCTTCATCAGCACAGAGGTGCTGCTGGCGTTGTAGTCGGTGACCTTTTCGTTCTTGTTGCCCATGCAGGTATCAAAGTCCCACAGGGGGCCCACATGGAGCACGTCGGACGCGCCGTCCTGATACCAGAAGAAGCTGGTGAAGAAGGACTCGCCGTTGAGAACGTACTCGTTCATCAGATAGTAGCGGGCCAGGGAGTCCACGTCGATCATTTCATTGAGCTGGCTCAGGGACAGATTTTCCCAGCCCTGGGAGGTCAGCGCCGTGGTCAGGCGGGTCATGGCCGTCTGGAAATTGGTCATGGCCTGCTGAATGTGTTCGTCGTCCTCCTCCACGATCTCCTTCAGGGCGAAGTAGCTGTTCAGCCGACCCTCGAAGAAATAGTGGTCCTCGTCCGTGGCGAAGCCGTTGTCCAGCTCGAACATGGCCCCGGCGGGGTCCTGCAGGTTCAGGCGGCCCTTGCCGATCTCGGCCTTTTCACCCAGCAGGTACACGCCCAGGTACTGGCCGTCTATCCACAGGTCCACATATTGATATTCCGTCACGAAGGGAAAGCCCATCTGCTCCGCCGCGTCATACACCAGCCGGGTGCGGATCATGCTGTCGTCGGAGGCGTTGGCCAGCAGAATCCACTTCTTGGCGGCGGGCATACCCAGCACGGAGGTCTTTTTGCTGAACTTGATCTGGTAGGGCTTTTTGGCGTATTCCCGCCAGGTGGAGTTGCCCCGGCCCTTGATCTCCACGGCGCCGGTGAGGACGTCGTCCCCGTCCGTCAGCACCAGGTCGTTGCCGGGATACTTCACGTCCTTGTCCTGGTGGATCTGGTCCAGGGTGGTACCGTTGAGGGTCAGCCGCAGGCTGGGCAGACTGCTCTGCCGCAGGCACACCGTCTCGGTTCTGCCGCCCTCCAGGGTCAGGGTCACCCGGTCACGGTCGGCGAAGGCCCCGGTCAGGGTGCCGCCCTCCCGGTCCAGGGCGCCGGCGGAGGCCGCCGTTACCCTGCCGCTGAAGGACAGGACCGTGTCCGCCGGGCTTTCGTCCCTGGGCAGGAACAGGTACCACACCCCGTCCTGCTCGGACCGGCAGCCCTGGTTGGTCCACTGCCGGGCATCCACGGTCCAGCAGCGGAAATCGTTGTCTCCGGCGAAGGCCGTGGCTGTCAGCAGCACCGTCAGCAGGAGGGCCGCCAGCAGCGCCCACAGCCAGGCGCCGGATTTTTGGATCACTTTCATGCATCTTTCTCCCATCTGAAAGGATAGAGCGGCTGCGGGCAATTTTACACGATAATGCGCCGCTGTTCCGCTAATTACACTCTATTATAACAGGCACACTGCGAAATATCAACCGCTTTTTGCTGCGTGCCCGCCAAAAATCAGGTAAATTTTTGGATGAAACGCATAAAATAAGAGCTCCCGGCGCGGCCGGAAGCTCTCATTTTATGCAATTATGGGGATCCACTCAGTCCTCGCGGCTAGCCAGCACGTTCATGGAAACGGGCTCGTCGTTGGCAACGGGGGCAGACAGATTGACGCTGGAATAGCCGCCCCGCAGGTCGGAGCCATCCTCAAACGTCTTGGTGCAGCGGTCATACTCCACCTGTATCACGGAGGCGATGGTGTGGCGGCCATAGTCGTCCAGCTTGGCGTACTGGTCCAGGATCCGCTGGGTGTCCTCCGTCAGGTGGATGTTCTCCTCGCCCAGGGCGCAGATGCCCAGTGTGCGGCAAATCTGGACCACCGTGTCAAACGAAGAACCGCCGATGCCGTTGTGCAGTGCGCTGTTGATGGTGGACAGAGGAATGCCAACTGCAAAAGCAAACTGCCGGACGCTCTTGTACTGGCGGGAAATTTCGTCCCGTACGATGTTGGTAAGTTTGTCCATAATTCGACCCTCTTTACTGTAGATTCCAGAAGCAGCTTTGCTTCCGGATAAACTAATTATAACAAGCCGTACGAGAAATCGCAATAGGGAAACGTGAAAAATAATATTTTTTTTACAATCTGCCGCTATAAATAAATCCGTATGGGGGCAATTTCCTCTTTTCATTTGGGCACCTGTGTGATACACTGTACAGGATAGGGGGGAGGGCTCCTGTGAAGAAAAAGTGGTCGCCCCGGACGGCTGCGGGGCAAATCACGGTGCAGCTGGTGCGCCGGTATTATCTGCATGACGTGGGCCGGGACAGCGCGGCCCTGACCTATTATCTGCTGTTTGCGCTGTTTCCGCTGCTGGTGTTCATCAGCACCCTGCTGGGCATCCTGAAGCTGGACGTGGACAGCGTGACCCAGATGCTGTCCCAGATCGTTCCGGCGGACGTGATGTCGGTGCTGGAGTCGTATCTTGAATATGTGTCCGCCAACGCCAGCCGCCAGCTGCTGTGGTTCAGCCTGATTTTCTCCGTCTGGTTCCCCATGCGGGCCACCAGCTGTCTGCTGCACTCCCTGCGCAAGGCCTTCGGCCTGGGTCCGCCCCGGAAAATGCTGGTCAATCAGCTGGGGATCCTGCTGTTCACCGTGTGGCTGATCCTGACCATCGGACTGACGCTGCTGCTGGTCACGGTGGGCCGCCGGGCGCTGGAGTTTCTCTCCGGCCTCATCGAGCTGCCGGCGGGGTTCATCGACCTGTGGAGCTATCTGCGGTTTATCGTTCTGGGCGTGGTGATGTTCCTGATGCTGACGGTGCTGTATATGCTGGCACGGGGGCAGCGGCGGCCTTTGAAGGAAGTGGCTCCCGGGGTGGGCATCTCCCTGGCGGCGTGGATGGTCCTGTCCCTGGCCTTTTCGTATTATGTGGAGAATTTTGCCAATTATTCCGTGCTGTACGGCTCCATTGCCACGATTGTGGTGGTGCTGCTGTGGCTCTATATGAGCGGCACGGTGCTGATTATGGGCGCGGAGTACAGCGCCGTGATACTGCGCCGTAGGCGCAGTCGGCTGCCGGAGAGCAGCGGAGAGGAGCAAGCATGAAGATCATCATTGTGGGCAACGGCAAGGTGGGCTATGCCATTGCCCGGCAGCTGGCGGTGGAGGATCACGACATCACCATCGTGGACGACGACGCCGCGGCCCTGCACCGGGCCGACAGCACCCTGGACGTGATGTGCGTGGAGGGCAACGGCGCCAGCATCAGCGTGCTGGACGCGGCGGGGGTCCGCGGCGCGGACCTGGTCATCGCCGTCACCAATCTGGACGAGACGAACCTGGTGTGCTGCCTGATCGCCAAAAAGCTGGGGGCACAGCACACCATCGCCCGGGTCCGGAACCCGGAGTATCGCCGGGACGCCGGAATGCTGAAGCGGGAGATCGGCCTGGATATGCTGATCAATCCCGACCTGGGAGCGGCCCAGGAGATCGCCCGGATCCTGAGCTTCCCGGCGGCCTTCTCGGTGGAGCCCTTCGCCGGAGGGCGCATCGACATGATCGGCTTCCGGGTGACGGAGGAGGACTCCCTGGCGGGGGTTTCCCTGAACGATTTCCATCGCAACCGCCTGGCGGAGGTGCTGATCTGCGCCGCCCACCGGGGGGACGACATCATCATCCCCGACGGCTCCTTTGTGCCCCGCAGCGGGGACAAGCTGTACATGGTGGGGACCAAGGCGGAGCTGCAGAAGATGCTGCGGGGCATCGGACGCACCCTGCAGAAGGTGAAGAACGTGTCCATCCTGGGCGGCAGCCGCATCACCATGTACCTGACCTGGGAGCTGGCCCGCAGCAATACCAAGGTCCGGATCGTGGAGATGAAGCACGACAAGTGCCTGCGCCTGTCCGCCGAGCTGCCCGGGGCCATGATCATCGAGGGCGACGGCACCGACGCCGACCTGATCGAAAGCGAGAACATTTTCGAGACAGACGCCTTTGTGGCGCTGACGGACCGGGACGAGGAGAACCTGCTGATGGCGCTGACGGCCCAGCGGGCCGGGGTGCCCAAGGTGCTGACCAAGATGACCCGTCCCAACTACATGGACCTGGTGCAGGAGACGAAGCTGGGCAGCATCATCAGCCCCAAGGACCTGACCTCCAACCAGATCACCCGCTATGTCCGGGCCCTGGCCAACTCCCAGGGCAGCACCGTGGAGAGCCTTTACAAAATGCTGGACGGCTCCGTGGAGGCGTTGGAGTTCACCGCCACGGCCTCCAGCCGGTCGGTGCTGGACAAGCCCCTGAAGGATCTGACCCTGAAAAAGGGCGTGCTGCTGGCGGCCATTGCCCGGGAAAACAAGATCATCATCCCCGGCGGTCTCACCACCATCCAGGAGGGGGACCATGTGGTGGTGGTCACCAAGTCCCAGGTGTTCGACGACCTGACAGACATCCTGCTGTAAGTAAATAAAACGAGCAAGCAAAAACCTCCGGCCTGGCCGGAGGTTTTTGCTTGCCGGATAGCCGAAGCATGGTCAGGGCCGCGTCTGTCTGGCGCGCCGGAGTGCCGCCAGACGGTCCCATGCCCCCATGCCCGGGCGGTAGACCAGCTCGCCGATGGCCACGCCGAGAACCGCCGCCGTTATCAGGGGAATCGCCAGCATGGCGATGTTGGACCGGGCCAATCGTTTTTGGATGGTCATGAGAACCACTCCTCCCTTATAGTCAGGCTGATTATACCACAGAATGCGGCGGCTGTGGTTAAATAATCCTTAAACAAGGTTGCTTTTCCGGACAAAAATGGTATGATAGACATGACGCGAAAGACAACGGACCGAAGTGGAGCGTAAACTATGACGGCATTTCTGCAACAATATATTTCCCCGGCGCTGCCGGTGATCCTGTGGCTGTTCCGGGGCGTGACCGCCGGGCTGGCGGTGTGGCTGCTGGTGCGGTGCTGCAAGTCCCTGTTCCGGGGCCGGGACCGGGAGAGCTGGGGCTTTGTGACCCTGTCCAACGGCGCGCGGTACGAGCTGTATCACTGGGAGAACGTCATCGGCCGGGCCCGGCGGGCGGATATCCGGGTGAATTTTCCCTCCGTGTCCCGGACACACGCCATTTTGCAGCGGGACGACGGCGGGACATGGCGGGTCGACCCCATCAACCGCAGCAGCGGGGTGCTGCTGAACGGAAAGCGGACGCTGGAGCCTGCCAGTCTGAACCCCGGGGACTCCATCGCCCTGGGCGGGGTGGAGCTGTTCTTCTTCCCGTCGGAGCAGCCCCAGCACACCGGGCAGCCTAAAAAGCGGCCCAATCCCGTGGGCAGTCTGTGGCTGCTGACGTTTATCCAGCTGCTGCTGTGGGGGCAGTTTGCCCCGGGCTTCGGAGCGGAGAACATCTACCCCGTCAGCGCGGGCTTTTTCGGCCTGTGCGGCCTGGGATGGGTGCTGTACGGCGTCAGCCGGAGGCTGCACCGGCGGCAGTTTGACCTGGAGACCCTGGCGCTGCTGCTGGCCACGGTGGGCTTTGCCATCACCGCCGCCTGGGACCCGGGCGCTTTGTACAAGCAGCTGGCGGCGGTGGCCCTGGGCATGGGCATCTACTGCGTGCTGGTGTGGCTGCTGGGGCGGCTGCAGCTGGCGGTGAAGCTGCGGTGGCCGGCGGCGGGACTGGCGGCGGCGCTGCTGGCCTTCAACGTGGTGATGGGCGAGCGGATCTTCGGAGCCAAAAACTGGATCTCCGTGGGGCCCATCTCCTTCCAGCCGTCGGAGCTGGTGAAGCTGGCGTTTATCCTGGCGGGGGCCGCCACCCTGGACCGGCTGTTTGCCAAGCGGAACCTGATCTTCACGGTGCTGTTCTCCGCCTATTGCGTGGGATGCCTGGCGCTGATGAGCGATTTCGGCACGGCGCTGGTATTCTTTGTGGCATTCCTGTGCATCGCCTTTCTGCGGACCGGTGACCTGGCCTCCATCGTGATGATGACGGCGGCGGCGGGCTTCGCCGGGGGCCTGGTGCTGCACTTCAAGCCGTATGTGGCCCAGCGGTTCACCGTCTGGCGGCACGCCTGGGAATTTACCCAGACCACCGGCTATCAGCAGAGCCGCACCATGTCCGCCGCCGCCTCCGGGGGACTGTTCGGCACGGGGCCGGAGGATGCGTGGCTGAAATATGTGGGGGCGGCCAACACGGACCTGGTATTCGGCGTGGTAAGCGAGGAGTTCGGGCTGCTGCTGGCCCTGGTGTGCGTGGGGGCGGTGATGGCCCTGGCGGTGTTTGCCCTGCGGTCCGGCGACAGTGCCCGGTCCGGCTTCTATGCCATCGCCGCCTGCGCCGCGGCGTCCATGCTGATCTTCCAGACCACCCTGAACGTGCTGGGTGCGGTGGACATTCTGCCCCTGACCGGCGTTACGTTTCCCTTTGTGTCCATGGGCGGGTCCAGCATGCTGTCCTGCTGGGGGCTGCTGGCCTATCTGAAGGCCGCCGACGTGCGCCGTCCGCCGGAGGAGAGGTCACCGGAGGACAAGCCGGAGAAGCCCGCCCCGAAGCGGGAGGGGTTTTTTGAGGATATGCCGGAGATCCCGGTGGACGAGATATTCGGGAAGGAGGGGCGGTCTTGAAACAGGTAAAGCTGCGGTCCATGCTGCTGGCGGCGCTGGTGGCGGTGCTGGCGGCGGGAGTGGTGCTGTTCTGCGTGCGGTATGTGGTGCAGGGCGGACAGTGGGCCGCCTTCTCCGCCAATGACCATGCCTATCGGAATGGGCGGCTGGCCCTGGGTCAGGTGCTGGACCGCAACGGGGTGCTTTTGTATGACGGGGCCTCCGGCAGCTGGGCAGAGGACGGCGTCATTCGCCGGGCGACGCTCCATGTGGTGGGCGACCGGGACGACAACATTTCCACCTCTGCCAAGGCGGCTATGCGGCGGCGCCTGGTGGGCTTTGACCCGCTGACGGGTACCTCCGCCGGAGGACACAAGGTATATCTGACCATTGACGCAGAGCTGAACGCTGCGGCCCTGGAGGCCCTGAACGGCCGGAAGGGGGCCGTGGCGGTGTACAACTACCGCACCGGCGACGTGCTGTGCATGGTGTCCAGCCCCACCTTTGATCCGGCGGACCCGCCGGAGATCCGGGACGGGGACAGCCGGTATGACGGCGTGTATCTGAACCGGGTGCTGTCCTCCACCTTCGCGCCGGGCTCCGTGTTCAAGCTGGTGACCACCGCCGCGGCCCTGGAGCAGCTGGACGGGACCCTGGACCGGCACTTCACCTGCACCGGGCGGCTGGAGCTGGAGGGCGGCGTTATCACCTGTCCCTATGCCCACGGGGAGATGGACCTGTACGACGCCCTGGCCCGGTCCTGCAACTGCGCCTATGCCCAGATGGCGGTGGAGCTGGGGGGCGATACCCTGGCCCAATACGCGGAAAAGGCCGGGCTGACCCAGAGCTTTTCCGTCAGCGGCATCAGCGCGGCAGCGGGACAGTTCACCGCAGGGCAGGGGGCGGACCTGGGCTGGTCCGGCGTGGGCCAGTATGACGACCTGGTGAACCCCTGCGCGTTCCTGAGGCTTTTGGGCTCCCTGGCCGGGGGCAAAACAGTGGGGCCCCGGCTGGTGTATCAGGAGACCACCATGCATGGCATTCCCCTGCCGGGGGACGGCGCGCCGTCGCTGAAGGCCCCCTTTGACGCGGACACCTGCCGGGTGCTGCGGGATATGATGCGCAACAACGTGCAGCAGACCTATGGCCAGAGCATGTTCGGCTCCCTGGCGGTGTGCGCCAAGTCCGGCACTGCCGAGGCCGCGCCGGGGCAGTCCCCCCATGCGTGGTTCGCCGGGTTCGTGGCGGATGAGGATCTGCCCCTGGCCTTTGTGGTGCTGGTGGAAAACGGCGGCGGCGGCGCGGATGCCGCCGGTCCCATTGCCGCCCGGCTGCTGGCACAGGCGGGCGGAAACAGCGGAATAAGAAAACGAGGAGAGCGCCGCTCTCCTCGTTTCTTTTGCTTATTGCTCTGCGGGGGGGTACAGGGCCGACAGCAGGCGGGTATAGACGCCCTCCGGGTCCTGCCGGAACCGGTCCGCCAGGTCCCGGGCCATGGCCTCGGTGGCGGCGGTAAGCTCCAGGTGCAGGATGCTGTCCACATCGTCCCGCAGCCGCAGCTCCACCACATAGGAGCCGTTTTCCCGGGCAGTGACTTGGCTTTGCACCTGGTTTCGCCGCAGCAGGCGGCGGTTGTATTCCGCCACGTTCTTATCCGTCCGCAGGCGCACGGAGTAGGGGAGGCTGGACTCGCAGATCTCGCTGTTTTTCAGCCCCTTGGGGGTGATGGCGTAGCAGCCCTCCTCCGTCAGGCGCAGGTGCTCCGTCTGCACCAGATCGTTCAGGCACTCGGCATAGGCAAAGTAGTCGATGCCGTCGTCGCACATGGTCAACTCCTGCATCCCCTCCGGCGGCAGAGGCTCCGACACCCGGGCGGCGATATACAGGATCAGAAACTTGATCTCCAGCTTGTCGTGAATGAATCCGGCGGCCATATGCACCCCATCCTCTCGTCTTGTTTCCTTTATTATACCGGAAATCCCCGGATTTGTACAGGCTTTTTTCCGCACCACCGCCGCCCGGCGGCCATACACTGGAGTGAAGGGCGCAGCCAGCCCCTTCATTACTTAATGGGAGGTTTATTTCATGCCTGAAAACGGAATGCCGGGCCCGGTCTGCGATCTGAGCAGCGTTCGCGAGTCCGTTTGTATCCATACACGGAAGATCTTCGACTCCTGCCGCGACAAGGACTGCGTGGAGGACCTGCGGTTCTATCCCACGGCGTCGGCCATGGAGCTGCTGTCCGGGTGCCAGATGGTCCGGGGCGGCACGGCGGAGCTGCTGTATGTGTACACCGACGTGGAGCCGGTGACCTTCAACCGGGGCTTCTACTCCATCGATATGCGGTTTTTCTATCGGGTGACGTTGCAGGTGGGCACCGGGACGCCCCGGTGCGCCGGGGCCGAGGGCCTGTGCGTGTTCGACAAGCGCTGCATCCTGTTCGGCAGCGAGGGCAGCGCCAAGATCTTCTCCTCCGACACCGTCATCGACGAGCTGGATATCCCCGGCCGGATGCGCACCAATCTGCCCACCGCCGTGGTGGAGGCCGTGGACCCCATCGTGCTGGACACCCGGGTGGACGACGGCTGCAAGCCCCGGTGCTGCGAGTGCGGCCTGACGGAGATCCCGGCCTTCATCGCCCGCAGCTTCGGCGAGGAGCTGGTGTTTGACGACGGCGGCCGCCGCCGGTTCTATGTGACCCTGGGTCAGTTCACCCTGGTGCGGCTGGAGCGGGACACCCAGCTGCTGATCCCGGTGTACGACTACTGCATCCCCCAGGCGGAGTGCAGCTGCGGCGATCAGGAGGACCCCTGCGGCCTGTTCCGCAACGTGGCCTTCCCCATCGGGGAGTTCTTCCCGCCCAGCACCCTGGAGATGCCCAAGGACTACGCCGCCACCCGCAGCTACTGCGCCTGCCACTGACCGGGAATAGCAAAGCCCCCGCCATCCGGCGGGGGCTTTTCAGGCGTCATGCCTTCTCCTTTACCACCACGTTTTCCTCTCCCAGCCATTCCCGGCACTCCTGCAGCAGGGCCGGATGATTCAGGCAGTGGGTGCCCAGGAGCTTCCCGGTGTCCGCCAGGCGGATCTTCACCGGGGTGGAGCCCTCAAACATGGTCATCACCAGCTTGATATGCCGGAAGGCAGGGCTGTCGGCGCTGGGGAAGCGGAGATAGATGGTGCTCTCCCGCTGAGTCGGTCGGCGGGAGGGCTGCTCCGCTGCAGGCGGCAGTCCGCTTTCCAGAGGGTACAGGGAGTCGCACATGATCTGGGGGGGCTTCTCGTCCCGGACGGACAGGCGTCCCTTTACCAGCACCGGGGTGTTCACCTGCATATAGCTGCCGCACTGGTCAATGACCCGGCTGAAGCACAGCAGCTCCATGGAGGCCAGCTCATCCTCGATGGTCACATAGGCCATGAGGGTGTTGTTTTTGGTGGTGCGGGTGCGGCTGGCGGTGATGACCCCTGCCACGGTGACGTTCTGGCCATCGGCAAAGCGCTTGGGGCCGTCCTGGCCCTCGAAATCGGACATGATGGCGTGGATGGGCACGGCCCCGGCCCGCTTGGCCAGGGGACGGTAGTCCTCCATAGGGTGACCGGACAGGTACAGGCCCGTGGTGTCCTTCTCCATGCTCATCCGCTCCACGGCGGTGAACTCCGGGATATCCGGCAGGGGGACGCTGGACACAGAGGACCCGGAGGAGGCGGACATGCCGAACAGGTCCATCTGCCCCTCCACATTCTTCCGGCGGGAGGAGGCAATGCCGTCCAGTACCCGCTCGTACACTGCTACCAGCTGGGAGCGTCTGGCTCCCAGACTGTCGAAGGCACCGCAGCGGATGAGGTTCTCCACAGCCCGCTTGTTCATGTCCGTGCAGTCGAACATCCGCTGGCAGAAATCCTGGAAGGAGGCAAAGGGCCCGTCCTGCTGCCGCTGGCGCACCACGGCCTGGATAAAGCCCCGGCCGATGTTCTTCACGGCCACCAGGCCGAAGCGGATGCCGCCCTCCTCCACGGTGAACCGGTCATAGGAGCGGTTCACATCCGGCGGCAGCAGGGCGATGCCGCAGTCCTTGCACTCGGCGATGTATTCGGCCACCTTGTCGGAGTTGTCCAGCACCGAGGTCAGCAGGGCGGCCATATACTCCCGGGTGAAGTGGCACTTGAAATACGCCGTCTGATAGGCCACCACCGCATAGCTGACAGCGTGTGCCTTGTTGAAGGCGTAGTTGGCGAAGTCGTAAATTTCGTCGAAAATGGCCTGGGCCGTGGCCTCGGGGATGCCGCTGGCCACGCAGCCCCGGATGTTCCGGGCGGGGTCGCCATGGAGGAAGGCCTCCCGCTCCCGCTCCACGTCCTTGGCCTTCTTCTTGGACATGGCCCGGCGCACCATGTCCGCCTGGCCCAGGGAATAGCCCGCCAGCTCCTGGAAGATCTTGATGACCTGCTCCTGGTACACGATGCAGCCGTAGGTGCCGGAGAGGATCGGCTCCAGCTTGGGGTGCTTATAGGTCACCAGGGAGGGATCGTGCTTGCAGGCCACAAACCGGGGGATGGAATCCATGGGGCCGGGGCGGTACAGGGCGATGATGGCGGTGATGTCCTCGATGTTCTGGGGCTTCAGTCCCAGGCACACGCCGGTCATGCCGGAGGACTCCATCTGGAACACGCCGCCGGTTTTGCCCTGGGTCAGCATATCGAAGGTGGCCTTGTCGTCCATGGGAATGTCCGCCAGGCGGAAATCCGGGTGGTCCTTCTGGACCATTTTCACCGCGTCGTCCAGCACCGTCAGGTTCCGCAGGCCCAGAAAGTCCATTTTCAGCAGACCCAGCTCCTCCAGGGTCACCATGGTATACTGGCACACGATGGACTCGTCGTTCCGGGCCAGGGGAACGTATTCGTACACCGGCCGCTTGGTGATGACCACGCCGGCGGCGTGGGTGGAGGCGTGGCGGGGCATACCCTCCAGGGCCCGGGCGGTGTCGATGAGCTTGTGGACCCGGGGGTCCTGCTGGTACAGGTCCGACAGCTGCTTGGACAGCTTCAGGGCATCGTTCAGGGTAATGTGGGGGCCGGTGGGCACCAGCTTGGCCACGGTGTCCGTCTCGGCATACGTCATGTTCAGCACCCGGCCCACATCCCGGATAGCGGCCCGGGCCGCCATGGTGCCGAAGGTGACGATCTGGGCCACATGGTCATCGCCATACTTGCGCCGGACATAGTCTACCACCTCGCCCCGGCGGGTGTCGCCGAAATCCATGTCGATATCCGGCATGGAGACACGCTCCGGGTTCAGGAAGCGCTCAAAATACAGGCTGTACTGCATGGGGTCGATGTCCGTGATGCGCAGGCAGTAGGACACCATGCTGCCGGCGGCGGAGCCGCGGCCCGGCCCCACAGGGATCCCCGCGCCCTTGGCATAGTTGACGAAGTCCTGGACGATGAGGAAATAGTCCGTGAAGCCCATTTTCCCGATCATGTCCAGCTCATAGTCCAGCTGCCTGTGATAGGCGGGGTTTTCGCCGTAGCGTGCCCGGAAGCCACGCTGGCACAGCTCCCGCAGATAGGTGGGGGAGTCGTACCCCTCCGGCAGCTGGAACTCCGGCAGGTGATACTTGCCGAAGGTAAAGTCAAACTGGCACCGGTCGGCAATGCGCTGGGTGTTCTCCACGGCGTCGGGATAACCGGCGAACAGCTCCTCCATCTCCTCCGTGGAGCGGATGTAGAAATTCCGCGGCTCATAGCGCATGCGGTTCTCATCGTCCACGGTTTTTCCGGTCTGGATGCACAGCAGCACGTCGTGGCTCTCGGCGTCCTCCTTCCGGAGATAGTGGGCGTCGTTGGTGCAGACCAGGGGGATGCCCGTCTCCTGGTGCAGGCGCAGCAGGCCCCGGTTCACCGTGGTCTGCTGGGGAATGCCGTGATCCTGAAGCTCCAGATAGAAGTTGCCCTCGCCCAGAATGTCCTGCATGGTCAGGGCATATTCCTTGGCCCCGTCATAGTCGCCGCCGACCAGGCGGCGGGGAATTTCACCGGCCAGGCACGCCGACAGGCCGATGAGGCCCTCGGAATGCCGGCGCAGCAGGTCCAGGTCAATGCGGGGCTTGATATAGAACCCGTCTACAAAGGCCTGGCTCACCAGGTACGACAGATTCCGGTATCCCGTTTCGTTTTCGCACAGCAGCACCAGGTGCCGGGACTCCGCGTCCAGCTCATAGGTCTTATCCAGCCGGGTGCGCCGGGCCACATACACCTCACAGCCGATGACCGGATGGATGCCCTGGGCTTTGCAGGCTCGATAGAAGTCGATGGCGCCGTACATAACGCCGTGGTCCGTGATGGCCACCGCCGTCTGGCCCAGCTCCTTCACCAGCTTCGGCAGGTCCCGGATGCGGCAGGCGCCGTCCAGCAGGCTGTACTCCGTGTGGACGTGCAGATGGGCAAAGGCCATATCACGCCTCCTCCAGCATATCGGTGAGGAGCTCCGCCGCCGTGACGATCAGGCGGCCGCAGTGGTCGCCGCCTGCCAGCTCCAGGGCCAGCTCCGACGGCTCCAGATCCTGGGCCCGCAGCAGCTCCCGGCAGTCCATCCGGTGAAAGTGCTCCAGAAAACGCCGCTGGTACTCCTTCACCACGGCGGTGACGGCAGGGCGGTCGGTGGGGTCGGGGCACGCGGTCCCCAGCAGCATCACCGGTGCGGACACTGCGCCGCAGATACTGCCGCAGCGGACGCCTCCGCCCATGCCGGCCCCCAGGGCCATGGCCTGGTCCACCGTCAGGCCCGCCCGGTCCCGGAAGGCGGCCAGCAGGCACTGGCTGCAATTGAGTCCTTGCCGCCGGTAGTCCATGGCGGCGTGGCAACGTTCGGCTTTATTCATGGGATTCCCTCGCTTCCTCCATCAGTCTGCGCATACGATGATTCATGCAGGATTTGCTCACCGGCGGGTCGCTGCGCTCCGCTAATTGCTGCAATGACATTTCGGGGTTTTCCAGCCGCAGCCGGGCCGCCTGACGCAGCTTCTCCGGCATTTGGGCCAGCCGCCCGCTGCTCTCCAGCCGCCGGATCCCGGCGATCTGCTCCAGGGCGGCGTCCACGGTTTTGTTGACGTTGGCCATGTCGCAGTTCATGGCCCGGTTGGCGCCGTTGCGGATTTCCTTGTCCACCTTGGCGGTCATGATGTCCATGGCCGCCACTGGGGCGCCGATGGTGGTCAGCAGGTCCTCGATGTGCTCGGACTGCTTGAAATAGATGACGCTGCTGCCGCTGCGGCGGACGCTGTGGGGCAGAAAGCCCATCTCCGTCAGCAGGGCCGAAACCTCCCGGCTGGCCTGGGTGTGGGAGGTGGCCAGCTCCAGGTGATAGCGCTTTTCCGGGTCCGTGACGCTGCCCCCGGCCAGAAAGGCCCCCCGCATAAAGGCGGTGCGGCAGCAGTCGTCCTCCAGCAGGCCGAAATTCACGTGCAGCACCAGGCTGGGGTCATAGCCCAGCAGGTCCACGATCCGGGCCAGCTTGTGGCGCTGGGTGATGCGGAAGATCAGCTTGTCCCGGGTGCCGTCCGGCAGACTGTCGAATTTCAGGGAAAAGGCCCGCTGGAACAGCCGGGGCAGCCGGGCGGCAAACTCGGGATTCTCCGTGATGATGCGCACCTCGGCGGCGGTGAAGGTGTTGCAGAACAGCAGCACCCCATAGGCCTCCGCCCGGGCGCAGCACTGCCGGGACACCGGCTGGCGGCACAGCTCGCTTTTGACTTTATATGCAAAGGACTGCATGGATGGTTCTCCTCTTACGTTTCTACGCGGTTGCAGGTGGTGCGGTGGGAGTCCCGGCAGACCAGGCGGATATTCCGCTGGTTGTGCAGCTGCACCAGCTCCCAGGCCAGATGGCCGGGATTGTGGCGTACCAGGCCGTTTTCCACCGTGGCCACCGGGCGGCTGATGATCTCCACCCCCAGGGCCTCCACGGCCTCCCGGTCGCAGAAGATGGGCTCCGCCCCCTCCAGGGCGTAGCGCTGCACCACCGCCGGGGGAATGGGGGAGGAATTGGTCAGGCACAGGTCGAACAGGCCCGGGCAGGAGTGCTTGAACAGGGCCCGGATGTGGTCCGACACCGTGTAGCCCTCGGTTTCGCCGTCCTGGGTCATGACGTTGCAGACATAGACCTTCAGCGCCCGGGAGCGGCGGATGGCGTCCACAATGCCGTCCACCAGCAGGTTGGGGATGATGCTGGTATACAGGCTGCCGGGGGCCAGAACGATGACCTCCGCCTGCTCCAGGGCCTCAATGGCCGCCGGAAGGGCACGGGGGTGCTCCGGGATCAGCCGCACCCGGCGGATGCGGCAGTCCTGCTCCTTCTTGCAGCGGAAGATGTGGCTCTCGCCCACCACGCTGGCCCCGTTTTCAAAGGTGGCCTCCAGCTGCACGTCCGCCGTGGTCACCGGCAGCACCCGGCCGGTGATGGCCAGCACCTGGCTCATACTCTCCACGGCCCGGTCAAAGCTGGGCATGATGCCGTTCAGGGCCGCCAGAAACAGGTTGCCGAAGCTCTGCCCGGCCAGGGTCCCCTCCGGGAAGCGATAGTGCATCAGCTGGGCCATCAGAGGCTCGGCGTTGGCCAGCGCCTCCAGACAGCTGCGGATATCCCCCGGCGGGGGCATCCCCAGGTCCTGCCGCAGGCGGCCGGAGCCGCCGCCGTCGTCCGCCACCGTGACGATGGCGGTGAGATTTTTCGTATACAGCTTCAGTCCCCGCAGCAGCGTGGACAGCCCTGTGCCGCCGCCGACGGCGGCGATGCGGGGCCCGTGCTCCGGGGCCACAGAATAGCAGCCGCCCATATGTGCACCTCCTTACCGGGAGATATCCCGGTGGTTTTCCGTCACCTGATAGCCCATCTGCGTGATATATTCCGCCAGCTCATGGGCCACGGCCACGGAGCGGTGGTGGCCGCCGGTGCAGCCGATGCCGATGACCAGAACGGTTTTGCCCTCCTCGCTGTACAGCGGCAGCAGGAAGGTGATCATTTTCTCCAGCTGGGCCATGAACTCGTGGGTCTGGCGGAAGGAGAACACGAAGTCCCGGACCTCCTGGTCCAGGCCGGTTTTGTTTTTCAGCTCCGCCACATAGTAGGGGTTGGGCATGAACCGCACGTCGAACACCAGGTCCGACTCGATGGGGATGCCGTGCTTGAAGCCGAAGGACAGGACGCTGACGTTGAGCCCGCCCCGGTCCGACGGGGTGCCGAACAGGTTCAGCATCTCACTGCGGAGCTTGGCCGTGGACAGGGAGGAGGTGTCCAGCACGAAATCCGCGTGATCCCGCACCGGCTGCATCAGCGCCCGTTCCCGCCGTACAGCCTCCTCCACGCTGAGGCCCTTGGCCTGCAGGGGGTGCATACGCCGGGTCTCCTTATAGCGGTTGATGATGGTGGGGGTGTCCGCCTCCAGAAACAGCATCCGGCAGTTGACGCCGCTGGCCTTCAGCTGCTCCAGGGTGTCGATGAGCATATCCGTGGGCTCGCCGGAGCGCACGTCATACACCAGGGCCACCCGGTCATACCGCCCGCTGGAGGCAGCGCAGAACCCGGCGAACTTCATCATCATCTCCGCCGGAAGATTGTCCACGGTATAGTAGCCGATGTCCTCCAGAAACGAGGCGGCCTTGCTCTTGCCGCCGCCGGACAGACCGGATATGATCAGAATTTCCATTGTATTTCCTCTTTTCCCGGGGTTATTCGCCGACAAAACGGACCTCCGGCTCCAGCCGGACGCCGTGGGCCTTGTAAACGGCCTCCTGCACCCGGCGGATCAGCTCCCGCACGTCGGCGCAGGTGGCGCTGCCGGTGTTGATGACGAAGCCCGCGTGCTTTTCCGACACCTGGGCTCCGCCCACCGTCAGGCCCTTCAGGCCCGTCTGGTCGATGAGGGTCCCGGCATAGTAGCCCTCCGGCCGCTTGAAGGTGCTGCCGGCGCTGGGCCATTCCAGGGGCTGGGAGGCCCTGCGCCGGGCCATCAGGTCATCCATCCGCTGCCGGATGGCGGCGGGATCGTCCGGGGTCAGGCGCACCGCGGCCCCCAGCACCACGGCTCCGTCCTCCAGAAACCGGCTGTGCCGGTAGGCAAATTCTGCCTGGTCCCCGGTGAAGCGGCGGATGCCGTCGGGGTACAGGGCGGTGACCTCCGTCACCACCTGGCGCATCTCGCCGCCGTAGGCCCCGGCGTTCATGCAAACCGCGCCGCCCATGCTTCCGGGGATGCCGTGGGCAAATTCCAGCCCGGCCAGGCCCGCCTGCTGGGCGTATACCGCCAGGCGGCTGAGCAGGACGCCGACGTCGGCCTCCAAGGTCACGTCGTCCAGGCGGCGGATGCTCGTCATGCGTTCCGCCGTTTTGATGACCAGGGTGTCCAGCCCCCGGTCCGACACCAGCAGATTGGTGCCCCGGCCCAGCAGAAACGGCCGGATGCCGCACTCCTCCGCCAGGCCCAGCAGGATCACCAGCTGCTCCCGGCTTTCCGGAAAGGCCATGCGCCGGGCGGGGCCGCCGATGCGGAAGGAGGTGTGGCGGCTCATGGGCACGTCCCGCTCCACCGTCATGTCCGGCAGGTAATCCCGGATCTTTTCGTCCAAACGTTCATACCACTGCATAGTGATCTCCCTTATATCCGTTTTTTCTTCCCCAGCAGGGCCGCGCCGATGATGCCCGCCTGATTGCCCAGCTGGGCCTTGACAATGCGGGTCTTTTTCCCGGCGCTGCAGGGGATGGTCTCCCGCTCCACCAGCTGCTGCAGGGGGTGGAGCAGCTGCTCATCGGACTCGTTGCTGACGCCGCCGCCGATGGCCAGGGTATCCGGCTGGAAAATATTCACCACGTTGGCGATGCCCGCCGCCAGATAGCCCACATACATGTCGCAGACCTGCTGGCCCACCGGGTCCCCCAGCCGGGCGGCCATAAACGCCGACTGGCCAGACACATGGCCGTCATGCTCCCGGATGACCCGGGCCAGGATGCTGTCGGGGTTGCCCAGCTGGGCCTGGGCGGTGAAGCGCTTCAGGGCGCTGGCGGAGGCGTACTGCTCCCAGCAGCCTCGCCGGCCGCAGGGGCAGGGGAGACCCTGATAGTCGATGCAGGTGTGGCCCACCTCACCGGCCATGCCGTTGCCGCCGTGGAAAATCTTTCCGTTGTGAATGATCCCGGCGCCGATGCCGGTGCCCAGGGTGATGGTGACAAAGCGCTTGCTGCCCTGGCCCGCTCCGGCATAGTACTCTGCCAGGGCGGCGCAGTTGGCGTCATTTTCCACATACAGGTGCAGCCCCAGCCGCCGCTTGAACAGCTTGCGCAGGGGAATGTTCCGCAGGGGCAGGTTGCAGGTGTATACGATGGACCCGGTGCGGATGTCCACCACTCCCGGGACGCCTGCCCCCACGGAGGCGATCTCCTCCATGGGTACGCCGCCCTCCTGGGCCAGCTCCCGGGTCAGGGCCACCAGGGTGTCCGTCAGGGCGTCGGGGTCCGATACCTCACGGATCTTCATGGTTTTCACGGCCAGCAGAAGGCCGTCCTCGTCCACAAGACCGGCCTTCAGGTTGGTGCCGCCGATGTCGATGCCGATATAGTTCATTGCTTCTCCTTGGCCTGTTGGGCCAGTTCATCCATTTTCTTGTCAAACTGGGTCATGAAATCCCGGGCGGAGTTGTAGCCGTACCGCATCTGGCGGTTTTTCATGGCGGCGATCTCCACGATACCGGCCAGGTTCCGCCCCGGCCGCACGGGGATGGTCACATAGGGCAGCTGCACCCCCAGAATGGTGTAGGTGTCGCCCTCCAGGCCCAGCCGGTCATAGAACTTACCGTCCTGCCAGGGCTCCAGATGGATCACGATCTCGATGTCGGAGTCAAACTGCACCGCGCCCATACCGAACAGCTGCTGCACGTCGATGATGCCGATACCCCGGATCTCAATGTAGTGGCGGATGATCTCCGGGGCCGAGCCGTACAGGGAGTCGGAAATGCGGCGAATCTCCACCGCGTCGTCGGCCACCAGCCGGTGGCCGCGCTTGAGCAGCTCGATGGCGGTTTCGCTTTTGCCGATGCCGGAATCGCCGATCATCAGCACCCCCTGGCCATAGATGTTCATCAGCACGCCGTGGCGGGTGATCTGGGGGGCCAGGGCCCGGTTCAGATAGTCGATGATGTGGCTGGTCAGCTCCACGGTGGTCTTTTCCGTCCGCAGCAGGGTGCGCCCGTGCTTGCGGGCAATCTCCATCAGCTCGGGAAAAATCTCCATATTCCGGGCCACGATCAGCGCCGGAATCTCGCAGCGCAGCAGATCCTCGAATACCTTTCTCCGCTGCTCCAGGGGCATGGCCTTCAGGAAGGTGAACTCCGCCTTGCCCAGAATCTGCAGGCGTTTTGGCTCGAAGTAGTCATAAAAGCCCACCAGCTGCAGGGCCGGGCGGTTCACGTCGGGGATGGTGATCATCCGGGTGTCATAGTCCAGGCCCTTGTAGACCACCTCCAGATCAAAATCCTTCACCAGTTGGCTGAGGCTGGCTGGGTCGCGTCTTACTTTTTCCATATATGGGTCCTCCATCCGGTGCGTTGTCCCGCACCTGCACATACCTATAATTATATGTCATTATACCGTATATGTGCCTTTTTCGCAAGTCCTATGGGGAGGGTCGAATTTTTTTCGGTGTAGGACTACAATACATCTTGGACAATTGAATAAAAAGGGTATGAGGAATAGGGCCTCATGTGTTAAAGTTAAACTACCACACAAAACTTTCCGAAAGGAGACCATATTCCTCATGAGTAAGAGTATAACACAGGACATGGCTTAC